>Ga0315283_10003682_pt1 | contig 13166 bp, 17 predicted proteins | sample YL17G09_0_MG_FD_204541 | JGI IMG/M metagenome (GOLD analysis project Ga0315283, IMG submission 204541) | Sediment microbial communities from Yellowstone Lake, YNP, Wyoming, USA - YL17G09_0 | ecosystem: Environmental > Aquatic > Freshwater > Lake > Sediment | place: USA: Wyoming | collected...
AGCCGGTCATGCGCTCGAAGCCCTCGTTGACGTAGATCAGCGGCCGATCGGGCTGCCGCGCGTCGGCGATGGTGACGCCTTCGGCCGCGACGTCGAGGGCTCGGTCTTTCAGCGCCAGCCAATCGGCCACGTCTCTCGGCCAACCCGCAGTCGTCGGTTGTCCTGTTGTGTCGCCCATCAACGCCTCACCCATCCGCCCCATCGCCGGACGCTGCCTGCGCATCCCGGCCGGTCGGACGCGAGGATACGGTACTACGACCGCGGAGTTGGTGTCGGGGGTCCCGATGCGGGGGTGAGAGGGGGGCGAATCGGACCGTCGGTACGTTCGCGTTCGACGCCCCGGTGCCGGCACGCCTGCTCGAGCAGTCCATCCACGGGGGCATTCTACCACCGGGTCACGGGCGCCGCCGCCGGCCTCCCCTGGGCTTGACGACAGGATCGCGCTCGCGGCAACCAGACCCGAGAGAAACGCGCCTTCGATGCGGCCACGCCGGTCCCGACCACCGCCACGCGAGGTGACGTCGGATTCATCGGCTTGTGCCCCCATGCCAGCCATCATGAGCGGATGGTGGACATACTGCTATCCGCTCGGCGGGATTGGGATCCCGGCCGTCAATCCACGCGTCAGAAAAACAAGGGCGGCATGAGCGACACGAGCGTGTCGCCTGCGCCGCGACGATGTCCGGCATGCTCGAGCGCCCCATGCCGGCCGTGCTCAATCCGGAGCCGTTCAGTCTGTCGGGTGCCTCAAGGAGTTCTGTTGACTATGCGTAAGTTGTTCGCCTCCGCGCTCGTGTTCATGCTCGTCATCACCAGCGCCGCGGGTCTTCGCGCCAGCGAGCCTCAGGCCAAGGACATCGTCGACACCGCCGTCGCGGCGGGCAGCTTCAAGACCCTGGCCGCGGCGCTGACGGCGGCGGGCCTGGTTGATACACTGAAGGGCGCGGGCCCGTTCACTGTGTTCGCCCCGACCGACGAGGCGTTCGCCAAGCTGCCGGCGGGCACGCTCGACGCGCTGCTGAAGGACAAGGCCAAGCTGACGGCGATCCTGACCTACCACGTCGTGCCGGGCAAGGTCATGGCCGCGGACGTCGTGAAGCTGAAGGAAGCCAAGACGGTCCAGGGGCAGTCGATCAAGATTGACACCACGAAGGGCGTGAAGGTCGACGGCGCGAACGTCGTGAAGACCGACATCGTGTGCTCCAACGGCGTCATTCACGTGATTGACTCCGTCATCCTTCCCAAGTAACTGAGACACCCCTGCGTCCGGGGGTGATCTGGCGCGGTGCGGCCCCTCGATTGGGCCGGCCGCGCCGGACGTGTTTACGGCCGCGTTCTGTGGTCCGGCATCGAGAGTCGTGAGGCACCCAATGGCACAGTCGTTCGTGGTGGTCGGCGCGTATGGTGGCGTAGGCGAAGCACTCTGCCGCCGGCTGGCCAGGCGCGGGGCACGGGTGTTGATGGCGGGCCGTGACGCCGGCAAACTCGCGCAGCTTTCGGCCGACATCGGTGGGGAGACCGTCGCGCTGGATGCGACAGCGCCCGATCAGGTGGAGGCGTGCCTGCGCCGCGCAGCCGAGGTCTTCGGCCGGCTCGATGGCGTGGCGAACTGCGTGGGCTCGCTGCTGCTCAAACCGGCGCACGCGATCACCGTGCAGGAATGGCAGGCCATGCTGGCGACCAACCTGGGTTCCGCGTTCTCCGTGGTGCGGGCCGCAGGGCTGGTCATGGCCGCGCAGGGCGGCTCGGTGGTCCTGGTATCTTCGGCCGCCGCCCGCATCGGCCTGGCCAACCACGAGGCGATCGCCGCCGCCAAGGCGGGCATCGAAGGGCTGGCGCTCTCGGCCGCCGCGACGTACGCGCCGAAGGGGATCCGGGTGAACTGCGTGGCTCCCGGCCTGACACGCACGCCGCTGACCGCCAGACTGTGGCAGCAGGAGGCGGCGGCGAAGGCGTCAGCGTCGCTGCATGCCCTCGGCCGCATCGGTGAACCGGAAGAGGTCGCCTCCGCGATCGACTGGCTGCTCGACACGGAGCAGGCCTGGGTCACCGGCCAGGTGCTCGGCGTGGACGGCGGCCTGTCGCGGGTGCGTTCGCGTGCCTGATCCGTCCAGCCCGCATCGAGGGCACGGCAGCTAGCGGTGCTCGCGAGCCTTCTGCGCTTCTTCGATGGTGCGGAACTTGAAGACGCCCTGCGGGTAGACCCTGGGGGCAATCGCCCAGTACCGTGCGCAGTGCCGCAGGAACCGCTCGATGTCCGGCACCCGGCCTCGGGGCGCGGGCGCGTGATTCATGTCCTCGATCGATCGGAACTTCTGCACCGGCACGTCAGTCTTCGTCCTTCAGGTTGAACCGTTCGCGCAACGCCGCGGCGTCCTGGTGATCGATGGCACGGACGGTTCCCTTCTTGAGGCGATACAACGCCGCCGGGGTCGCGACCCTGACCCGCGTGCCCTCAATCTCCTTGATCTCGGCGTCGACGGTTTCAAACCGGGTGGCGTCGCCAAGGCGCGTCAGCACATCGAAGTACAGATCGCCCGTGGGCGGATAGTAGCGGACCGCCGGGTACTCGCCCAGCAGGTCGGCGGCAGAGATCTCGTCGATATGCGGATCGTCCTCGTACGCCTGGCGTAGCGCGGCGCGCAGCCGTTCGATGTTCTCGGACGTGGCCCGGACGAACAAATCCAGATCCTCGGTCGCCCGCACAAGCCCGTGGAATCCCATGGCGGCGGCACCGATGAGCACGTACTCCAGGCCCGAGGCCTCGAAGGCCCGCAGCACGCGGATGATCTCGTCCCGGTCCACGCGGCTAGGATAGCGTGTCGGGCAGCGCGTGTCACCTCGCCGGGCAGGGTACCGGAACGACGGCCCCGCCACGCTCGTGCGGTCCGTCACAGGATGACGTCGGTGTTCAGGAAGCGGCTCCTGCGCTCGCCGACGATGGGTGCGATCGAACTCGCGCCTCGCATCGGCGAGCGACGTCCCTGGTGTCCGATGGACGGCCGTTCGAGGCTGCCGCCGGTTCGCACGAAGACCGGACCGTAGGCCGTTTTCGTCGGCCCCGCCCGCTGCCGCCGTTCACCGTCGACGAGGCAGGCGTCGGCCGCGTGAGAGTCGAGCCGGTGTTCCGCGGGGATGTCGTCAGGTGTCGGGAACAGGTGTTCGTACGTCATCTCGCTTCACCTGGTCCAGCTGTAGATGTGCCGCTCGAAGTAGTCTGCCGTTCCCTCGAACTTCACCTCTTTCCTGCGTGAGAAGCTCGAGTCGCCGACGAGGTACGTGAACCGGAACATCGCCGTCCGCCTCCGCGCGTGTGACCACCAGCGCCGACGCGATGGAGACCGGCTTCTTGCTCGTGTAGTCCAGGTAGGTCAGGGAGCCCCTCCACGGCGCTCCGGCCAGCCGCTGCACGTCGGCCGGCTCGATGCGCGGGGCGTCACGACGCCGTCGTCACGGCCGGGGTGTCGTGCTCGATGCGCCTCGTGGCCGTCGCGGCCCGACTCGCAGAGCCCTAACGCAGACGCCACGACGAATGCGACGCAGAGCGCCGAGACGCACAGCCCGATGATGAAGATGGTCGAGTCCGACAACATGTCAGCGACTCCCACCGGCCTTCGCGAACGCGCCGAAGGCGAGGATGGACGGCACCCAGATTCCGACGAACATTCCAGCCTCCTTCTGTCCGCTGAACCAGAGGTAGACGGAGAGCAGGAACGAAACGAAAGCGGCCGTCAGGATGAAATAGTCGCGTCCTCGGAACATCGAGCGAACCTCCCGCAGGCCGGTGCGCCGCCGAGACTGCACTCACGCCTGCTCGGGAAGCCCGCCCCGCCGCTTCGGGCAGAAGCCAACGTGTTGATATCTGTACTCTGCAAGCGTAAAACGCTCACCACCGACGCCACCATGCCGTTGTCCGGCAGGCGCGAAGATCCAGGGCCCTGGAGTGGCTGCAACGCTTGTGCACGCTCGAACGGCACGCATGGCCGTCGTGGAGTACGATCGTTCAGGTGACGCAAGAATCCGGACAGACGGCCGACGTGCTCGTCATCGGTGCCGGCATGGCCGGGTTGACCGCGGCCGCCGAGCTCCAGCGCGCCGGCGGCCGGGTGCTGGTCGTCGACAAAGGCCGAGGCGTCGGCGGCCGGCTGGCGAGCCGGCGGATCGGCGGGGCCGCGTTCGACCATGGCGCGCAGTTCATCACGGCCCGGACATCACGTTTCGCGGCACTCGTCGAGGATTGCCGCCGCGCCGGGGCCGTCGAGGAATGGCACCGCGGCGTCGGGGACGACTCGGACGCGCATGTGCGCTGGCGGGGACACCCCGGCATGACGTCGGTCGCCAAGCACCTGGCTCGCGGCATCGAGATCGTGCTGGACACGCGGGTCGTGGCGCTGAGGGCGTCCCGGCATCAGTGGACCGCGGAGACCGAGAACGGAGCCGCGTACTCCGCCGGCGCCGTGGTGCTCACGCCGCCGGTGCCGCAGTCGCTGGCGATCCTGAAGGCTGGCGCGGTCGCCCTTCAGCCGGAGACCCGCACCAGACTCGAAGGCATTGAGTACGAGCGGTGCCTGGCCGTGATGTCCGTGCTCGCGGGCCCGTCGCGTCTGGCGCCGCCAGGCGGCCTGGCGCCCGCCGACGGCCCGATTGCCTGGATTGCGGACAATCAGCTGAAGGGAATCTCGGCGGAGCCCGCGGTCACGATTCACGCCACTCACGCCTTCAGTCTGCAACACTGGGAGCGCGACCGGCAGGAAAGCGGCCGTCGACTGCTCGACGCCGCGAACCTCTGGCTGGGCGCAAACGTGCGGACGTTCCAGGTGCACGGCTGGCTCTACAGCAAGCCGCTGCAGGTGGATGAACACCCCTGCATGATCGTCAGTCAAGGCCCGCCGCTCGTGCTGGCTGGCGACGCGTTCGCCGGCCCGCGCGTCGAGGGCGCGGCGCTCTCGGGCTGGGCCGCAGCCGAGGCCGTGCTGGCGGGTGCGCGGTGACCCCAGCCGACGCGCGTCTGTGGCTCCTGATCGCGCATGCGGCGGTGACGCTGTACATGACAGGGGTGATCTGGTTCGTGCAAGTCGTGCACTACCCCCTGTTTTCGCACGTCGGGCAGCCTGGGTTCTCCGAGTACGCACGCGGGCACGTCCGGCGGACCGGCTGGGTCGTCGCGGGACCCATGCTGCTCGAACTGGCGTCCGCGGCAGCGGTCGCGTGGGTCTTCGGAGGCCTGGCGGCCTGGATCGGACTGATCCTGGTTGGCGTCATCTGGATGAGCACCTGGATCTGGCAGGTTCCGGCGCATCGCCGGCTCGCAGCGGGGTTCGATGCGGCGCTCCACGTCAGGCTGACGCGCACGAACTGGGTTCGGGCGGTGGCGTGGACGGCGCGAAGCGTCATCGCGCTCGCGCTAGTTGCTGCGCGTCGCTGAGTCAGCCTGACGAGCCGGCGCTGACGCTCGTGGACGACCCGGTTGAATGGACAACAGTGAGATGACGCACACCCTCGATCACCAACGCTTCATGAGACGCGCCATCGCGCTGACGGCCAACTGTCCGCGTCTCCCCTTCGGCGCCCTCATCGTGTGCGCCGAATCGGGTGAAGTGGTGGCAGAGGGGTGGAACAAGTCGGCGATCAACCCGACGTGGCACGGGGAGATCGACGCCATTAACCGCCTCGCCGAGTCGGGTCGCGGCGACGGCGGATCCGGCCTCGTCGTCTACACGACCGCGGAGCCGTGCCCCATGTGCCTGGCGGCCATCCTCTGGAGCGGGATCGGCACGGTGGTGTTCGGCTCCTCGATCCGCTTCCTGCAGCAGCAAGGCTGGAAGCAGATCGACATCTTCGCAGACGAGGTGGTGCGCCGGAGCCCGGGGTGGGCCTGTACGATCGTCGGCGGCGTGCTCGAGCAGGAGTGCAACGCCTTGTTCGAGAACCGGGCCGGCTGAGCGGCGGCCGCCGCGCCGCCGCTGGCCGCCGCACACGCGGCATGTTGCAGGATTCGGCAGGCGCCGCAGACAGCGTGGAGAAAGAGACATGCACGTCCCGGACGAAATCGCGGGCGAGACCGCCCCGGACCATGGTGCTGGCGAGGACCTCGACAGGACCATCAGGCGGCTCCTCGACGGCCAGCTGTACGGAGTGTTGTGCACACAGGGCCAGGGGCAGCCCTATGGTTCGCTGGTGGCGTACGCCGTGACCCCTGACCTCGGTTCAGCGATCTTCGCGACGCAGAAGGCCACCAGGAAGTACCGCCTGCTCTCCGAGTGCGCCCACGTGGCGCTCGTCGTCGACAACCGCTCAGCGCATCCCGGCCGGCTCATGGACGTCGAAGCCGTGACGGCGACCGGCCGCGCGCACGAAGTGGCGGCGGGCCCGGAGTTCGAGCAGTGGTCCCGCCTGCTCACAGACCGGCACCCGTACCTCGGCACGTTCGTCCGCTCCGTCTCCTGCGGTCTCTTTCGCATCGACATCGTCCGGTACTTCCACGTCACCCGCTTTCAAGAGGTCCGGCAGTGGGTTCCTTAGAGCCGTACATAGTCCCGCTGATCGGGGCCGCCGGTGCGGGCGACGGGCTGGTAGGCGGCAAGGCGGCCAGGCTCGGCTCGCTCACCCAGGCGGGATTCCGGGTTCCCCGGGGATTCTGCATCACGACGAGGGCGTACGAGCAGTTCTTCGCCGAGGCAGGCCTCGGCGGGCACGTCGCGATGGAGTTGGGCCGCAAGCCCCTGGATGCCATGCGGTGGGAGGAGCTCTGGGACGCCGCGCTGAGGATCCGATCCGCCTTCCTGCGCGCCGGGATTCCGGATGCCATCGCCGGGCAGATCCGCCAGGCCCTGGCGGATCACATCGGCGATGGCGCCGTCGCCGTTCGCTCCTCGGCGCCCGGGGAGGACTCGCAGCAGTTGTCCTTTGCCGGGCTCCACGAATCCATCGTCGGGGTGGTGGGAGATCGCGCCGTCCTCGATGCGGTGCGGACGGTCTGGGCCTCGCTGTGGTCGGATGCTGCGCTCCTCTATCGGCGCGAGCTGTCGCTCGACCCGCACCGAAGCCGGATGGCGGTACTCGTCCAGGCGGTGGAACTGGCGGAGTGTTCAGGCGTGGCCTTCAACCGCGATCCGCGCAGTCCGGATGCCGACCGCGCCGTGATCGAAGCCGTGCCGGGCCCGTGCGCGCTCCTGGTAGACGGTGCGGTGGACCCGGATCGCTGGATCCTGACGCGCACCTCGGGCGCGCTGGTCGAGTGGCGGCCGGGCCGCCGCGGGTCGGACGACGGCGGACCGCTTCTGGGCGCGCAGGATCTGGCACACCTGCTCGGCGTGCTCAGCCGCATCGAGACGCTGTTCGCGTGGCCGCCCGATGTCGAATGGACCGGTCGATCGCCGGACACGGTGGTGCTCCAGGCCCGGCCCATCACGACCGCGCAGCCTGACGCCGAAGACGAGCGAGGCTGGTACCTCACGCTGCGGCCGAACCTGCGGCGTCTGTCTGCGCTCGCAGACCGTGTCGCCGGCGAACTGATTCCCGCCCTCGAATCGGAGGGCGCGCGTCTGGCATCGCACGATCTCTCGGTGTGTACCGATGCCGAACTGGCCGCGGCCCTGCTCGAACGGTCCGAATCACTGCGACGGTGGAAGGACATCTACTGGGACGAGTTCATTCCCCTGGCCCATGGGGTCCGGCAACTCGGCCGGTACTACGCCGATGCGGTGCGTCCTGACGATCCGTACGAGTTTGTCGGGCTGCTGAAGTCGGTGGACATGCTGGCCTCGCGGCGGAACCAGGCGATGGAGGCCCTCGCGGAGAGGCTGCGAGAGAGCTCGCGGCTCATCCAGGCCGTGTCGGACGCCCGGGTTGCCCTGGCCGGTGCCGGCGCGATGCTGTGGCGGGAGATGCTGGAACCGCTGCGCACGCATCCCGGCGGTGCGGGGTTCCTGGACGCGTTCGACGCACTGGCGGCGGAGTTCATGGACGTCATGTACGGCAGCGAGCGCCTGCTGGATCGACCGGATCTGCTGCTGCACACGCTCCTGGAGCTGGCAGAGGTCGCCCCGCGCGATGATCGACATGCAGAGCCCCCTCAGGGCGCCGGCCGTGCCGACCTGGAGGCACGGTTGTTCGACGCGGTCGGCCCCGCGCGCCGCGACGAGGCGGCCGAGGTGCTGCGGATCGGGAGAGTGAGTTGGCGCCTCCGAGACGACGACAACCTCCTGCTCAGCCGCGTGGAGAGTCAGCTGAATCGCGCCGTCGCGATGGCACTCGACCGGCTGCGCGCGGCCGGCCGGATGCGGCAGGAGCCGCGGCGCACTGATGCCCTGGTGCCCGCCCTCGCCACGGCACTCACAGATCCCGGCGCGGTGATCGACCTGCCTGCCGCCACTCCCGAGGACCCCAGGGTCGAGAACCGCTCGCATGACACCCCCCGACAACTCGTCGGTCAGCCGGCCTCGCCGGGCGTGGCGAGCGGCAGGGTCTGCCGCATCATGGCCGGAGAGGACATCGGGAGGTTCCGGGCCGGCAACGTGCTGGTGTGCGATGCGATTCAGCCGATGATGACCCACCTGGTGCCGCTCGCGGCCGCCGTCGTGGAGCGGCGCGGCGGCATGCTGATCCACGGGGCCATCATCGCGCGCGAAATGGGGATCCCCTGCGTCAACGGGGTCGCCCGCGCGGTGGAGCAGCTTCGCGATGGCGACGTGGTGACGGTAGATGGGCACCTGGGCATCGTCACGATCGGCCCGCCGGAGTTCGACCTGGAACTGGCGTGACCGCGAGGCGGGTGTACGGCTGGTGTTCTCCAACCCTTCCCGACCAGAGGAGACAGGGAACGGCTGACGATCAGCACGCCGGACTTCTCCCGCAGCGGCCGGTAGAAGTACTCCAGCCGCAGTTGCGTCCGGCTGCGAGCGTGCGCGGCGAAGGCGGCGCCTCCGCGGTCGAGTTGGTCGCCGAGCACGAGCGCGAGACGGTCGGCCACAGGCAGATCGGAGTTCGAACCTGCTTCGGGCCGAGGGCAATCCGGGCGGACTCTGAATCGCCACAGCCGCCGCCTGCGTCCAAACGGGTGTCGCGCGGTGCGGAAATGCAGCGATGGTGACGCCCGCGGACGGCACTAGCCTGAACGGAATCTGGAGCGGCGGTACGATCCCGCACGCCTGCCAGGGTCCTGGAACCGAGGTAACGATGGCCATCACGACCACTGCTCCCGCCACCGAGCGCACTGAACTGACGCGGAGCCTGAACCAGGTCCTCGCCGATTCATACGCCCTGTTGTCCCTGACCCACTTGGCGCACTGGAACGTGGAGGGCCCGGGCTTCTTCGCGCTCCACACGGCGTTCCAGACGCAGTATGAGGAGTTGTTCGTCGCAATTGATGAAATCGCCGAACGGATCCGGGCGCTCGATGCCTATGCCATCGGGGGCCTCGGCACACTCGCACGCGCGGCGCAGATGAGCGAATTCGCGTCTCCGCTCGCGCAAGAAGACTACGTCAGGGCCCTCATCGCCGCCAACGAGAAGCTCGCGGGCGACGCCGCGCGCGCCCGCGATGTCGCGGGGTCGGCGAACGACGCGGAAAGCCAGGACCTGATGATTGGGCGGATCACGCTTCACCAGAAGACGATTTGGATGCTGACGAGCTTCTTGAAGGACTGAAGCGGCAGCGGCGGGGCCGCCCGCGTCACGTATGCAAGGAGGACGGTCATGGAGCGGTTGTCACTGACCAACGTGCTTCAACTCATCGTCGGGCTGGGTCTGTTGAACGTCTGGCTGGTCCGCAGACGCTCCTCGACAGCCTATCGCGGCGGCACCGCGAAGACTCTGCAGGAGGAGTTTGCCATGTACGGCCTTCCCGGGTTCGCTTTCTACCTGGTGGGCGCGCTCAAGGTCGGTGCGGCCGTCGTCCTGATTGCCGGCGTGTGGATGGCCCTCCCCGTGCAGGCGGCTGCGGGTTTGGTGGCCGTGCTCATGCTTGGCGCGGTTGCCATGCACATCAGGGTCGGCGACCCGTTGGTGAAGTCGCTCCCTGCCGCGCTGATGCTCGCACTGAGCGCCGCGATCGCCGCCCTTCGCTAGTCCCGCAGGCGACGTGAGGCGGGCCGGACAACGGGCACGACCTCGCATCCGCACGCGCGCTGGACGCCGCATTGCGGACGGGTCTCGCCGAGTCTGTTGATCATCCGCATCCAGCCCGACGAAGGCACCTCGCCGCAGGTCCAGGCGAAGGTCCCGGGCCAGCACGTGCGGCTCGACGCCGTGGCTGGCGAGCCCAGGCTGGCACTGCACAACGACCCTTCGTCCTTCTGGGGGCCTGCCGACGCTGACGCGCTGCTCGCACCAGACGGCCGCGCATGGCGGAGGCCCGACGCATGACGCGCGAGGCGTCATGCCGATCCATGGGGCCATCGTCGCGCGCGAAATGCGCGTTCGAATCCTCCCGGATGAGATCGTCGTCTAGAAGACATGGACCATCAGCGGTCGTCGGCATCACCTGGCCCTGGCGGCTGGCGCTACCACGGCCAAAAGCGCCCGCCGTTTGCCGTTGCGCCAGGCCCCGGTAGGGAATCGGTGTGGGACTATCCGCGCCCGCCGCGCATCGAGCCTGTGCTGCGTGAGGTGCTGGTGAGGGCTGGACAGGCAGAGATCGCACGCACGCGCCGGGCGCTGCGCGTGCTCGAGACGGCCAGCCCCCCGACCGTCTACATTCCACGAGCGGACGTCGTGACCACCTGCCTCCACCCGGCGCCGGGTTCGTCGTATTGCGAATGGAAAGGCGCGGCCCGATACTGGACCGTCGCCACGCCATCGCTGCAGTTGGAGGCCGTCGGCTGGTCGTACGACGACCCGCGCCCCGGATTCGAGGACGTCCGCGAATGTGTCTCGTTCTACCCGGGGCGCATCGCCTGCTACATGGACGATGTGCGGGTGCAGGCGCAGCCAGGCGGGTTCTACGGGGGCTGGATCACGCCCGAGGTCGTCGGCCCGTTCAAGGGCGGCGCCGGCACGGCGGGCTGGTGAGGCGCAGCCACGTGACGCGGCTGTTGGAGGTTTCATGATGTCAGGCTGCGGCATGGATCCTGGAACCTCGCCAGGGGGCGCCGGCGTGACGGCCGGACTCGATCGCGACGCGGTGCTCGACTGGTACCGCCGGAACCGGGCGCGCTCCGCCCGGTTGTTCGAGATGCTGGCGGAGCGCTGCTACGTGACGCGCCCGATCGCGCTGCGCAACCCGATCGTGTTCTACGAAGGTCACCTGCCTGGCTTCAGCGTGAACACCCTCATCAAGAAAGGACTCGGCCGGCCCGGCGTGGACGACCGGCTGGAGGAAGTCTTCGCGAGGGGGATCGATCCGGAAGACGAGTCGCATGCCGCACCGCGCGGCGGCGTGAGCGGGTGGCCGACGCGCCACGAGGTCCGGCAGTTCGCCGATGCGTGCGACCGGTTGGTGGAGCGCGCGCTGCTGCACGACGACGTGGATCGGCCAGGCGTGCCGGTGCTGGAGCGCGCCGAAGGCGTCTTCACGCTGCTCGAGCACGAGGCCATGCATCAGGAAACGCTCCTCTACATGTGGCACCAGCTGCCGCACGGCGACAAGAAGCGGCCCGAGGGCTACGCGCCAGAGGCGGCGGGCGATCCGCCCGTCCAGCAGAGCGTGACGGTCCCGTCCGGGATCGCCACGCTCGGGGCAGACCGCCACGCCGCACGATTCGGCTGGGACAACGAGTTCGACGCCCACCAGGTCGTGGTGCCGGCCTTCGAGATCGACGTGCACGACGTCACCAACGCCGCGTTCCTGGAGTTCGTCGAGGCAGGCGGCTACGACGACCCGCGGTGGTGGGGCGACGAGGACTTCGCGTGGGTGCGCCGCGCCGGCGTTCGGCACCCGATGTTCTGGGAACAGCACGACCACCGGTGGTTCTGGCGCGGGCAGTTCGATCGCCTGCCGCTGCCGCCCGCCTGGCCGGTGTACGTCAGCCACGCCGAGGCGTCGGCCTTTGCCCGCTGGCGCGGGAAGCGGTTGCCCACCGAAGCCGAGTTCCATCGGGCTGCCTACGGCACGCCCGGCGGGACGCAGCGCTCTTACCCCTGGGGTGAGGATTCGCCGGACGCCACCCGGGGACGCTTCGGTTTCGCGGGCTGGGATCCGGTGCCCGCCGGCTCGCGCCCGGCTGGCGCGAGCGCCTGGGGCGTGCACGATCTCGTCGGCAACGGGTGGGAGTGGACCAGCACGGTCTTCGCGCCGTTCCAAGGATTCAGGCCCATGCCGTCCTATCCCGAGTACTCGGCCGAGTTCTTCGACGCTCAGCACTACGTCCTGAAGGGCGCCTCGCCCGCGACCGCGCACGAGTTGCTGCGCCCCAGCTTCCGCAACTGGTTCCGCCCGCACTACCCGTATATCTACGCCGCCTTCCGCTGCGCCAGGAGTGTGCGATGACCTCGTCGCTGGCACAGGACGTCCGAGAGGGACTGTCGCGTACACCGAAGCAGCTGCCGCCGCACTACCTCTACGACGAACTCGGCTCGGCCCTGTTCGAGGCCATCTGCGCGCTGCCCTGGTACCGCGTGACGCGCGCCGAGACGGCCCTGCTGTCGCGCTGCGCGCCGCTGGTCGCCCGGCAGATCGCCGGCCCGCCCTTCATCGTCGAACTGGGGCCCGGCAGCGGGGACAAGCTGCTGCGGCTGGCCGAAGCCTTTGGCACCGGCCCGCACAAGGCGCACTTGCACCTGATCGACATCTCGAGCAGCGCGCTGGCGGAAGCCCAGCAGGCGTTGGCGCGGCTGGAAGGGTTCACGGTGACTGTCGCGCACACCACATATGACGAGGGCCTGGCCGCGATCGGCGGGGTGCGTCCGGCCGCCGCCCCGATGCTCACGCTGCTGCTGGGATCGAACATCGGCAACTTCGACGACGACGACGCGCTCGCGTTCTTGCGGCGCGTGCGTGGGGCGGGGCGGGACGCCGACTGGCTGCTCCTCGGCGTCGACATGGTCAAGCCGGCACGCGACCTGGTGCTCGCCTACGACGACCCGCTCGGCGTGACCGCCGCGTTCAACAAGAACCTGCTCGTGCGGCTGAACCGCGAACTCGGCGCCGACTTCGATCTCGCAGCCTTCGATCACCGCGCCGTGTGGAACGCCGGGCACTCGCGCGTGGAGATGCACCTGGTGAGCCG
>Ga0315283_10003684_pt1 | contig 13162 bp, 13 predicted proteins | sample YL17G09_0_MG_FD_204541 | JGI IMG/M metagenome (GOLD analysis project Ga0315283, IMG submission 204541) | Sediment microbial communities from Yellowstone Lake, YNP, Wyoming, USA - YL17G09_0 | ecosystem: Environmental > Aquatic > Freshwater > Lake > Sediment | place: USA: Wyoming | collected...
ACGCCCCGGGGGTCAAAAAAGACCTCAGCGAACGTCTCGGCGACGCCTACCGGGTTTCGACATGGTACGACCTGCACGGTGACCTGTATTCAGTGATGAAGATCGAACGCTGGTCGGCGTACATCATCCTCTGCCTCATCGTGGGCGTCGCGACCTTCAACGTTCTCGGCTCCCTGACGATGGGCGTCATAGAGAAACGGCGCGACATCGGGGTGCTGAAGGCTCTCGGTGCGACACGGAGCAGCATCACACGCATCTTCATGTTTGAGGGGCTTCTCGTCGGTACGATCGGCACATTCGCCGGCGTCCTGATCGGGACGTTCGTCTGCTATCTTCAAATGACGTACGCCCTGTTTCCTCTTGACCCGACGGTCTACATCATCCCCGCGATACCGGTCGAGCTCCGGTGGACGGATTTCGTCGCCGTCGTCCTGGCGTCGATGACCCTCAGTACGTTGGCTTCACTTTACCCTGCGAGGCGGGCAGCCCGGCTGCTCCCCGTCGACGCCATACGGTGGGAGTAACGAATGAAACGTCGCCTCGAACCGATCATAGAGCTTGAACTCATCACGAAGACTTTTCTCTCCGGGGAAGGGCACGACGGCACTCTCAGAGTCCTCCGGGGTATCTCCCTCGGGGTGCGGAAGGGAGAGATCATCGCGGTGGTGGGGGCGTCCGGTGCCGGCAAGAGCACATTGCTCCACATCATCGGGACTCTTGAAAAACCCACCTCGGGGAGAGTCCTGTACAACGGCACGGATGTTTTCGCGATGGGAGAGGAGGAACTGGCCCGCTTCAGGAACCTCCACATAGGGTTCGTGTTTCAATTCCACCATCTCCTCCCGGAATTCACCGCGCTGGAGAACGTGGCCATGCCGGCACTGATCCACGGCAAGGCGTTCTCCGAGATCCGGGCGATCGCAATGGACCTCCTGCGCGAAGTCGGGCTCGAAGAACGGGCCGAGCAAAAGCCCCCAAAGCTGTCGGGGGGGGAACAGCAGCGCGTCGCGGTTGCCCGGGCGCTCATGAACTCACCCCGTGTCATCCTGGCGGATGAGCCGTCCGGCAACCTTGACAGCGAAAATGCGAGGAATTTGCACAAACTTATCTGGAATTTGAGCAGGAACAGGGGCCAGACCTTCATTGTTGTAACCCACAACGAGGCCCTGGCAAAGCAGGCGGACCGGATCGTTCATATCGCCGATGGGGTGATCCGGGGTGCCACGCAGGAGGCATGAAACGGATGGAAAAGAGGGGCGAAAGGAAGAAGAAAAGGCTTGACAATTTCAGGAATTTGTGTAGATTGCGTACTGACCTTTACGACAGTTTCTCCCCTGACTGTTGTACGAAACATGGTCAAGCCCGGCGTTCCCCCCAACGCTGGGCTTTTTTTGTGGAAGGGTGAATCCACTTGAAGGAGCAGACCCGTGGCAAAGCCGTTGCGTTCCCGGAAAGAGAAAGAGAAGAAGCACAAATCCTTCCATAACGAGCATCTCCCCCTTGCTCGCGAGAATTTCGTGATCGTCGGTATCGGCCTCCTCATCATCGTTGCCGGGTATCTGGCGATGCTGGAAGGGTCCGTGGAGGGTTTTTTACCGCTGGTCGCATCGCCGATTCTTCTGGTTGTCGGGTACTGCGTCGTGATCCCGATCGGTATTCTCTACCGCAAATCGATGTTCAGGCGCAGGGTAGAATCCGCGGAAACCAAGACCAGCTCCTGATCGGTCCGGAAGGAGCCCTGCATGGGGCGAATTGACTCATTGTTGAGCGCAGGCTTCCTGATGCCTTTTTTGATGCGTCGGCTGCTCCCTGCCGCCTCACTGGCGGTGTTCGTGCTCATCATGAACGCACAGGCCGTCGCACAGCAACGTCCCGCGACGTTGCAGGAATTTCTCGCCCAGTACACCGGCAAGGAGGTCCTCCTTCTGGACACTTCGTCGGGGGAAGAGCAGTTCACCGACGGCGACTCGACCTCGCGCTATGTTGTTGTGCTTGACGAAGTGCATGATGGCTATCTGGTGGTCCGGCGGAACTCAGAGACCGACCGCCGCACGTTTCAATATCCTCTTGCCGACATTCGCCGCATCACCTACCTCTTCGACGGCCGCCCCTACCCGAGGATCGTCATCGAAACGTTTTGACCCACCTTTTCCCTGCACAACCTGCCTCCGCGATCCCCCGAATCGCCTTGAAAATCATGCGTTTCTTTCGTACATTACAAGTTATACGTGAGTTCTGTCGAACGATCCACGGGGCGTCGTGTCTGTTCTCAAGGGAGCCATAGGATGCGGACTGGTTCTTCTGTCGCTCGGCGGACCCCTCCGTGCCGAAGGGCAGGAGGTCGAGCGCTCCAGTCCCACAAACCTTCAGTTGTATCAGAGGCTGGCCTCATCTATTGCCGATTCAATGGCAGCGTACAATCCGGGGAGCGAGTTCCCCTCTGTCCAGGTCGTTGTTACTCCCGCCGACGTTCGGTGGTTCCTGGAGGATCCGGTTGCCCGGTCATTTCAGGCGCGCCGGTGGAGAGTCCTCGTGTCCGATTCCGCCCGTTATGCGGCGGAACTCGGCGCTCTTGAGATGCGGGTGACCTACAGTAACATCAGACAAAATGGACTGTTCGGTGAGAAGGTCATGGACCGGTCCGCCCGTCTTGTTGTCCGGACACGACTCGTTGACAGGTGGACGGGACAGGTCGTTGGTGGGGGGGAACGGTCCGCTGAAGAGTCGGACTCCGTCTCGCTTTCGACCATTGAGACGATGGAAAACCAATCCATTCCATCGACGCACGCGCCCCTCCCGCAGGAGGGTTTTTTCTCCAGTTGGGTGGAACCGCTGGTCGTCGTCTGTGCCGTCGCCGTTGCTCTCTTCCTGCTGTTCACCGTCCGGAGCTGAACAACGTGGGTGAGAACAGGGGGGGGGGATGGTTACAGACCGTTGGCCTCGTCGCATTCACCGGGCTTCTGGCGGCGGCCCTCACGAGAGGATTCGATGAGAACGGAGGACGGGTGGCTGCGCCACAGTCCGGCCACGCTCCTGCTCGCGTGCGCATGATCACTTTTCTTGCAGTGGGAGACATAAATCTCGGACGGTGGGTCGGGCAGCAGATTCTCAAGGGTGATACGCTCTATCCGTTCATGCACGTCCGCGATACGCTGTCGGCATACGATGTCGTGTTTGCCAATCTGGAGTCGAACATCTCAGACCAGAAGGGGAAGACGCAGTATCCTGGAAACAATATCATTTTCACCGCCCCCCCCGCGGCGGCATACTCGTTGAAGCGGGGAGGGATCACCGTCGTGGCGACGGCAAACAATCACGCACTGGATTTCGGAGTCTCGGCGCTCAACCAGACGGCCGTCTATCTCGACAGCGCGGGCATATCTCATGCGGGGACGGGGGGGGAGCTCTACGCGCCGGCGTTGCTGACGGTGAAGGGAATCCGTCTTGCCATTTTTGCGGTCACCGACATTATGAACATGACGGATGGGCGCTGGAAACGGTATGTCGCCGAGGCCGACACGGCGGCGCTCCTTCCGGCCCTCCGGCGGATCAGGGACAGCGTCGATATTGTTATCGTGAGTTGTCACGGGGGGGACGAATTCGCGGATCGCCCCACCGAGCGGACACGGTCGTTCGCACGGGATGTGCTCGCCGGCGGTGCCGATATTTTTCTCGGACATCACCCGCACGTGCCGTACGGGATCGATTTCTCCGGAAGGGGCTTTGCGGTCCACTCGCTGGGGAATTTTGTGTTCAAGCAGCCTGACAGGTATTGGACGACGCACAGTTATGCGTTGGCTGCCAGAATTGTGCAGGACAGCAGCGGGACCCGGGTGGAAGGGTTGCGCGCATTGCCCCTGAAGGCTGACTTCCAGCCGGAGTTCCTGTCCGGTGGAGAGGATGCTGACCGGATTTTTCGGCGCATCCGCACGTTATCATCACACGATGCATGGGAGAGGACGACATGGTGAATAGAATGATTCTGGGGGGACTGACAGCACTGGCGGTCGTGCTCGCCGGATGCGGATCCGGCGAACAGACGACCACCTTTTCCGTCGAGCAGCGGTTCGCGAAGGCCAAGGCCCTGTTCGATAATTCGGACTACCTTGAAGCGATCAACGAGTTCACGGTGATCACTCTCCAGTTCCAGGGAAGCCAGTTCGCGGGCGACGCACAGTACTACCTCGGTGAATGCCGCTATGGCCGCCGCGAGTATCTGCTGGCCGCCTTCGAATACGGCGTATTGAAGCGAAGTTACCCGGCCAGCCCCCGTGTCCCGGACGGGCAGTACAAGCTTGCAATGTCTTACTACCGGCTCTCACCCGGATCGTCGCTCGATCAGCAATACACGAAGAAGGCGATCGACGAGTTCCAGTCCTTCATTGAATACTATCCTTCACACCAGCTTGCCGCCGATGTGGACGCGAAGATCAGGGAATTGAATACGAAGCTCGCGAGGAAATTGTATGATGCAGCCCGGCAGTACCTCATCCTTGAACGATACAAAGCCGCCATGCGCTATTTTGATGACGTGATCGAGAAATACCACGACACAGAATATGCACCCCTTGCGTATCTGGACAAGGTGGAAGTACTGATAGACCGGAGGAGATACCTCGAAGCTCGCGACGAGCTGTCGCGGTTTATGACCCGTTATCCCAACAGCGTTTTCCGGAGGCGGGCCGATCAGTTGCAGCAGCGGCTCCAGGAGGAAGGGAAGGAATGGAAGAATGCCCCTGCGGCGTCATCCGCGGTTACGGCTCCTCTGTCGTCCGATCAAACAGCGGGACGGGTAAAGTAATGAACGCAAAACGTGTGAAGGACTCCCAGGTCATCACCACGAACCTGGTGTTGCCGAACGATACGAACCAGCTTGGAAACCTCCTCGGCGGCACGCTGATGCACTGGATCGACATCTCCGCGGCTATCGCCGCCCAGCGTCATGCCGACCGGGTCTGCGTCACCGCATCGGTGGACGAACTTAATTTTCACTACCCGATCAAGATCGGGGACATCGTGACGCTCCGGGCGTCGGTCAACAGGGCCTTCCGTTCCTCCATGGAGATCGGCGTCGTCGTCACCGCGGAATCCAAAGCGGGCCATGAAGCCCGCCGTGCCGTTAACGCGTATCTGACCTTTGTCGCGATCGATGAATCAGGTCGCCCTGTGGAGGTGCCTGCCGTTCTTCCCGAGACCGAAGACGAGGCGCGCCGTTTTGACGACGCACTCGTGCGGCGGGAACTCCGTCTCAAGCACAGGCGTCCATAGAAGGGATCACCGTCAGGTGCACTTCCGTTCATACCGCATCAGGTTCATTCGTAGCTGCCACCGGTCCCACCGGGGGGTCATCCTCAGCCTGTTCACTGCAAACATGCTCTGGCTTCATGCGGCGTACGGACAGCGCCTCTACGGCAGCTTCGGTCCGGTCGCCGAACGCTCTCTCGGGTTCACCCCCGCCGGCCTTGCGGTACGGGTCGTTCCGTCTCCGGTCCGCACGGAAGTCGCCGTGCTCTCGCAGACCCCTCCCGCGCTCCACCTCTTTGCCTTGAGTGACTCGGGGACAGTGTCTGCTCTCGGCGTTTCCCGGCTGAGTGAAACACGTGAAGGACTCGTCGCGGGGGATCTCGATGGCGACGGTGAGCCCGAATTCGTCACGCTGGGCCCGGATGGATCGGCCCTCTCCGTGCTGAAGCGTAAAGGGGGAACCTACCTCGAGACCGTCCTGGGGTTGCCCTGCAAGGCGCAGCGTGTCGCACTGGCAGACATCAACAACGACCGGGTTATCGACATCATTCTCTACGGAAAGGGGATGAGCGGTGTCTGCACACTCCTGGGAAAAAAGGGGGGCGGGTTTGTCCAGGGTCCTGACCTTTTCACGGAAGTACCGATCAGCGATCTGAAGACGCTCGATATCAACGGAGACGGCATCCTCGATGTCGTTGTCTGCAACTGGCTCTCCAACCAGCTCACGATCTTTTATGGAATAAGCAGGATGGTGTTCTCCGAGCAGATCACCGTAGACCTTCCCGGAGAGCCGGCCGCAGTCTCCCTTGTCTGGGCGAACCGTCGACGGGTGCTGGGCATCGCGGTCGCACTGACGGCCGAGAAGAAGCTGGTCCTTCTGCGGGGAACCCCCGACGGCGACGTTCAGGTCGACGGTGTCATGGCAATTCCCGGAAAACCCTCCGCCGTGGGCTTTGCCTCCGTCAATGATGATGCGTTCCCCGACATCATTGCCCCCACCGATCGAGGGATGGTCGTCTCGATGGGCGCAAAGAATTTCGAGTTTTCTCCCCCCATGCTGCTGGGGCCGGGGGCTGAGTCCGCGGGATGGGCGACGACCGACCTCGACGGTGACCGGCACCCTGATCTGGTGGCTGCGGAACGGACGACCCAGCGGCTGGTCTTTATCGGAAATTCGATGCACGGAGACCGTGTGCACTGGCCTTCGCGATATGCCGTGGGGAGCAAACCGCGTGGGCTCGCCGTCGAAGATTTCGACGGGGATGGGCTGCTGGACATCGCCGTCGCCAACTCGAACTCGTCGACGGTTTCAATTCTTTTCAACCAGGGGAAGGGGAAATTCCACGGACAACAATCGCTTGCCGTGGCCGAGGGTCCGATTCATGTCACCGCTCCGGAGATCGCGGTGCCCGGGATGCATTCCGTCGTAAGCTCACACTCGTCGGCGGAAATGATCGGAGTAGTCAGCTGGACAGATTCCCCCGGACATGCCACCTCTTTTGCCATTCCGACGGGAACCCAGCCGTACGCTCTCTATGCCTGGCAGGACACTGCATCGTTGAGCATCCTGGTTCGTTATCCCCCGCGTGGAACGACTCCCGTCTCGCTTTCCCTGTTTGAACAGCTCAGCGGGAAACAGTTTCTCGAGAGAAGCGTGCGCGCAAGCCTTCCTGACAGGATCTCCGCGGTGACCGTGGATCGGACGGGGGCCACGACCTATTGCGTTACCTACGTGAGCTTCGACGACACATTACGGCGAGCCTTTCTTTCGACGGTGTCGGCAGACCGCTCGTTCTCGCTCGGGAGGGTGGAGCAGGCGCTGTCCTTCGCTGACTCGCTCGGGTCGACCAGCAGCGTGATACCCGTCTCTCTGACGTCCCCCGGGTCCCGTGATCTTGTGATCGTCCTGGGTAAGCCGGTGAACGCCTTTGCGCTCGCCCGCAGAAACAGAGAGGGAATGTTCACCGATTCGCTGGAATGGATACCGAACGTCCGTATAGACGATGATGATGACGTCATCGTGAAGGATGTCGATGGCGATGGGAGGGCCGATATCACTCTTCGCAACGTATGGGCGGAAGAAGTGATGACCTTCTATGGAAGTGCCGCCGGCTTCGGCAGCGGGACGGCCGTCTGCAGCGCGCGGGGGGTGGGGGCCATCGCGGTTGCATCGCTCGTCTCGCCCGGAAGCATGGATCTCGTCTTCTCTCGGTCCGGGGACGGGACGGTGTCGATCCTTCATGCCCCTTTCAGGAGATCGCCATGATCGCTCACCTCCGCGGCCTCCTCACGGCCCTCGTTGCGCTCGTGGCGATACTCCCGCCGGGGATAGCTGCGCAACCGTCAGGGGGGGGCACACACGCCGACAACGTCAGAACGCTGGCTTTCTACCTCGGAGGGACTCCGGGAGAGGGGGAGCCTGTCAAATGTGGGCTCTCCCTGCTCGCGGCGGCCTACCGCAACCGGGCCCTTCTGCCGGCCGCGGCGAAAGCCGCCCTTGCGGCTCTCGATTTGCGTCCGGTTCTCCAGACGAGCATCGTCGCCGGCGGATTCAGGATACATTTCGACACGAGCGGAGTAAACACCCCGGCTCTTCTGGATGCGCAGAACAACCGGATTCCCGGCACCGCCCGGATTTTCGTGGATTCGACGGCGGCGATCATTGCACATGTCGCTGCAAACGAAACGGGCGTCCTGGGCTTCGACCCGCCGCCGCCCGACGGGGGCCTCGGGGGGGGAGACGAGTACGATATCTATATTCAGGAGCTGGGGCTCGAGTATGGAGAGACGGTGGCCGATGCCTATACCACCCAGGGGGGGACCTGCACCAACTACATGCGGATCGATAACGACTTCATCTTCGTCACACCCAGCAGCAACAAAGGACTTCCCGCCCTGCGCGTGACCCTGGCGCACGAGTTCCATCACGCCATCCAGATCGGGAGGTATGGGTTCTGGACAAACGATATCTGGTTTCACGAGATTACGTCGGTCTGGATGGAAGACGTCGTCTACACGGAAGTAAACGATTACTACAACTACCTCCGCGCAAACTGGAGTCACTTCAAAAACCCCGGCACACCGCTGAACGCAAATGATATCATTATGTACAGCCGGGGTATCTGGGGTCAGTTCATGACGAAAAAATACGGTCCCGATGCCATGCGGCAAACGTGGGAGAAGGTCCGTTCCTCTCCCCCCCTCGACGCGCTGGATCAGGCGCTCCGTCAGCATTATGGCGTCACCCTTCCCCAGGCGTTCGCCGACTGGTGTTCGTGGAACGCATACACGGCCTCCCGCGCCGACACCCTCCGCGGTTATACAGAAGGGATGAACTACCCTGCGATGATAAAGAAGGTCTACGACATCCCGGGGAACTCCCGGCGTGTGGACGACAACCTTGCGTGCCTCGCCTCTCTCTACTACCGCATGAATGCCGGCCCTGACACGCTCGATCTTATCGTCGTGCATACGGCCAATACCTGTGCATCGTTCGGGGCAACAGTGCCGTTCTCATTTACCGTCAGCGGGACGAAACCTGATGATTCGTACCGCGCGACCAGCAGCGGCTTGTTTCTCAAGCTCGAATTCGCATCGCCCTCGGACTGGGTGGTATGGGAAGCGGGAAAGGGGGGACCGCTGCCGACGACGACCATCGCCGAAGGCATGCCGTATCCGAATCCCTTCCTGCCGGAGAAGCAACCCTTCGTCTTTCTCACGGCAGACGCCCCGGACGGGACACTCTCCGTGTACTCGACGAACATGGAGCTGATGTACACGGAATACCAGACGACGCGAACCTCTCTGGGGCGGACGAGCTTTTCATGGAACGGAAGGAACAGCCACGGCGAGATAGTCCCCACGGGCATCTATCTTTTCGTTCTGACGCTCCAGAACAAGACCATCACGGGGAAGGTGGCGGTGGTGCGCCAATGAACGAACGGGTACGGGTGGCAGGCGAGGGGCTTACCAAGGTGTTCAACCGCCGGACCGTGTTTGAAGGCGTTTCGTTTTCCATAGAATCCGGACAGACGCTTCTCATCACGGGACGGAACGGGTCGGGAAAGTCCACCCTGGTAAAGCTCATCAGTGGCGTCCTGACCCCGAGCTCAGGCCGCGTGGTGATCTCGGGGACGGCGCACCAGAGGGAGATGCAGGGACTTGCGTTGATCGGGATGGTCTCCCCTTATCTGCAGATGTTTGAGGAGTTCAGCGCACGGGAAAATCTTGAGATCGCCATGGGCATCCGGGGTCGGGAGTTCAACAACGTCGCCGCAGACGAGCTTCTCGAACGGGTCGCTCTCTCGGCCCGGCGGAACGACCCGGTGCGGACGTACTCCTCGGGCATGAAGCAGCGGGTGAAATACGCCTTCGCGCTGCTGCACCGCCCCCCGATCCTGATCCTTGACGAACCAATGGCGAACCTCGATGAGGACGGCATCGGGATCGTGCGTTCGATCATGGCGGAGCACCGTGCCGGGGGGATCCTGATCGTGGCGACCAACGACATGACGGATATCGATCGGCATGACCTGAGGGTGGACCTGAATGAACCCCGGTAGCATCATCCCCTTCCTCCGGTCCGTGGGAGCGATCTTCCTTAAAGATTGGCGCTCCGAACTCCGCACACGTTACGCGATCAGCGCACTTCTGATGTTCGTGGTGACCACCATCGCCATCATCCTTTTTTCGCTGGGTAGCGACGGAGCGCCTGCCGACGCCCTCTCGGGAATGCTCTGGGTGGTTATCTTTTTTGCCGCCATGTCGGGCCTCTCGCGCACGTTCGTGATGGAGGAGGAGAGGGGGACCACTCTCACGCTCCAGCTTCTGGCGCCGGCGAGCGCGGTTTTCTTCGGAAAGCTGCTCTTCAACCTGGTCCTGGTTCTGGGACTGAACGCCGTGACCGTGCTGCTCTATGCGGCCTTCATCAACGGGTTCATCATCAGGAGCGTGCCCATTTTTCTCTGTACCGTCCTCCTCGGCAGCATGGGTTTTGCCGCCGCCGCTACGGTCATCGCCGCCATTATCGCCCGGGCGAACACCAAGGGAACTCTCTACCCCGTCCTGTCGTTTCCCATACTGCTCCCCCTCCTCCTGACGGTGATCAACGCCACACGCCTGGCGTCCGAAGGCGCGTTCTTCCGGGAGGCGCTAGGTGAATTTCAAATTCTTATTTCGTATATTGTGGTGGTTGTAGTCACCTCATACCTGCTCTTTGAATATATCTGGAAAGATTGACCGATGACCATCAAGATTCTTCTGGGCGTTCTCTTGACCGCCGTCATTGTCATGGGCTTTGGGCTCCCCATGTCCCCCGCACCCCAGGCGTGGTATGAGTTGCCGGTCATTCCAGGTCTTGAAGAGAAAGCCCGCATCATCTTCTTCCATGTCCCCACCGCCTGGCTGAGCGTCCTGGCGTTCCTCACGAGCATGTTCTACGCAGTCCAGTATCTCCGGAATCGCGAGAGCATCGACGATGCCAAATCGTCCGCTGCTGCGGGGCTGGGTTTCATGTTCTGCATTCTCGCGACATTGACGGGAGCGGTCTGGGCCAAATTCAACTGGGGCTCATACTGGAACTGGGATCCGCGGGAGACGTCGATATTCGTCCTTCTCCTGATCTACGGTGCATATTTCTCGCTCCGCTCAGCCGTGGAGGTGGAGGAGAAGCGTGCCGTCCTCTCGTCGGTATATTCGATCATTGCCGCGGTGACCGTTCCATTCTTCATCTTCATCATGCCGCGGATCATGACCGGCCTCCACCCGGGCGCCAAGGGCGATCCCGAAGGGGCGGGACCGGTAATCGAGTTCAAGATGTCTCCCACGATGCGCATCATATTCTTCACCTCCCTGATCGCGTTCACCCTCCTCTTCTACTGGATGTTCACGCTGAGGGTGCGCGCGGCGCGGCTGGAAGCCCATCACCAATCAAAGGAATAGTCCGTGGAATTCCTCGCCCAGAATCAACTGTATATCGTCATGGTCATCGTGCTGGCGATCTGGTTCGGCCTCTATGTGTACCTTTTCCGGCTTGACAGCCGTCTGAAAAAGCTTGAGGAAAAAACCACGCACCAATCGCGATAGAAGGAAAGGAATATGAAACCGAAAGTCATTATCGGCGGTATCATCGTCGTCGTCTTTATCATCTTCGGCTCGTACTCGTTCATGGAGAGCAATGTCGAGTATACGGACATTGCCGGCGCCATGATGAAGAACAAGAAGGTGCAGCTGAAGGGGACATGGAACAAGGAAAGAGAGTCCTCGTTCGACGCGTCGAAGAGCCAGTTCACGTTCTGGCTCGTCGACGACAGCGGAAAAGAATGCAGGGTCGTGCTCGACGGCGCGGCGCCGAACAACTTTGAGCTCGCGACGAGCGTCGTGGCAAAAGGACGCTTCACGGACGAAGGGTATTTTCACGCGACCGAGGTCCTCACCAAGTGCCCCTCGAAATACGAGGCGGAGGCATCTGAGGTGAAGAAGATAAGCTGAGGATCTTTCAGCTCTTTTCCATAGGAGGTTCGCTATGATCGGTGGCATACTGGTGAAGACCGCCTTTGTGACGTGCCTGATCTCCGTTGTCTGTTACTACCTCAATCATCGACGCGGGAACGGATCCCTCCTTAAAGCCGGCCGTCTGTTCTACATCCTGACCGTCATCACGGTACTCTCCGCTGCCGGGGTCCTCCTCGATCTCATTCTCACCCATCAATTCCAATACACCTACATCTGGAGCTATAGCTCGCGAGAGCTGTCGACTCCGCTCCTCGTGTCAACGTTTTATGCAGGACAGGAGGGGAGCTTCACGCTGTGGACTCTCTTCACGGCCCTTATCGGCGTCTTCCTGATCCGACATTCGTCGAAGAAGGGATACGAACCGCAGGTCATGAGCGTTTTCGGTCTCATCGAGCTATCGCTCCTGCTGATGCTGATCGTGAAAAATCCGTTCCTTCTCGTGTGGGAAAGCTGGCCCGGCCAGGTCGCCCAGGGGTTCGTCCCCGCCAACGGACGAGGTCTCAATCCGTTGCTCCAGAACTACTGGATGGTGATCCACCCGCAGGTCCTCTTCAGCGGGTTCGCGGCAATGGGAGTTCCCTACGCCTATGCGGTTGCCGCCCTGATGAAGAGGGATTACGCGAACTGGATCCGTCCCGCGACGCCGTGGCTGGTGTTCGGCGCGCTCGTCCTCGGCACCGGAATCATGATGGGAGGGTTCTGGGCATATGAGACGCTCGGCTGGGGCGGCTATTGGGGATGGGATCCGGTAGAGAATTCGTCGCTTGTGCCGTGGCTCTTTTCTATCGCCGCGATCCATACAACCCTCTCGCAACGGAGGACGGGCGGCTTCATCAAGACGAACCTTCTGCTGGCCATGCTCTGCTTCCTCATGGTCCTCTATTCGACCTTCCTCACGCGCAGCGGCGTCCTGGGCGACACGTCGGTCCACTCGTTCGTCGATCCTGGCATGTTCACGTACTGGCTCCTTGTCGGCATGATCGTCTTTTTCACGGGCATCGGCGGTACGTTTCTTTTCCTGCGCCGGAGGGAAATTCCGCGGCCAGCGTTTCAGCACAACTACTACTCGCGTGAGTTCGCACTCTTCCTCGGGGCATCGGCCATCGTCGCGGCGGCGGTCTTCATCGTGGTGGGCACGTCCTCCCCGATCATTACTGAGATCCTCAACGGCAAGAAGAGCGCCGTAGACATCTCGTATTATGTGACCACGACGCTCCCCCTTGGCATCGCCGTAGGGCTCCTGGCCGGCATCGGGCAACTGCTCTGGTGGAACCGCTCCAGTAAGACGGATCTCTGGAGATCACTTCGCACCCCGGCCCTGGTCTCGGCGGCCACGACGGCGCTGCTCGTGATCCTGGGCGTCCGCGAGATCCCTGTGGCTCTCTTCGTCTTCGCAGCCCTCTTT
>Ga0315283_10003686_pt1 | contig 13154 bp, 12 predicted proteins | sample YL17G09_0_MG_FD_204541 | JGI IMG/M metagenome (GOLD analysis project Ga0315283, IMG submission 204541) | Sediment microbial communities from Yellowstone Lake, YNP, Wyoming, USA - YL17G09_0 | ecosystem: Environmental > Aquatic > Freshwater > Lake > Sediment | place: USA: Wyoming | collected...
TTTTCCATGTGTCAACTAATCTAGCCTCTTTTTATTATTCCAATTTATTCAATCAACTTTTCTCTTTCCAAATATGCGTGGATATATATCAAATCTTGAAGAAACATTTTCCTCAAATTTGATAAAGAAAAATTTCCCCCAGGTCTTCCTTTTTAAGAAATAAGGTACAATTCTACCGTTCCAATGCTCTTATCCCTAACAAAGAGGCTCTCTTGTTCGAAATTGTCTTCCTCGGTACTTCTGCTTCCGCTCCCTCCGTCCATCGGGGGCTTTCCAGCCAGGTGGTCATCCATGACGAATTCCGCTTCCTGATCGACTGTGGTGAGGGCACCCAACGCCAGATCCTGCAATCCGGCCTGGGATTCAAGCGTTTGAACCGCGTGCTTATCACCCATGGGCATCTGGATCACATCCTCGGATTGGCTGGGTTGCTTTCCACCTTCATGCGCTGGGAGACCATCGAAAAGCTTGAGATTTACGGTGGGCAATGGGCACTGGATCGCATCTCTGACCTCATTTACGGAATCGTGCTGCGGGGTGCTAAGCCACCCATGGATCTGCAGCTGGTGCAAATTAAAGCAGGTACGATCTTTGATGAAGACGACTTCACCGTCACTGCCTTCCCGGTTTGGCACCGTGGACCCGACTGCTTCGGTTACTTGTTTGAGGAAAAAACCCGCCGTCCCTTCCTGCCTGAAAAAGCTGACGAGCTCACTATCCCCCCCGGACCCTGGCGGCGCGACCTGGTGAATGGTAAGTCCATCACCCTTCCAGATGGTCGGGTTATTCATCCCGACCAGGTGCTCGGTGAAGAGCGACCAGGCACTCGACTGGTGCATGTAGGTGATGTGGGACGAACCGATGAGCTACTGCAGGCAGTCCGTGACGTGGATGCCTTGATTATCGAAGCTACCTATATGCAAGAAGAAACAGAGATGGCTGAGCAGTTCGCTCATCTCACCGCCAGGCAGGCTGCCGAGCTTGCAGTTACTGCAGGGGTCAAATACCTGATCCTGACCCATATCTCACGTCGCTACCGCGAGCGGGATGTCCTCGCAGAAGCACGGGCGGTCTTCCCGAACACCTTTGTGGCGCGCGACTTTGACACTTTTCAGGTGCGGCGTGGTGAGTGCATCAAAGTCGAACAAATCAAGGATGCAGACAACGCAAAATAAAAACAAAACGTTACACGTTTTAACTATCATCGTGTAACGTTTAAACGTTCCAACGTTCAACGTTCTTGTTACACCGTACTCCCCGTGAAATTAAAACCCTTGATCTTTAACCCCGGGACGCGTACACTGATCCCACCGAATTCACTTACCAATAAGTGGGAAGCCTTCCCCACAGCTTCCACATTCGCCAGCGCCTGCACGTAGGGCATGGTGAAACGCAGGTTTTTGACCGGATAGGCTACCTCGCCATCCTCGATCTTGAATACCCCATCGCGGGTCATGCCTGTCATGGCACATTCCCGTGGATGGACCAGGCGTGTGTACCAGAAACGGTTGATATACAATCCTGACTTGGTGGATGCGATCATCTCCTGTACAGTTACATCACCGGGCGCCATGAACAGGTTCAGCGCTAATGGACCAAAGCCGCGGAAAACGATCGGTGTGGCATGCCCGGTGCTTGGTTTACCCATTTTCGCCCCAGAATAACGGTCATAAACCGGTCCCATCACTACGCCTTGTTTCACGATATCCACCCTTTGTTTTGGCACTCCCTCAAAATCGAACGGAAGCGGTGACCCATTTGTATCCAGCCCGTCATCCCAGATGCTTACATTTCGGCTCATGACCTGCTTCCCCAGCCGGTCATTCATCCACGAACGGCCTTCCTGCAAAGCCTGTGCGCCCATGCCATAAAAATTGAGACTGTTGATCAGATCTTCAGTGGCATAATGCTCCAGGATAACCGTATATTCCCCAGGGTCAATCTTACGTGGATTTCGACCACACACGGCTGTTTCAATGGCTTCTTTTCCCAGACCCTCCACATTTAGATCGTCAACATTCCAAGCTGACTCTTGGGACCGGCCGGATGAATCATCGCTCATCACTACTGTTTGGAAGTCCGAAAAACTCCGGGTGTGATAGGCAAAAACTCCCTGGGAGTTGGCAACGACTAATATCTCAGAGCCTGTAGAAAAAGCACCTGAAGCATTCAGGCTTTTTTCCACCGCCAGCTGGCAAACAGTGCCCACTGCCCTGGCGCGCTTCTCAGGTGAATAATCTGCTGTTGCAGCATCCCATGCGGCTACGTGTTGATATGCTTCAAGCTCCGGGAGACCAGGGTAATTCGGGTCTTCCGGGCTGGTTTTAGCGTTGGATTTTGCACGTGCTACCAGCACATCTAGGCCTGCTTTATCCATCCGGTTGGTGGAGGCTGTGCCAATTTGCTTTCCAATCATGTAACGTAAGGTCACCTCTCCATCGCGTTCGGCAACATTTTGGTGAATGATGTTGTTGGCAAAACGAGTTAATGCCGAGTCAGTGTATTGCAGGGTGATTTCTACCGGGTTGCCCTTGCAGCGTAATAAAATTGATTCACAGATTTCTCGTGCATCTTTTTCTTCAATCATTGCATCTCCTTGTATCCAATCACCCTTATTTCAACACCCCGACCTTCACGTTGCGAAAACGTGCCGGAGCAGTTCCATGCCCAGTATGGGCTACCTGCGATGGCTGGCCTTTTCCACAGTTTGGCGTTCCCCACATCACCCAATGATCGGCGTTGCACACAGCATCACAGCTATTCCAAAACTCAGGCGTGATGCCAGTGTAGGTGCAGTTGCGCAATAGTCGCCCCATCTTGCCATTCTTGATCTCATAACCAATCTCAGTCCCAAATTGGAAGTTATAGCGCTTGTCATCGATCGACCAGGAACGGTTGGAGTCCATGAATATTCCATCTTCAGTATCTGCAATCAAGTCATCCAGCGTCCAGGTGCCAGGTTCCAGGCTCACGTTGACCATGCGGACAATAGGTATGCGGTTCCAACCTGAGGCGCGCATACAACCATTTGAGAAGCGGCCTAATTTTGAAGCCGTCTCACGAGACATTAAATATCCGACAAAAAGCCCATCCCTGACGAGTGGTGAGGACTGAGCCGGTACGCCTTCATCATCCCAGCCAAATGTACCCAGACCAAGAGGCCGTACACTGTCGGCTGTCAAGTTAACTACAGGCGAACCGTAGTGGAATGTGTCCAGTTTTTCCGTGGTCAGGAAAGATGTACCCGCATAGGCTGCTTCGCTACCATAAACGCGGTCCAGCTCTGTGGGGTGCCCACAGGATTCATGCACTTGCAGTGCCAGCTGCGAGCCTCCCAGGATGAGCGAAGTGGTTATGTTGGATGGGCAGGGGTCCGCCGTCAGTAAAGCAACCGCTTCGCTGGCGATACGCTGCCCATTACCAGGCAGATCCCAGCTCAACATCGCCTCCCAACCACCAGTCACCTGCTGGCGTGCAAAGGCATTCGGATATGAGCGTACCTGGATCTCACTACCACCCACTGCTGTGGCTTGAATGCCACCACCGGTTTCAATGATGGTCTGTTCGGTGAACGCACCTTCAGAATTCGCAAAATACTTGCGTTGTTTAAGTGTGGTGGCGTGTGTTTGACGGGTGCGCACGCCTTTCACCTTGCCCATTTCAGTATCCGCGTTCAACAGCAGGGCAAGCTTATCTTCCAAGGAGACACTGGTTGGGTCGATCTGAACAGGGGTCTGGTAAGTGCCCTGGTTGGTCACTTTTGGACCGAGATCCACCTTTTCTCCACTCACCAGCCCTGAAGCATGGGCAATAGCCACCGCCTGGGCTGTGATATGATCAATTTCTTCCTTGGTTATGTTTCGGCTGGAAGCAAAACCCCACGCTCCATTGACCAGTACCCGTACACCTACACCCTCTGTTTCGGATGAGCTCAGCTCCTCAACAATCCCATCTTTAATGGAAAGGCTCTCTTCGCGATGGTTTACCACCCTCACATCCGCATACTGTGCTCCGCGCAACTTAGCCAGGTCGAGAGCACCCATGATTAGTTCCTTCAATTTAGCCTCCTTTTATATACTCTTTTACAATTCAAGTAGGTGTCATAAAATAGTCGCTAATTATGCCTGATTTGTAATTGATAAATACCCTATTGATATTGTGTCTTTGGTCTGATCATTTGCTATCGAATCTGGTTTCAGGATCATCAACCAAAGCGTTCTTCTTTCCATATATCTGCTTCATTGTGATAACCAGCCTGTTCCCAGAATCCAGGGCGGTCGTTCAGCATGAACTCAAGTCCTCTCAGCCATTTGGCACCCTTCCAAAAATAGGGTGTCATCAAGTCTTCCCGATTTGTAATATAACCAACCACCCCTCTCAGCGGGGCACCATGCTCAGGGGTCAATGGCTGTCCGTTGAAATGGGTAGCCAGCAGGAAATTATCCGCCAGAAAGACTTCCAATGACAGATTCACCGTGAACCCAAACTCTGCGTGCTGGAGCACATACCTGGCAGTCGGTTTAAGCTTGATCAATCCCTGGTCAACCAGCGTCCGCACGGAAACCCCTTCCCAGGTAGTATCCAGCTTGCTCCATTTTGTCACACAATGGATATCCATGGTTAGAGTGATGCGTGGCAGCTGGTTAAATTCGTCCCAGGTCCAGGATTTTTCTTCTTCGACCTCACCCCAGATACGAAAATCCCAGGTCGCGGGGCTGAAGGTTGGAACCGGTCCATAATGTAGCACCGGGAACTTTTGGGTCAGTGATTGACCCGGCGGCAGGCGACCTGCATTCCTGCTCTCATCTTCCTTCTCTTTTCGTTTAAACAATCCATCAAACATAAGCACCTTGTCTCTTCTTAATATTCAGGCTTTCACCGGGTTGGAGTATGTGTACCTGCACACCCAATTTCCCCACCCGTTCGGACCACTTTTCAGCATCCTGAGCAATTAGCTCCCAGGTATTATAGTGGATCGGGACGACATGCTTGGGCTTGATCATCTCGACCGCCTTATAGGCATCATCGGGACCCATCGTATAATTATCACCAATGGGAAGGATGGCCAGGTCGATCCCTTCCTTTCCGATCAGCGCCATATCACCGAATAACCCTGTATCCCCGGCGATATAGATCTTCATCCCATTCTTGGTGACGAGCAGGAAACCAACAGGATTTCCTCCATTGCTTCCATCTGGAAGGACTGAACCATGCAAAGCCAGCGTTAGCTTTACGTAACCGAATGGAAATTCATGCCCACCTCCGATATGCTGTCCATGGGTTTGTTGTACACCTTGCTTTTCCATCCACGCGGCAATCTCAAAATTGCTGATAATCATTGCCCCTGTGCGCTGGGCGATGGAAACAGCATCACCCACATGGTCACCATGGCCATGCGTGATCAGGATGTAATCTGCCTCAACTTCCTCGTGAGTGCAGGAAGCCACCGGGTTTCCAGTGAAATACGGATCCACGAGGATCTTACAACCGTCAATCTCCAGACCCAGTGTTGCGTGACCGTACCAGGTAAATTTGATGCTCATTAATCCTCCTGTAAATTCCTTGGAACTGATTGGATCAATTTGAATATCACCTTATTTTTATCAACTAATCTTCCCATCCGGAAAGATGGATCTAAGTATACACCTTGTAAATAAATGAAAGCTAATAAAAAATTCCTGAAGGACTCGCATGCTATAATCGATCCACCGTGCCTGCCATTACTTAATCTCCCTATGGAAGACTGACCGCTTCGCAGGCAATGAGGCTTTATCCTGTCTGGAGCTCAAATCTTCGATCGGCATCGAAATGGTGACAGCGCAATCGCAATAAGGAGATGGGTATGGAAATTAATGAGCTAATTCAGCCTGGGATGACCCGCGAAGACAGCTTTCCGATCGCTATAAAAAATAGCGCTATTCATTTGGGTAGCGGGTCTTCACGCGTCCTGGCTACCCCGTGGATGATTGCCTTCATGGAGCGTGTCTCACACCGACTGCTCACCTGCTGCTTGCCGGAAGGATATTCAAGCGTGGGCACTCACCTGGACGTTCGCCATTTGGCTCCCACTCCTATCGGTGCTACGATACGAGTAAAAGCTGAAGTGCTCTCGGTTGATGGAATCCGTATTTATTTTAAAATTGAAGCCTGGGATAACCTGGAAAAGATCGGCGAAGGAACACACGAGAGGGTGGTCATAGATGAAGCCCGCTTCTTACGCCGGGTTGAGAAAAAGATCGCCAATTTGTGATGTTGAAAAACAGCCTGCTATTCTCTTTTAGATCCCCCGGCACGGCGGAGTAAGGTGGCGTAAATCCCCAAACCGATCCCGGCAGCTAAAAGTACTCCCCCGATGATGCCCATGACTGGACTTTTCCGTGGGGATTCAGGGATAAGGGCAGTTTGTGCTTCCAGCTCAGAATTTACCTGTGCACCAAATGCAAGCTGGGTGGTTTGGCCAGCTTCCAGCCTCAAAGTCTTATTCAGAATTGTGGTTCGATTATATCCTTCAGGGGCAGCCACACTGACTAAGTATTCCCCCTGTAATATTTGATCGAAACAGGTATAGCCTCTCTCCTCGGGAGTCGCATTCACGATCGTGGTATCATTTCCTCCAGCAGGGGTCTGTGCAGTCAGAGAAACCGTTCCGAGCCGGTTACTCACGCTTATCTCTCCACCAGGTATGGAGGGTTCGGTTTCTTGACGCATCGAATCACCGTTCAGGTCATTATAGAGTAAGACGCATAAGATCCCCCACCCCGGTAATGAAGTTGGGGAGGGTGTTACATTTGCCTGAGTGGGTGCCGGACCAGATGTGGGAGTTCCACCAGATGGACCGGCATATCCAAGCAACAATTTTGCTCCTGGAAGTATGGTGTCGTTGACACCCAGGTTGTTTAACTCACGGATCGTCTCAATCTTCACACCCGTGATGGCTGAAATGCGCCAGAGTGTATCATTCGGTTGAACGATATAGATGATCTTTCCATCTGGTCCTGGTGTTGGGGTTGGGAAAACAGTCAGCTGAGCCTGTGGGGCTGCCATTGTACGGATGCTTTGTGAGGTTACAAAGAGGATCAATACAAGAAAGCATGAAATTAGAATAATTCGTTTGTTCATATCAGATAAGAATTATACATGATATAAGCATCCATTATTAATGCCACTTGTCCGGATAACAACTTCGCCATCCAGGCAAATTTAGTCCATAGATTATGTTTGGTTGATATAATATATGTTGTCCCAATAATTAGAATTATTACCCGAGTCGAGTGAGTCTCAACGATGATTTGCGTAAATATATTTCCATATAAAAGGTACATGTCAAACTTCATTCGTTATTTTTGCGTATTATTCACAATAAACCAACCAAGATACTTTGGAGTAAAGGAGAATATTCTATGCTTTACGGTTTCACAGGCAAAATTCTACATGTAGACTTGAGTAAGGCAAAAATCACCATCGAAGAGCCGACCGAGGAGTTTTATAAAACTTACCTCGGCGGTAGCGCCATGGGAACATATTATGTGTTTAAAAATACGCCCGCTGGCGCCGACCCATTCAGTCCGGAGAACACATTGACCTTGATGATCTCTGCCACCACGGGTGTTTCCATCAGCGGTCAAAGCCGCATGACTGCCACCGCCAAAAGCCCACTTTCCGGATTAATTGGTGATAGCCAGGTGGGTGGATTCTTCCCCGCGGAACTGAAATTTTCAGGTTTTGATGGGATAGTATTTACCGGCAAATCACCCAAGCCAGTCTATTTATGGATCCATGATGGCGAAGCACAGCTGCGGGATGCCTCACATCTTTGGGGAAAGATCACCGGTGAGGTAGAGAAGACCATCCGGGAAGAACTCGGGGATGTCAAGATCGAGGTAGCTCAGATTGGACCAGCTGGGGAGAGACTTGCCCGTTTCGCTGCTATTATGAATATGTGCAACAGAGCCAACGGCCGTACAGGCATGGGTGCGGTAATGGGTAGCAAGAACCTCAAAGCCATCGCCGTCCGTGGACACCAAAAGGTGAAAACTGCTGACCCTGCTGCGATCACCCGGCTCGCCCGTCTGGCGCCCAAGCGGGTTGAGGATAACCCGGACATGAAGGGCTTACAGGATTTCGGAACTGGCTCTGTGTTGAATTACCAAAATACCTCCGGGGGGTTGCCTACACGGAACTATTCCAGTGGCACATTTGAACAAGCCGAGGACATCTCCGGTGAGACCATGGCAGAAACCATCCTGCAACATAATGATACATGCTATGCCTGTGTGGTGCGCTGCAAGCGCGTGATCGAAACGGAGTACAAGAACGCCCATGTAGATCCTTACTACGGTGGTGCAGAATATGAAACCCTCTCTACATTCGGCTCCTATTGTGGCATTGGAGATTTGAGTGCTGTATCTCTGGCAAACCAGATCTGTAACCAATATGGTTTGGATACCATCGCCTGCGGGGCGACTATCGCCTTTGCCATGGATTGTTTCGAGCACGGGTATCTGACCCTGAAGGATACTGGTGGGATTGACCTGCGGTTCGGCAATGCGGATGCCATGCTTGCCATCCTTGAAAAGATTACCAAACGGGAGGGGTTGGGAGATCTGCTTGCGAATGGGTCAGCCTATGCAGCCGGTAAGATCGGTCAGGGCGCTCAAGAATTGGTCGTGGCAGTCAAGAATAACGAATTACCGGCTCACATGCCCCAGGTTAAACGCAGCCTGGCATTGATCTATGCGGTAAATCCCTTCGGTGCCGACCACCAATCATCCGAACATGATCCCGGATACACGCCAGATACTGCTTCTTACAACCTTGAACGCTTTGCTGAAATTGGTCTGACCAATCCAATGTCCGACCGGGTGCTTAATCAAGAAAAGGTCAAAATGGCTTTGTACTCCGAGTGGAACTACTGTTTTATGGATACAGCCGATTTGTGTCAATTCGTTTATGGTCCGGCCTGGCAAGTATACGGTCCAAAGGAACAGGCTGAATTAATCAAAGCCACAACTGGATGGGATTGGACTGTGGATGACGTTCAGAAGATCGGCGAACGCCGCTTGAATATGCTGCGTGCCTTCAATGCACGAGAAGGCGTGGGTCGCGAACGCGATACACTCCCCAAGCGCATCTACGATGAGCCGCTTAAAGGCGGCGCTTCAGATGGTGTATCAGTGACACGTCAGGAAGTTGAGGCAGCCTTGGATATGTATTATGAGATGTGCGGGTGGGACGTCGCAACAGGCAAGCCTACGCGCGCCAAGCTGGAGGAGTTAGGTCTCGGTTGGATGGCTTGAGATTTAGGATCATAGATTAAATAACACCAGCCCGGATGAGACTTAAAATGATCTCCCTCGGGCTGGTTTTTTACAAAATCAACAAATAACCAGGAGTAATCCATGCAAGTGAAGTTCTATGCCTCATTACGGCAGGCGGCTGGCACGAAAATGATTGAGATCGAGATCCAACCTGATTTCACCATCCAGGATGTCCTGGTTGAGGTCACCCGGCGTTATCCGGTTTTGGAAAAATTTATCTGGAAAGAGCAGGGGGAATTGGCTGAAATTGTGCATGTATTTATCAATGGTGAGAATATTCGCCATTTATCCGGACTGAATACCCCTTTAAAAGCGGAAGACCATGTGGATATCTTTCCACCCCTCGTTGGGGGTTGATATATTTTTATGATGGCAATTGTGCGCGCTGGAGCTTGACCCCGGTCAAAAATATTATTGCAAGAAGGTTAAACCCGATAGCAACCAATGCGTTGGAAGCAATCCCCGGAATGGCTGAATGGGTATACAAGGATGGTGCCAGCAAATCCCCAACAGAACGTCCCAATGCGATCACTGCCATATGTGCTGCCATCATGGTTGCGCGTGCAGGGGGAAGAATTTCTGTCATCAGGGGGATTCCGCTGACCAGAGTAAATTCGAAGGTGAGATAGAACAGGAATAAACTAAGCATGGCCCCAACGATCCAACGTCCAAAAAATGGCAATGCCAGGGCAGCTAAACAGTTTCCGATCAGTCCAATCACGATCGCCTTGCGCTTTCCAATTTTATCGGTGAACATTGTGACGAGAACTTCTCCACCAAACTCCGAAATACCGATAGCCAGAGCGGTTGCTGCAAGAGAAACAATGCTGAGGGCAAAAGCTTGCTCAATCCATACCCCATACACCAACGTAACGGTTTCATTGGCAGCAGAATAAAAACCTGCCATCGCCAGTGCGGCAATTGCCGGGGGATAAGAAAATACTTTACCCAAGTTTTTCAAAAAGCCGGTCTCCCCTTCTTTGGGAGTTGTGTCCTTGGGTAACATCCAGGCAAGCAGGAGAAAGGACAAAGCTCCTAATAACGCAATGAGAGGAAAGGGAGCCAGCCAACCGTTCCGGGCGATAATAAATCCAACCAGTGGTATTCCAATGATCGCACTTAATGACCAGGCAAACTCAGTGATGCCCAATACCCTGCCCCGTTTTTCATATGGTACCCGGTCTCCAAGATAAGCTTGCATAGAAGGTATAAAAATCAGGTACCCGATGAACGCCAGGCTTAGTGCGATAAAGAAAGCAGGAAAGGTAGGCCAAATGACGATAAGGCTGATCGCGATTGTATAGGTAAGCGTACCGATCAACATGCCGAACTTTCGACCACGGCTATCAGCAACCGAGGCTAAAAATGGGCTGATCAAACCCATCAGTGAACGTGCGGTAACAGCATAGGAGAAAGTCCGCAAGTCGACACCCATCCCCTTGGCAAAAATGGAAAGAAATGGATAAACCATCCGGAATGTGGTGCTGATAACCACCCGGACGAATACAAAGGCCGTGACCTGGAAATTAAGTGTGCGCTTCAATTCCAGCTTATTGGGCGGTGCAATATCGCTCACGTTTATACCACCATCTCGCGATTTGCCAGGCCGCTAACAAGGTCAGTAGCACCAGACCGCTGAAAAAGAGTTGAATGCGCCATGCATCGCTGTTCAGGATGGGCGAGGCAGGATGCATTACATTGGGGGTGCTCCTAAGAGCAATGCCCAGGGTAATAAAAAAACCTAAATTTAGCGCAGAGGTCAGTCTTGGCTCGTTAGCCAGGCCCGTTCCCACCTGCAACAACACCCCACTGATGGCAAAAATCAGAGCCAGCCTCCAGCGTGGCTCTGCCAGGAACAATCCATTCCAATTGGATTGCATCGCCCATAGCGAGAGAGGCAGATATGTGAGCCAGAGAATTATCCCTGTCCGCCCAAAAGCACTTGACCAACAATGAAAGGGTTTTCGGCCTGTGAGCAAACCAATCCCTCCACATACACCTGCTAAAAAGAATGTTGCTAAAGATGACCATACCCAGGCACCATGCAGGTAAACGATGCGAATATGTGTACCCAGGCTATGCTCTGCTGGACCGAAGGTGGTGAAGATTATGATTACGATATATGTTGCGCACAAGCAAAACCAGGTGAAGTAAGGCGTTTTTGTGAACTTAGAAAACCTCGCCTTCGCAGTTGTCATACGCTACCTCAAAAACCTAACAATAAAATGATGCGATCAGTTTGCTGGTTCTTTACAATCACCTACAGCGAGTGGTAACCAGACGCAGAAGGTGCTGCCTTGCCCCACCGTTGAAGTAACCTCGATCCTGCCTCCATGATTACGCACGATCCAATAGGCGATGGATAATCCCAGGCCGAAGCCTTTGCCGTCCTTTTGGCGGGTCCGTGATTTTTCTCCCCGATAAAAACGCTCAAAAATATGGGGCAGGTCCTCAACCGGTATGCCTGGACCGTTATCGGTCACCGTAAGTTGGGCTCGATCGCTGACTTTTCCCAAAGCAAATATGATCTCGCCACCCTTTGGGGTGTAATTGATCGCGTTACCGACCAGATTCACGATCACTTGTTTGAGGCGATCTCGATCTCCACAAACCAACACTTGATCGATGCTACCCAGATTTAGTTTGATCCGATCCTGAGTTAGTACTTGCATTTGGTTCAAAACTTCCAGTAACAGTGTATCCAATTCAACCAGTTCACGGGCTAGTGGGATTTTGCCAGATTCAGCCTGGGCAAGGAGTAATAAATCTCCAACCATACGAGTCAGGCGGTCGACTTCATCATCGATGGTCACCAGCGATTCCTCATCAAAATCCTTGATCTTCCGCATCAAACCCACATTACCTTTAATCACTGTAAGCGGAGTGCGTAGCTCATGTCCTACATCTGCTAGAAAACGACGCTGCGTAGAAAACAAGTTTTCCAAACGGCTCAAAGTTTGGTTGAATGCAGTGACGAGCTGTCCCACCTCATCGTTGGGTGATCCGGAATATGGGATCCGGCGCGATAAATCATCTGCACTGGTTATTTGTAAGGCTGTCTTTGTCACATTGTCCAATGCATGCAACGCCTGACGGGTACTCAACCAGGCTGCCAACCCTGCTGCAAGGATCGCAATTGTCGTTCCAATCAGCAAAACTTCCAACAAGGTTTGCTGAGTGGCGTTGACCACATCCATCCGCGTTCCAACTTGTAATATCCCCTCCAGGCGGTTACCAGACACCAAAGGGACAGTTAATACTCGCAGTCGTACCCCACTCCGGTTGACATCCCTGAACACCGGGATTGTGCTATGCATACCAGCAGTATCGAGTGGACTTTTTAGAATTTGGATATTTTGGGAGGCTGAAACCAGACTATTATCTCTCCCCCAGACTTGCACAAAAACATCTTCTGGCAAGTCAAGTTGAGGCAGAGCAACATCGAGATGCCCAATAGCATCTATATTTGTATTCAGGTAAACGGTCTTTGCCCGGACCCTGAGCGTATCATCCAACTGATGGGTAACCGTCAGGCTAACCGAGTAGTACACGGCTAATCCAAACAACAGTAAAATGCCCCCTACTATCGCGGTGTATAGTAAGGTAAGCCGGGTTCGCAGAGACATGAAGTTTTACTTACGACGGTTCTCGCAATACGTATCCCATACCGCGCACAGTATGAAGCAGGCGCTGCTCCCCTTGGAGTTCGAGCTTCTGCCGCAAGTAGCGAATATATACTTCGATAATATTGCTCTCGCCACCAAAATCATACCCCCACACGCGGTCGAATATCATCTCTCTTGTCAACACCTGGCGCGGATGGCGCAGGAACAGCTC
>Ga0315283_10003689_pt1 | contig 13147 bp, 13 predicted proteins | sample YL17G09_0_MG_FD_204541 | JGI IMG/M metagenome (GOLD analysis project Ga0315283, IMG submission 204541) | Sediment microbial communities from Yellowstone Lake, YNP, Wyoming, USA - YL17G09_0 | ecosystem: Environmental > Aquatic > Freshwater > Lake > Sediment | place: USA: Wyoming | collected...
CGGCCGGCGCGAAGCGCTTGGCGCCAAACCCGATGGCGAAGTGTCCGATGAACATCAGGCCACCGTGTCGGGCTCGACGCGGGCGACCCGCTTGCGCAGGGTCAGGAGGTTCTGCCCGTTCACCCGCGTGTACTCCAGGTCGTCCATCATCGTCCGCATGATATGGATCCCGAGGCCGCCGACAGGCCGCTGTTCGATCGGCAGGTCGAGGTTCGGCGCCGGCGCCAGCAGCGGGTTGAACGCCACCCCGTCGTCGGCCACCTGGACCGAGAGCAGGTCCTGGTCCAGCCACAGCCGCACGCGGATGACGTGCTCGTCAGCGTCCTCGTACCCGTGCCGGATGACGTTCGCCACAGCCTCGTCCAGCGTCAGCGCCAGCGCGTAGCCCACCTCGGAGGAGAGGCCCTGGGCGGCGGCGAACTCCTCAGCCGCCGTGCAAGCGCGCTCGATCTCCCGTGGCTGGTTGACGAGCATCAAGGCCAGGTGCGCGTGATCTCCGCTCATGCCATCTGCTTTCGCCGTTACACGTACGACCGCGTCAGCATCTCTGCCGCCGACTCGTCCAGTTGATCCGCGCGGCGCACGTTCTCGAACCGCGCGAGCAGGTCGCCGGCGCGGAGCCGCGACTTCTCCGCCCCGCGGAAGTCGTGAATCACCGTGCCGCGCTGCATCATCACCAGCCGGTCGCCCAGGTGCGCGGCCTGCGGCATCGAGTGCGTCACCATGAGCGTCGTCAGGCGGTCGCGCGCGATGACCTGCTCGCTCAGGCGAATGACCTGGTCGGCGCTCTTCGGGTCGAGGGCAGCCGTGTGCTCGTCCAGCAGGAGGAGCTTCGGCCTGATCCACGACGCCATCAGCAGCGTCAGCGCCTGGCGCTGGCCGCCCGACAGCATGCCGATCGGGCTGTCGAGGCGCGACTCGAGGCCCATGTTGAGCTGGCGCACGCGGTCCTGCATCTCGGCCTTCATGGACGCCTTCAGCGCCCAGCCCAGGCCGCGGCTCGCGCCCCGCCGCGCGGCAAGCGCGAGGTTTTCGGCAATCGACATGTTCGGCGCCGTGCCGCTGAACGGGTTCTGGAACACGCGGCCGACCATCGTCGCGCGGCGGTGCTCCGGCCAGTTCGTGATGTCGGCGCCGCCAAGGCCGATCGCGCCGTGATCGACGATGAACGAGCCGGCGACGGCGTTCAGCAGCGTCGACTTGCCGGATCCGTTGGTTCCGATCACGACGACGAATGAGCCCTCGTCGATGGTGAGGCTGACCCCGCGCAGGGCGCGCACCTCGTTCGGCGTGCCGGCGTTGAACGTCTTGTGGATACCGTTGACCGTCAGCATGGCGTCACCACCTCAGTACTTCGACTCGCAACTACGGCCACGATCGGTCGTCGGCACTCGTGGCCGGCTACGCTCGCTCAGCACTGAGTCCTGAGGGCACAAATACGTCGCCGTATTTGTGCATCGAAGGACTCAGCGCGAACCCGCCGCCGCGGGAGCCTGGGACGCGCCGCGCAGCCGCCGCAGCAGACCGGGCAGCACGAGCGCGCCGAAGACGAATACGGCAGTGATGAGCTTCAAATCGTTCGGGTTCAGGCCGGCCCTGAGCGCAATGGCCACCAGCAGGCGGAAGAGCAGCGAGCCCATCACCGCGCCGACGATGATGAAGCCCAGTTTCCGGACGCCGACCAGCGCCTCGCCGATGATGATGCTCGCCAGGCCCCAGACCACCATGCCGATGCCCATCTGGACGTCGGCGAAGCCCTGGTACTGCGTCAGGAGCGCGCCCGAGACGGCGATGAGGCCGTTCGAGAGCGCCAGGCCGAGCACGACCATGCTGTCCACGTTGACGCCCAGCGCCCGGATCATCTGGGCGTTGTCGCCCGCGGCCTGCATCGCCGTGCCGAGGTTCGTGCGGAAGAACCAGTAGAGCAGCGCGCCAACCATCGCGACGATCACAAGGCAGAACACCAGCATCGAGAGGTCGCGGACGTTGACCTCCCAGCCAGCGACATATACCGCGGTCGCCCCGAAGACCGCCTGTCCCCAGCTCTCGGCGATCGAGGCGAGCGTCCGCTCGGAGAGCAGGGGCACATTGCTCTTGCCCATCACGTGCAGGTTGACCGAGTAGAGGGCGGTCATCACCAGGATGCCGGACAGCAGCCGGTTGATGCCGAAGCGCGTGTTGATGAGGCCGGTGGTCGCCCCCGCCAGCGCCCCGGCGCCGAAGGCCGCCGCCGTGGCGAGCACGGGATGGACGTGCGCGACCAGCAGCACGGCCGCCACCGAGCCGCCGAGCGTGATCGAGCCGTCCGCGGTGATGTCCGGAAACTCGAAGATCCGGAAGCTGATGAAGATCCCCAGCGCGAGCAGCGAGAGGATGAGGCCGACGGTGAGTGCGCCGATCAGGAGCAGCATGGCTCAGGCCACCTCCCCGAGCGGCGCGATCCAGCAGGCGCCGCGGTTGAACTCACTCTCCCCGGCGCCGGCGTCTCCACGGTCGTCGCACAGCAGGTGGAGGACGCCGAGCACCTGCTCGCTCTCAAACAGCGACGCCACCGTTTCGTGCAGGTCGATGCGGCCCTTGCGGACGGGCCGGAACGGGAACGACGCCGCGTGGAGGTGCCCGACGTGCCCCGCCACGCCGACGGGCCGCAACTGCGCCCCCGCGAACGGGCCCTGCGCTGGCGAGACGATGCCTGCGGCCAGCGCCAGCGTGCGGTGATGCGCGCGCTCCGCGGTGAAGGTCAGCCGCGTGCGGATCCCAGGGTGATCGAAGAACGCCTCGCCGTCAATCGGCAGGGCCGGGGAGCGCCGGAGCGCGGCGCCCACCAGGCTCGCGGCCTCCGCCACGATGACCAGGCCGATCGCCGCCGCCCCCGCAATCTCCAGGCAGCCCGCGATCAGGCTCGACAGCCCGAGCGTCCCGCCCGCCTGGCGCGGCTCGAACCGCACGAGGTGCGAGAAGTGCCCTTCGGCGGCCAGGCCGTACAGCAGATGCACGTCCGACGACAGCGGGCCCGAGGACACGAGGTAGTCGGCCACGTTGGTGCCGTCGGCCGGCTGGTACGCCGTGGCGCCCGCGACCGAGATGAGCTCGCCGAAGCGCGGCCGGCAGTCGTCGAAGCCCTCGCCGAACGCGCCGACGCCCAGCGCGAACTGCGGCGAGCGCGATCCGAGGCTGGTGCACGAATCGGCCATGAACGCGCCGCGCGCCAGCGGCGCGGGGTCGCCGATGACACGGCACGCGAGCGTGCCGTCGCGCTGCAGCTCGAACGCCTCGAGAAGGGCGTCGCCTCGCTCGACGCGCGTGAACGCGGCGGAGGGCGCGGTAGACGCCGCGGGCCCGGGCGTGGTCGACCCGAGCAGCAGGCCAGCCAGCTTCGTGATCTGCAGGACGGTGTGCACCGTCGCCGACGGGTTGACGACGACGAGCGACCCGCCGATGGTCCCGAGTTGCTTGTAGACCTTCACGAGCACGGCGATCCCGGCGGAGCTCAGGAAGACGATCTGCCCGAGATCGAGGCGCAGCTGATGGTGCCCCTCACGGACCGCGTCGGCCAGCGCCTTGTCGAGATGGTCCGCCCAATAGCCGTCGAGGCGGCCTGCCACGGCCAGCATGAGCGCGTCGGGGACTTCGGTGCGCGTAATCTCCATGAACGCCTCTGGCGCCGGCTGAAGCCGGCACCGACGGACCGACCAGTTGCTAACGCTTCCCGACGACTTCCTGGGCCTGCGCCACCAGATCGGCGGGCACCACGATGCCGAGCCGCCGCGCCGCGTCGAGGTTCACGACCAGCCGGGTCTTCGCGAAGGCCGCCAGCGGGATGCGCGCCGGGCTCTCGCCGCGCATGACGCGGGCCGCGATCGTCCCCGCCTCGCGGCCGCTGTCGTGATAGTCGCGGGCGACGGCCAGCAGGGCGCCCCCGCGCGCCTGGCTCGTCTGGAACACGAACACCGGCAGCCGCGCGCGGTTCGCCGCCTGCGCGATGCTCGGAAAGGCCGCCGCGGTCAGGTTGCCCGGGATCTGGCAGAACGCGTCGATGCGGCTCGTCGTGAGCGCGAGCGCCGCGTCGCCGACCTCGCTGGTGGAATTGGCGGCCATGGCCCGGATCTCGAAACCGGCCTTCTGCGCGGCCTTCAGCAGCACCTCGCGCTGCGACACCATGTTCACCTCGGCCGGGACGTAGACGGTGCCGAGCACGCGCGCCTTCGGCAGCACGCGACGGATGTGTTCCAGCATCTTCTCGAAGCCCGCGACCAGGTACACGCCGGTCACGTTCGGTTTGTGATCCGTATCCGATGTCCCGGCGCCCGCGGCAAACGCGTTGGCGACGTAGTTGAAGACGATCGGCACGTTGCGCGCCCTCTGCATCGCGGCCTGGAGGGTCGGCGTCGAGAAGGTGACGAGCAGGTCGGTGCCGTCGGCATGCGCGGCGTCCACCATGCCGCTCACGGTGGCCATGTCGCCCTGCGCGTTGCGAATCCGCACCTCGAAGTCCCGCCCGCGCACCAGCCCGGCTTCCTGCAGCCCCTCGAGAACGCCCGCCTCTGCTTCCTCCACATCGACGACGGCGTTCAGCTCGATGAAGTCCACGCGCCACGTCTTCGCGAGCGGCCCGCGGATGGCAGAGGGCGCGGGCGCCTGCGCGCCCGAGCGGTGGATACCGGAGGCGTCCACTCTCACCGTGGCCTCGGCCAGCACCGCGTCGGGAATACGCCAGGGCTCGCGCAGACCCGCGAGCGCGGTCGGGTTCACGCTGAGGAACGGAGGCGCCAGTTCCAGCACGTCGCGAATGGGGATCGATCGGATGTCGGCGCCCTCGAGGATGTCGGCCACCAGGTCCGCCGCCTTCACGCCGGCCTGGTGGAAGTCGGGCCCCGCATCGGCGGCCGTGCCCCGGTCCGGCTTGCCCGGCAGCGACGTGAACACCGGGATGCCGCCGCGACGGGCGGTCGCAATCAGCGTGTCGACGGCGGCGTTCACGACGGTGTCGCCGCCCATCCACATCGCCTGCGCGCCGCGGGAGATGAGCGAGTTCACGGCCTCGCCCACCGCCGACGAGGTGTCGACGTTCGCCTCGAGGAGCTCAAGCTGCAGGTCCTTCGCGACGCTGCGCGCCTTCGCGACGAACGCCGCGGAATTGGGCTCCGCCGGGTTCCACGCGACGCCCATCGTCTTGAGCGATGGCAGCGAGTCCTTCGCGATCCTGAACGCGCGCTCGACCGGCGGGAACGCGCCCTGGCCGACCATGTGCGCGGGATGCGTGAGCGGGTTCGCGCGGTCCAGGCCGACGCCGGTGACGTACGGATCAGCCACGAGGAAGAAGACGTGGCGGACCTTTCCCTCGCGGTTGTTGTTCGCCACCGCCTGCATCGACGGCGTGCTCGACGTGACGACGAGATCGTACTGGCCGGCGGTCGCCTGGCGCGCCATCGCCACGGCCGTCGTCATGTCGCCCTGGGCGTTGAAGCGCTGAATTGAGATCGTCTGGCCGTCCCGGTACCCGCGTGCGGCCAGGCCGTCGATCAGGCCGCGGACCCCCTCGTCCAGGGGCGGCGTATTGGCGTGCTGGATGACCGCGATGCGCGGCATCGCCGCGGGTTCGGCGGTTCGACGGTTCAGATCCGCGACGAGCAGGACCGCGCACGCCGCAGCGATGAGGAGGGTCCCGAGCCACAGACGCTTGACGAGATCAATCATGACGCGCAGATTCCAGGTCCGCTCTCACGAGCGCGCGGGCCGAGGCTGCCGCCGCGCCACGAGTGTTGGGAGCTGAGGAGATGGCCTACAACTGATTGTTTCCGCCCCGGGCGCCGGTGTCAATCGCGGGGCGTGATCGGGCGCGAACGAGATGTGAACGTGGATCTGCACGACGTGATCGGGGTTCGGAGCCCGGCCTCCCTGCGTAGCCCTGCGCACCGCCCAATCAGCGACCGGATCGAATGGGCGGCTTGGCGCGGTCGCCACATAGGCGTGGTGGATTCGCCGCGGCCGCGAAGCGCCAATCCAGGGGCGGTCCACAGGCGCGTGGGCCGGCTCGCTACGGGCCGAACAGGGTGTGTTTGAAGACGTTCGCGCGATGGTAATCGAGGTACGCGCTCTGCGCTCTTGAGAACTCGCCCACGTTGACACTCTCGTCAATGCCCCAGGCATCCAGGAGCTTCTCTCTCACCTCTGGGACGATCAGGAGTCCTCGGCTGTTTGAGAATGAGAGGTACCCCTCATCGAACAAGTGATCGATATGCGGCGAGAGGAGCAACCCGTTCGAGCCGTCGAGGCGCTCCGTATCTGTGGCGTCTCTCCACGGCTTGATGTGGCTGGCTTTGAGATGTCGGGGCTCGCGCACGCCGGTGACGCGGCAGTACTCTTCTCGAAGGAGCACGTTGGACCTGAACACACCCTGTCCCCGCCGTGCTCTAATCAACTGCTCTCGATAGGTGGGGCCCATGCCGGCCCCGCTCGTAACCACCTCCTCGATGAACGCCGGTTCTGGTGCGGGCTGGATCAAGTAAGTCGTCTCGAGGGCGTTCCAGTACGCAGGACCAATCAGACCAATGAGGGCGTCCGCGAGTGCTTCCGGAAGCTCGGCGAGGTAGACAGACTGAAGCCCGTCACCGCTCAATTGCAGGGGAGAGTATCTGTCTGGCAGGAACGGACGGAGAACCGCGATGTGGTCCTTCGGCCGGATCTGAACTTCGAGGGCGCAGTAGTCGACGGGCACGAACCAGCCTTCGTGTGCCCAGTTCGCACCGGCGGTGCCAAAGTCCGGCTTCGGGCCGGTCTGGGCGGTGCCGGTGGCCACACCGATCGCCTTGATACGCGTGTCGCAGAACGAGAATACGACGTCGCCTGGCGATACCGCGCGCATGTTCTCGTAGAACTGGTTTCGGGCACCGTTCGCGTTCTGCTTCGGGGACCACATGAAGCTGCCGCGAACCTCGTGCCGATACGTCTGGTTCTGGTTGACCCACCAGTACCGCATAACCCTGCTGCTCGCGCACACTATAGACCAGCCACGATGCAGCGGCGAATGGGGGGGCCGGAGGGCCTGGTTCACCAGCCAATCAGCCGATGGACAACGGCGACGAAGCCTATGCAGGCGCCGACGGGCGTGCAGGCCGAGCCACATCCCGGCGTGAGGCACGCAGCGTTGAATAGACCGAGCATGGTGGCAACAATAACATCGTATTGAACGATAACATTGTTTGTGTTATCGTCTGTAGTGACTGTTACTAGTCGCGTCGCAGCCGCCATGACCACATCGATCCTGGCGTATCTACGGGAGACATTGGGAATCGCGCCCGAAATCCAGGCATGGCCGGGCGCCGCCAAACTACCGTATTTCCTTCAAGGAGCCTTTGAAGTCCTGGACCTGAAACTCCTCGATCGCCAGATTCTCCTCGCGCTTGACAGACATCCCCACAAACTCAGCCTGGCCAATATCCGCCGCCAGATGGACAGACTGCGACACCACGCGCAGGCCCCCGTCGCCTACGTGACGGGAGCCCTCGCCTCTTACGAGCGCAAGCGTCTCATTGAGCAGAAGGTGGCGTTCATCGTACCGGGTAACCAGCTTTACCTGCCGGAACTCGGGATCGACTTGCGGGAGTATTTTCGCCGGGGTCCTGGCGCTCCCGACGCCGTGCTGAGTCCGGCGACGCAAGCGATGCTGGTTGCCGTCCTGCTGCGGGAGCCTCCGCGTGCCGAGTGGCAGCCAGCAGAAGTGGCCAGAAGCCTTGGTTACAGCGCCATGACGCTCTCCCGGGCGGTGAAAGAGCTCACAGCCACCCGCATTGCGGTGCTACACATAGCGGGCAGGGCGCGATGGCTCCGGATGGAGGGCACTGCCGCGGAGACCTGGGATCACGCGAAGCCGCTCTTGCGTAGTCCCGCAAGGCGCCGCTTCTGGGCGAAGCCAACTCCCGCCTGCAGCGCGCCACATGTGCGGCTGGCAGGTCTGAGTGCGTTGGCCCGATACTCAATGCTCGCCGAGCCCGCGTGGCCCACTTACGCGATCAGCACAGCGCAATGGGCAATAGCGACACGGGCCGGCATTGCGATTCTGCCGGAACAACTGCCAGGAACGTACGAATGGGAGCTCTGGCACTACAGCCCAGCCCTCGTCCCAGGCAGCGACACCGTCGATCCCTTTTCCCTGACGCTCAGCCTACAGGGGAATCCAGACGAGCGGATTCAGCTCGCGCTCGATGAACTGACGAAGCGCTTCCCATGGTGAGGGAACTCGCGGTGTTCAGGGAGTTCTTCGCCGGCCATGCTGACCAGTTCGTGCTGATCGGCGGGGCAGCCGCCACTCTCGCGATGGAAGAAGCGGGCCTCGAGTTCAGGGCCACCAAGGATCTGGACATTGTCCTGCACGTCGAGGCGCTCAGCCCTGGGTTCGGCGCCGCGTTCTGGCGTTTCATCGAGGCCGGGCGCTATGAAATCCGGCAGGCCAGCAGCACCGGGAAGCCCGTTCTCTATCGCTTTCAGAAACCGGGCGACGAGAGTTTCCCAGTCATGCTGGAGCTGTTCTGCCGAAAGCCCGATGGGATTTTCCTCGCTGAAGGCGCCCACCTCACGCCAATCCCGATCGATGATGCCATTGCAAGCTTGTCCGCGATCCTCGTCGACGATGTGTACTACGGGTTCATCGTCTCCGGCCGCAAAGAGATTGATGGCTTGCCGATGGTCGGTGAAGACAGGCTGATTCCACTCAGGGCGCGGGCCTGGCTGGACCTGAATGAACGCCATGCGAGGGGCGAGCGAGTGGATGCCAAGGACATCAGGAAACACGCCAACGACGCGTTGCGCCTGTCTCAGCTATTTGCACCAGACACGCGCATATCGGTGGCAGCGGGGATTGCGGCGGATCTGCATCGGTTTCTCGATGGTATCGAAATAGATCCGTCGATCAACCCGAAGGCCCTCATGCTCGGAAACAGCGTTGCCGCAACTGCCGACCGAATCGCGAAGGCGTACGACCTGCGCCCACGTCGAGCGACAGGATCGTAGGGACCGGCCGCCGGGTGGTAGGGACCGCTGTCGTCAGATGGTGAGGGCTTCGTGGCGCAATCGCAGACAACGCCCGCAGTCCGGGTGCGTCTCACGACGCCCGCGTGAGAGCTGAATAGGCCAATCGTGCGAGGGCTTCCGCCAGTTGGCAACGTGCTACAAGACGATCAGGTTCGGGGCACACCCCGGATCCGCGTGCCGGCCTCCCGGCCGAGGCGCGGGTTGACCGGGCAGGTGATGGGCACGCGGCGGATCGCGAGGTCGTTCCAGCACTCCATGCACGCCGTGCACAGATGGACGTCCGCCGCACGCCCTGCCTCGGCCTTGCGCGGCCACTCGGGGTCCGCGAGGAGCGCGCCGGCGAGCGCGACGTAGTCGGCGTCGCCGCGTTCGATGATGGCTTCGGCCAGCGCAGGTTCCGTGATGCGCGTGTTCGCCGAGACCGGCACGCGCGCCACCTGCCGGATCGCGCGGCTGACGTGCGCGAATGCGCCGGGCGGGACGGACGCGTCGTGCAGGGGTTGCGGCGACTCGTTCCAGCCGGCCGTAACGTCGATCGCCGCCACGCCGGCCGCTTCGAGCATCGGCACGAGCCGGCAGTACTCCGCCGGCCCCATGCCGCCCGCCATCAGGTCGTCGCCATTAATCCGGCAGAGCACGGGCACCGCGTCGCCGGCCGCCGCGCGGACGGCAGCCAGGCAATCGATCAGCAGGCGTGCGCGGCCGTCGAGCGGCCCGCCCCAGGCGTCCGTGCGCCGGTTCGTGAGCGGCGAGAGGAACTGGCTGATCAGGTTGCCGCAGTGGGCCGGCACCTGGATCGCGTCGAAGCCGGCCTCCAGGGCGCGGCGGGCCGCGCGGGCGAGTGCCCCGGGAAGGCCGCGCAGATCATCGGTGGACGCCGCTCGGCCGCCGGTGACGAAGGAGACGGCCCGCGCATCGGGCCGGCAGATGCTCGGATCGAGGAGGGTGTCCGACGGCGAGATGGCCGAGGCCGGAGTCCCCGGCCCGTCAGGCGCCCACGGCGCGTTGACCGCGAGTTGGGCGCAGGCTTTCGCGCCGCCCTCGTGCACGACGGCAGCGATCGACCGCAGTCTCCCGATCCACGCGTCGTCGTTGACGGCGATCGGCCCGGTTCCCGGCGGCGCGGCGGCGCGCGTGAGGCCCGTCCGGCCGGCCTGGCCCGGATAAAGCGCCTGGAGGCCGATGACGATCATCGCGGCGCCGCCCGCCGCGCGCTCGGCCAGGAACGCCTCGTAGCGCCCGGGCCCCTCCACGTCGAACAGCGTCGTCATCGGCGCCATGACGATGCGGTTCTTCAGCGTGAGGGCGCCGATCGCGATCGGCTCGAACAGCCGCGGGCCGGCTGGCATCGCCCGGTCAGTCCATCCGGATCTTGATGACGACCTTCGTCACCTCGTCCGCGTCGCCCACCGCCATGCCCGGCATGTGCACCTCGCCGGGCCACAGCACGATGAAGTCGCCCGGTGCCAGCAGGACGAAGTCGCCGTCGCCCGTGAGGAACTCGATGTCCTTCGCCGGGTCGTACGTCCCGCGCGCGAAGCGGTCCAGCGCCCCGCAGCCCATGCGCTCACGCCCCGCCGCCACGAACTGCAGGTCGGCGTAACGCTGGTGCGCCTCCCAGCGCCCCTGGTGGGGCAGTTTCGACGTGTAGCGCTGCACGAGGGCGAAGAGCGCATCGCCGTCGATGTCGTAGCGGCCGTCGGCGAGCGCGAGGAGGTCCGGCTGCCGCAGGAATGCGAGCGCCTGCGTGAGGCGTGGGCCGATGGCGGCGTAGCGATGCCCGTTTGCGAGGTGGTCTGTTATCATCGATGCACTTCCTCCCGAGGAGACGCACGATGCCACAGCTCAAGGCGGGTGACAAGGCTCCGGCCTTTTCCCTGCAGGATCAGTCGGGCGCGACCGTGTCGCTGGCGCAGTTCAAGGGCCAGCAGCTGCTCATCTACTTCTATCCGAAGGCGAACACGCCGGGTTGCACGATTCAGTCCTGTCACGTGCGGGACGCGCGCCCGACGTTGGCGAAGCAGGGCGTGGCGGTGGTCGGTGTCAGCCCCGACAAGCCGACGGCGCAGCAGAAGTTCGACGAGAAGTACGGCCTGGGGTTCCCGCTCCTCGCGGACACCGAGCACGCCATGGCCGAGGCGTACGGCGTCTGGGGCGAGAAGTCGATGTACGGCCGGAAGTACTTCGGGATCATCCGCTCGGCGTTCCTCGTCGACGGGAAGGGGAAGATCGCCGGCGCGCGGTACAGGGTCTCGCCGGGAGACACCGTGCCCGAGGCGATGGCCGCGCTGAAGAAGGCCTGACGTCGGCGGATCGCCCTGGCGTGGCGGGTACGCGCGGCGCAGCCGGACGAAGTCCCGGGCCGTCCGCCGGACAGTGGGCCGCAGGCGTTCGCGCACGGGAGCCCCGTGTTCCCTACTTCTGCCGCCGGCTGATCGACGCCTTGTAGAAGGCCACGTACGTCGCCATCGGCGTGGCGGCAATGGTGTCGGCGATGACGTCGAGGGGCAGGTCCTCGAGCGTCCTGAAGCGGATGCAGGCCTTGCCCATGTCGAGCTTCTTCCCGGCCTTGGCGAACGCCGCCTTGAACCCCGCGGCCCGCGCCGAGTCGCCGTAGACACTCATCAGATAGAGCGAGCAGTAGTGCTTCTGCGCCGCCAGCGCGACGTACCACAGCGGATGCCCGTTGTAGGTGTCCGGCAAAACGGAGAGCGGCACGCTGTAGCAGAGCACGCCCCGGGCCATCGACTCCTTGTAGCCGGCCGGCAGGTTGGTCCGGATGAGCGTGCGGACGGCGACGACGATCTTGCGCCGGTCCGCGGGCAGGCTCGCGAGGTACTGCGAGACGGTGGTTGCGTTCGATGTCGCCATCTGTCGCTCCTGTGGCTAGTGTCGGCCTTCGACTCTATCCCAACCTCGCCGGGCGGTTCCAGCGTTCGACGCGCTAACACCCGGGTGCCCGGCCCCGTCTTGCTGGCAGAACCCGTGTCAATACCACGCGCCACGCCGCGCGAAGGAGGCTTGAGATGTCCCCACGTACCGCTCGTGCCCTGACCCTCGTCTGCGTGCTCGTCGCCTGCCTGGTCGCCGTCGCGCCGGCCCAGGCCGGCCCGCCGCTGCTCTGTCATCCGTTCGACATTGGCGTTGCGAAGTCCTTGTCGTGGGACGGCGCCACGGGCCTGTCGACGGGCCGCGCCGACTACGCGATCGACCGGTTCGTCGCCGAGACCGAGGCCCTGCTCGGGCCGGCGACGCCGGTCATCGTCCGCATGGAAACCCTCCGGCGCGCGGCGATCTACGCCAGCCGGGATCGCCAGGTGGCCTCGCAGTTGCTCGAGCGGTTGACGGCTCGCGCGCGGGCCGCAGAACAGTCGGGCAAGCCGGATTCGCTGGCGCTGCTGGATGCGGCGTACGGGACCGAAGCGTTCCGGCAGATCGGAATGCTGGGCCGCAGCCAGGGGTTCGGTGAGCGCGCGCCCATCGCCCGCGCGGTGGTCGGAGACACGGACGGCACGGCCCTGATGGCAAAGAGCCTGGCGACGCGCCCGAACGACGCGGGCTCCCGGAGTGACGCGAGCCGCTCGAACGCGGAGACGAACACGTCGTGGACGATGTCGTCCACGTCCCGGTGCGGCACCCGGGCGAGGACGACCCCATGCACCATCCGGACGTGGCGTTCGTACGGTTGACCGAACGCGAACCGGTCACCGGCCCTGGCGGCAATCACGAGGTCGATGTCCGGCGGCGGCGCAGTTGCCATCCCTAGAGCCTGCGCGATTCCGGAGCCCTGGTCAATTGGTGCAAGGGCCTCCACGCCTGAAAGACGTGGCGGGGCCACAGGTGTTAACGCGGCGTCGGAGACCGCGTCCCGGTCGGCCGGTCGGCTGGAAGCTCGCGGCCACATGACTTGGCCGAGAGACTTTGGAGATTACTGACAGAGTTTGCAATGCGTCACATGTGGCGTATTGTTGGCATCTTTGGTTTGTAGTAGTCATGTACGACGCTTACAATGCATATTATTTAAAGGTCATAAATGACCTTTTCATTGACTAATTGTGTGTTGATAGCCATGATTGACGTGTTATGAAGATAGACAATGCGCTCTCAGACCAGGCTG
>Ga0315283_10003690_pt1 | contig 13147 bp, 6 predicted proteins | sample YL17G09_0_MG_FD_204541 | JGI IMG/M metagenome (GOLD analysis project Ga0315283, IMG submission 204541) | Sediment microbial communities from Yellowstone Lake, YNP, Wyoming, USA - YL17G09_0 | ecosystem: Environmental > Aquatic > Freshwater > Lake > Sediment | place: USA: Wyoming | collected...
CTCGTGGGGCTCGTTGAATTCCCTGCTGACGTATTCGGTGCCGGTGTAATAGCCCAGCTTGAAGCCGGTGACCATCCCGATCCCGCCCACAATCACGGCGGACTTTATCATGTTCTGGTTGAAAGCCTGTTCCAGCCCCGAGAGAAGATTCTCCCCGTCATCGAGCTTGATGGCTATCAGGTTGGACTCCTTGGCTACCAGCATTTCCCATCCCCGTTCGCGGGATGGGATAATCCCATATTAAGGTTGTTGCCGGACGCATCCTCGAGGAGAGGCGGTCCACCATCAGCATTGCGACGGCGCCCATCATGCCGCAGGCCAGAAAGATGGAGGCGTGCACATATGAGATGGTGGACTGGCCCTGCTGGTACAGGTCCCTCTTGAAGTCAGCCCGTACGATGGTGCAGGGTTTCCCGAAAACATCGCTGACCAGCATGTACCCGGAAACCGTCCGGGAGTCACGTGGACGGATGGGACCATTATTGCACCGACAGTTGCACCGATGACGAGCGCTGTTTTGCGACGTATGTTCATGTCTGCACCAAAAAGCCTTGCCAACCCACATCAAGACTTGAAATAACAGCATATATAGTATTACTGTCAGGAACCGAAACGACATCAGAGATATCATCGGAAAAGGGGGGCATCACTTCTTCCCGGTGACATCAGTGACTATTCCAAGCACATGCTGCTTTCCCGATAGGCTCATCGGAGTGAGCTTGACCTGCAGATTGCGGTATCCGGACACGGCCTTCACGCGGGCGTTGAACGTGCAACCCTCCCCGCCAAGCGCCGTCAGGAAATTCTGGATGCAGTCGGCCACATCGTCCGGATGCAGGCTGCTGTCGGCGCGCTTGCCTAGCCATTCCATCGGGTCCTGGCCAACCGTCAGACCGGACGCTGGGTTTATGAGAACGTAATTCCCATGGTCGTCAAGCACGAATATCCCGTCTGAGACCGTGTTGATGACCTCTTCCAACAGGGCGCTCTTCTCTCGCAGCTCCGCTTCCGACTTGCGCCTCAGGGTTAGGTCCCTTGTGACACCGAGCATGCCGACAGGTGTGCCCTTGTCGTCCCTGAGGAAACCCACAACAATCTCGGCCCAAACGGTGGTTCCGTCCTTTCTATAAAGCTCGACCTCCATCGGGATGGACCGCCCCCGCTCCATCTTGCCGGCTGCCTCGAGGTCGAGGGCCTCCTTGAGGGTCTTCAGAGCCATATCCTTGGATTCGGGCGTCATTACCTCGTTTATGGACTGCTTCATCACTTCCTCGTCCGTGAAGCCCCTCAGCTTCATGACGGAAGGGCTGACGTATGTGTACTTCATATCGAGGTCCATGGTCCAGATGATATCCGTCACATTCTGGGCAAGCAGGCGGTACTTTTCCTCGCGGGCCTTCAGTGCATGCTCTATCCGCACCTTCTCGGTGACATCGCGGATGACGCCTATCAGCTCTGCCAAATCACCGTCCTTCCAGATGGCCTTGGCGTTCGCCTCCAAGTGCCTTATCTGGCCGTTCTTAGTCTTGAGGCGGAATGAAACGGGAAGCTCGATCGCATCCCCCTTGGTCTCCTGGAATTCCGCGAGCACGCGGGGGACATCATCGGGATATAGCAGGTCCAGGAATTCCCGCCCCACGACCTCCTCCGGCCTGAAGCCCCATCTTGCCACCTGGGGGCTCACGTACGTGATGACGCCGTCGGGCGAGGCTGTGTAGATTATGTCCATCGTGTTCTCGACTATCAGGCGCAGCCTCTCCTCGCTCTCCCGCAACTTCTCGGCGGTCATTTTCCTGAGGGTGATGTCCCTTATTATGCTGCCGTAGAAATTCTTCCCTCCGGAGGTCCAGGCCACATGGGATATCTCGGCAATGAACTCGGTACCGTCCTTGCGCAGGCCCACCTTCTCCTCGGCATTCTTCATCAGCTGCATCCCGGTGGCGGGGAACATGCCACTCTTGTTCCCTTCAAGGAAACGCTTGGGGCTGAGCATGCTCACGCTCTTGCCCAGCACATCCTTCTCGGCGTGGCCGAATATCTCCTCGGCCCCCTTGTTCCAAAGGATTATGCGGCTCTCCGAATCCATCATCACCACCGCGTCGCTGGAGAGCTCCACGAACGACCTGAAGCGGCTCTCGGAATCTTTGAGGGCCTTGTCCGCCCGGTGCTTGTGGATGGCCATCTCTATTGTTATCTGTACCTCCTTGTCCACGAACGGTTTCACAAGGTAGCCGAAGGGGTCCGTCAGCTTTGCCCGCCTGAGGGTCTCGTCGTCCGTGTAGGCCGTGAGGTAGATGACCGGTATTCCCAGCATCTCGATTATCTTGCCGGCGGCTTCGATGCCGTCCATCTTGCCCCGAAGGACGATGTCCATGAGCACGATGTCCGGCCTCGTCCTCTCGGCCTCGCTCACGGCCTCGGGACCCGTGGATGCCGTCGCCACGACATTGTAGCCCAGAAGCTCCAGCCGGCTCCGGATGTCCTTGGCGACTATCTTCTCGTCCTCGACTATCTGTATCCGCTCACCGGACAAAGTGCCCCCCCTCCTTGGCCCCAGCCGGGATGGAGAACCTCACCGTGAACTTCGTGCCGCCGCCCCGCTCCATCTCGATGCTGCCCTCGAGCTGCTCCACGAGGGTGATGACCATCTCCATGCCCATGCTCCGGACGGCCCGGAAGTCAACACCATCCGGGAAACCGATGCCGTTATCGGCAACGGACAGCATCACGGAGCCGCCGGTACCGCTTTTGAGCTCTATGGCTATCTCGCCCTTCCTCCCTTCGGGGAAGGCGTGCTTGAGGCAGTTCGAGACCAGTTCGTTCATCATCATGCCGAGCGGGATGGCCACGTCGATGCCGAGCCGGACGTCGTCGAGCTCCATCTTGAGTATCACCGTGTCCTGCTCGACCTTGTAGGAGCGGAGCAGCTCGGGCGCCAGCGAGCGGACGTAGGTTGCGAAGTCTATGAGCCCGAAATCGCGGGTCATGTAGAGCTTCTCGTGGACGAGGGCCATGGACCTGACGCGGCTCTCGCTCTCCTTGAAGGCGGCCAGCGCGCTCGGGTCCGTGACGTGCCTCGACTGGAGGCTCAGGAGGCTGCAGATGACCTGGAGGTTGTTCTTGACGCGGTGGTGGACCTCCCTCAGCAGCGCTTCCTTCTCGCGCAGGGAGGCATTCACAGCATCCTCCATTTTCTTGCGCTCGGTGATGTCGGTGATGGTGCCCATGATTGCCAGCTCACCCTCGTACCTGATGACCTTCGGCGTCAGAATTGTGGTCAGCCTGTGGCCATCCTTGGCTATGATGGCATACTCGTAGGGCTCGACATCCTGCCCGGCCTGATGCTTTTGGTACGCCCGCATCACCACATCCCGGAATTCGGGGGCGGTGATGTTCCTGAAATCGAAGGAGGGCGCGTAGAACTCATCCCTGGTGTATCCCATGAGCTCCTCGCATTTCTTGTTGGCAAAGACAACTCTGCCCCTCTTGTTTATGAATATCATGTTGGGGGACTGCTCCGCCAGGTTGCGGTACTTCTCCTCGCTCTCGCGGAGGGCCTCCTCCATCAGCAGGCGCTCGGTGAGGTCCCTCGAGATTCCGAGGGCGCCAATGACCTTGCCCTCGGAGGAGAATATTGGGGTGGTCGCGACCTCTATGGTCCTGATGGTGTTGCTGCTGCTCTTGTACTTGATAATGTATGGCTCCGTGGCCTCGCCGGCCATTGTCTTCTCGAAGGTCTTCTTGGCGACCTCGTGGTGTTCCGGCTGGACGATGTCCAGGATGTTCATCTTCAGGTATTTCTCAAGGGGGATGCCTGAGCGTTTCGCGAGAGACGGGCTCACGAATGTTATGTTGGTGTTGGTGTCCATCGTGTAGACACCATCCTGCATGTGCTCCACTATGAGGCGGTACTTCTCCTCGCTCTCCCTCAAGGCCTCCTCCGCCATCTTGCGCTTCGTGATGTCCTCTATCATGGCGAGGGAAATGCCGAGGTCGCCTGCCCTGCCCTTGATGAATGTGAATGTGGTGGAACCCCACAGGATGGAGCCGTCCTTCCGGACGTATCTTTTCTCGGTATTGTAGACCGGTATCTCGCCCTTTATGAGCCTGTTGACACTCTCGAGGTCCCTTAGCTTGTCATCCGGATGCGTGATCTCCTGGAAGCTTATCTTCCGGAGCTCATCCTCCGTGTAGCCGGTCATCTTGCAGAACATCCCGTTCGCCTGAAGGAAGCGGAACCCCTTACCGACGATGACCATTCCCAGCGGGCCCTGCTCGAACATCGTCCGGAAGCGGTCCTCGCTCTTCTCGAGCGCCTCGATGGCATCCCGCCGCTCCGTTATGTCGATGTTGATGCCCAGTATCCCTCGTATCTGGTCCCCGAAGCGGATGGGCGCGATGATGTTCGTGAAATGTACCCTCTCCCCCTTGACATCCATCACCACATCTTCATGCAATATCTCTCCGGCGAAGGCGCGGCGGTTGTTCTCGGCCCACAATTTCTTATCTGCGTCGCTGGCCTGGATGTCCTCGGGCCTCTTGCCTATGACGTTCCCCCGGTTCTTGCGGCATGCCGAGTTCTGGAGGAAATATCGTCCGTCCTTGCCGATGGCGAAGAACTCGAAGGGCATGCTCTCCACGGCGGTCTGGAGCAATGCCTCGCTCTGCGAGTAGGCCTCCTCCATCCTGCGGCGATTCGTGATGTCCGTTATGAAACCTTCAAGCGCGACGACCTTGCCGCCGGAATCCTTCACGCCACGGCCCTTCTCCCAGACCCATTTCTCGGTGCCATCCTTTGTAATTATCCTGTAGGTGAGCTGGAACGGCTGGCCTTCCTTGATGGCAACCGCGATGTCGTCCCTGCCCTTGTCACGGTCCTCGGGATGGTTGAGCTCCATGTAGGAAATCTTCCTGTTCAGGATGAGCTCGGACGGGTCGTAGCCCGTAAGCTCCAAGCAGCCGTCGCTCACGAACTCCATGGTCCAGAGCTCGTCGTTGCGGCACCGGTAGGCCATTCCGGGCAGGTTGCCCATCAGCGTCGTGAGCACCCGCTGCTTCTCCTGCAGCTCGCTCTCGGCATTCCTCTGCACCGTGAGGTCCCGGATGGCCATCACGATTCCTGCGGGCTTACCGTCCGAGCCCTGGAATATCGTCGCTGTCACGGTCGCGGGGAAATCCGTGCCGTCGCTCCGGACCAGGTCCACATCCCCCTGCGACACTCCCTGGTCCATTATCTTGCGCATCCAGGACTGCCCTATTTCCTTGAGCTCCGTCTTCCGCTGCATCAGCATCTTGTTGGGCTGGCCTATCAGCTCCTCCTTCTTGTAACGGAACATTTTCTCGGCGGAGTAGTTGCATTGCAGAATCCTGAAGTCCATGCCCAGGACCAGTATGCCGTCCGTGACGCCGTCGAAGACCTTCTCCAGCCGGTCACGGCTTTTCCTCACCTCGTTCTCGGCCTGCTTCCTGACGGAGATGTCCCTGCCAATCACCACGAACCCATTCACCAGCGGGTCGTGGAACAGGTTGCGGCTTATGGCCTCGAACACGCGCCACGAGCCGTCCTTGTGGCGGAGGCGCATCTCTACGTTCTTCGACTTTCCTTCCTGCCCAACGGCGGACATGAACTCCTTGATGACCGGTTCCCTGTCCTCGGGATGGATGGTGTCGAACGCGCTGGTGCCGAGCAGCTCCTCGGGCTTGTAGCCCAGCAGCCTCTCTATGGATGGGCTCTCGAAAGTCACCTTGCCTTCCCTGTCGAAGATGGATATGGTGATGGGAGCGCTGTCAAGCAGGAGCTTCCAGTAGTCCTCCTTGACCGCGGCGGCCTTCTCGGAGAGCTTCTTCTGGGTGAGGTCCTCGACCGCTCCCTCGTAGTAGAGCATCTTGCCCTCGGCGTCCCGAACGGCCCTGGCATGCTCGAGGACGTTAATCGGGGTCCCGTCCTTCTTTATCCAGGCGGTCTCGAAATTGTGGACCTCGCCCTGCATCTCCATGCGGTCCTTGAAATCGTCCCTCGGATGGCCGGGCGCATGGCCTTCCTTCTCGAGGTCCCGGTCGGCCACCTCCTCGAAGCTCGAGAAGCCCATCATCGTCAGGAGGGCCGGGTTGGCCATCAGCACCTTGCCTTTCGGCGTGGTGCGGTACATGCCCATGGGGGAGTTCTCGAAGGTCTCGCGGTGGCGCCTCTCGCTGTCCGTCAGGGCCTCCTCGGCCTTCAGGTAGTTGGCCTCTGCGCTCTCTAGCGAGGCGAGCTGGCGCTCCAGCTTGTCCACGGTCGTCCGGTACTCGGCCTCGGCCTGCTCCAGCTCCTCGACGCGGTTCCTGAGCTTCTCCTCGCCCTTGACGTAATCCTCCTCGGCCTTCTGGAGCTCGGTAAGCTGGCGCCGGAGCAGGTCCTCCGTGCGCTCGAGCTCCGCTATGCGGAGCTTCAGGGCCTCCGTGTCGTCGGAGCCGGGTTTCTTCTTCGCCTTTTCTCCCATTCCCCCGCCGTTCCCCAAATATTCGGGGACCCACGCTTAGATTATCTAGTTGTATTTTAACCCTTTTCCTCGAATTCCGTAAGATAATGGGGAAATCAATCCCGCTCCCTGAATTCTATCCTGAACGCCGTGCCGCCGGAGCGCTCCAGCCGGATATCTCCCTCGAGCTGTTCCGTCAGGATGCACACCATCTGCATCCCCAGCGTGTCGGTCTTCCTGAAGTCAAAGCCCGCAGGCAGGCCGACCCCGTCATCCCCGACCTCGATGAAGCGCTTGCCCACCTTACCGGCCCCGACCTTGATGGTCACCGTCCCCTTTCTGTCGCCGGGGAACGCATGCTTGAGAGAGTTGAGGACCAGCTCGTTTACAAGGAGGCCGCAGGGCACGGCGGTATCGATTGGAAGGCGCATGTCCTCGAGCTCGAGACGAAGGGATATCCTGTCCGGCCGTATATTGTACGAACTGAACAGGTCCTTGACGAGGTGCCGAATGTACTCGGAGAACTCCACCTCGGCCCGGCTCTTGGAGCGGTAAAGCCTCTCGTGTATAAGGGCCATCGACCTTATCCGGTCCTGGCTCTCCCGGAAGGCTTCTTGGGCCTTGGGGTCCTTCACCTGCCTTGACTGAAGGTTCAGCAGGCTGGAGATGATCTGCAGGTTGTTTTTCACCCGATGGTGCAACTCGCGCATGAGCGCATCCTGCTCGTCCAGAGATTTTCGCAGTCCATCCTCCGCCCGCTTCGCCACGGTAGTGTCGAAGATGACACCGTCGATGAACGCCGGTTTGCCGTCCTGACCTGCGATAGGCATTCCCCTCTCCTGGAACCACCTGATGGACCCGTCAGCATGGTTTATCCGGTATTCGACCGTGAAGGGGGTCATCCCGGCGACCGCTTTATCGACCGTTTCAATGACGCGTGGCCTGTCCTCCGGAACGATGAGAGGGTCGATGTCGCAGACCTTCCCGTGCTCGAGCCCCTCGTTGTGGCCCGTCATTTCCTCGTGATAGTCGTTGAAGAACTCCATCCGGTTCCCGTCTTTGAGATGAACGCGGTAGACGATGGCGGGGACATTGCCCACGAGCGTACGGAAGGTCACCTCCTGCTCCTGGCGGAGGCGCTCCGTGCGCCTGACCTCGGTCACGTCCCGCACGACATGGATGACCCTGTCGATGCTTCCGCCCTTCGAGAATATGGGAGTGGCCGCCACATGGAGCGTTCTTTTCAGCCTGTCATTGTATAGCTCCTTGGACTCCTGTCCGCCGCTTGCCTTCATTCTCCGGAAAAGGCAGTCCTCGTCGGGCTCGCTCGCATTGTGGAACAATTCGTAGCATTTCTTCCCTATCAGCCGCTCCTTCGGCGCGCCCAGCAACTTGCAGAGCGCCTCGTTGACATTGAGTACCGTGTAGTCGGACCCGATTACCGTCACCCCGTCGCCCATGGAATCGAAGGTCAATGTCCAGTCCAGGGCGCTCCCGGCCGCCTCCGTCTGCGCTTTCTTCGTTTCGGTTATGTCCTCGGACACGAACACAGCGGCGACGACGCCCGCACTTCCCCGCAGGGGTGAGACCCTGCTCCTGTACCAGAGGATGGCGCCCCCCTGCCGGACGACGGCGGTCTCGAAATGGCACGCCTCGCCCTTCGTGAAGACCTGTTCCAAGGCATTCCTGAGCGCATTCTGCGATTCGGGGTGGACGAAGTCGAAGACATTCTTGCCGACGGCATCCCCCTTGAACCGGCGAGCATCATCCCGATTCAGGAAGAGAAAATCCCCGTTTCGGTCCAGCATAGCGAGTATGGCTGGCATCTCCCTGATAACCTTCATTAGGTCCTGCACGGGCGACGGGTCCGTCCTGCGCGCTTTGGGAATGCGCATTGCCGTCCGGCTCTTTTTTTCATTTGGAGATTTCTTCTTGCCTGGCACCTAGAACCACTGAGGCTTCGAAATCGGATTCATCGGGATATTAATCCTTTGTCCCGGGAGCCGGGAAATGGAGTGACGCCCAATTCGTGATTTCGCCTTTGTGCCTGCCCGCGAGTGAACATGACGTCCGTCTTGATACCCATGTCCCGTGCGAAAAACGCTGACTTGGGCCACCCGGAACGCCATTTAATTGCCGGTTCCCAGTGGGATGTTTTAATATCCCGGCCGGGAATCGACGCCCCGTGAGGAAGGTACGCTGCCCGGAGTGCGGAGAGAGGGTCCGCATGGACAGGCTCGCCAAGCACAGGAAGAGCCTGCACAGGTCGAAGAAGCGGTCCATGCGCGTCCCCGCCGTGGCCGCAGCCGCCATAATCGCTGTAGTCATTATCGCGCTGGCGCTCCTGGCATTCCAGCCCAAACCCAAGGACAATGACGACAACGCGCCGCCGCCGGCGGACCCCATGGCCGTCCAGGTCAGCTTCAGGACCGTGGACGGCTTCGAGCTCAAGGGCACGTTCTACCGAGGCTCGCCCTCCGAGCCGCTCGTCATATTCGTGCACGGCCTCGGGGAGACCAGGGGCTCGTGGGGCCAGATAATAACGGAGATGAGGCAAAAGGGCTACAGCGTGCTTGCCTTCGATTCCAGGGGCCACGGAGAGAGCATCGTGCAGAACGGCATCCAGCGCGACTGGATGTCGTTCTCCCAGGACGAATTCCCGATGATGACGAAGGACCTGGTCGCCGCCCTGCATTTTGCGCATGCGAGCTTCGCCTTCGCGCCCAGGGTGGCGATAGTGGGGGCCAGCATGGGAGCCAACGAGGCCCTCGACTTCGCCGCGTCCCCGAACGGCTCCGAGGTCCGGTCCCTCATCCTGCTCTCCCCGGGGACCGACTTCAGGGGGCTCCAGAGCGGACCGCCGGCGCAGGTGCTCAGCGACCGGGGAGGCGTGGGGCTCTTCATCGCCGTGAGCGGGGCGGATTCCAACTCATACGCCTGCGGGAAGAGCCTCAACGAATCCTACCAGGGCAAGAAGAGGCTGCTCTTGCAGGAAGGCGGCGCGCACGGCACTGTAATGCTAACCTACGACGGCATCCGCGCTGAAATCGGGGATTTCCTGAAGCAGACGCTCTGAAGAACCGGACATCTGGACGACCCAGCAAATAACCATCATTCCCGGTTAAACAAATTATTAATAGGGCAAGCTCGGTTCTCGCGACAATGCCCGGAGTGCTCGACGAGATACGTAAGCTCAAGGAGAAGAAGAGGGCGGTCATACTGGCCCACAACTACCAGCGACCCGAGATACAGGACATCGCCGATTTCGTGGGCGATTCGCTGGGCCTTTCCATCCAGGCCTCCAAGACTGAGGCAAAGGTCATAATCTTTTGCGGCGTCGATTTCATGGCCGAGACCGCCGCCATCCTCAACCCCGAGAAGGTGGTCATTCATCCCGAGGAGGCGGCCATGTGCCCGATGGCGATGATGATAGACGCCGCGGGACTGAAACAGATGAAAAGGCAGCACCCCGGCGCTCCGGTGGTCGCCTATGTCAACACCTCCGCCGAAGTGAAGGCGGAGAGCGACATCTGCTGCACCTCCGCCAACGCGGTCAAGGTCGTCAAGAGCCTCCCCGACAGTGAGATAATCTTCATACCGGACACCAACCTCGGGCTCTATGTCCAGCGGTTCGTGAAGGACAAGGCGGTCCACCTGTGGCCCGGCTACTGCCCAACTCACCAGCAGATAACGAAGAAGGACATCCTCAAGCTCAAGAAGGAGCACCCCAAGGCCCTCATCACGGTGCATCCGGAGTGCGTTCCCGAGGTCATCGACATTGCCGACAACGTCGCATCCACCGAAGGGATGATAAAATACATCAAGGAGCAGACCGCCAAGGAGTTCATCATAGGCACGGAATGCACGCTTGCCCACCGCCTCAAGAAGGAGGCCCCGGACAAGCTCTACTACACATTGCCGACAGCCATCTGCCCCACGATGAAGAAGATATCGCTCGAGCACCTAGTCAAGAGCCTCAAGACGCTCAAGCCGCGCATCGTCCTTGACGACGATATCGTCAGGCGCGCCAGGGTCCCGATAGAGAGAATGATAGCGGCCGGGCGCGACTGAGCCATTCAAAAGTGTGCATTTGTACTGCACACTTCTGTGCATTAGGAATGCACACTCTTATATATTCACCGAAGCATTATCAATACCGTGATACTCAAGGAGACCCTCAGGCGCGTTATTCGTTCGCAAGGCGCCGATCGGAAGGGCTTCGATTACGGTGTGGAGCGCACACAGCTCGCCGGATTGGACATCGACATCCCATTTGCCACGGTCATTACCGGCATTCGCAGGTGCGGCAAGAGCACGCTCCTGCAGCAGATGATGAGAAGGGCCGGCGGAGCCAGCTATTTCAACTTTGAGGATCCGCGGGTCGCCGGTTTCGAGCCTACGGACTTCGAGAAGCTCGATTCCGTCTTCGAAGAGGAATACGGGCGCAACGACCGTTACTTCTTCGACGAGATCCAGAATGTACCCAGATGGGAGCTGTTCGTCCGGCCCCTGCTGGACCGGAAGAAGGGGGTCGTCATCACAGGCTCCAACGCATCGCTCCTGAGCCGGGAGCTGGGGACGCGGCTGACCGGGAGGCATCTCCGCACCGAGCTGTTCCCCTTCTCATATGGCGAGATACTTTCGTTCACCCGCAAGAAACCTGGGGTACGGTCGTTCGGTGAATATCTTGTCCACGGCGGGTTCCCCGAGTACATCAAGCATCGCCGGGACGGAATTCTCCTGGAACTCCTGAAAGACATCGTGGAAAGGGATATTGTCGTGAGGCATGGCCTCAGAAGCTCGAAGACCGCGAAAGAGATGGCGCTGTATCTCCTCACGAACGTGGGGAGGGAATTTACTTACAACAGCCTCAGGAAGATGTTCGACCTGGGTTCGACGCATAGCGTGGTCTCGCTGGTATCTTTCTTCGAGGATAGCTACGTGCTCTTCACCGTTCCCAGGTTCGATTATTCGCTCAAGAAGCAGCTTGTGAACCCGAAAAAGGTCTACTCGATTGATAACGGTCTGACGGGCGTGACCTCGGCCTCGTTCTCGGCGGACCGGGGGAGCATGCTCGAGAACCTGGTGTTCCTGCATCTGAGGAAGAATTTCAGGGACGTGTATTATTTCAGGGGCAGGCGCGAGTGCGATTTCGTCGTCCGCGATAAAGGCAAGATGGTTTTCGCCATCCAGGCCTGTCACGAGTTAAACGAGGACAACCGGAAGCGGGAGCTCGACGGACTGGCGGAGGCCATGGACGCACTCGGCCTGAGGAGGGGCCTGATTCTGACCTTTGACCAGGAAGACGAGCTTCGGGAAGGCAACAGGAAGTTCGAAGTGAAGCCCGTCTGGAAGTGGCTCCTGGGCGGATGAGGGGGTCGGGCCGGTCAGCGCTGAACTCGATCACGCTGTCCCTGAGTCCTATTCAATTGCGTTTTCACGTTCAGCTGTCGCCGTCGCCCTTTGCCTTCCGGCGCCGGACCACTACGAACGCCGCCGCCACGACGACGACCATCACGACGACCCCCACGACCACACCTATCAGCATGGGCCCGTCCAGGAACGGCTTCTGGGTGCCATTGGTGTTGTTGCCCGTGTTGTTGGTGTTGGTATTGTTGGTGCCGTTGGTAATGTTTACGGGGGGCGGTGTGGGATATCGGAGGATGAACGTCCAGTTGAACTGGTAGTTCCGGCTGGCGGTCGCGAGCGTGACCGAGACTGCGTGGGTACCGTTGGATACCTTGCCGGCATCAAGCCGCGCCGCCTGCATTCCGGGACCGGAAACAATCCCCACCGAGACATTGTCGAGAGTGATATTCCCAGAGAGAACGGAGCGGTCACCCGTCCCGTCTGTGAGCATGAAGGTTATTTCCTGAGGCGGCTCGGAAAGGTTCTGGCCGTCCGCAGGATACTGCTGTCCTAGCACGGGGTCGCGCAACTCGGAATATGCCTCGATGTGCAGGACCCTGATGATTGAGCGATTCACAAGCTCGACCGTGAGCGCGTTCATCCCGGCGGCTGCCATGAGCTGCGTATAGCTGGCGGTGGCGGTTGCGAGAGGGCCGATTTGAAGTTCCTGAACGCTCCGCACCGCTCCATGTACCAACGCAACGGTCACGTTGCCAGCCACATTTCCGCTGTTTTTCAGTTTCACCGCGATCCCGTAGACGCTGCCGGCCAATATCGGTTTTTGCGGATGTTCAATGTTCTCGATAACTGGCAGGAATGCGGCGGCCGGTTCCCCGGTCAGTGTCACGTTCTCGGAAAGCTGCCGGGTGCTGTCGAGGGTGTAGTTGAACGAGCGTGCCTGGCATCTGACTGACGAGCGGGCGGTTTCATTGTCCCAGCTGATGCGGGCATTCACCAGGGCCACCGCGGCTCCGAGTTCGGCCAGCGCCAGTTCCATGTAACCGTCCAGCAGGTAGATGGCCTCGCTGGAGCTCACCTTTCCCTGACGCATCTGGACGTTTATCCAGCCCATCGCTCCGGAGAGTGTGGCGCCCGAACCGGCCTGGATGGCGATGTATGAATCCAGTTTCGCGTTGAAGTCGGCGGCCGAACCGGGATAGGCGGCGTTCCCAAGCTCCGATAACTGGGCGGCACAAGAGCGCGCTCCGGGAAGCGGGTCCAGCGAGGAGGGCATCGTGATGGGCGGCGGAACGCTCCTTCCCAGCGGGGTCGTTCCG
>Ga0315283_10003691_pt1 | contig 13145 bp, 11 predicted proteins | sample YL17G09_0_MG_FD_204541 | JGI IMG/M metagenome (GOLD analysis project Ga0315283, IMG submission 204541) | Sediment microbial communities from Yellowstone Lake, YNP, Wyoming, USA - YL17G09_0 | ecosystem: Environmental > Aquatic > Freshwater > Lake > Sediment | place: USA: Wyoming | collected...
TGGATTTACGGGGAGTGATTTGCCCCTATAACTTCGTCAAAACGAAGTTGAAACTGGAAGCGATGGAACAGGGACAGATTCTTTCAGTGCTGTTGGACGATGGCGACCCGATTCGGAATGTCCCCCGTAGCGTGAGTAATGAGGGGCACACCATCCTTTTGCAAGATCGCGTCGAAGGGTCCTATCGAGTGCTCATCCGCCGACGTGAAGACGAGTAGCGTTAGCCCGCATTATTCATGAAGCTTCTGCAGCAAGCGCGGAGACGCGGCTGTGACGGACCTTTATGAATAATGCGGGCTAGGCATTCTTCCTCTCATCTTTTTTTTGCGATCCTACCCGATACCCTTCAATGACGACAGTCACAGCTGAGTCTTTCGGCACTGGTCCAATCTGACCGAGCAACTCACCAGGCCTTCCGCGAGAGAGGGTCTCTTCGCGCGTTGTGAGATTCATGGCGATGGCAATCTGTCTGGCAGGGAGGATTTGTGTCAGGATTTTCAGCAACCTTGTGAGAGCAAGGGGCGCGACACAGAAGACGAGGGTTCTTCGTTCTTTGCGGAGATGGGAGAGGTATTGTGCGAGACGACGACTGGTTGAGGGAAGGTGTCCCTCAAAGATGATCGCATCACCCGAAAAGCCAGAGATCGCAGCCGCTGCCGTCACGGTAGAGGGACCAGGGATGGCCTTGACCGGGATTCCTGCTTGATGGGCAGCAGCCACAAACAGACTGCCCGGGTCGTAGATGACCGGGGTGCCGTTGTCTGAAACGAGGGCGACATCCTCTCCCTGCGTGAGTCGATGAAGAAGGACCAGCATTTTTTCGTGGCGATTCAGTGGGCCGTAGCTTGTGACTGTTGCGGTGATGCCATGATGGGCCAGGAGCGCCTGGGTCACGCGAGGGTCTTCTGACGCAATAACCGTGACGCGGCGCAGCGTGGCAAGAGCCCGGAGTGTGATGTCATCAGGGTGGCCAATCGGCGTGCTGATGACATAGAGGGTGCCGGGAGGGCGAGACGTGGTTGTCCGGCCTTCCACATTGAGATAGTTTGGTTGACTCCCATCTCGCGCCATCGATATAATTCCCTGTTCAATACCAGTCTATTTGTCCTGAAAAGTTGAGAGGATAGACCTCTATGGCCGCCATGTTTTTCGTGGTGACGATGGCCCTCTATTTTGCGGCCACCGTTTCCTATCTTGCCTACTTGCTCTGGCCTTCGGAAGCCCTGGCGAAGGTCTCTCTGGGTATGACGACGATCGGGTTTGCCTCACACACGATTGCGTTGGTCGCACGGATGGTCGGGGCGACGGAAGTCTCGCCGCCGGGGTTCCATGAAGCCCTGTCGTTTTTTTCCTGGATGCTGATTCTGGTCTTCCTCGCCGTGGAGTTTCGCCATCGCCTACACGTGATTGGCTCGTTCATCGTCCCCCTGGCACTGGTCTCGCTGGTCTCTGCCGCGGCCTTGCCGGAAACCGTTCCGACGCTCACGCCGGTGTTTCGAACGTTGTGGGTCCATGTCACCCTGAGCATGCTCGGTACCGTGGGGTTTGCCGTGGCCTTTGTGGCTGGTGTCATGTATCTGATTCAGGACGGACTTCTCAAGTCCAAACGTTTCAATGTCCTCTACTCAAAGTTGCCGGCCCTGGATTTTCTCGACCATCTGAATCAACAGTCGATCGTGACGGGGTTTCCGCTGCTTACGCTCGGCATCATTACTGGTGCGCTGTCCGCTGAGTTCTCTCGAGGGTCGTATCTGAACTGGAACCCTGAGCAAACATGGGCGTTGGTGACGTGGGTGTTCTACTTTGTCGTGCTGATGGGACGACTGACTGTGGGATGGAGAGCCAAACGAGCGGCGTATTTGACGATTATCGGATTTGCCGGGGTTATTCTGACCCTCATCGGCGTGGTGCTCAAGAGTCACGGACCGGTGTCTTGATATGCACATTGTCGTCGTCGGTTTGAGCTACAAGACCGCCCCGGTCGAAATCCGCGAGAAACTTGCGGTTCCTGAGAGCCGGATGGGCGAAGCCTTGACCCGTCTCTGCTCGTATCAGGGGGTCCGGGAAGGGATATTGCTGTCGACGTGCAATCGTGTTGAAGTCTATGCCGTTGTCGATGAGATCGAATCAGGGTATGGACGAATCCAGGAGTTCCTGGCTGATGCCCACCTTTCGCTGTCCTCGGAGCAGCTGACTCCCCATCTGTACTGGCACCAGGGGGATCGGGCGATCAGCCATTTGTTTCGTGTGGCATCCAGTCTCGACTCCATGATCGTCGGGGAGTCGCAGATTCTGGGCCAGATCAAAGAGGCCTTCGAGGTTGCGCTCACGCACAAGGCGACCGGCATCATTCTGAACAAGGTCGTGAAGAAAGCGATTTCCGTCGCCAAGCGCGTGCGGACGGAAACGAAAATTGCCGAGATGGCGGTGTCGGTCAGCTATGCCGCGGTCGAATTGGCCAAGAAGATCTTCTCGGACTTAAGCGAGAAGACGGTGCTGTTGGTGGGGGCGGGAGAAATGGCCAAGTTGGCGGCGAGACATTTCATTGCCAACGGTGTCCGGCATGTGCGGGTGACGACCAGGAATCCGCAAAATGCGCTGGAATTGGCCAATCGGTTTGGCGGCACCGCGGTCGCCTTTGAGCAGTTTCGGGAGGACATGGCTTCTGCCGATATCGTCTTGGTGTCGACCGGTGCCGCACACTATCTCGTGAGCGAGGATGACGTGCAGCACTCGGTCAAGCAACGGATGAATCGTCCAATGTTCTTGATCGACATCTCGGTTCCGCGCAATATCGATCCGGCCGTGCGCCATGTGGATAATGCCTTCCTTTTCGACATCGACGATTTGAAAGCGCGGGTTGAACAGAATCGCGGAGGGCGCCTGCAGGAGGCCGAGAAGGCCGAGCGGATGGTGGTGGATGAAGTCGGGATTGTTCGGCAATGGCTCCAGTCCCTCGAAGTGACCCCCACCATCGTGGCTCTCCGCACGCGAGTCGATGACATCAAGCGGACCGAGCTCGACAAGACCTTGGGGCGATTGGCGAATCTGTCCGCGCCGGAGCGTGAATTGGTCGAGGCGATGGCGTCGTCGATTGTGAATAAGCTCATTCACAATACGATGGTCACGCTCAAGGCAGAGGTGAACTCCTCGGAGGGGGCTGCCTTCGTCGAGGCGGCGAGGCGGTTCTTCAGCCTCGGGGACCCCGCAGTCTCCAACGTCAATGGACGTACGTCATCCGCGTCGGAGACCTGTCATCCGTCACAAGAAGATATCCGGGATGTTGAAGAGGTGCCTCCGAGAACTGGTTCGAAGACGCCGGATCATTAGCAGGATGCTGAAAAAGTTCGCCAGACTGTCTTGTTCATCTGGTCTATCTGGTCTGTTCGGTCTGTCTCGTGTGTTTGGTTGCATGAAACTAACCAGACAAACCAGATAGACCAGACAGACTGAACAGACCAGATAGACCAGATGACCAGACAGACCAGATGTGAGTCGGTGAAAGGGAGCCATGTCGAAAGTCAGCCATGAGCGATCGACCGTCGTGCTTGGAACGCGCGGCAGTAAGCTGGCGGTGCAGCAGAGCGAGTGGGTGCAGGCACAGTTGCACGCGCTGGCCCCGCATGTGACGGTGACGTTGCGGAGGATCCAAACATCGGGAGATAAGATTCTTGACGTCCCGCTGGCCCAAATTGGCGGGAAGGGACTGTTCGTGAAGGAGATCGAGGAAGCGCTGCTGAGTGGCGAGATCGATCTGGCGGTGCATAGTTTGAAAGATGTGCCCACGGAGTTGCCCGAGGGATTGGCCATTCTCTGTGTGCCGCCACGCGAGGATCCCCGGGATGCCCTGATCAGTCGTGACGGGCGGTCGTTCATGGACCTTCCTCGTGGCGCACGGATCGGTACCAGCAGCCTTCGCCGCCAATCACAGCTCCTGCATGCCAGGCCTGATCTCACGATTGCCATGTTGCGCGGGAACTTGGATACCCGTCTCAAGAAATTACGGGAAGGACAGTTCGACGCGATCGTGCTTGCCGCGGCAGGTCTCAGGCGATTGGCCTGGGCGCATGAGATTACGGAGTACCTTGCGCCGCAGATTAGTTTGCCTGCCATTGGCCAGGGGGCGCTGGGCATCGAGGGTCGGCGAGACGATCTCTTTATTTGTTCGCTGTTGAGCGGCTTGGACCATGCGCCAAGTAAGACAGCCGTTCTTGCTGAACGCGCGTTGCTCCATCGGCTCCAAGGCGGCTGCCAGGTTCCAATTGCGGCGCATGCGACATTGGCTGGGTCACGGGTGACACTGGAAGGATTGGTAGCCAGCGTGGACGGCAAAGAGCTCATTCGCGATTCCGTTGAAGGGACCATTGATGATCCGGAGTCGATCGGTATTCAACTCGCAGAACGACTGCTCGCACGCGGTGGCGATAGAATTCTCCAAGCGATCTACGGGACCATATGACGAAACCGAGAAGACCGGGGAAGGTCTATTTGGTCGGAGCGGGACCAGGCGATCCTGGACTCTTGACGCTGAAAGGGAAGGAATGCCTTGAGGCGGCCGATGTCGTCCTGTACGATTATCTCGCCAATCCGGTCTTACTGCAGTATGCTCCGGCCACGGCACAGCGCATCTATGTCGGTCGGCGTGGGCGTGGACAGTATCAAGACCAAGCCGATATCAATCGACTGCTCATTGAACGCGCCAAAGAGGGGAACGTGGTCGTTCGGCTCAAAGGGGGCGACCCATTTGTCTTCGGACGCGGTGGCGAAGAGGCAGAAGCGGTCGCCGCTGCAGGGGTCGACTTCGAGATTGTGCCTGGGGTGACGGCGGCGGTCGCGGTTCCTGCCTATGCAGGCATTCCGGTGACCCATCGGACGTTGGCTTCCACGGTTACGTTTGTGACCGGTCATGAAGATCCCACCAAGCCTTCGGCCTTGTTGGATTGGCCCAAATTGGCCAGTACATCAGGGACGCTCGTGTTCATGATGGGCATGAAGAATCTTCCGTCGATCGTCAGACAGTTACTGTCGGAGGGACGGTTGCCCGACCAGCCGGTGGCGGCGATCCGTTGGGGAACCAGAGCCGATCAACAGACGATCGTGGGAACATTGGGCGATATTGTCGCGAAAGCGGAAGCCGTGCATCTCGAACCGCCGACGGTGATTGTTGTGGGTGAGGTCGTTCGATTGCGAGGGCAGCTCAATTGGTTTGAAACCAAGCCGCTCTTTGGGAAACGGATCGTGCTGACCCGCGCACAGGAGCAGGCAAGAGAATTTTCACGGCTACTGGCGGCCTATGGCGCGGAGCCGATTGAAGTCCCGACGATTCAGATCGTACCTCCGGCCAGTTGGCAGGCGATTGATGACGCGGTGACTCGTCTCAGTACCTATCAATGGCTGATTTTTACCAGCGTGAACGGGGTGAGGCCTTTTATGGACCGGCTCCATGCTGCAGGGAAGGATGCGCGAGCGTTAGCGAACCTTCGCCTGTGCGCGATTGGACCAAGAACTGCGCAGGAACTGGGAACCTATGGGGTGACGCCGGATGTCGTTCCAGCCGAGTTTCAAGCAGAGGGAGTGATCGACGCATTGGCCCATGTGGGAATCCGTGGGAGCCACGTATTGATTCCACGCGCCGAAGTCGCTCGCGAGATCCTGCCGGAGCAGTTGCGTGAGTTAGGGGCGACCGTCGATGTGATTCCTGTCTATCGCACGATCGCCCCGGCGGTGGACGTCGCATCCTTGACGCAACAGCTTCACGATGGCCAGGTGGCGGCGGTGACATTCACGAGTTCCTCCACCGTCCGCAATTTCGTGGAACTCTTTGGAGGGCGGGATGCGGTGAGACTACTCGTCGCCCGGGTGGTGATTGCCTGCATCGGGCCCATTACGGCACGCACGGCGGAAGAGTATGGGTTGACGGTCACGGTCATGCCGGCTGAAAATACTGTGCCGGCGCTGGCTGAAGCGATCGTGAGACATTTCAGAGAAGGGGCTCGAGCCGCCGTTCCGACGCGCGGATAGGCCGAAGCAGACGGCAGGGTGATAGACTGAATTAGCCAAGGGAGGTCGTAGCATGGTTCCAGTCAAGTCGTTCATGGTTCCGAGGGAGAAGTTTATTACGGTTGAGCGGGATACGGATGCACAGACGGCGGCACGTATCATGCGGGATCGTGGCATCGGCAGCCTGTTCGTGACGAACGGGAAGGAGATCGTCGGCATCCTCACGGATACCGATATGGTCCGGCGCGTGGTAGCGGCTGGAGCCGACACCCATAAGACGACGGTCGAACAGATTATGTCGGCCCCCATCTTGACGATCGAGGAGAGTAAGACAGTGTTAGATGCAAACGATCTGATGGCCCAAACGCATATCCGCCATCTCGGCGTGACTCAGGATGGCAAATTGGTCGGCATGATTTCTGTGCGCGACCTCGTGGTGTTCTTGACGAATCTCCCGAGGAAGTAATCCGATGGCCTTCCCAATACAGCGGCTCCGGCGGCTGCGGCAGCATGAGGCATTTCGTCGCATGGTACGGGAGACGAGCCTTGCCCCGTCCGACCTTATCTATCCGCTGTTCGTCGTCGAAGGGCGAGATCGGCGTGAGGAGATCGCCTCGATGCCGGGCCAGTTCCGGCTCTCGGTCGATCTCTTGGTGAAAGAGGCAAGTGAGATTGAGGCCTTGGGGATTCCCGCCATCATCCTCTTTGGGATTCCTGATCGGAAGGATGATCGGGGGAGTTCGGGGTTCGATCCGAATGGCATCGTGCAGCGAGCCGTCAAAGCGGTGAAGGCCCAGGTCCCTGGGCTGATGGTCGTGACCGACGTCTGCATCGACGAATACACCGATCACGGCCATTGCGGAATCGTCAAGGACGGGCGCATCCTCAATGATGAAACGTTGGAGTGTCTCCGTGCGATGGCCAGAACCCATGCGCAAGCCGGGGCCGACATGGTGGCGCCGTCCGATATGATGGATGGGCGGGTGGCGGCGATCCGGGCGGAACTGGATCAGGCGGGTTTCCCAGAGCTGCCGATCATGGCCTATGCCGCCAAATTCGCGTCCTGCTTTTATGCACCCTTTCGGGATGCGGCGTTTTCAAGCCCTCAATTCGGCGATCGGCAGTCATACCAGATGGATCCCGCCAACCGCCGGGAAGCGCTTCGGGAGATCGCCCTCGATGTCGAAGAAGGGGCCGACATCATCATGGTGAAACCGGCACTGCCGTATCTCGATATCATTGCCGCAGCCAGAGCACAGATGTTGTTGCCGGTGGCAGCCTATCAAGTGAGCGGGGAGTACAGCATGATCAAAGCGGCCGCCCACGCCGGCTGGCTCGACGAATCGCGGGCCATGATGGAATCGTTGCTCTCGATTAAGCGGGCCGGCGCAGATCTCATTCTGACCTACTTTGCCAAAGACGCAGCGCGTCTCCTCCGCTGACGACCATGCTGAAAGTGACGCGTGGGCTGTCCGGCGAGTGTCCACGTGCCTATCCGGTTGCCACGATCGGCAATTTCGACGGCCACCACCTGGGCCATCGAGCGCTGCTGCAGACGGTGGTCGAGACGGCCCGGAAGGCACAGGGGACGGCGCTCGTGCTGACCTTCGAACCGCATCCGGTAAAAATCCTTGCACCCCGCGTCGATCTGCGCTTTCTCACCAGTCCGGAGGAAAAACTTGCGCACCTCGAAGCCGCGGGGATCGATGAAGTGGTCTTCCTGGACTTTACCCCCACCTTTGCGGCGATGAGCCCGGATCAATTTGCCGAAGACATCCTGCATCGGTCTCTCACCCTGTCTGAACTGTTCGTGGGCAATCATTTTGCGTTTGGGAAGGGCCGGGCAGGGCGTATCGATGACCTCGTGCGTCTCGGCGGGCAGTACGGCTTCCGCGTGCATCCCGTGACTCCCGTGATGATTGAGGGGGACGTGGTAAGTTCAAGTAGGATTCGCCAGCTTATTCAGGCAGGGAATATGGAGCGGGCTGCCACGTTGCTTGGACGCGTCTATGGGATTCGAGGTACCGTGGTGCACGGAATGCAACAGGGGCAGGCGATGGGCTGGCCTACGGCCAATCTGCGCGTCCCGGCTGATCGCGTCGTGCCGCCCGATGGAGTCTATGCCGCACGGACTGTCCACGGTACTCAGTCCTATGATGCGATCGCCTACATTGGGACCAGGCCGACCTTTGGAGCGGGCGAGCGGCTGATTGAAGTCAATCTTTTGGATCAGACCAGTGATCTCTATGGCCAGGAAATCACCGTACAGTTTGTGACACGGGTACGCGGCGATCACACCTTTGTATCTGCCGAAGAGCTGTCGATGCAAATTGCCCGTGATGTGGAGCAGGCGCGCATCAGCTTGCGGCGTATTCCGCAGGGAGTTCAATAGCCATGGCCGCTGAGACGACGAACATGATGCCGTCATCCAGGTCCGCCGCTCGACCGGCACTGTTGACCCATCTTGTTCGGACGGTGCGTCAGCACCAGTTGTTCGTTCCCGGTCATCACCTATTGGTGGCTGTGTCGGGCGGGCCCGACTCGGTCGCATTGTTGTCTCTCCTCCATCGCCTGGCCCGGTCCTGGCGGCTCACGCTGACGGCGGTCCATTGTAACTATGGGTTGCGCGGAGCGGAGTCCGACGGTGATGAATCGTTTGTTAATACATTTTGCCGAGAACGACAGCTGTCTCTTGTCATCCATCGACCCATGCTGGTCAAGCGACGACAGCGCTCATCGCTTCAAGCCGCGGCGCGCGACGCGCGCTATGACTTCATGAAGCAATTGGCTCACGAGGTAGGGGCTGACTGCATTGCGGTCGGTCATACCGCGAACGATCAGGCGGAAACCCTGCTCATGTGGATGCTGCGGGGGGCGGGCATGGCCGGGTTAGCCGGGATGTCATACGCCCGTGAAGACAGAATTATTCGTCCTCTTCTCGCAGCCACTCGCGAGGAGATAGTGGCATACTTGGATCATGAAGGGCTGACCTATCGTCGTGATTCGAGCAATGAGAAGCCGCTCTATCATCGCAATCGGATCAGGAGGGAACTCCTTCCTGTCATCACGCGGTTGGCGCCGGCTGCCGTCCGTGTGTTGCAGCGGCAGGCGGACTTGCTGCGCGAGGACGAACACTTCTTGGAAGGGGTGACGGGTGATCTGGTGCGCACACTCGTCAGCCATGATTCCAGAGGCGTGCAACGAGTCGATCGCCAGGCCTTCATCGAGTTGCCGGTTGCGCTTCAGCGGCGTCTCGTTCGGGCAGTCCTGCGGACCTACGACGAAGAGGGGCGCGCCAGCAGCATTCGTGTAGTGGAGTCAGTTCGGCGTGTCCTCCTCAAGGGAAGGAGCGGGGCCCGGCTTTCTTTGAAACAGGCCCTCGTGACTCTGGATCAGGGGTCGATGCGATTTAGCCCAACTATAGGAAAAGATCCCGGGCATGAGATTGATTCAGGACAAGGGAAGAGGGAGGTGGCCCTGCCGCTTCCAGTGCCTTCAACGGTCTATTGGGCTGGTACGAATCAGCAGATTCATGTACAACTCATGACTCGTCGTGCCGTCGAGGAGATGGGCCGGGCTCCTTCCCAAGGACTGGTATTGTTCGATGCCGACCGGTTTTCGGAGCCTTTGTTGGTTCGGGCTTGGCAAGCCGGCGATCGATTCTTTCCCCATGGGATGAAGGGGAAGAGCAAAAAGCTACAGGATTTCTTTACCGATAGGAAGGTTGTTCGACACGAACGTGGAAAGGTTCCATTATTGGTGGCGCCAGAGGGGATTCTCTGGGTGGTAGGAATGCGGCAGGATGAGCGCTTCGTTGTTCGTAGTGGGACGACACGTTGTTTGGTTGTCTCGGTGAGCAACCGGGCGTCAGAGAAGGAGTAAGGGAGCATGGAGCGGATCTTCGGTCGGCCGATCGTGACGCAGGAAGAAATGCGTACCCGGATTCGTGAGCTGGGCAAACAGATCACGACCGATTATACAGGGAAGGATTTCGTCTTGGTGGGGGTGTTGAAGGGGGCCTATGCCTTCTATGCCGATTTGGCTCGCGCAATCAGAATTCCCATGCAGGTGGACTTTCTGATGGTGACGAGTGACGGGTCTCGGGCAAAAACATCCGGCAAGGTTAAAATGGTAACCGAGCTGACCGAGGACATCAAGGGTAAAGACGTCTTGCTGGTGGAAGACATCGTCGATTCCGGACTAACGGCCCAATACTTGGTTAAGACCTTGGCGAAAAAGAAGCCCCGGTCGATTAAAATCTGTACCTTGCTGAGTAAGCCAGATCGTCGGACCATCGATGTCGCCATCGACTATGTGGGGTTCAAGATTCCAAATAAGTACGTGGTCGGGTATGGACTCGATTACCAGCAGAAGTACCGGAACCTTCCCTATCTAGCTGTCTTGGATATGGAGGGAGATGAGGGGTGAGGCTGTGCTCATATGGTTGTCAATATGAATGAGCCTGTGATAGCATTACCCACGTTCGCGGTTTTTCTCACCAGTTGAGCGAGCCATCCATAAGGAGATCTGGATGAATTCCAGGACAAAGAATATACTTTTCTGGGTCGTCGTCGGCCTCTTCATGATTTTGCTGTTCAATCTGTTCAGCGTGCCACACCATGAGCCTGAAGAAGATGTGATTTTCAGTGAGTTTATGGCTAAACTCGACAAGGGAGATATCGAGCGGGTCATCATCAAAGCCAGCCACATCAGCGCCGTCCTGAAAGACAAGACACGTATTCGAACCTACTCGGTGGAATATCCTGAACTGGTGCAGGTCTTGCGGGATCGAGGCGTGCAGATTGAGGCGAAACCACCAGATGAAAGCCCGTGGTACATTACGTTCCTTGTGACCTGGGGGCCGTTTGTACTGTTTCTGGGATTGTGGTTCTTCTTGATGCGGCAAATGCAGATGGGGGGCAATAAGGCCATGTCGTTCGGGAAGAGCAAAGCGCGTCTGCTGACGGAGGAGCGTAAGAAGGTGATGTTCTCCGACGTTGCAGGTATCGATGAAGCCAAGGGAGAAGTGCTCGAGATCATCGAGTTCCTCAAGGATCCACGCAAGTTCCAAAAGCTCGGCGGCCGCATTCCCAAGGGCGTCTTGATCGTCGGTCCTCCCGGTACGGGGAAGACGCTGCTGGCCAAGGCCATTGCCGGTGAAGCCAGTGTGCCGTTTTTCAGTATCAGCGGATCGGATTTCGTGGAAATGTTTGTCGGCGTCGGAGCGTCACGTGTTCGCGATCTCTTCGAGCAGGGGAAAAAGCATGCTCCCTGCATTATCTTTATCGACGAAATCGATGCCGTTGGTCGACTTCGTGGAGCAGGGTTGGGCGGAGGTCATGATGAGCGTGAACAGACGCTCAATCAATTGCTCGTCGAGATGGATGGATTTGATACGACAGAAGGTGTGATCTTGGTCGCTGCGACCAACCGGCCGGATGTCCTCGATCCTGCCTTGCTCAGACCGGGGCGTTTTGATCGGCAAGTCGTGGTCGATCGACCGGACTTGCGTGGCCGTACTGAAATCCTCAAGGTGCACACGAAGAAAGTTCCGATCGCGACGAACGTGGAGTTGGAAAAAATCGCGCGCGGCACGCCGGGATTTTCAGGGGCTGACCTGGAAAACTTGGTCAACGAAGCGGCACTCTGGGCCGCGAGACTAAACAAGAAAGAAGTGGAAAAAGTCGACTTCGAGATGGCCAAAGACAAAGTGCTGATGGGGGCTGAACGGAAGAGTCTGATCTTGAGCGATGAGGAGAAACGGACGACGGCCTATCATGAAGCCGGGCACGCGCTGATCTCCAAGCTGATTCCTGGAACGGATCCCGTACACAAAGTAACCATTATTCCTCGGGGCCGCGCCTTGGGCGTGACGATGTCGCTCCCCACCGAAGACCGGCACGGCTATTCGAAGGATTTTTTATACAACCAGCTCGCCATCCTCATGGGTGGGCGTGTGGCGGAAGAGTTGGTCTTGAAGGACATGACGACCGGAGCGGGGAACGATCTTGAGCGGGCGACGGATCTCGCGAGAAAGATGGTCTGTGAGTGGGGCATGAGCGAAAAGATGGGCCCCCTGACGTTCGGCAAACATAACGAACAGGTGTTTCTAGGGCGAGAGCTCGGGAGCCAGCGCGACTTCAGCGAGCAAATAGCCATGGAGATCGACCAGGAAGTCAAACGGCTTGTGATGGAAAACTATGAGCGGGCGAAGCGGCTGCTCACGGAAAATATGACCACTCTGAAGGGTTTGGCGGAAGCACTCTTGGAGAAAGAAGTGCTCGATGCGTCTGATATTGATCAAATCATCATGCAGTCCACATCCCAAGCGGTTCCTGCCTAAATTCTGCCTCGCTGATCCCGGGACGCCATTTCAGGGCATTGGAGTCCCGGGCAGAACATCTGAAAGACAATAGGCGAGAAGGGAATCCTTCTCGCGCGTGGTGTGTTGTGACGTGCACCCTATACGGCCACGATAGGCGGCGGTCTTAGCCCGTTGGGAGAAGCCCAGTTGGTCTGGTCTGTTCGGTCTATCTGGTCTATTCGGTCTGTCTCGTGTGTTTGTTTGGACGAAACTAACCAGATGAACCAGATAGACCAGACAGACCAAATGAACAAGACAGACTGGCAGTTTTTTTAGCATCCTGTTAAGCGGAGGCACCGTCATTTGGTGTTAGAACCGAAGACATTGACACGGCAGGCAAAGGATCGGCTGATCGAATTCCCCGACCGACCGTTAATTATGGGGGTAGTGAATGTGACGCCGGATTCGTTCTTCGACGGAGGCCGCTATTTAGATACAGAAGCCGCCGTAGCCCATGCCGTTCGGTTGGTAGAAGAAGGGGCGGATCTGTTGGATGTCGGCGCAGAGTCGACACGTCCAGGAGCCGAAGTCGTGAACGAAGCAGAAGAGCGTCGCCGTGTAATCCCCGTTGTGACCGCGGTCGCAAAAGCTGTCACGGTTCCGATTTCCATCGATACCTCAAAGGCTGCTATCGCACGCGCGGCCCTCGATGCCGGAGCGGTCCTCGTGAACGATGTCACGGCGTTACGAGGCGACCCCGCCATGGTCGATGTGATCGCCCGAACGGGAGCTGGAATCGTCCTGATGCATATGCACGGTACGCCGCGTACGATGCAGCAGG
>Ga0315283_10003692_pt1 | contig 13145 bp, 24 predicted proteins | sample YL17G09_0_MG_FD_204541 | JGI IMG/M metagenome (GOLD analysis project Ga0315283, IMG submission 204541) | Sediment microbial communities from Yellowstone Lake, YNP, Wyoming, USA - YL17G09_0 | ecosystem: Environmental > Aquatic > Freshwater > Lake > Sediment | place: USA: Wyoming | collected...
CCGAAGCCCTTCTTCCAAATGGGAGATAAAGTTATTCAACCTAGTCAACAACGTCCCCTAGGGGCTTTCCAGCCGGTCATTTCAGAGCCTTGGGATACCTCTGGCGTCTTCTCAACCCCTTGCGAGGCAAACGCTTTTTCTTTTACATGAGCCACCGCGTCCTCCGGTGGTTGGTGCCGTTTTTTCTCGTCGCGGCGTTTGCCAGCAACATTGCACTCTTGGAGTTTCCTCTGTATCGCACCCTTCTCATCGCTCAATGTTTGGGATACGGAGGTATGGTAGCAGTGCATGTTTTCCATATCCGATGGAAGCCACTCTACGTTCCTTACTATTTCATGCTGGTGAATTCAGCTATCATGCTTGGTTTCTTCAAAAACTTGCTCGGTATGCAGAAGGCAGCGTGGGAATCGACCCGGAGATGATTCTGTCTTTAACCGATTGGCTTCATTTAACTCATGTTAGGAAGGGAAGATAAGGTGTCAGGTCTACAACTTGACAATATGATTTGTAGCGATACTCTGTGACGAGCATATCGCAGTGACAGAGGGGTTCTCTGTGCTGATATAAGTGAGAAACCTCCCTACGGGGGAATACACGGATTATAGAAGGGGTTGGCAAGAATGAAGTGGTTCTTCGATACAGTTGTAGCGTTGATTTCTTTGATGATTTTGTGTACCCCTATGCTCATCATCTCTTTGCTGATTAAATTAACTTCCAAGGGTCCGGTATTGTATTGGTCAGATCGTCCCGGTAGAAATAATCGTATTTTTCAGATGCCCAAATTCCGCACGATGCGGATCAATACACCGGCTGTAGCGACCCATCTTTTAGAAAATCCCAATAAATATCTTACGCCTATTGGGCCGTTTTTGCGAAAGCTCAGTTTGGATGAACTGCCGCAACTGTGGAGCGTTCTGAGGGGCGATATGAGCTTTGTGGGTCCGAGGCCGGCATTGTATAATCAGGATGACCTAATTGAATTAAGAACCAAGAAGGGAATCCATGGACTTGTTCCAGGGATTACCGGATGGGCACAAATAAATGGCAGAGACGATATTCTGATTCCGGTCAAGGTGGAATTCGATGAATATTACTTAACCCACCGCTCTTTTGCCTTTGACCTTTATATTATCCTTTTGACTGTGCTAAAGGTTATTAGAAAAGAAGGCGTCCAGCATTAAAAAATCGTCTCAAAAAAATCGTATGGCGGTATATTTGTGCCTTGACACATTTACTGAAAATAGTGTATATTTACCCCATTAGGGAACAAAGTTCCCTAATGGGGTAAATATTAGGAGGTGATAAATATGGCAAAAGCAGAGATGACACGAGAAAGATTAAGTATTGATGTACTTCCTGAAGAACATAAACGAATAAAGGCCTATGCGGCTCTTCATGGAGAAACAATCCGGGAATATGTCGTTAAAAGTGTGCGGGGGCGTTTACACCAAGAAGCCGAAGAGAGAGGATTATCAGCTTTAACTATGAATCTAAATCAAGATCCTGTCTTAAAAGAATTATGGGATAACGAAAAGGATGCCGCATATGATAAAATATAAACGGGGAGATATAGTTCTCGTTGATTTTGGCTTTTCCGAAGGAATCGGATCTAAGAAAAGACCTGCCCTAATAATAAGTAATGATAATTATCACAAGGGCCGACAAGAGGTAATCGTTGTGGCTATCACAGGAAATATAAAAAGAGTGCTATTCGGTGATACCAAGATAGATAAATGGAAAGAGGTAGGACTTATCTACCCGTCTTTGGTTACAGGAATTATACGAACAATAAAAGATAGCATGATAATTCACAAGTTAGGAACTCTACTGCAGCAAGACTTCCAAAAGGTACAAAAGAATCTTGGGAAGGCGATGGGATTCTAAAATGTGAATCACAAGTACGGGGGTCTACACATTTGACAATTTCAAGCTCTTTTTATTTGCCCAACCTTCTTGTTCAGCTTGCTACCCTCATCCAATGTCATCTGAAAGCGACGCCTACCCTGAGATACTGCCGATTTACCTATTCCAATAAAAGTTGGATACGATGAGTACTATTTGAAAAACAGATCATTTTTCTTTGATATAAAGATACTTTTTTTGACATTCCTTAAAACAGTGAAATCAGAAGGCGTGCAGCACTAAATGAAAATGATTCATCATGCCGAGCGTGCCGATTCCTCTTTAAGTCAGCGTTAACCCAAAGGTTCAAACTAAACAAACTCTTTAAACTCTCTGACTCAATTTTTGAGTCAAGATTTTGGAAAGGACTGACCAAACCAAACAGGAGAAATAGACAAGATGGACAGGTTAGACCAGACCTCCTGACTACATTTTTCAGTCAAATCCTCATTTTTGACCAGAAAACCATGATAATGAGGGAAACAAGATAAGTGCATTAGAAGAATTGCCGTTTCGCTGCACCTCATTCCAAAGACAATGAAAGGCAAAGAACTTTTGAAAAGAATTTTTTTTGGCAAACCCCGTTAGAAATTCCAGGGGGGCATTATTTCTAACGGGGTAAATTAATACCTTTGCCCCCTGAGATTAAGGATGGCATGTCCGAATATTCTCCACCTGTTTCCATTCCGCATGATGCCCCCAACTCTGAATACAAAGTCATCTACGCCGTCGCAAGGCTTCAATGATAAAAATGCTTACCGTTTGGAAGCCAAACCCCCTTGACTTAATTTTTAAGTCAAAATCTCAGCAGGTCCAACAAAAAACAAACCGCCAAGGAACGAGTGGTAAACGGGAGGGTTCTATTTTATAGTTTAGGAAGGGTTTTATGGTAAACCCCGTTAGAAAGTCTTCGACTTTCCAACGGGGAAGCTCACGCGGGGCATTAAACCCCGTGTTCGCTCTAAAAGGAATTATATCTTCATCCCCGTTGCAAGCAGCGAGGCTTTCTAACGGGGTAAATAAGGCATTGCTTGTGGGGATTAATAAATATATACTGATATTTACGGAGCTGGACACTAAAAGAGCAAGAGGGATTTCTTAATGGGAAGCAAAGAATTTACGAAGAATCTGACACCAGACAGCCAAGATAGATTAAGGATAAAAATCAATATAGAAAAAGGCAAGGTTACTGACGTAGTTGTCCAATACGAGGCAAGAATAAAAGATAAATGGTATTCCATAGTCAGATATGACTGTTCACATGGTTTTTTTCATCGTGATATAATAAATCCGAAAGGAGAAAAGACAAAACAGCCAATTCCTATTCAGAACCTTAATGACGCGCTGACATACGCAGAACAGGATATAAAGGACAGATGGGAGTGGTATAAAGAAAAATTTAAGAAAGGACTGGGAAAATGACAAAGAAAGAGTATGTAGAGAGAAACATAGGGCTAACATTTGATTTTCTGAAGCATCTGATAGATCATCCTGAAATTATAGAGACTATACCTGATGGTGCTGAGCTTGATTTTATTGATAAGGACATGCCGGTGAAAGATAAAGGAGATATTAAAAGGAACAAGGTTGCAAGATATAAAGTAGATCATGTCTTTGAGCCAATCAAGCAAGAAGCTCTTTGAAGGAAAATTGGGGACAGGTTCATATTTACCCCGTTAGAAATAATGCCCCGCTGGAATTTCTAACGGGGTTTACTGCGATCTAAATTTGCTGAATCATGGGAAGACACGCTCGCCAGACTATTGCCAATATCCCATACCCAATAATTAATCGGGGCAATAAATCAACCTATTTTTCTTTGCGATGATGACTACCAGTTTTTTCTGGAGGCACTTGAGTCAGCCAAGGAGAGGTATCCCTGTAAAATTTAGGAAAAAAGGGGACGGTTCTTTTAAGATAAGGCGTTGAATAAAAAAGGATAAGCTACTTTTTAAGAACTGACCAAAGAGGAGTTTAGGGTTCCTTCCCTATTTGAAATGAAAGGTTTGACCTTTCTGACTGAATTTTTCAGTCAACTTTGCCCAAATACCATGAAGTAAGCCCTGACTTCTTTTTGAAGTCAATTTAAGTGTAAGTCAAGTAGGTATGACTGGACATGAAGGTGGGGCAACTTACCATATAACTGGAACCAGCCCTGAATTTGAAATGGTTTTATCGAGTGTTATGAGAGGCACGGGTTCTTTGAGTTCGTCCGATAGGTAAAGGGCAGTTCCCACAATAATGGCATCATGAATTTCCAATTCAGCGGGGGCAAGGGTCACAACGGAGATATCCAGTGGATGGAGAAGGACGTTTGCTGCGGTTTCTATGTGCTGCAAGGCTTCCTCAAAAGAGATGGAGATACGCTTTCGATTGTAAAGATATCTTATCTCCAGCATGACGATCGATGGGACAACGATTAAGTTAGAGGGGTTAGAGAGGGAAGCTTTTGCGTTCGCAGACAGTCGGGGGCTGGCTGCCAAAAACCAAATCCAGGGATGCGTGTCGGTAACAATGGTCACTCAGTGTACTCTTTCATCCTAACTTTTATAGCATCAATATCTTCTGACGTTATCTCATCGCTATTCTTCAAAAGACCATAGAGATCTGCAGCCGTACTGGTTTTAGTTTTAGCCTCTTCACCAGCAATTTTAGCCTTCAAAAAATTGAGTTTGAGTTCGATCAATTTTATTTCATTCATCAAAATGTTTTTTTCCATGTTTAACCACCTCTAAACTTAACATACTGGAAACTTAGACAAAAGTCAAATATCAAATGTTTATGCCCATCTTTTATGAGACCATATGTTATTTTAAAGACCCTCAAAGATGTAATGCTGAAGTAAAGAGAATCATAAGAGAGAATGGTACTGTAATTATCTGCACAGTTAACAAGGATTGGGAAGATTTCCACCCCTCTCCGTACACATATAGATATTTTTCTGCCCCAGAGCTCTATCAACTCATCAAGCAAAGCTTTCGTGAAGTCAAGTTGTTCGGAGGTTTCCTTACAAATACCTTGGGATTGCAAAGTAAGATTATATCTATGATAAAGAGGTCTGCCGTGAGATTTGATTTAATCCCCGGTAGTTTGAAAGGTAGAGCATATTTGAAAAGGATTTTCATGGGAAAACTTATTTCTCTCCCGAGCGAAATCACCGAAGGCATGGCGCCTTATGAGAGGTCAGAGGCAGAGTTCAGGGGTCGGAGACTTCCTATACATTATGTTTTTCAAACCCGCCGACTGAATAATTCAGTCAACCAAATGAACCAGATAAACCAAAAACCTCATATCCCCCTGACTACATTTTTCAGTCAACTTTGAGGAGTGTTATAACGTCACGGATTGATTGCTTTTGAATCGGATTCCGTTGTATAATGAATAAAGTTTGAAGTTTAAAAATCCCTATAAAGGGAATATATTAAAGTGTTAAGAGGGGAGGCAATGGAAGCATCATTATTGGAAGAGTATGATGAATGGCTTGCTGAACACTTGGAGGAATTGGTGGCCAAATACCCTGCAAAAGTTGTTGCCATCCACAAGGGGAGCATCGTGTTTGTGGGAGATTTGGAGGCTGATATCTACCGGAAGATCCAAGATGCAGGTTTAGAACCCATTCCCTTAGTCTTTCGCGTACCTCGTGAGGAAGACTTGCAATCCATCCTGTAATCGAATCTGGAGGAGTGAGGACATTGATTGTCTTTCGTTATAAGTCGATCCGAAGTAAGTTGGCGCCTATCATTACGATCGGGATGAAGCTCAAGGGGACATGGTATCCCATAGAAGTATATGTGGATTCGGGGGCAGCTTATACGTTGCTACATGCTCAGATTGCTGAAGGAATCGGTTTTGACTATCGTGTTGGAGATCCTGTCTACGTGCAGGTTGGCGACGGGAGTTTTATTCCTGTTTATCTACACGACTTAGAACTGCAAGTTCGAGCAGAGCAGTTTTTGGCAAAAGTTGGATTTTCAGAGAAATTGGGTATCGGCTTTAACTTATTAGGAAGAGCAGGTATTTTTGAACGTTTTAGGATCTGTTTTCAAGAGAAGCAAGGGATTCTCACTTTTGAGCCATAAATTGACTCGCCATCTTTCCTGCGAAAATCTTCGAATTGACGCTCCTCTATTTGGATAACCATCCTAAGAGAGGAAGGCATATTTGAAGAGAGTTTTTATGGGAAAACTCATCCCGCTTCCACACGAGATCACCGAAGGCATGGCGCCTTATGAACGGCCGGTCCTCATACCTGCTGATCAACCCAACAGGGGTTATAAAATCATCTATGCCGTTGCCCGCAAGTAAGACAGAGGTCAGAGGGCAGAGGTCAGCAGTCGAAAAGGGTAAGTTGATGCAGATCAGGTCTGCGAAAGAGTTGAGGGTGTATAAGAGGGCTTACGCTCTCGCGATGGAAATATTTGAGATTAGCAGGAGATGGCCCGTTGAAGAACGATATTCGCTTAAGGGAGTGTAAGGAAATCGGAGCAATGATCGGGTCCGTGCTCAATGATCCAGTCCCTTTCCTGATTAAGAATCACTGACGCCCTGGCTTCTGACTTTTGAGATTCAAGGAGGAATGCTAATCTGCTTGAAAGAGAGGCCGCATTGCGCTAAAATAGAATTTGGAGGCCCGGGATGAAACTGCAAGAAATTTTAGCTGACATTCATTCACTGGAAGAAGATCTTTTGGTATTTGAACGTAAGTTTGGCGTTCGCTCCGAGACTTTCTATGCTGCTTACATAAACGGAGAAGAACCGGAGAATGATGCCTGGGTACTGGATTTCGGAGAGTGGGCCAGTGTCTATCGGACATGGCTTGCTCGCCAGGCCGATTACAGGAATGAAGTTCAGCGGCTCCAGAAGAATATCCCAAGCCTCACAGGCCTGCCGAAGCTTCTTAGCGAAGGCGGCACTTCCAGTTCAGAATGAACTCGATTCCAGTCCCACAGGGACTTACTTCTAGTCGAAGACTAAATTAATAATGTCTCCAAACAAACCAGATAGACCAGATAGACCAGAAAGACAACAAAACAACTTAAATAACTAAACTACGTCCCCGCAGGCGTTTTCGGAGAAAGAGAGGAGGTCATATGCCAACGAGGTCGAAAGCTGAATATGAAAAACGTTTGTTGAACGAGATCCAGGACTTGCCGGAATCTGAAATAACGAAGATACTCAAATTAATTCATTTTCTTAAGGCAGAAATATTTGAAAAAGAAAAGCGAGAAGAAGAGAATCTCAAATTGTTCTGGAAGAGTTTTGGAAGTTGGAAGGATGAACGTCCACCCGAGGAGATTATACAAGAGGTCTATGAGAGCCGCAAATCAACTTCTCGTGACATACAGCTATGACTGACTATGTATTAGATACAAATACCTGCATCTACTGGCTGAAAGGAAAAGAGGAAATCCGAAGAAAAGTAGAGGAAGTAGGAGCAGATCATCTTAAGACAACTATTATTACCTTAGCTGAATTAAGGTATGGAGCTTATAACTCTCAGAAGGTGAAGGAGAACCTTAAAAATATTGATAATTTCTTAAGAAAAGTCGAGATACTTCCTTTACATGAGGAAGCCACTGATATATTTGGAAAGCTCAAAGTAGAACTTAGGAGAATGGGCAAGATGATTGAGGATTTTGACATTTTGATTGCATCAATTACATTGAGTCATGGTGGTATTTTGGTTACAAATAACGTGGAGCATTTTAAGAAAATAGGTGGCCTGAGTTACGAAAATTGGTTGGAAGAATGAAGCAGTTTTAAACTATTCTAACTGAGAAAGACGTTCCTAACGGTATTAACGATCTAAACGGTCAACGCATTAACCCATTTACACATCCACGCTTTAACGATGTAAATGTTCTCAACGAAATAGACCAGAGAAACCAAATAACCAGATCACCAGATAACCCAAAACGGAAAGTGTCAGTTTTCAACAACGTCCCTCGGGACGGAACTCTTGGAGCCAAAAGATCGGTTGATTTATGCCTTCAGAATAGACAAAAGGTACAGAGCATTATTCATTTGTCTTCCGAACAATAAGATAGAAATTATCGCCGTTACAAAACATTACCGCAAATAGAACCAGAGTTCATTTATCAAGCCACTGACTGACTTTTTAAGCCAATTTGCTGCAATGAATTAGTTTGGGGTGATCAAGGGCAGTTAAAGTTGATAATCCCAATGAGCCCCAAAATTGACAAATGAGGATGTGACCCAGGAGCCCTCTTTTGACCTTATTAACCAGATAGACCAAATAGACGAGACAGACCAGATAAACCAAAACTTTCCCTCTTGACAGGAAGATTATAGGATGTCCCCTCTCTTCGCTACACGATACGAAAAATTTTGTTAGCTTCACCTACTGAGATGATATTTTTTTCGGTTTGAGTATTTAGCCTTGAACATCGAGCTTATTTTCAATGATCGCAACGCTCCCAATAACTTAAATAACTTAACAACGTCCCCTAGGGCTCTCCTAAAGAGGTTTTGGCTGACTTAGATGAAGGTGAAAAGCAGGCGATTGGACTCGCATCCATATGCTCAGGGGATGTCCTCCTGCTGCTTGACGATCGTGCTGGAAGATTGGTGGCTGGAAAATTGAACATACCCACCACTGGATTGATTGGGATTCTGTTGCTGGCAAAAGAAAAAGGTATTATTGAGAAGATAGGTCCCCTTCTGGGTGAAATTAGAAATCAGGGATACTGGCTTTCTGATAAAGTGGTTGATGCAGCCCGGCAGCTTGCTGGCGAAAAGTAGAGAAAGGACACTATCAAAGAGATCAACGAAACAAACCAGACAAACCAAACAAGCCAAATAGACCAAATAGACGAGATAGACCAGATCGATGATCCTAAGGTTCACAAAGTATTTAAATAACTTAACTACGTCCCCATGGGCTTTGCCGTTTTCAACAACGTCCCTCGGGACTACATTACAGAAAGACGAAATCAACGAGATTGAGGAGAGCGAAATTGCAATATCGCAGGCCTGACCCCAAAGGCCTGGGACAATAAACCCAACAAACCCAACAAACTAAAGAATAAGTTGCATTTGAACCAACGTCCCCTCTTTTCCACTGGAAGTGACTTCCAGGCTGTTAAAAATAATGGAAGAAAAAGATGGAATGCATTTCCCATTTAAGATATAATGTAATTTGAAAAAGACGTTTTTGAAGCAGGGAGGATAATGAAGATGGCAAAGGCAAGCTTGGAGGAAGCTAAGCGGGAATATGCTGGCCAGTGGTTGGCTTTCTTGGTGACTGAAGAAATGCCTACCGGGGAACTGTTGGGTCAGGTCATTGCACATAACCCTGATCGAAGAGAGCTCCACAGAGAACTGAGAGAAAAGAAGGTAGATCGTGCCTATGTAACCTTTGCTGGTCCTGTGGTTAAACCTGGCTATGCAGTGATCCTGTGATGAAGCTTAAACTTGAAATACCCATTGTAATAAGACGTGTAAAGATCAATGGTCCTAATGGTTTCCGTGAGATCGATATGGTTTTGGATACTGGAGCTGTTTACACCGTCATCGCCTGGGATGTAGCTAAAGACATCGGTTATGATCCAGCTATTTCTGAGCGACGGATGCCGATTGTCACTGCCAATGGAATCATTGAGGCTCCATTGATCACTGTACAAAGTATTCGCATCAGAGATCTTGGAGCAGAATCTGTTGATGTAATTTGTCATGATATACCTGAGATTACCGGTATTGAGGGTTTGCTTGGCCTTAGCTTCTTGAAACACTTTCGGACCTTAATTGATTACACTACAGGGCTCTTAGAGCTTACTGCTGTTGGGTGAAAAGGTGGCAGTGGTTTTTAACTGTTCCTGTCAGACTCTCCTAACTCCTGATAAACCAGATCAACCAAACAGATTTATCCCGCCTGTCCCGTAGCGAAAGCGTACGGGGTGAGATGCTTTTCAGCTATCTCACCGGGACCAAATAGACCAGCTTAACAAATGGGAGAAAATTAATTCAACCTAGTCAACAACGTCCCCTCGGATATTGGACGTCCCCTTCTCGGGGTGGAGTTCGATCGGTATCTCTTAGAACACCCTGAACTTCTTGACCAAATTCCAGAAAATGCGGAGCTCCTGTTTCTTCCCGAGGAGGATCCGGAACTTTCCGAGGAGAATTTAAAAATAGCCAAGGCTCAAAGGACTCAAGGGAGAAACATTGTTATGGTAAAGATCGGTAAATTGACTCCTCCGCGATCCCGACTTCAGCATGTTCGATTAGAATCTCTGACCGCTTAAGACTGCCCCGTTGGCATATTAAACATAGAGCCGTCCCCTTTTCTCTACGCTTCAACGAAATAGCGGCCTAAACGATCCGAAAGATTAATGTCATATATTTTTATGGATGTCCCTCCATCCTTTCCTGACTAGCGTGATTTTCTTGACAACTCATCGAATTTTTAATAAGTGTTATGTCAAATGCTGCCAACAGGGGACAATGCCTGTTAAACAGCAGCCGGGTAAACAGTGGGGTCGAAACCAGAGATTAAGAGGGATCAACGATTACAAAAATCGATGTAATCGAGGGGGCGGAAGCCTATTTTTATCGCTGGATAATTAAATAGGTTGGGTTGGTGCGACCCTGATTAAATCACCATTTTCACAGAGAATATTAAGGCCAAGTTATAAGGGAGGGGAAAATGAAGTTCAAACTTACGGAAGAATTATGGAAGGAAGGAAATATGTATGTATCTTACTGCCCCGAGTTCGATATAGCATCCTGTGGAGAAACGGTGGATCAGGCAAAAAAGAACTTGAAGGAGGTCATTTTAATCAACTTAGAGGAAGCTCAAAAGATGGGCACCCTGGATAAGCTTTTGGAAGAGGCTGGATTCGATAAAACGCAAAGTATCCTTACTTTACGGAAAGAGCTTGTAGGCTTTACCCCTATTGAAGTGGCACTATGACATCTGGGATCAAGCCCACAAACTATCAAGTCCAGGTAAAAATATTTGAAGCGGCCGGGTGCACATACGTTCGAACTCAAGGAGATCATCTTGTTAATCATTATCCTGGAGCAAAACGGCCCGTTGTGATCCCTAAATATAAAGAAGTGCCTGCATTTATTATCAAGAACAACATGAAAGTTATTGGTATGTCGGTAGAAAAGTATCTCTCGCTCCTTGAAAAGATTTGAGTATTTTTTTCTTTACAACGTTGGGCTTTCCTGATGCTTTCAACGTTCTAAATAAACCAGACAAACCAGGAAGTCAAGGATAAAGATTTGACCCCCAAACCCCTTTCAGACCAAATGACCAGATCGACCAGTGAAGAGAACTCAACTAATCAAATACCTTAAGAAACAGGGCGCTATTCTTTTGAGGGAGGGAAGTCGGCATACTATTTATCAGAAGGGGGTACTCAAGACAGAGATTCCAAGGCATAATGAAATCGTAGATGAGTTGGCACGGAAAATCTGTAAAGATCTTAATATTCCATTTATGAGGTAAGGGAATGAAATATAGAGCAATCATCAAAAAGTCTGGCGAGTGGTGGATTGGATGGCTTATTGATCTCCCTGGGGTGAACGCTCAAGAGAGGACCCGGAAGAAACTTATTGAATCACTTGAAATTGGTGCACAAGAGATGTTGCTCACCGAGGTAGCGTTCGAGCCCAAGACTGAGATGACAACCATTGAGGTTCCAGACCCGGCTTGGGCTTAAAGAAACCGCGCCGACCAGATCGACCAAACGACCAGACAGACGAAATGATAATTTGTCTTTGCACCAACGACCCCTTTGACCGATTTATAAATCTACCAAAAAGGAAAAGGCTCGAAAGCGTAAAAAGGCATCGAGAATGGCAGAAAACGTTGAACAAGGATGGCTTTTTTACCGAAATCTTTGGCGGCTAATAATGCCCCCTTTTTCCTTCAACGGAAAGTGAAAGAATTGAACAACGTCCCGCAGGAACGACAGTCACCATGGCGAGGCGGACGCGACAAATGTCAATAAACAAGTCTGACCCCGGATCCTCTTCCTTGCTGAGTTTCTTTTGGAGAAGGGCTATGAAGTCCATGGGATTGTCCGGCGGGTACCTGTTGGGGGTTTGACAGCTTTCCAACTTGCAAGCTTGTCAGCTTTCAGGCTTGTTTGAAGATTTGTCAAATGTTGAGACCTGACCCTAATGACCTCACTTTGACATATTCCGTTCTACACGTTAAGATTTGTTTCAAGCTTGTCGGCTTGTTCGCCTGTCGGCTTGATTAATTGCAATATTGCAGTCTGACCTTGATTCAAGATAATGTCTATGCGTATAGAGATGAACGATGATCTGCTTGATAAAATTAAGAAATTTATTGGCGATAGGCGTTATCGTGTAAAAATCCATGCTGTCAAGCATATGATAGAGGAAGGTTTTTCAGAAGAAGATGTTATTACCGCAATACTTGGAAAGAGCAAGATAATCGAAATATATGATGAGGATAAAAGATGCTTGATTTTGGGATATTTTTTGTGGAACGATAAAATAAAGTCTCCGATCCATATGGTTTGTGATTATTCAAACAGAAAACTTATAGACATTGTAACGGCGTATATTCCACAAAGGCCGTGGTGGATATCGCCCGTAAGGAGGGGAAAAAGGCTATGAGAAAAATAGACATATCTAAAGAGCCGTGCTCTGAATGCGGCGGCAGGCTTGAACGTAAATATATCACTCAGGAGTTTGAGCGTGAAGGGGTGAAAGTTAAACTATCAGGCATTGCAGCTTTGGTTTGCAGTGAATGTGGGGAAACATACTTTCAGCCAGGTGGAGCCGATAAGGTTGCAGAAGCAGCAAACTCGCTTCTTAGACTTGCTGTTATAGAAAAGCAGCATAAACGCTCGTTAACCGCTCAGATATGTCGTGTATAAAGGACACGGGACTGCCAGCTTGTCAGCTTGTTTGCAGTTACTCATTACGCATTACATATCACGCATCACGGCCGTTAGAGATGTCAAGAAACAAGACCTGACCCCACAAAGCACCTTTGAATCAATTCCATCCAAAAGGATCTATCTCGTTTGCAACGAAACCAACGATATCAACGAGATCGACGATATCAACGAAATAATAAGTTGTCTTTGCACCAACGTCCCCATCTTTCATCTCAATGGTCGCTGTCCCTATCTTAGATATTTTCAATATTTCCACTGAAAATCTCATCCTCGAAGAAAGACCAGGTGCAGAAGAAAGACTGGTCGAGAACAGATAGATTTAGCTTTAGACCAATGTAA
>Ga0315283_10003694_pt1 | contig 13141 bp, 9 predicted proteins | sample YL17G09_0_MG_FD_204541 | JGI IMG/M metagenome (GOLD analysis project Ga0315283, IMG submission 204541) | Sediment microbial communities from Yellowstone Lake, YNP, Wyoming, USA - YL17G09_0 | ecosystem: Environmental > Aquatic > Freshwater > Lake > Sediment | place: USA: Wyoming | collected...
TCGGTGCTTTATGACCTCGGCACCGATCGGGACGCCCACGGCGTCGACCACGCCCAGCACGTTCCTCTTGCTGGCGGGCGCGGACGGGCCCAGGACGAAGTCCGGGGCCGCGAGGGCGTAGAAGTGCGCGATGTGGCTGTGGGTGTACTGGCCCATGTAGAAGAGCTCCCTCAGCTTGTGCGCCGTCGGGGTCGGCTCCGCGTTGAACACGGCGTCCAGCGCGCGCGTGGATGCGAGGTGGTGTGCCGCCGGGCACACGCCGCACAGCCTGTTCGTCAGGACGGGCAGCTCCTGCACGTGCCTGCCGATGCAGAACCTCTCGAACCCCCTGAGCTCGGGCACCTGGAGATAGGCGTTCTCCACGTTGCCAGCGTCGTTCAGGAATATCTCGATCTTGCCGTGGCCCTCGAGCCTCGTGATCGGGTCGATGGTGAGCCTCCTCTCCTTCGTCTTGACAGGTGTGTCGTTTATGATGGGTCCGGCCATTTTGGTCACCCCTTCCTCTTGCGCTTCTCGGTCACGGTCCGCTTCATCGGGGACTTCGGCAGCGTGAACGCGTAGAAGGTCCCGAGCGGGTCCTTGACCTGCATCATGAGTTCCATTATCTGCTCCTCACTTAGCTTTGCCTCCGAATCCGTGATGTTGAGCAGGGACGACAGCGCCGAGAGCATGCTCGAACCCTGGTCCGTTACACCCTTCGTCGGGCCCATGCAGCCCCTGCACGGCATGTTCGCGTTCGGGCACATCGCGCCGCACCCGGCCCTGGTGGCCGGCCCGATGCAGATGATGCCCTGGTCCAGCAGGCACTTCTTCGGGTCCGCCTTGATCTCGTAGGACTGGTAGATCCTCTCGATCCGCCGGTTCTTCTCGACCCTCTCCCTCTTACATTCGTCACACAGGGTCTTGTCAGAGGCGATGATCGTGCCCTTCGGGGGCAGCGGGGCGCCCGTGGTGACATGCTTCGCGACGGCGTCGAGCGCCAGCGCGATCAGGTTGACCGTCGGCGGGCATCCGGGCATGAAGTAGTCCACATCGACGACCTCGTCGAGGGTCTTGACCGTGTCCCAGAACTCGGGCAGCTCCAGCTCGCCCTCCTTGACCTTCGTGTGGGTCTGGGGGGTCACGAACCCGGGGTTGTCCGTCGAGGGCGTGTCCCTGTACACGGTCTCGAAGACCTCCTTCCTGTTCGTCACGTTCCCGAGCCCGGGCGTCCCGCCGAAGCAGGCGCACGACCCGAAGGATATGAGCACGACGGACTTCTGCCTGAGCACCTTCGCGACATGCTCGTTCTCGCTGTTCCTGATGGCCCCGTTGTAGAACGAGACCGTGATGGATTTGTCGGGCATGTTCTCGATGTCGTGCAGCTTGCCGTCGAACCCGATCGGCCAGAAGACGACCTCGGCGATGGCGTGAATGTCGAGTATCTTGGCGTCTATGTCGAGGAGCGCGACGTCGCATCCGCCGCACCCGGCTCCCCAGTACTGTGCGATCTTGATCTTCTCTGCCATTCTAGATCACCTCTCTCTTCTCATCGGTCTTCTTCGGGATGGCCCTGTACTGCGGCGACTGGCCCTTCATGCCGACCTCCTCGATCAGCCTCCACTTCCGAAGGGCTATGATGTGCCTCACGATCTCGGTCTTGGGCAGGCGGGTCGATCCGTGCAGCTCGTGCACGGTCTTCGGTCCCGCCTCCATCTCGAGCATCAGCAGGTTGCGCTCCAGCTCCACGCCCGCAGCCTTCTGCAGGATGAAGCTGTACCTCGCGTCGGTGATCGTCTCGCCGAACACGTTCCCCGCCGTCGTCAGCTGCCCCTTCTTACCGAGGAGCCACCTGACCCGCTCGCCCTCGACCGTCCTCAGCGCCGCGTGTATCCTGGCCTCCCGCTGCGACATCCTCAGTCACCACCCTTCATCGGGGAAGGTCCGAGCTCGTTGATGGTGTTCGTGAACTCGGTCATGGTCTTCTGGAACTTCTCGCCCTCTCCCGCGGAGATCCACTCGAGCTTCAGCCGGTCCGGGTCGAACCCGAACTGCTGGATGAGCATCTTCAGAAGGGCCATCCTCCTGCGGGTCCTGTAGTTCCCGCCGATGTAGTGACAGTCCGCCGGGTGGCACCCTGCGACCAGGATGCCGTCCGCGCCCCTCTTGAACGCCCGGAGGACGAACTCGGGGTCGACCCTGGCCGAGCACATGACCCGGATCACCCTGAAGTGGGGCGGCATCTGCAGCCTGCTGACGCCCGCCAGGTCCGCGCCCGCGTAGGAGCACCAGTTGCAGCAGAACACCAGTATCTTCGGCTCGAAACCGTCTCCTGCGTGCGTGCTCTGTCCGTGCGTATCCGAGCTCATTGCTTCACCTCCTGCTTCTTGGGCTCCTCGAGAGCCGCATCGATCATCGCGTAGATCTGGTCGTCCCTGAAGCCCTTCTGGGTCAGGGCGCCGGACGGGCACGCGCCCACGCACGCGCCGCAGCCCTTGCACAGGCCCACGTTGATGTCGACCATCTTCTTCTTCGGGTCCTTCTTGTCAGCCACGATCTCCATCGCCTTGTACTCGCAGATCGGGACGCAGATGCCACAGCCGTTGCAGAGCGACTCGTCGGCGCTCGCGACGATGCCCTCTGCCTCGAGCGTGGTCTTGGACAGGACCGTCATGGCCCTTGCGACCGTGCCCAGCGCCTGGGCGATGCTCTCGTCGACGAACTTCGGCCCGTGCGCGAGGCCCGCCAGATAGACGCCCTCGGTGGCGAAGTCGAGCGGCCTCAGCTTCATGTGCGCCTCGAGGAAGAAACCCTCCTTGGTCACCGGCACCTTCAGCATCGGCGCGAGATCCTCGACGTCGTGCTGGGGCCTGGTCCCGGAGGCGAGCACGAGGTAGTCAGGCCTGAGGACGACCTCCTTGCCGGTGTCGTCCTCCTTGACATGGACCTCGAGCTTCCCGCCCTTGTCCTCGACCTTGGGCTTGTCGCCGTCCTCGAACCGGATGAAGGTCACGCCCTTCTGGCTGGCCTCCTTGTAGTACTTCTCCCTGAACCCGTAGGTCCTGATGTCCCTGTAGAGCACGTAGACCTTGGCGTTCGGGTCCTTCTCCTTGACCTTGATCGCGGCGGTCATCGTGCCCGTGCAGCAGACGCGGGAGCAGTTCGGGTGCTTGTCCTCCCTCGAGCCGACGCATTGGATGAACACGTAGGTGTTCCCCTTCGCCTCGCCCTTCGAGAGCCTGTCCCTGAACTCGAGCAGGGTCACGACACCCTTGTTCTTGCCGTACAGGTACTCGCCCTCGGGTCTGTACTCCTGCCCGCCTATCGCGAGTATGACCACGCCGTGCTCCATCTCCGAGCCGTCCTCGAGCCTGGTCTTGAAGTTGCCCACGTAGCCATCTATGTTCATGATCTTGGCCCCGAGGTGCACCTTGATGTTCGGGTTGGATGTGACCTCCCTGGTCAGCTTCTCCAGGAAGGCCTTCGGGTCGTCCCCGGACGGCAGGTAGTGCAGCTTCGCGAGGTTGCCCCCGAGCACCTTCTCCTTCTCCACCAGGTGGACCTTCACGCCCTGTCTGGCTAGCTCCATGGCCGCCGTCATGCCGGACACGCCCCCGCCTATGACGAGCGCCTGCTGGTTGACCTTCAGCGTCAGGTTCTCGAGCGGCTCGAGCAGCCGGGACTTCGCGACGGCCATGCGCACCAGGTCCTTGGACTTCCTGGTCGCCGCCTTGGGCTCGTGCATGTGTATCCACGAGCACTGGTCCCTGATGTTCGCCATCTCGAACAGGTAGGGGTTCAGCCCCGCCTCGCGGATGGTGTTCTGGAAGAGCGGCTCGTGGGTCCTGGGCGTGCACGACGCGACCACGATGCGGTTGAGCCCGTGCTCCTTGACCTTCTCCTTGATGCGCTCCTGCGCGTCCTGCGAACAGGTGTACAGGTTCTGCTCGGCGTACACGACGTTCGGGAGGGTCTTGGCGTACTCCATGACATCTGGCACCTTGACCACCCCGCCGATGTTGATGCCGCAGTGGCACACGAAGACGCCTATCCTGGCCTCCTGGCCGATGACATCCATCTCCTTCGGGTACTCCTTCTTCGTCACGAGGGTGCCCCTGGCGGGTGAGATCTCGGTCGCGGCCTTCGCCGCCGCCCCGCTCGCCTCGGCCACGGTCATGGGTATGTCCTTGGGCGCGGAGAACGCGCCCCCGACGAATATCCCGGGCCTGGAAGTCTCGACCGGTGAGAACACGCTCGTCTGGCAGAAGCCGTCGTCGTTGAGCCTGAACTTCATGATCCTGCTCAGCGCCTCGGCGTCCGCCGGCGGCCTCAGCCCGACCGCGAGCACGACGAGGTTGAAGACCTCCTCCTTGGGCTCGCCGCCCTCGGTGTACTTGAGCACGAGGTTCCTGGTCTTCGTGTCCTCGGCCACCGACGCGATCCTGGACCTGACGAACCTGATGCCGTACTCCTTCTGCGCCCGGTTGTAGTACTCGTCGAACTCCTTGCCGAACGCCCGCATGTCCATGAAGAATATCGAGGGCTTCATGTTCCCGCCGTGCTCCTTGGCTATCACGGCCTCCTTGATCGAGTACATGCAGCACACGCTGGAGCAGTACTCGTTCCCGCAGTGCTCGTCCCTCGAGCCGACGCACTGGATGAACGCGACCTTCTCGGGGATGTCCCCGTCCGAAGGCCTCAGGACCGACCCGAAGTACGGGCCGGTCGCGCTCAGCATCCTCTCGAACTCGATGCTCGTGACGACGTTCTGGTACGCGCCGTAGCCGTACTCGGTCTTCAGGCGCGCGTTGAACTCGTCGAACCCGGGCGACAGGATGATGGACCCGACCTTGATCTCGAGGACCTTCTCCTTCTGGTCGTACTGGACGGCCTTGGCCTTGCACTCCTCGGCGCAGATGCCGCAGCCTATGCACTTCTCCGGGTCGATGGAGTAGACCAGCGGGACGGCCTGGGGGTAGCGCACGAATATCGCCTTGCGCACCTTGGTCCCCTCGTTGTACTCGTCCGCCGCCTCGATGGGGCACTTCTGGGCGCAGCTGCCGCAGCCGGTGCACTTCGAGGTGTCCACCCGGAACGCGCGCTGCTTCACCGTGACTGTGAAGTTGCCAGCCTGTCCGTCGACTATCGCGATGTCGGCGTTCGTGATCAGCTGTATGTTGTGGTGCCTGCCCGTCGCGACCAGCTTCGGGGCCATGATGCACATGGCGCAGTCGTTCGTCGGGAAGGTCTTGTCGAGCTGGGCCATGACGCCGCCTATGCTCGGCTGCTTCTCGACCAGGTACACCTTGAAGCCCTGGTCGGCCAGGTCGAGCGCGGACTGCATGCCGGATATGCCGCCTCCGACCACCATGACCGCGCCGATCTTGTCCGTGGTTGCCATCACTGCTCACTTCCTATCTCTATGGTCTTGTATGTCGGGGTGAACCCCTCCGGGTGCTCCATCGAGATCAGGTTCTTCTGCCTGAGCACGACTATGTGCCTCAGCACCTTGTCCGTGGGCACCTCCATGAGCTGACCCAGCTCCTTGACCGACCTCGGCTTGGTCCTGGAGAGCTCGAGTATGAGGCTCCTCTCGAACTCCTCCTCGGTCGCGGAGTCGATTATCTTCTCGAGCTCCTTCGGGTCCAGCTTGTTCTCGTACACGTTCCCCTTCTGGACCAGGTTGATCTCCTTGCCGACGAGCGCCTTGAGCCTGAAGGTCTCGGACGCGTCGTCCGCGGCCGCGACCTTGGATCTCTGGTTGGCGTCGGACTTGACCTTGGTCGGCCCGAGCTTCCTGACCTGCTCGGTGAACTCGCTCACCACCTTGGAGAACTTCTCGCCCTCGGACGCGGAGACCCACTCGAGCCTCAGCCTCTCCGGCTCCATGCCCGCCTCCTCCATCAGCCTCTTCATGAGCCTGACGCGCTTCTCGGTGTAGTAGTTCCCGGATATGTAGTGGCAGTCGCCTATGTGGCATCCGCCGAGCATGATCCCGTCCGCGCCGGACTTGAATATGTCCAGCACGAGGTGGGGTGATATCCTGGTCGAGCACATGACCCTGACCGAGCGGATGTTGGTCGGGTACTGGTACCTGCTGACGCCGCACAGGTCGGCGCCGGCGTAGGAGCACCAGTTGCACAGGAAGCCGATGATCTTCGGCTCCCAGTTCTTCTCTTGCGCCTCGGCCATCTTCATCCCTCCTCGAGCGCGGCCTTGGCCTCAGCCAGCAGCTGCGCGTCCGTGTAGTTGGTCATCGTGATCGCGCCCTCGGGGCAGGTCGCCCCGCAGCAGCCGCAGCCCTTGCACGCGGCGATTATGACCTCGGCGAAGCCCTTGTCGTTCTTTCTGAGCGCGCCGTACGGGCACACCTGCATGCATGTGCCGCACCCGGTGCACTTGTTCTCGTCGACCACGGATGACAGCGCCTCGGCCTGGACATACCCCTTGGCCATCGGGATCGCCGCCCTCGACGCCGCCGCTGCGCCCTGGAAGGCGCACTCCGTTATGTCGGCGGGCCCGCGGCAGGTGCCTGCGACGTATATGCCGTCGGTCGCGAAGTCCACTGGCCTCAGCTTGACATGCGCCTCGAGGAAGAACCCCTCCTGGCCCAGCGGGACCTTGAGCATCTTCGACAGATCGCCTGCGTCCGGCTGGTTGATCAGCGGGGTCGCCAGGACCACCATGTCGACCGGCATGGTCCTCTCGAGCTTCAGGGTCTCGTGGAAGTAGGTCAGCATCAGCTGGTTCCCCTCCATGAACGCCTTCGGGAGGTGGTCGGTCGTGTACCGCACGAACTTGACCCGCTTCTCCCTGGCCTTGTTGTAGGTCAGCTCGTGCTCCACACCGTACGCCATGACATCCCTGTTGAACACCGTGACCTCTATCTTCTCGGACGGCCCGAGCTTGACCTCCTCGGCCCCGCCCTCCTCGGCCGCACCGGCGTCGCGCCCGCGCCTCCTGCGCCTGCGCTCCAGTATCTCGTCCGTCGCCTTCTGCTCGACCGGGACCTTGTCTATGAGCGTGCCCTGCTTCTCCATGAGCCCGAGCATGTTCTCGTAGTTGTCCACGATGTTGATCGCGTTCTTGATGGACACGTTGCAGCAGATCCTGGAGCAGTAGGACATCTTCTGGCCTCTGGACCCGACGCACTGGATGAACGCCACGTTCTTCAGCTTCGGCAGGGTCTTCTTCTTGCAGAGTATCTCGAACTCCGTCAGCGTGACCACGTTCGGGTACTGGTTGTAGCCGTACAGCCCCTCGGGCACGAGCTCGAGCGCGCCGGTCGCGACCACTATGGTCCCGACCTTGGCCTTGACGTCCTCGCCGCCCTTCCTGCCTATGACTATGTCATAGTTGCCGATGAACCCCTCGACGCTCTTCATCGTGGAGTTGAGGTACACGGTGATGTTCTTGTGCTTCGTGACCTTCTCTATGAGCGGCCTGATGGTATCCGCGGCGCTCTTGTCCGTGACATAGAGGTTGTTCAGTATCTTCACGAACCCTCCCAGGTCCCCGTCCCTCTCGACGAGGTGCACGGGGAAGCCCATGTCGGCCAGGGAGAGCGCGGCGGTCATGCCAGACACACCGCCTCCGATCACGAGCCCGACCGGGGCGACCTCGACCTTGGCCTCCTCCTGGGGCTGCAGGAGCCTCGCCCTGGCGACGCCCATGCGGATCAGGTCCTTGGCCTTCTTCGTGGCCCCGTCCTTCTCCTTCATGTGCACCCACGAGCAGTGCTCCCTGATGTTGACGAACGTGAACAGGTACTTGTTCAGACCCGCGGACTCGCAAGTCGCCTGGAACAGGGGCGCGTGCGTCCTCGGCGTGCACGACGCCACGATGACCCTGTTCAGGTTGTGCTTCCTGATGCCTTCGCGGATGGCGTTCAGGCCGTCCTCGGCGCAGGTGTACAGGTTGTCCGTGGCGTAGGCGACGTCCGGAAGGGTCTTCGCGTACTCGGCTGCCGAGGGCACATCGACGAACCCGCCGATGTTCGAGCCGCAGTGGCAGACGAACACGCCTATCCTGGGCTTCTCCCCCTTGTCATGCTTCGCATGCTCGGTCATGTGTGATCATCCCCCCGCCTGCACGATGGCCTCGACGGCCCTCGCGGCGGCGCTCGAGCCCTGGGCGACGCTCTCGGGTATGTCCGCCGGGCCGGCGGCGTACCCTGCCAGATATATCCCGGGCACGACCGTGCTTCCGGGCCTGAGTATCCTGTCAGCCGACTCCAGGAATCCGAACTCGTCGATCTTGAGGCCGAGCAGCTTGGCCAGGTCGGCGGTCTCCTTCCTCGGCACCAGCGTCGTCGCCAGGACGACCAGGTCGAACTCCTCTGACTGCTGTCTCCCGCCGACGTCGAACACGACGACCGGGTTCTTCGTGTCGGGGTTCTCCTGGACCGTCGCGTCGGAGTTGACGAACCTGACGCCGTAGTCCCTCTTGGCCCGCTCGACATACTCGAAGAAGCCCTTGGAGCAGGCCCTCATGTCCTTGTAGAATATCGTGGACTCGATGTCGTCGTAGTGCTCGCGGGCCAGCATCGCCTCCTTGGTGGAGTGCATGCAGCACACGCCGCAGCAGTACGGGTGGCCCACGGTCGGGTTCCTGGACCCCACGCACTGTATGAACGCCATCTTCATCGGGCGCTTCCCGTCGGACCGGCGCTTTATGTGGCCGTGGGTCGGGCCCGCGGCGTTGATCATCCTCTCGTACTCCATGGCCGTGAAGACGTTCGGGTACCTGCCGTAGCCGTACTCCGTGGATGTGGTCGGGTTCCAGACATCGAAGCCAGTGGCCACGATTATGGCGCCGACCTCGATCTCCAGGATCTGATCCTTCATCTCGTAGTTGATGGCCTCCCTCTTGCAGGCCTTCTTGCAGTTCCCGCACTTGCCCTTCGTGAGCATGAGGCAGTTGTCCTTGTCGATCGTCATGACCCTGGGGACAGCCTGCATGAATGGCACGTAGATGGCCTTGCGGTTGGCCAGGCCCATCTCGAACTCGCTCGGGACCTTGCTCGGGCACTTCTCGAGGCACTCGCCGCAGCCAGTGCACTTCGCTTCGTCCACGAACCTGGCCTTCCTCAGGATCTTAACCTTGAACCCGCCAGCCTTCCCCTCGACCCCCACGACCTCTGCGTAGGTGATGACGTTCGTGTTCGGGTGGCTGAAGCAGTCTGCCATCTTGGGCGCGAGGATGCATATCGAACAGTCGTTCGTCGGGAACGTCTTGTCCAGCTGTGCCATCCTGCCCCCGATGCTCGGGGACTTCTCCACCAGGTGGACGATCATCCCCTTGTCCGCGAGGTCGAGCGAGGCCTGTATGCCTGCCACGCCGCCTCCGATAACCAAAACCGACTTTTCCATTCAGAGACCTCCACGATTCCTTCCTGGCTCCTTGACATCGCGTATCATTATGTGTTCTATCTCGAATCCGTCCGGGCGCCGCTGGGCCCGGGAAGTCGTTTGCCGTAGCTCATTCATCATCTTATCTGTTTCGTTGAATGCGCGACGATTCCGGTTACTTCCTCCCCTCCGTTCGTTTCGTATCCGTTGGCTTCCTGGCCATGCCTCGGCGTCACTTCCCGAGCAATTTCGATACATCGGTGCCCTTCTCTATCTCCGTCACCTTCACCTTGAAGGGGGCCTTCTTCATCGTCTGGCTGGCCTTGGCGAACCTCTGGCAGTTCGGGTACGTGCACGGCGAGCACTTCTTGTCCTTGCAGGAGAGCTCCACGAGCACCAGGCGCTCCTTGGTGTCCTCGGGCCTCGTGACGGGCTTCTTGACCTCGAACATCCGGCTGAACCGGGTCTCATAGGGCTTCTTCTTCGGCAGCTCCGCCGCGAACCTCTGGCAGTTCGGGTAGGTGCATGGCGCGCACTTCTTGTCCTTGCAGGAGAGTTCTATCAGCAGGAACCTCTCGTCGGTCTTCGGCGGCTGTTGCTGCAGTTGGGCCTTCGTTGTCGTCATCCTATCCTTCCGTCCCTTGTCTGGTATGTCACTCGAGCATGTCCGCGAGGTACACGCTCAGGTCCTTGATCGGTATGTCGATCTGCTCCTTGGGCGTCTGGGTCTTGTTCGTCTGGGCGCAGTTCAGGTGTATCAGGCACTTGTAGCACCCGGTCAGGAGGCAATCCGCGCCAGTGCGCTTCGCCTCCTTCAGCCTGTCGACCTGCAGCTTCCTCGAGGTCTCGTCGCATGTGGCCCACGCGCTGACGCCGCAGCACAGGGCCTTGTCCCGGCTGTTGTCCATCTCGACGACCTGCGTCCCGGCGGACGCCTTCACGGCGTTCCTGGGCGGGTCGTATATCCCGAGATGCCTGCCCAGCCGGCACGAGTCCTGGATGGTGACCTTCCCGGTGCCGGGCCTGAGCTTGATCTTGCCCTCCTTGAGCAGCTCCTCGGCCAGCTCCGAGATGTGCACCATCTCGAAGTCGAAGTCGCCCAGCAGGTCCTGGTAGTCGAGGTTGAACGTCCTCATGCACTCGGGGCATGTGAACACGACCTTCTTCGCCCCCGACGCCTTGATCACGTCGATGTTCTTCTTCATCAGCTTCTGAAGGGATGCCTCGTCGCCGGTCCAGTTCAGGTCGTGCCCGCAGCAGACCTCGTCGTTGCTGACGGCCGGAGTAATGCCACCCTTATTCATTATCTTTACTGCTGCCTGGGGGATGCTGGCCAGCCTCAGATCGGGCCGGTCCTTGAAGACGGAGTCGAAGTACGGGACGCACCCGGTGAAGAAGAACACGTCCCCCTTGTCCGCGACCTTCAGGTCGGGCGTGACCCACCCGAGCCTGTCCTGCTTGAAATCCCCGTTCGCCTGGACGCGCATGACCCCTTGGATGATGCCTCCCTGGGAGCAGACCGGCGTGTTGTCCAGCGCGCTCGCCTCGTTCCTCAGGCCGCGGATGAACCCGGTGTAGTCGACCTTGTACGGGCACATCGAGTTGCACAGCTCGCACGTGATGCATGTCCAGATGTCCTTGTCCTTCGACAGGTTGTCCGTCTGTCCCTCGATCGACCTCAGGACGATCGTCCTGGGGGCGAAGTTGGTGTTGTACTTCGCGACGGGGCACACGGTCGTGCACTTCCCGCACTCCACGCAGTCGAAGGCGCCGGTGTCCTCCACGAGCTGGTCTATCCTCTTCTTGAGGCCCTCGGCGCTCTTCCTGACCTCCTTCGGCTTCGTGAGCGGGTTGGGGCCCAGGGCGCGTATCTGCTCCGTGAACTCCTTCATCGTCGCGGCGAACTTCTGGCCCTCGGACGCGGAGATCCACTCGAGCCGCATCCGGTCCTTGCCGATGCCCAGCTTGTCCAGGATCTCCCTGGTCGCGGCCATCCTCTTCTCGGCCTCGACGTTCCCGGATATGTAGTGGCAGTCGCCTATGTGGCACCCGGCGATGAGGACCCCGTCCGCCCCGAGCTCGAGTGCCCGGAGTATGAAGTACGGCTCCACCCTGCCTGAGCACATGACCCTGATGATCCTGGCGTTCGGCGGGTACTGCATCCTGCTGACCCCTGCCAGGTCCGCGCCCGCGTAGGAGCACCAGTTGCAGCACAGGGCGACTATCCTCGGCTCGAACCTCTCTCCGGTCATGCCTTCGCCTCCGCCTTCTCGGGGACCGCTGGCCCTCTCCTGAGCGCCGACTCTATCATGATGAGTATCTGGTCCGTCCTGAAGTGCTTCGGCGATATGGCCCTCGAGCAGCAGCCGACCGCGCACGAGCCGCAGCCCTTGCAGAGCGCCTCGTTGATCCTTGACTTCATGACGCCCGGCGAGACCTCCTCGAGCCTGGGTGCGCCGTACTGGCATATCTCCTCGCACCTGCCGCAGGCGATGCACTTCTCGGGGTCCACCACGCTGACGACCCCCTCGGCCTCGATGAACGGCTTCGACAGGACCGTGCTGACCCTGGCGGCCGCGGCGAGCGCCTGGGAGATGCTCTCGTCTATCAGCCTGGGCGAGTGCGCCAGGCCACACATGAATATGCCGTCGGTCGCGAAGTCCACCGGTCTCAGCTTCATGTGCGCCTCGAGGAAGAACCCCTCCTTGTTGAGAGGCACCTTCAGTAGCTGGGCGAGTTCCTTGTTGTCGGGGTTCGGGCGCACGGCCGCGTTCAGGACCAGGTAGTCGGGCTTGATGCGCACCCCCTGCTCGATGAACTGCTCGTCTATCTCGACCACGATCCGCCCGTCCTCGATGCTCACCCTCGGCGGGTCGGAGGGGTCGTACCTGAGGAACGTGACGCCGAGCCTCGCGGCATCGTTGTAGTTCTCCTCAGCGAACCCGAAAGTCCTGATGTCCCTGTAGAGCACGTAGACGCTGGTCTCGGGGTGCTCCTTCTTGATCCTGAGCGCGTTGGCCATCGCGGTCGAGCAGCAGATCCTGGAGCAGTTCGGGTGCTCCTCGTTCCTGGACCCGACGCACTGGATGATGACCACGTCCTTGGCCTTGAAATCCTTCTCCGCTATGAGCTCCCCGAGGTCCGTCTGGCGGATGACCCTGGGGTCCTTCCCGAACATGTACTCGGTCGGGGTGTACTCGACGGCGCCCGTCGCCACGACGACCGCGCCGTGCTTGAACTTCTGACCGCTCCTGAGCGTGCTCTCGAAGTTGCCGATGTATCCCCTGACCTCGGTGACGGTGTCGTTCAGGTGCAGCTTGATGCCAGGGTTCTCCGAGATGCGCTTCTTCAGGTCCTCGAAGGCCTCCTGCGGGTCCACGCCCGACAGGGTGTGGTGTATCCGTCTCAGGTATCCTCCGAGCTCCGGGTCCTTCTCGACCAGGTGCACCTCGAACCCGGCGTTGGCGATCTCCAGGGCCGCGGTCATGCCGGCGAGCCCTCCTCCGATCACGAGCGCGGCGGGCGTCACGGGTATCTTGGGCTGCGGGAGCGCCTCGAGCGTCGCCGCCTTGGCCACGGCCATCCGGACGAGGTCCTTGGCCTTCTCGGTGGCTTTCTCCGGCTCCAGCCTGTGGACCCAGGAGCACTGGTCCCTGATGTTCGCCATCTCGAACAGGTACTTGTTGAGCCCGGCCTCCTTGACGGTGTTCTGGAAGAGCGGCTCGTGGGTCCTGGGCGTGCACGACGCGACGACGACCCTGTTCAGGTCGTGCTTCTCGATCATCTCCCGGATCTTCTTCTGGGTGTCCTGG
>Ga0315283_10003695_pt1 | contig 13140 bp, 27 predicted proteins | sample YL17G09_0_MG_FD_204541 | JGI IMG/M metagenome (GOLD analysis project Ga0315283, IMG submission 204541) | Sediment microbial communities from Yellowstone Lake, YNP, Wyoming, USA - YL17G09_0 | ecosystem: Environmental > Aquatic > Freshwater > Lake > Sediment | place: USA: Wyoming | collected...
TAAATATATTTCCAAAATAATTAACAAAATAACTTAAGTTCTGTTATGATCAGACGATAAGTAATTACAACTAAACATAACCAAGGGGTTAACCGATGAGAACGAATCACAAAGCAAAACAACAGAAAACCAGCCTGATTCTTTCAGTAGTTTTCTTTTCCGCGTCTATTTTCCAATTACTTTCAATCCTTAACTAAATTAACCAAGGAGTTACCATGGGACTTAATTTTCAAAGCATTAAGACTTTTAAGCGAAGCGAGATAGTAGCATTAACTAAGAAGCTTTCAGCTCTCAGGTTCGGGTATAACTTCAATGATGCGGAAAATTACTTAAGAACTAAGAACGAAGCAGAGCGCCTAGGTCTTTCTGTTGTAGCAGAAAATTATGATGTTAACGGTGAGATTTTCCACTTCGATTCTTTTCGTCGCATAACAAAACAACAGACTGCTTTTGGAAAGGCTTGGCTCAAGAATTACTTCTTTAAGTTAGACGGTAGACTTAGAAGTGGAAAAGCAACACAAGACGTAAGCGAAAGAATTCTAAATATCTCAAAGAAAGTAAGCCGCTTTGAGTTCATTGGAGTTCTAGGCCTTAAGAATTCTCGCGGAGATTTCGTCCAATTTCTACCTATCTATAGAACCTATTCTAGAGATGGAAAATATTTTGATTACGCACCGATTCACTGGGGTAGACCTGTATTGATGGAAGGCTACTAAACCAAAGCAATTTTCTAAGGGAGTTATTATGAAACTAAAAGAATTAAAAGAATCCTTACAAGAAGAACTCTATAGAACTTATCATAATGCGACACTTAACTCTAATCTTACTTGTGAATCAGACTATGAATCAGATCTAGTACAGTCTCAAGTTGAGATGGAATGCTCAGAAGCGCTTTCGGACCTTAAGTATTCTTATCCCGAAATTCTTTCTTATGGCAAAGTGTATTCTTATGGGCGCGGTGGGAGAACTCTTGCACCGGAAAGCCTTATCGATAGCGGCGGTGGTGTTTCTTTCAGAGTTAAAGAAGTAGAGAACCTAGAATTGTCTTATAATGAGATGCGAAAATTACTTCGAGTTCTTACCAAGTTTAATGATCTAGTTGAAGACTTCTGCAAGAACGTAATAGACAGTTCTATAGAATTCATAAGAGAAGAACACTCTAAGGATATTGAGGAAAATAAGGATAAGAAAAGACAACATTATAGCGGCGTTAGGTACGTTTAAAACATAACCATAAGGAGTTAATTAATATGGAAACTACAGAGCAGAGACTAGCCCATAAGAAAGGCATATTTATTCAGCGAAATGTTGAATACAATCATTCGACGAAAAGAACTCGCGGCCCTTTCTGCGTTACGTTCCCAAGACTAGCGAACTTAGGGCTAGATGAGAACTCACCTATAATCTATCCAAGCGGTGATTTTTCAACCTATCAAAGCGCTCTAAACTTCGCACTTCAATATAGAAGGTCTGATTCAAGAGTTTCAAAATGCCCAATATATTTTCTAGAAAATAGGTGGGTAGGTTCTTCAACTAGGCGCGAAATCCAGAGAGTGGGTTAATTAATATGAGACAAGTAGAAAAGAAAGCGCTTCAAAGCGCCTTAAGAAAAGCAAAGCAAGACTATATCAACGGCTTAAGATATTACGACGAAAAGCACAATACCTATAACCCGGCTTCGTTTTCCGCAAATATATTACAACACGTTTCAGACTTAGTCGGATTATTTGGAATTGAAGCTTATGATCCAGATGATTCTAACCCATCTCATCCTAGATATAGTTATGTGAATTCAGGAGACGTCTACAACTTAACTCTTATTTTCGACTCTGATCGGAGATGTTTTGTATTTTCCGATATTGGATCGATTATAGAAAGGCATGGGTTATGAGAACCATAACAGAAGATAACTATTTTGAATTCGCAGAAGCTTTGCACTGTTGGTTAAGTTTGAATCATGAGGGACAAGGCTCTAAGCATTACTACCTTCTTTGTCGATCTGAATTTAGGCCAGGTCGACTTTGGTCTGAAAGTAGGTGCGAAGCGGAAAACGAAGTGTATCGCCTTATTACAGAAGAAAATTTTGAAGAACTCTTTGAAGAACTTAACCAAGTAATGGAGAACTTATGAAAACACCTAACCCCAAGTGTATCACTATCATTGGAAAGAGATGGCTCGACAAGGTTAATGGAAACACTTACTGCTCTGCTGATGTTTTCTTTGATGGAGAACTCGTTGCAGAAGTGCCTTTCGAGTATGGTTATGGTTCTTTCTACCGTCAAGCGGCTTTTGCAGAACTTAAGCGGCTTAAGTTAGTTAAGCTCAAAGAGTACGAAACGGACTGGGCGTACTGCGAAAGAAAGAAAATTAAGCTTTTGGATATTGTCACGGACGGCTTGAAGAAAGAACTTAAGAAAGAAAGAACGATAGGAGTTAAGCCGTGAATCATCATCCTAGGACCTATCGGCTTGATAGACTGTACTTTCGCTATATCCGGGGCACTTCTCTAGATGGAAAGTGGAACCTTGAGCAGTTTTCTAAGTATCTAGAGTCCTTAGGTCTTATCACCATTGTATCAGGACGATACAGCGAGACCGAAAAGTTCTCAAAGTTCTCCGACAGGAAGTCTCTTATTAAGCTCTTAAGAGAAAATAGCCCACGCGCGTATTGATAGAATCATTTTTTAACGCGCACATGCGCGAAGGAAGTTTTGTGATCAATAAATATCTCACCAAAGAAGAAAGATCTCATCTCGAAACAGTTCTAAAGTCTTTTGTCGAAACTGATCAGCGAAACTCTTTGATGCTTTTGGTCTTGATGCACTCTGGAGTTCGCCCATCGGAATTACTTAACTTAACGTGGAAAGACTTAGACCTTAAGTCTGGTGAGATAATGGTCCGATCTCTCAAGGGTGGTAATAATAGAATTACCATGGTTCCCAAATATGTTTGCAAGCTGTTGGATCAGTATCGTGTAGCAAGGTCTCTAGAGACCGATACGACTAGAATCTTTGGGATCTCATATCAGCGGTTGACCGAAATATGGGCGATGTACCGCCCTCACCCTGACAAGACGTTAAGATGCCTTAGGCACACTTTTGCACAAAGAGCCTACAATTCTTCAAAAGACATTCGCTTTGTTCAAAGGGCCCTGGGACACAAACATATTTCAAACACCATGATTTATCTAGATTACACCTACAGCGCTGAAGAATTTAGAAAGCTGCTAGGCATGAAATAGCCCACGCGCGCATTAGAATAATGTTTTTTTACCGCGCGAACGCGCGAAAGGATGGAAAGTGGAATCAGCCGATGAAATTATCCTAGAAATTCTAAAAAAACTTTTGGACCAATTGGACAATATTCACCGAATTGAACTAAATGCTCTGATCAAAAAACTCGAAATTAAGATTCGCGAAGACGCGAAAAGGGGTAAAAAATGAAAACGTCAATTCTGTTACTGGCCCTGATTCTTTGTTCTTGTTCAAGTGGCCCAGTTATTCACGAGACCACGACCATGGATCGAGAACTCGCCTTGGATCTTGCAGAACGCAGAGATCCGATCATAGTTCAATCTGCTCCGACAGTCGTTAATGTTAGCTATCAAGTGCCAGTCTCATCATCTGGATCTATGGCAACGCTACCAGATGGTTCTCCAGATGATAGGAAAAACTGTCGAAGCTTTCCAGTCTATACAGCAACAGGCCAGCTGGATCACTTTGAAAAGCAATGTTACGGCGGCAATTAAGCCTAAGAAAGTAGGTCTCAATGAGAACCAGCAAAATGGATAAGCGCCGGGCAAGAGCTAGGCGCCTCCGCGCCCAAAGCAACCGACGGAAGCGGTCGGCAGTCAAGCGAGCAGGAATTGTCTTTGTTTCTCACTGCATCCTTAAAAAAGGGGGCGAAAAATGACTATCGAACTCCAGCCCAGACAGTTCTTGGAACAGCTTCTTTTCCTTGGTTTGCAAGATCTAAAAGTCTCTGTTTCTCAGCTTGAAAGGCTTGTTCTCTCTTGTCAATGTTCGCTGCTGCGTCTTCGTCGTAACCTTTTATGTTCGCGTTTAATGGAATCTCTGTCAGCCACTGCTTCACGCCAAGCCATGGACTGGATTGGCCCTGAGCAGCTGCATTCAGTCTCTGCGCGGTCAGGTCTTGCCAGGTCTTTGCATAGTCTTGAGCGTCCAGTCTATCTTGAGCCTGAGCCGCCACAACTTCAGGGCTTTTTAGCGAGTATCTATTTAGTTTTTTTTCCATCTGGACCCCTAGAGAAAGGTGTTACATGAGAAAGTTTATCGTTCTAATCGGACTAATTGCAATAGTTGTTTATGGCTGGCCTAAGTTCGTGAAAAGCGAATGGTTTCCACTGGTCCTAGGTGATTGGGCCTTGCATGAAAAGATCGCAGAGAACCATAAGCCACGCGCACATTAATAATAATGTTTTTATTCGCGCACAAGCGCAGAAAAGGAAATTGTTATGAAAAAAACTGAAACTATCGACATTACTCCAGAATGGAAAGGAGTTTTGAGGCTTCTTTTAGAGCTTTATGGATCTAAAAAACAAGATGCAAAACAATACGCTTGGATTGAACTAAGCCGCATGGCAGATGCAGCTGATAAATATAACATTTTTGTTGATAAAAAAACTGGCAAGGTAAAGAAAAAATGAAAACACTAAAAGATCATCCTTTCTTCGCCGCTATAGAGCAAGCAAGTGCGCTAGAACAAAGAGCAAAACAATGGGGAGCCGGAAATGCTAATAGAAGACCTTTTTATAGATCCATTCAAAAGGCTCACCCATTTATCTTTGATAAAAAAACTAGCGTAGAAAAAAGATTAGAGGGAAGGGCCTTCAGTTGTTTCGATGAATTGGTACAAGATTTCTCACTTCCATTTTCTACATCACTTTACCTTTTGACAGATCCACTTATCATCAACACTCCAATGGGGGATGCCAATGCTGAGAGATTTGATTATGAAGTTCTTGGTTATCTTATTGATGAGCAAGGCCCAGAACAGTTTGTTGCCTTCGAGGTGGGATGGATTCATGTTGATGGAAAAAAGGTTTCATCCATTAATCAATTCAATATTGATTTGAAACTCATTGCCACAGCCTTGAAACATGCTGAAGCTCTTGGTTTTGAAATATTTAACAAGAGTACAAAGGCCCATGTTCTAAAAGAAACATCTTCTATACTCGCACTCACTGATTGCATCTCTGTTAAGAGAATAGGAGTTGAAAAGGCTAGGAAGTTTTCAGTCAAAACTAGAGATATGGGAGTTGGAATTACTTCCATAAAGCACGACAACATTATCCATATTGCTGACAAAATTGAATATGAATACACGACTCCACTAGAAAACAGCAAAATTAACTGGGATTATGTGGGATTTTGGCGTGGTCACTGGCGAGCTTTTTATGTCAAAGATTCCATGGGAGAAACAGTGAAAGACAGCATGGGATGGAACACTGTTGATTATTCTCGATTTGGAAAAAATCGAGCTGGTGAAGAAAAAACAGTTCCTGGCTATACATGGGTTATTGAACACACTAGAGGTAATCCAGAGTTGGCAGAGATGAAAACTCGAATAGTAAAGGCGAAATAAAATGAAATATTCAGTTGATGAAAAAACCATGGCTAAAATTCTTGATGCTGTATCTGCTGCTAAATATATGCATTGGGCTTTTCTCTTGAATAAAAGCTATTTGAGTCATGTTGATAAAAAGGAAAAGAAGATTTTAAGAGCTAGATACAGAAAATATTCAACACTAGTCCATCGCCTTCTCAAGCTTCAGATTCAGCAGCTGAGGGGATAGCCTTATCCAAAATATCTTGCATCTGTTTTTCTTTTGCCAACTTCAGCATTTCTTCATGGCGCTTTTCAGCTCTCTTTTTGAAATTATCTTGCCTGAGCTTTTTCTTAAACTTTGAAAGCTCTGCTATAGTTCTCTTCTGCTGTCTTGATTTATATTTGGCCTTCTTTTTCTCGAGCTTTGTCACTGCATCGACTCCAATCTCATTTTCCGATACTTCTCCACAACATCTTTGGATCTAAATACTGGATAATTTGGTAAACATTTATCACAAATTGACCTTGATCCAGCTTCCACCTTAACAACTCGATCTTCTACTACTGGCCTCATAAGGATTCGGCGGTAAACCTTATTTGACTCTTCATGGCAAAAATCACAATGGCTGATCATATTTCTCCTTTTTTTCAAAATCATAATATTAAAGTGACGTTTTTCGCTACCACATAGCGGTGGCGTTTTTTGTCACTTTTCTGATCTGCTGCATCAATTCCTTCATCTCTCATATATTCTTCCTTTCATCAATTTAGGGACGGGTGGACAGCGGACAGCACGTTTTCCAGTCGCTACGTAATTACTTCCCCCGTTTATACGGTCATATCACACGCATATACACCCTAATATAGGGTATATATTTCTTACTTTTAGATAATATAATAAAAAAGATGTCCCGATGTCCAACTAATCATAATCACGCCGGTTTTTCTGGACAGCTGAATTAATGGGCTGTCCAAAAGCCGTCTTAGCTGTCCTATCTTTTTTAAGTTTTACCACTTTAAAAATTCTATTACTTCTAGATTCATCTTTAAGATCATGATCATATTCAATTTTTAACTCATCGCATTTGACTTGCAGCATCTTTCGAAAACGTTTTGCAAACTTATCCTTCGAGTAGGGTCTGTTTCCGTTTTCATCGCAGTCGTTCTTATACGCCTCATAGACAGCTTTAACTGTCATATCCATAGCAAGAGCCGTTACCTCTACTTCTTCCTTAAACCAGGCGTATAGAGCGTCTGTCTCTTCACGGTAAAGTTCTTTTGCATCTGATACTGATTTATAAGTCGGGATTGTTCGACTTGATGCAACAATTCTTGCGCCTTGGATTGCCCAATTTAGAATGCCAGATATTTCGCCCATAAGACGATCAAAAATCGTTGTGTCTCTCTCGTCTTCTTTCAAATAACGCTGGAATGGAACGAAGACCAGCCTGTCTTCTAGACCCACGGATTTATCTTTAAAAATTGGCATCTCATTACAGGCGAAAACGAACCTAGCATTAGATTGAAATTGATATTCATCAAATCCTTTATGAGAGGCCGTGACTTCTCCACCGCCAACAAGCGTTTTAAAAACCTCGGCATTAATTTCATCAGTTGGAGTTTCTTCTGCGATGTTGGCAAGTTTTCCATCCAGAGCTACAAGTGAAAATTCTCTGTCAATCTTGCTCATTGAGATTATAGAATAGCTATCTTTTCCAATCACAGCTTTCATAATATCCAGGAATGTTGATTTACCGTTTCTGCCTTCACCATAAAGAACAAACGCTTTATGTAGAAATGGTCTTCCACCCAGCAAAATATATCCGAACAGTCTTTGCGCTAAATCTATTAGTTCAAAGTTATTTTTGAAAGTATCGAGAAGGAATTTCTCCCATGTTGGGCATGTCGCCTCAGGATCAAAGTCAACTGGACTACAATACTTGAACATATATTTATAGCTATGTGGCAGAAGTTTTGACTCTTTTATGTCTACGATTCCATTTTGAACATTTAGGAATCCATCTGGCGTTAGAAGCTCCATGGCGTCCGATTGGCATGATCCCTTGATCATTTTTGCGAAATTATCTAGATGTTGTGGTTTTATGCATTCTTTGTTTTCTCTTATGATGTAACTACTGAGCGCCAGTTTTTCAAACCAGACCCACTTTTTTCCATCGAATTTAAGCCATTTTGAATCATTGAAGCACATTTTCTTATCTTCAAAGCATTTTTCTCCCATGAGTTTGTATTGTGGAACATCCACTATTTTTATTCCACCATCATCTCTTGGTATTCTGTATCTAAAATAAAATCCTATTTGTTCGTGTTTTTTAGTTTCGCCAGCGTCTTCTGTTGCATGAAATGATTGTTCTGAATCTAATGGGATTGCTCGCTTCTCTCGATCTAGCTTATTATACAAAGAACATTTTGACGTACAGTAAGCTTTTTTAACATCGTCATAACAGCCGTAGGAATATTTTGAGTTACTATGATAGGCGTCCTTAACCATTCTGTCCATGTCATCGGATCGGTTTGTGTCTCCATTTGTGAAAACTTCTTTGGCCCATTTTCGTATTAGCTCTAGCGTTTTGGATTCTGGATAACCTATATTTTTATAATGTGCTAAAAGTCTTACCCCGATATCATGCCTATTGAATTGAGGCATTTGTCGTTCTGACATTCCTAAAATACACTTTTTATCTTTGAATGTTTCAAATACAGAGCCACTATTTGAGGTGCCAGCGATAGGCTCTAAGGATGGGGCCGTTTTTATTTTTTGTATTGGTGTATTATATAGACTTTTTGCCCATTCATTTTCTCCAGCGTCTTTAATATATGGATCATATTTTATAGACGGTTGTTTTTTCGCCAGCTCTCTTATTCTCTCTAGATTCATAATATCTAATTGGTCATGTGGAATCTCTATTTTATACAATCCTGATTTTTTATTTAGACTTCTATAGGACCTGAATTTTCTATTTGCGTTCCATATTCCAGTGTCAATAGTTGGATAGAGCTGTTGAAGATTAAGAAACAAAGTTTTCATCTTTGCCTCTAGGTCCAATTTATCGAATTCACCAATTAGTCCAAATGCCATAGCAGATACTGAGACATGAAAGCCTTTATTTCCTGAAAAATAAACCCTAAAGGAAATTCCTTCCATCTCTAGTTTTGTGCAAAATCTACGAGAATCATCTAGAGCCTGATCTGCCGGGTCTGAATCAAAGTCAAAATGTATAAGTCCAAATGCGAAGTTCATTTTCCCCTGATAGTCCTTAAAAGAATCCCTAGGCTCTAAATTATAATAGCAATGATAAAGCTCTGAATTTTTATCTATTTTTGAAATGATATCTATAAGCCCACGCTCGTCTAAATGTATATTTTTATTTAGTGGAGTGTTAAGTGTTGGCGCTGCATAGTTCATCATTGGATGTTCCTTTTTCTATATTGCAATTTCGACATACTAGAGAGAGCTTTGCATTTTGTTGGTGATATTGAGCAAAAGTTATTTGTCCGTGATTATTTTCATAATCTGAAATTAATTTTGAAAATGGTGGGGAATGATCAACGTGAGGGGGCTGTGCAAATCTTATTTGGCATATCTGACAAGTAACTATGTCAGATGTTTCTCTTCGAAATTGTTTTATTTGTGGCTCTATCTCTATTCTATAAGCCAGGTTCTTTTCTTGTTTGGCCGACCTTGCCCGACCAGAGCACGCTGTTTTCCAGGAGATTGAATCTTGTGTTCCATCTTTTCTTGTTATTGTTACATGGAATGATTTATTGAAATCTCTGCCTATTCCTATGGCCGATATTCCAGTGCCACATTTTTCTTTCCAAAAAGGATGGCGCTTAAAAAGCTCTATTAACCAATCAAAGTCTGGTCCACTGGTAATCCTTAGATTCCTTCCAAGTATATGTTTTGTATAAATAATAAGTGAGTCGATAGTCGAGAACTCATGTCCTCCTACCATGAATGTTTGCCTAGCCAAGATGTTTTCCCCTGCCACTCAAGAATAAAATTAGAGTTGCTGAGATTGACGCTAAAGAAGTGTGATAGATGGAGTCAAATATATTTTAACAATCTGGTCTGCTTTTGCGGCGCGTGATTTATGATTTTATTTCCCTAAGTCTTGGAAACTAAAGTATAAATTTATTTCTTCTGTATCTTTGAAAAAAGAGATGGATGCACTGACCGCCCAAGAACTTCATCCTTTTGGGCGGTTTTTTATTGCCAACTAAATCACTTAAGTCAATAATCGCCAAATTGTTGTTGGGGGTGAACATGGGCGTTAAGGGAAATTTGTACGTTTGCATTCAAGATATAAGAGAAGAATGGTTTAGGGCTTATGACAGCCCACCAAAATGGCGAAAAGGTTCTGTTGTTTTTTTCGATAATGAAACCATCAGTAATATGTCAAAGCTTCAGCTAGATAGTTGGGAGATGATTGAGTTTAATCAAGCTCCGATTTCTTACGACAGAGTTGATTCTGTGGCATCTTCTGGATATCCACTATGAAAAGTGGCCAATACTACATTTGTCTGAAAGATGTTTTAGATGTTGATCAAGAAGGGTCTTCAGTTGCTTACATAAAAGGTGAGGTGATCTTTTTTGCAGATCCACCGCCTAGAGAATATTGGCGTCCTTTGGCTCGTGGTAAAAAATCAGATAAATCTAAGAAAATAAAATATGGCATTCCTGGTAACTACAAATGGTAATTGGTTTATGTCCAAGCTGTGGGAAAAACCCGTGGGAATGTCAGTGTGCTTTTGATGAAAGGAATAAAGTGAAAAAGATAACGGTGGTCGGAGATAAACAAAATGTTCTCGATGAGGCAATGCTTAAGAAAATGAATGCGCTGGCTAATGGTTTTGCAAATGAGCGTATTGAAAAGGCATTGAGTGACATTGAGTCTATTTTAGATTCTGAAGACATCAGCGGTATTAGAGAAAAACTGTGGTGCAGAGTTACGGCAAGAAAAACCCTTGGACGCCTTCTCGCCACGGCCTATAGCAAAGGATACGCTGACTGTTATGAAAATGTAAAAGTGAGTAGGCTGATAATTTAAATAGGGGAAATTTATGAAAGGGATGATTGCAATGGCTTTATTTATCGTCACGTTTTTATTGTTTATTGGGGTTACATTTTGGTTCATCAATGCTGAGAATTCTGGCGCTAGAGATGCTGACAGAAAAGCCGAAGTGTCTTTATCAGATATTGCTGATTTGAAGATCAAGGTTAGCAATCTTAAGGATTCTGTTGATCGAGCTGATGCAAATTATAAACAGGTTCTTGATTTGCTATCTATTGGTGGAATTGATTCGACAAAGATTAAGCAGAAAATTGAATGGATGGAGATGAAGTTGAACGCTCAGGCCCATCATGCTTCGACTTTGCCAAATAAACCTATTCAAATTTCTCTTGTTTATCGAAAGGCTCAAGCTAAAGCTGCTGCTGTTACAGATCAATTGCCAGTTAAAACAGAGATTTTGAAGCCTGGCCCTGGAGTTTTGAAATCAGTAAAAAAAAAGATGAGTGAGTTATCACAATAGGAGTAAGCATCATGCCATTTAAATCGAAGGCCCAATTGGGCAAATTCGCTGAGTTAGTTAAATCTGGAAAAATGGCTCAAGAAACGTTTGATACATGGATTAAGGAAACGCCCTCTGTTGAAAAGCTTCCTGAGAGAATTCGCAAGGGTAATGTTATCCGCAAGGTAAAGAAATTATGACCAACATTGGTGATTTAATAAAATCTAGGCGAAAAGATTTGAATCTATCTCAGCGCGAACTTGCTGCGTTGATCGGATGTTCTGATGTATTTATTTGCTACATCGAGCGTGGAAGAAATTTATTACCAGCTCAGTTTGCTCCCATACTGGCAACCGCCCTTCAAGTTAAAGAGAGTGAAGTTCTTAATGCGTTAAGGGCTGATATGATTTCAGCAATAGATAAGAAGCTTGCATGATTGTTCAAGTTGTTTTGTGGGCTTTAGTTATTGGATTTATTGTCTGGTCTGCCAGGAGTGTTCATAATTTTTTAGATAAGGAATAGTCCTTGTGACAATTTCATATAATCAGCTCTACAAATGTCCAAAATGTTTTATTTATACTCCTAGGTCAGTTAAATATTGTGTGGGCTGTGGTAACCCTACTCCAGAAAAGGAAAAACCAAAATGAAGCGGATACTTGACCCATATGACTATGGATTGACTAAAGTTCACGATTTTTACCAAAAGCAATGCGATTCCTGGTGGACTGTCAACATCGAAAGCGCCCCGGTGGTTTATTCTTGTTCGGACGGTGCTGACAAAGGTCTTTGGTCAGAATATCTATCCTCCGAAGACACCCACCGCGCACGTTTGATTTTTGTCGAAGAACTAAAAAAAGAACCTTGCAAGGTGCATAAGCCGGACCATGGCGGTCGCTATGAGAATACAATCTGCACCGAATGTGACTGTAAACTGAAACGGGTCATAACCTGGGAGCCAGCGTGAGCAGAGTTATATCTTGGTTTAGCTGTGGTGTAACCTCTGCCGTTGCCACGAAGCTAGCAATCAATAAATACCCGGACACGATACCAGCTTATTGCGACACCGGCTCAGAACATCCCGATAACGCGAGATTTTTAAAAGACTGCGAAAAGTGGTTCGGTAAAGAAATTCTAATCCTTAAATCTAAAAAATATAAAGACACTTGGGAAGTCTTCGAGTCGGGATATCTTGTTGGAGTCCACGGAGCCAAGTGTACAACTGAATTAAAAAAGCTAGTGCGCCGCGAGTTTGAACAACCCGATGACTTGCAGATTTTTGGCTTTGATATTAACGAACAAAAAAGAGCTGAGTCTTTTAAAAGTCATAACCCCGAAGTCTCAACTTGGTTCCCCTTAATCGAAGACAAGCTAACAAAACAGGACTGTCTCAACATCGTGCTCATGCAACAGATCAAGCTTCCGCCACTATATGACCTTGGTTTTTCGCACAACAACTGCATACCCTGTGTTAAAGGCGGTATTAAATATTTCCAAATGATTAAAAAATTATTTCCCGCTGAGTTTGAAAGGCTTGGTAAAATCGAACGCCGTCTAGGTCATAGCGTTTTAAAAGATCGAAGAAACGGCACAAAAAAGCCCCTATACTTAGACGAGCTGGACGATTCTCACAAGGGAAGAAGTAAAGATATGGATATTCAATGTGGTCTTTTTTGTGGGGAGATATGATGGGCATCACCCTCAAGCAAGTCATAACCTGGGAGCCAGCGTGAAATTTGAAATAAAGAATAGGTATAACGGAAGCGTTCTTTTCGAGTGCGATGTTGCGAGTTGGAAGATAGCGGTTGAACTGGCAATAAGTAAAAATGCCGACCTCAGCTATGCCAACCTCTGCTCTGACAACCTCAGCTCTGCCAACCTCAGCTCTGCCAACCTCAGCTATGCCGACCTCAGCTATGCCGACCTCAGCTCTGCCAACCTCCGCTCTGCCAACCTCCGCTCTGCCAACCTCAGCTCTGCCAACCTCAGCTCTGCCGACCTCAGCTATGCCAACCTCCTCCATGCCGAACTCAGCTCTGCCAAC
>Ga0315283_10003696_pt1 | contig 13139 bp, 11 predicted proteins | sample YL17G09_0_MG_FD_204541 | JGI IMG/M metagenome (GOLD analysis project Ga0315283, IMG submission 204541) | Sediment microbial communities from Yellowstone Lake, YNP, Wyoming, USA - YL17G09_0 | ecosystem: Environmental > Aquatic > Freshwater > Lake > Sediment | place: USA: Wyoming | collected...
GCCCGCGCCTGCATGGCCTGGACCAACTCCCAGGCCTTCGTCACGACGGTGGTCGGCTCGAGCAGCACCGCCAGGAGACCGAGCGAAGGATCCACCTTGGTGAAGTAGCCCGGCTCTATCCGCCATCGCTCGGACATGAACCCGTCGATCTCCTTGATGCCCCGCTCGATGTACTGCCCGTTACGGCACATGTCCCACTCGCCGACCGCGCAGTTGGGGCAGGGGACCGGGTCGGGGCGTCGGACGATCCCGACGATCAGGTCACCGGGCTGCAGACTGCGATCCGGGCCCGGGTCCACGACCCGACCCAGCGACTCGTGACCGAGGATCAGACGCTCCCTCCCCGGCGGCGCCCAGCCGTACGCACCCGACGCGATCTCGATGTCCGTCCCACAGATGCCGACCGCCACCGCATCGACGAGGATCGACCCGGTGCTCTCGTTCGGCTCGGGGACCTCCTCGTACCGCACCGATCCCGCGACGCCCGGCTCGATCGTGACTGCCTTCATGACTCCTCCTTCTAGGATCGAGTGCGACTGGTCACGTCCCCATGAGGATCGAGCGCGACAGCATCCCACCGGCGATGTTGCGGACGGAGAACCCGTTCTGCGCGAGGATCCGCGTCGCATAGTACGCACGCTGGCCGGACCTGCAGAAGACCAGGATCTCTCGGTCACGGGGAAGCTCGTCGAGGCGCGCCCGAAGCTCGTCCAGCGGGATGTTGAGTGCGCCCGGTACCGCTTCCGCGGCGAGTTCCTGGGGATGCCGCACATCCAGGAGGAATCCATCCTCCGTGGCATCCCAGTGGCACAGAGGCATATCCCCGCGGAGGACGTCGGCTCCAACCATACCGGCGAAGTCGACCGGATCCTTCGCGCTCCCGAACGGAGGTGCGTAGCAGAGCTCGGCCTCTTCCAAATCGTAGACGGTCGCCCCCAACTGGATCGCCATCGCAACGTCGTCGATCCGCTTGTCCACCCCGTCCTCGCCGACGGCCTGGGCCCCCAGGAGCCGCCCATCGGACCGGCGGAAGATGACCTTCAGCACAAGCATCTTCGCGCCCGGGTAGTAGCCGGCGTGCGAATTGGGATAGAGGTAGATAGTCTCGAAATCGCTGTCCGCGAGCCGGGTGAGATGCTTCTCGCTCGCACCGGTCGATGCGACCGCGAGGCCGAAGACCCCGCAGATCGATGTGCCCTGCGTGCCGCGATAGCGAGCGTCGCGCCCTGCAATCACGTCTGCAGCGATCCGCCCTTGCCGGTTCGCCGGACCCGCGAGCGCGATTAGGGACGATTCGCCGGTCACGAAATCCTTGACTTCGACCGCATCCCCGACGGCGAAGATGTCCGGGTCGCTCGTGCGCATCTGCTCATCGACCTGCATCCCCCCGCGCTCACCGATCTTGATGCCGGCCATATCCGCCAGCGCCGTCTCCGGTCGCACCCCGATCGCGAGGATCACGATGTCGGCGTGATGCGTCGCACCTGACTTCGTCAGAACCCTCAGCGAGCCATCGTCAGCCTGCTCGAATCCGGCAACTGCGTTGCCCAGGTCGAGATTGACGCCGTTCTTCTCCAGATGGCGCTCCACGAGTAGGGCCATCTCTCGATCGATCGGGGGCATGACCTGGTCCAACATCTCGACGATGGTCACATCGCGTCCTCGACGGACGAGGTTCTCGGCCATCTCCAAACCGATGAATCCTCCGCCGACGACAACTGCATGACACGGCTTCGGCGCAGTCTGATACCCCGAGTACGAGTGCATCCCCGACAGATCGTTCCGCTCGATCCATGCGCGGATCTCTCTCGCGTCGGGAACCGTCCTCACCGAGAAGATCCCCGGGAGGTCGATCCCCGGCAGTGGTGGTCTGATCGGAGCCGCCCCGGGTGACAAGACGAGCTTGTCGTAGGGCTCGGTGCTCACCGCCCCGGTGGTGTGGTCCTTCAACTCCACGGTCTTGGTCTCCGTCGAGATCCCCACCACCTCACAGCGCGTGCGCACGTCGATCGCGAACGTCTCACGGAATACCTGCTCGTCGGCCACCAAGAGGCTCGACTCCTTCTCGATCACACCCCCTACGTGATACGGCAGTCCGCAGTTCGCATAGGACACATACGGTCCGCGTTCCACCATCAGAATCTCTGCAGTTTCATCCAGCCTGCGCAGGCGGGCCGCACAGGACGCGCCTCCCGCAACTCCACCGACGATGATGACCTTCATCTCTTCCCTCCCTCGCCGCTTATCGCGGGCCTCGATCTCGCTCCACCGTTGGTCTGAGCCACTGCTCTCCACAGATGCGGCGATACGGCCCCCGTCGTTTCTCACCCATTCCTAGCACCGGGGGGCGGCGCCCGCGCCAGCGGAGTTCTCGGGACGCAGGCGCCCCTGCCGCCACCGCAGGTCAGTGCGGCGGCAGCCCGCTATCCCTCCGTCCACTCGCCCCGCAGTTCGAGTCGGCGACGCTGCTGAGCTGCCGCTCCGGGATCGTGCAGCTCGCCACGTTCGTACAGCGACGCCGACACGCGGACCCGATGGTCCTCGGGGTTGTGGTCGTCGTACTTGAACTTCGCAAGCACCTCGAGGATGTGGAGCCGCAGCCCGCGGATCCCGGGGAGCATCCGTCCGTATGGGGGTTCTCCGGTCTCCACCGCCGGATAGCCCCCCTCGGGCTGGAGGTGGGCGAACTGGGTTGTGAGCAGCGTCGCCTTGGCCTGTGGGTCGTCCACCAGCTGGGGACGGCAGACGAACTGGACCGTCGCGTAGTAGCTGGTCGGTACCCCGTCCTCGTCCGGCCCGCCGGCCTTCGCCCTCCACGTGCTCGGGATGTACGCGTAGTCACCCGTCACCGTGAATCGCACCTCCGACGCCGACTCGACATGTGGCCACACGGGGTTCGGGCGCGCCAGATGCAGCAGCAGCTCCTCGCCCTCGAGCGCAGCGTGGGTGGGGATCACCAGCGGCGCGTGCGAGGGATCGAGGTTGTTGACGACGAGTTGGCCGAACAGAGCCGTCTTGCCGAGCCACGCGCGCCACTCCTCATCGTCTGTGGCTGCATCCCAGGGGTGAACGAGCACGGTCTCTCCTTCTACGTGCGGAATGATCGGTGAACAGCGTAGTCGGGCGCAACTCGTCCGTCATGGCCTGACTTCTCAGAACAGGCCGTTGGTTGGGTCGCGTGGCAGCTACCTCCCACAACCGCAGGTCACAGGACCCAGCCACCTGGTCCACCTACGTGCGAGACGGACGTACAGGGACCGGACGGACACTCCTTGCGTTCTAAGCTGCCCGGTGTGCCTAGGTTCGCAGCGTCCACCGCTTCAGTTCTGTGCGCGCTGTCCCGTTGTTGCCGAGCTGGTAGGCGGAGAGGCTGATGGGCCGGACGGGAAAGGCGTCGAACGGGTCGGATTCGATCACCTTGAGGTCTTCGAAAGTGGCGAACCCTACCGTGACGTGAGCGATGTACTTGTCAGCTCCGATCTGCGCCGGGACGAACCCTTCCACCCAATCCATCGTGCTTTGGCTGATAGTGGGTTCGTCATCGTCGGTCACGAAAGCGTGGGGCGTTCCGTCCGAGCCGACGAAGGGTGTGACCGCTTCGAGCAGACCCGCTTGGAAGGAGAGCACTCCCGGACTCGGCTGAAGGAACAGGACGGCCAGACCTTGGCCGGGAACACCCCAGTCGGTGTGCCGGATCGAAACCGCTTGGTACGAGAGCTGGTCTCCATCGGTTCTCGCGAGCACTTCCTCGACGGCCTCAAACACATGAACCAGCTCCGCAGTGCGCACGTAGCGCTGAAGCGTCGTGATGTGCGGCTGGTGGTCCGAGTCCAGCGCGAACCCGGACGGCACGCTCTCGCGCATCCTGGCGTTGACCTCACGAGCGCGCGCTAGGGTGGCTTCGTCGGGATTCACGAGGATGTCGATCGCGGTCAGCTCACTCATGGGGCCACTCCCTTCAGAATACGGTCGTCCAGTCGTCCTTCATGCTGACGACCGTCCAGCCCCGTTCGGCTGCGGCGGCGAGAGATCGCTCAGCCCCCTTCGTGTAGGAGAACTCGCGGGCGTCATCATCGTGGCTGACGAGCAGCGCGAATGATGCGACGTCGAGCATCTCGATATCGACATCCGCGTTCCCCCCGGCGAACACCGGCAGCCGACCGGTTCTGGCGAAAATGTGTCCGGGTTTGCCGGGACCGAGCGCGAGACCGCCGAGGATCTGATCCGTGCGCAGGAGTCTGCCGCCTTCGTAGTCGTACTCGGACGCGGAACCGATGACGTTCTCCTTGTGGATGCCCCATGTCTCCTCGGCGAACACCCGCATGAAGTCGCGACCGCCCCCGGAGCACACGAAAACGCGGAAGTCGTGCTCGCGTAGGTATTCGAACAACTCGAGCATGGGCTTGTAGATGAGTTCGGTGTACCCCACGCCGAACTTCGGTTGCTTCACGGTGCTAACCCATTCTCGGACCTCGGCGTCGAAGGCGTCCGGAGTCTTGCCCGCCCACGACCGAGCCACCGCTGCCTCCAAGGACATCGCGACCTCGGGATCTTGCACCGAGAGACCCTCGAAGAACGCCATGTCTCTGTTGAGGATCGCTCTGTACGGTTCCTGATCCGCGAGCGACGGATCGAGCTCCGCTTCCTTCGTCCACTTGCGGAGCAAGAAGTCGAACTGGGGCGGAGCCGGCTGCTCCACCCACAGCGTGCCGTCGTTGTCGAACGTGGCGATCCGGTCTCCCGGAGGAACGAACCCTGGCCCCTCTCGCGTAGCCGATGAGATGAAGTTGACGATCGACTGCCTCGTTGGACCGTCTCTCCAACTTGGAGAGTGGTCTCCACCATGTCCTTTCTACTTCATGTGGATGAAGCGACCGGGGCGACCGCCCCGGTCCGACGATCAATCGCGCTTCATCATCCCTATGGCTTCCTTCTCTAGGTCGAGATAGGCCTCGCCGCTGACGTCGACGATGACACGGCCGATCTTCCCGCCCGTGAACCCCCACGGTCGCTCGCCTGGGTAGTCCTCGGTGACGGGCGCCCCGCCGTCGCGGCCGATGTTCAACCCCTCGCCACAGAGGTTGAACTTCCCGTTCTGGATCTTGCCGCCCTTGAGCGTCGCCGCCGTCTTGTCGTTCACGAACAAGGTGAACGTGCCGGTCGTCTCCGACGGAACCTGATTCTCCTTGGCGAACTCGACGCCCACGACACAGGCTCCCTCGGGGAGCGCGACTTCGGAGACCAGCTCCTGGGCGTTCAGTCCTAGGTAGTTGTAGACGTACTTCAGCTTGCCGTCTCGGATATAGAGCGCGTGGCCGCCGAACTGGCTTCCGTGGGCGAATATCACCCCGCTCGCGTCCTTCGTCAGGTCGACCTCCGCGACGATCTTGAACGAGCGACCGCGCACGTTCACCGCTACCGCCTCGGGTACCTCGAGTGTGCCGGGGAAGTAGACGTAGCGGTCGCGCGGCGGGCTCATCTGCGGACGCGGGGTCGTGAGGACCTCGATGGCTGTACGGTCCTCCAGTGGCAAGCCGTTGTACATCCCGGCTTCGAAGTGCCACAGGGCGACCAGTTCCCGCAGTAGCTCCGGCTCCTGGTCGGCGAGATCATGCACCTCGGAACGATCCTCTTCCACGTGGTAGAGCTCCCACTTGTCCTCTGCGAAATGACTCCAATCCGAGGGGGCACCGGGGTGGGTCGCCACGGCCTTCCAGCCGTCGCGCCAGATCGCGCGCGTTCCGAGCATGACGTAGAACTGGCTCGGCTTCTGGGTCTTCGCCTCGGCGTCATCGAACGAGTACTTGAAACTCGTCCCTTCGAGATCCCACTGCGTGTAACCCTTGACGACCTCGGGCGGCTCGATCCCGATGCACTCGTAGATCGTCGGCGCCACATCGCTGCAATGTGCGTACTGATCGCGGACCTCACCCTTGGCCTTGATCCCCTTCGGCCAGTGCACCAGCATCGCGTCGGCGACACCGCCCTCCCAGGTGTGCCGCTTGAACATCTTGCACGGGGTGTTGAAGGCCATCGCCCACCCCGTCGAGTAGTGGTTGTAGGTCTCCGGGGAGCCGAGAGCGTCGATCATCTTGAGGTTGTCCTTCATCTCGTCCATGACGCCGTTGAAGAACTTGTTCTCGTTGAGAGAGCCGTTGGGACCCCCTTCACCCGAAGCGCCGTTGTCCGAGAGCCACACGATGATGGTGTTGTCGAGCTCGCCGGTGCTTTCGAGGTAGTCGATCAACCGCCCGATCTCGTGGTCGGTGTAGCTGCTGTAACCGGCGTAGACCTCAGCCATGCGAGTCATGATCTTCTTCTCGTCATCCGAGAGTGAATCCCATGGACGCACGAGGTCGAACGGGGACTGCTCCTTGCCGTCGACGCTCTTCACACCTGCCAACGGATTGATCGCCGAGAGCTCGGTGTTCGGAGGGACGATCCCCATCTTCTTCTGGTTCTCGAGGATGGTCTCGCGAATCTTCTCGTAGCCCGCATCGAACTTGCCCTTGTACTTGTCGGCCCATTCCTTCGGCGGCTGGTGCGGGGCGTGGTTGGCGCCCGGGCAGAAGTACATGAAGAACGGCCGTTCTGGAGCGACCTGCTTGGCATCGGCGATCATGGAGATCGCACGATCGACGAGGTCCTTCGACAGGTGGTACTTGTCGCCGATGCCCTCGGCCCACTCCTTGGCGTCCTTGGGTGGATCGTAGGGCTGATCGACGAACTGTTGATCCTGCACCAGGTCCGGGTAGTACTGGTTGGTCTCTCCACCCAGGAAGCCGTAGTAGCGCTCGAAGCCTCGGCCGGTCGGCCAGTTGCGCTTGGAGGATGCCATGTTCGTCTCATCCTCCGCGACGCAGTGCCACTTGCCGAGCATGTAGGTGTTGTAGCCGTGTTCGCTGAGTACCTCGGGGATGAGGGCTGTCTCGAAGGGGATATGTCCGTTCGAACCGGGGAACCCGGTGGTCGCCTCAGCGATACAGGCCATCCCGACCGTCGTGTGGTTGCGACCGGTGAGCAGCGACGCACGCGTGGGCGAGCAGATCGCCGTGGTGTGGAACTGCGTGTACTTCAGGCCGTTATCGGCGAGGCGCTTCATGGTCGGCATCTCGATCGGGCCGCCGAACGGCTCCCAGGCTCCGAAGCCGGTGTCGTCCCAGACGATGAACAGGACGTTCGGAGAACCCTCCGGGGCTTTCGGTTGGGCGTATGGCTCCCAGTCGGGCGTCGAATCACGCACGTCGAGGTTGATCACTCCCTTGAATGGCTTGGTCATCGTTTCCTCCTGTTCCCTATACCTCTCAACTCGATGCAGCAGGTGTCTTCGCACCCGACGGATGGCGACGGCCGAGCTCGAGGCCGATCCCGAACATGAGGACGGTGTCGATCAGGGCGAAGACAAGCGCCGGGGCCAGGTAGGCGCCGTTGCCGTTCAGCTGGGTCATGATGATGATCAGCCCGATCGGCTGGAACCGCATGCCCGTAACCATCGCCCCTGAGATCGCCGTTGGACGGTCGCGCAAGCCGATCAGGGTACCCAACGCCATGAACACGAGGATCATCACCGTCGCCGCTACGAGGACCCACGACCCGAGCAGGTCGACGATGTCGGACCAGTAGACCGCCATCCCGGCAGCGATCGCGATGACGAGGGCGATGTTCGAGATCTTCTCCAACCCCGTCTTCCACGTGGCCGCGTGCTCCTTGTATCTGGCATGCCCGACGAGCCCCAACACGAGCGGGATCAGCACGAGCAGGAGAAGGTCCTGGATGATGGTCCAGACACTGACCGAGGCGCCGCTGACCACCGCCTGCGCCCACAGGGGCGCCGCGATGATGTTCACGAGCTGCAGCACGACCACGAGTGAGAGCGCGAAAGCCATATCTGCCCGCTTGGCGAACTGCGCCGCCTTCAGACCGGCGGGACCAGCAGACGCGACGCACACCAACACCAACCCGACGACCTGCTCGCTCGTGATCGGGAAGAGCTTGGCTAGCCCCCAGGCGATCGCGGGAACAACGAGAACGTTGATCACGACCGCCGCGACGAACACTCCGACCCTTCGCAGCGGGGCAAGGACCTGCGCAACCGTGAAGCTGACCCCAAGGCTCATGATCAGGGTCGTGACCATGATGAACATCCCGGCGTTGAACAGGGTGTTGAACAGCTTCTCAACCGTCATCGCTGCGAGCACTAGCTCCTCAATCCTCCACGCTCTTCGACTTGCTGAAGGCCCGCTTCGTCTCGGGCTGCAACAACCACCACAGGTTGTATGCCCCGAAGGCGGCGTCGAGCAGCAGCCAGCCGACAGGAGCGGGCTTGCCCAAGAGCCGAACCACGATGCCACCGATCACCACGACGTAGATCAGTCCCTGGAGCACGAAGGAGGCCCGGTAGGCCCATGGTCGAAGACGCCAACCCCCCCACGCGATGATCAACGCGATCACCCCGATCGTCGCGTACAGGGGTTCCAACGCGGCACCACCGAAGTAGTGGCGCAGATCCCCCTGTGTACCTTCGAAGAACGTGCCGAACTTCCAAGCGAGGAAGATCTGGTACAGACCGAGGAAGACGAGCCAACCAACCATGAAGCCGAGGTTCTTCGGCCGCTTCGGCGAGTCGGCTTGGGTCCGATCAGCTTCCCTGTCCGGAGGTTGGCTCATGTCCCTCATCCGGATTGATGCTCGATCCCGTGGTGCGGATCCGGCAACTCATCGTGTGATTTCACGAGCGTCGTCACGAACTGGGTGATCGCACCGATCTGGATGTGCTCCTCAGGCCGCAGCTCACCCGGGGCGGGCGGCGTGTAGGGGTCCGGCGCGCCAGGCTTGATCGGCGGCTCCATCGCCAGGGTCTTGAGGAATGCACCGGCGGCGGCGGCCATCGGATGCACAACCCAGCCGTGGGCGAAGTCGACCGCGTGCTCTTCCCGCGGGTCCCACTCGAGGTTGAACAGGAGCGGCATGTTCAGAGGCGACCATGTCGAGTAGAAGTCGTCTTGGACGAACAGGTTCGCCTTCCACTGCCGCCACTTCACGGCTTGGAGTCGATTCCCTTGGATGCACAGGACGGTGTTGCGTCCGGACTCTTCAGCGTCACCCAGCAGGAAGTCACCCATATCCATGCCGTCGATCTGCCGGTCCTCGGGCACCTCTCCCCCACCCGCCGTCACAAGCGTGGTGAACAGATCCACCAGGTGCACGATCTCATTGCTGACCTTGCCAGCAGGCACCTTGCCCGGCCAGCGGACGAGGCACGGCGCCCGGTTGGAGCCCTCGAGCGAGGTGAAGTAGCCGCCCCGCCATGGACCGGAGAACCCGTTCCATTGCCCGCCGGCCGGGTCAGGGTCGATGGCGGGGAACCGGTAGGTGGTGTCGGCTCCGTTGTCGGAGGCCCAGACCACGATCGTGTCCTCGGCGAGTCCGAGCTCCTCGAGGGCATCGAGGATCTTGCCGGTGAATGCGTCCATCTGGGTCAACACGTCGGCCCAGTTGCCTCGCTTGGTACTGCTCTGGAACTCAGGGTCGGGGAGCGGCGGGATGTGTACCTGCGTGTAGGGGAGGTACGTGTAGAAGGGCTTTCCCTCCGCCTTCGCCCGCGTCATGAAGTCGATCGCCCAATCGGTGATCTTCCGGTCGAAACCGGCGCGCCACTCGGCGTCGTAGTCGGAGATCACTTCAGCTTCGGACCCCTTCTTGCGCGAGTAGATCGGCTGGGGCTTCAGCGGGATCTGCATCCCCTCGGCGTAGGGTGTGGCGTCCACGGTGCCCTCAGGGAAGTAGGACTGCATGGTCCAGAAGACCTCGTCAGCGGTGCGGGGGCACCACACGGCCTCGTCGAAGCCGAAGTCGACCGGACTTCGTTGCTCCGGGTCGCTTCCCAGGTGCCACTTGCCCCACATGCCGGTTGCATAGCCGGCGTCGGACAGCTGTTGCGCGATCGTCTTCTCCCATCGGGTCAGGCCGTCCGGGCCACCCGTGATCGGCACCGTCTGGGTCCCGGAGCGGATCGGGTGGCGCCCGGTCAGCAGCGCCGAGCGACTCGGCGTGCACTGGGCCTCGACGTTGAAGTTCAATAGCTGCATCCCCTCGGCGGCCAGGCCGTCGATCCGGGGTGTGGGCGCGCCGCGTAGGATCCCGCCGCCGTAACAGCCGACCTCGCCCCAGGCCAGGTTGTCCCAAAGGAAGACCACGATGTTCGGCTGCTTCGTCGCTGTATCACTCATCTCATCGCTCCTTGCTCGCCGGACTAGTGATCACCCTGAGGCACCTGCGGCACACCCTGGGAAGCGGTCGTTTGCTCCTTCGACGCCGCTGCCGGTGCCGCTGAAGCGGCCGCGGGGCCGCCCTGCGATGGGGTCTCAGGTGCCGACGACGCGACCAAGAGTCCGGACTGCGGCGGTGCCGGCGCCAGTCCCTGCTTCTTCTCGAACCGAGCGCCGAGCTCGGCCATGAACAACATCACGATGACGATCGTCACGATCGCACCGAGCAACATCATGTCCCCGGCGACCGTGTACTTACCGAAGGCGAAGATCGCGCAACAGATGACGGCTCCCGTGTTCTGTTGGGCGACCGCAACCATGGAAACGATCTTCGAGCCCCGGTGTGGATCGGCTGCGGGAACCGGAGTGAGGACGTAGGGAGGACTGAGCATCCACCCGACCAGCAGCCCGATGACAGGAAACACAAGAGCGAAGGCCATCTGACCGTAGCCGGCTATCGACAGGAAGTCAGCCCACGAGTAGCTGATGAACAACACGATGTGCGCCGCCAGGAACGCCAGAGAGACCGGCCCGAGCCATGACCCAAGGGCCATCGTCAGACTGAGGGACCGCGCACGGATGACGATGCCCACCACGAGCGGTAGGAGCATGAATAGCAGCAGGGGCCAGAGGACCTTCCATGTGGAGATGTCGGCCCCCTTGACGAGCGCGTTCACGAGGGGCGGAACAGCCAACGGAAGGACGATGAACGTGGCTAGGAGCAACAGGTCGGTGGCGGCGACGCTGTAGGCGACGTTGCCCTTGGCCAAACTCACGAGCCACGGAACGAACGGCGCGCCACCGCAGACGGCGAGCACGACGATCGCCATCTTGACCTGGTTCGTGAACGGAAGCAGGGCCGCCAGCCCGATGAGCACGGCCGGGAGCAGGATGAACGTGCTGATCAACATCATCACGTTCAGCTGAGAGTGAGCGCGCAGCGGAGCCCACACAGATTGGCGGGTGATCCCGAGGCCCTGCCCCAGCGAGGCCGTAACCACGAAGATCAGCCCGAAGGAGATGATCACCAGCAACAAGGGGTCCATAGATGCCTCCCATCCACCACGACCTCGGGCCTCCCTGGTGCCTCGTTCCCCAAAGAGGTATTCCTGCCCTAAGCGCATACTATCCTCTAGGGAAATCAGAGAGGGATTGGTCCAGGCTCTGGCGTCGGGTGATCGGAAGGGAGCAGCGGATGACCTACGGAACCGTCCACATCCTCGCCGTCAATTGGGGGGCATGGAAGTTCACTCCATCGCTCACAACCATCGACCTCATCGCCGCGAGCACCAACGCACTCAACGGAGCACTCCTTGCCAGGCGCCCAGATCACTACCGCAACTTCACCGTTGTCGGCATCCTGCTGATGGCGATCCTGGGCGGCATCGGCGGTGGCGTAACCCGCGACGTCCTTGTCAACCAGGTTCCTGGAGCCCTCACGAATCCGGCTTACATCGCCTTGTGCCTGGTAGCTGGCGTCATCGGCTACTTCCTCGCGTTCAAGAAGGGCGAGATGTTCCGTGAGGGGCTGTTCCAGTTCATGACGTCGTTCTCCCTGCCCTGGTACGCGATCGTTGGAGCCGCGGTTGGCATCAAGCTCGGTCTTCCGATCTTTGCCGCTCTGCTGCTAGCAGTCGTGGGCCCGACAGCTGGACGCTACTTCATCGACGTGACCAGCGGGGTTACACCGAAGCAGTTCATCCAAGGTGAGTGGTTCGTCGGCACCGCGCTCCTGACCGGAGCAGTGTGGATCTTCCTCAATCATCTGCTTGGCGGTGCCACGTCGTCACTTTGGATCTCATATCTAGGTGCCTTCGTGATCGGGTTCCTATTTCGGGTGATCGCCTTGTTCCTTGGCTGGGAAGAGCCGCTGGCCCGGGAGCCGAAGGGCGCGTACATCCATAGCGATGGCAGGCCCCTCCTCGGCCGCAAGCTCAAGGGCAAGTCTCAGCGTGAGCTACGGGACCTGGGCCTCCTCGTGGATCAGCCCGCGACCGGAACTGACGGCGGCGGCGGGTAGCCCGGACGGATCGAGTGGCAGACGAACGGGATGCGGCGCCGAGCGTCAGGGGCGAGCGTCGCTGGCCCATGGCATTGGCGGTGCTCAGCGCCATGTTCTTATCCCTTGCCCAACCACATCACGTGTTCCCGATCATGCGGTGGGCGATCCCAGCGTTTGAGGGCGTTCTCCTGATCACCATCATCGCCATCGACCCAGGACGTATCGACAACCGTTCGAGGGCTGTGCGAAGGATCACGATCGGGCTGGTCGCATTCATGGTGCTGGCGGCCCTGTATGCAACCGCCGTCCTGATCGGTGACCTGGTCCACGGCTCATCGGTGACGAGCTCAGCGGCGACCTTGCTGACTGCTGGCGGAACCGTGTGGTTCGGGAACATCGTCGCCTTCTCGCTCCTGTATTGGGAGTTGGACAGCGGCGGCCCGGCGGTTCGTGCACTCCAAATGCCGAAGGCCCCGGATTTCGCCTTCCCCCAGCAGCTCGACCCGGAGGTCGCTCCTGCGGAATGGCGCCCCGTGTACGTGGACTACTTCTACCTATCCGTCACCTCTGCGACGGCGTTCAGTCCGACCGACGCGATGCCGCTCGTGCCATGGGCCAAGCTCTCGATGGCGTTGGAGGAGTTGATCTCACTTGTGATCTTCGGACTCGTGGTCGCTCGCGCGGTGAACATCTTCTCGTGACCTGGGGGCGGGAGGACGCCCGTGACCTTCCGTACGTGCGTCTCCCGGGCCCACTCAGGGCTGCGACTCTCGCTCGATATGACGGACGGCGGCATCCACCGTAGGAAACACATGATCCTCCCCGACTGCCTCGAGGAGAGCCACCCCGGGACCGCCCTCCAGCACTGG
>Ga0315283_10003697_pt1 | contig 13139 bp, 7 predicted proteins | sample YL17G09_0_MG_FD_204541 | JGI IMG/M metagenome (GOLD analysis project Ga0315283, IMG submission 204541) | Sediment microbial communities from Yellowstone Lake, YNP, Wyoming, USA - YL17G09_0 | ecosystem: Environmental > Aquatic > Freshwater > Lake > Sediment | place: USA: Wyoming | collected...
TGGACACGGACGGCGGGTGGTGCATCGACCACGAAATCGACCACCGGCTGTCCACCGGTTCCCATCCGCAGGACGAACAAACCACCCTGCATGTCGCTGGCGATAATATTGTGGTTTTGCGCCAGCGGATACACGCCCCAGCAGCCGGCGTAGCCGCCGGACGCGCCCGGGTACGTATCGAAGAACCCGACGAGGCGCGGCGCCGAGGGCTGCGACACGTCGACGACTTGTACACCTTCCGTGTAGTACGCGATGTACGCCGAGTCGCCGCGCACGACCACGTTGTGGATGGATGTCGACGAATGCGCCGACCACTCCGCCGCCGGCGCCGGTGAACGCGGATTCTGCACGTTCCACACCCGCAGATGCCCGCCGCCCGTTTCATCGGTGGTGAACAAGTAATGGCCGTCGTCGTTCAGCCAGCAGTTATGGGTTGCGGCGCCCGAATACGCCGTGAAACTCAGTTCCTGCGGCTGGCTCTTGTCGGTAAGGTCCAGAATGGTGAACCCACCGGCATTGATATTCGCCAGGAACGCCCGGTTGCCGCGCACGTAGCAGTCGTGCACGTAACGCGTATGCCAGCCACCGACCTCGCGCGGATGCTCGGGATCCGCCAGGTCCAGAATATGAATGCCGTTGCCGTTGTTGCCGCCGTTCACGTACGCGAACCCCTCGGCAACGTGAATCGTGTGGCCGGTGGTGACCGTCGAGTCGAAATTGCCGATCTGCGCGGGGAAACGCGGGTTGCCCAAGTCGATGATCTGGACGCCGCCGCGTTCGCCCTGGGCGGGTGTGCCTTCGGTGACCACATACGCGTAGTGCGACCAGGTCTGCATCTCGCGCCATTGCGAGCGCGGCCCCGGAATCGAAGTCAGCAACAGCGGGCTGCGGCCGTCGGTGACGTCGTAGATATCGGTGCCGTTCACCTGGCCGATGAGCGCGAGTTCCGTCCCATCCGGAGCCGAATAACCCCAACAGGCGGCATAGGCGCCGCGGCCGCCGCCGAACTCGTTGGTCTGCGACAGCAGTTCCATGTTGAAGCGTCCTTGGGCCAGTGCGGCCACCGGGCCGGCAATGCACCCCAAAGCCAACAAGAATGCCCGGGTGACGGACTGCATCGAAACCATGTTCGGAAGACCTGCCCTGTGCGACGGACGACCCACGTCATGGCGAGACGATCAGGAGACTTCGAATGATACGCCCCAGCATGGGGGGCCACAACCCCGCCGGATGCAAAAATGTGCTTCGAGTCCGCGCGCCCCGCCTGCACGTCCCGCCGTGCCGTGGTGCCGGTTGAACTCGGGGCCCGGCAGGCGTAGGGTCGAGCGCACCCCTGAGGGCACCGAGACCCGTTTCTGGATGCCGCCCCTCGAGAGGTGAGCGATTCATGCGCATGGCGTTTGGTTCGCGGAACATCGCCGCGGCGCTCGCCGCACTGTGGTGTGCAACCGCGTACGCCGGCACCACCGGCACCGCCATGGGTGCGGACACAACCCAAATCCCCAGTCCGAGCACCGGTGACGAAGACCCACTGGACTTGGCCTGGTCCACGACGTTCAGCGTCCCGGGTTTGACCGGCGCCGTGAATTGCATGACGTCATTCGAGAATAGACTCGTCGCCGCCGGCCGCTTCGATTACGCCGGCAGTGTTGCGGCACTGGGCGTCGCAACTTGGGACGCGGACGGCTGGCACGCGGTGGGCAACGCCGATTTCGGCGCCGGCGTCGACGTGCGCGGGCTCGCCGTGTTCCGGAACCAGCTCGTGGCAGTCGGGTCGGCGCGCGGTACGGCCGGCGTGCGCGGCCCCTTCGTGCAGGTTTGGAACGGCAACGCGTGGACCCCGCTACAGACCCCCGGCGACGTCACCAGCGACGCCGGAATCCTGTGCGCCGCGGTGTATCACGACGATCTGATCGTGGCGGGCCGGTTCACCACCGTGGGGGGCGTGGTGTGCAACAACATCGCGCGCTGGGATGGGGCACGGTGGCATGCCTTGGGGAGCGGAACCGCGGGGAACTCCGGCGCTGTGAACTCGCTGACGGTGTTCCGGGACGAACTCATCGCCGCCGGTGACTTCGTTCGCGCCGGCGGCCAGTTTGCCTCCGGCGTCGCGCGCTGGAACGGCTCCGGCTGGCACGGCGTGGGCTACGGCATCGTTGGCCTGGTAGAATGCGTCGCCGTATATCACGACGAGCTGATCGCCGGCGGTTGGTTCGACTACGCCGAAGGCAAGCTCACCCGCCGCATCGCGCGCTGGAATGGCGTGGAGTGGAGACCGCTCGGCGCCGGAATCGACGGGGTCACCAATGCGAGCCCGGTGTATGCACTGGGCGAAATGAACGGCGTGCTCGTGGTCGGCGGCATCTTTGATCGCGCCGGCGGCATCGGTTCCTCCAACCTGGCTTTTTGGAACGGCAACACCTGGAGCACGCCGCCGCGTGGAATCGAGCCGGGTGCGGGTTTCTCCTACGTGCGGGCATTCCACAACTACGCGGGCCAAACTTACGTCGGGGGCTGGTTTCGTCTGGCGGGCGGCGAGCGCGCGGTCAATATCGCGCGGCTCGATCCGGATGGCTCGTTTCATGGCCTGGGCGGCGGTCAAGGCATCAACGGCAGCGTGGCCACCCTCACGGCGGGCGCGGACGGCAGCGTCATCGCCGCCGGCTGGTTCGATTGGGCGGGCAGCACGCGGGCGCGCGCGGTGGCGCGTTGGGACGGCAGCCGCTGGTCCGCGTACGGCGTGGGATTGGATCGCCCGGTAGCCGCGCTCTTGCCAACCGCATCGGGGCTGGTGGCCGGCGGCGATTTTCTCACGTCGGGCACCACCGTCGTGAGTCACGTCGCGATTTGGAAGAATTCGTCCTGGGATCCCATGGGTGCGGGGTTCGACGCATCAGTGCAAGCCCTGGTCCACTACAAAGGCGAGATCGTCGCCGGCGGTGACTTCGGCGCGAGTGGTGACACCAAGCTGCCGGGGATCGCACGCTGGGATGGTGTTGCATGGCAACCCGTGGGACCGGAGTTCCCGGGCGCCACAGGCGTTTTCGTTCGCGCAGTCGCGGTTCATGGCGAGGACCTGTACGCCGCCGGTTGGCTGTACAAGGAGGATGGCCCGTCGCGCGAATTCGTCGCGCACTGGGATGGTGTGACCTGGTCGGTGGTGGACGCGCCGCGCGCCACCGCGGTTTTGAAGATCGTCTTTGCCGGTGACGACCTCATCGTCGGCGTCGCGGCGTCACAGAGCCCGGAGCCCATGGATCTCGTGTGGACCTGGGACGGCATGCAGTGGAATCCGGTCGGGAACCTGCTCGACGGCTGGGTGACCGCACTGACGGTGCGCGATGGCACGCTGTACGCCGGCACCTCCAATTTCGAACAAGAGGACGGCAATGTGTGGGCATGGACGGGCAGCGAATGGACGCCGCTCGCCAGCCGCTTTCAGGGCGGCGTCCGGGCCTTGTTCCCGGTCGCGGACGGAATGTACGCCGGCGGGGCGTTCGATCGGGTTGGAACGCGGCCGGCAGGCAGTATTGCCTTTTGGAGTGCGCGCGCCGTGCCGGTCGCCATTGAAGATCTGCGTGCAACGGCGCTTGCAGCCGGGATCCGAGTCGAATGGAGTTGCAAACCATCTACTGCTGGCGGCGCCACGCTGCGGGTGGAGCGGGCGCGCGCCGAGAGCGGTCCCTTCGAAGCGGGATCGAATTGGCTCTCGCCCACAGGCCCGATGACTTTCGAAGATGTGCACGTGCAGCTGGGCGAGTGGTACTGGTACCGCGTCGTCATGCGCGACGGCAGCGGCCTGCAAACCGCGAGCGCCGCCATCGCGGTCCAATACGCACCCATACCCGCCGCCGGCGTCTGGCTCGCAGCACCGCGGCCGGCAAACGGCGGCCGGTCGATCGAACTGCGCTACAGCACCGGGAGCCGCCCCGGACCCGTCGCGCTCACCGTCTACGACGTTCGCGGCCGCGCGGTCCGCGCGTTGGTGCGCGAACGCGCCACACCCGGTGTGCATGTGGTGGTGTGGGACCGCACCGGCAGCCGCGGCAAGCCTGTCGGCCGTGGAATCTATTTCGCACGTCTCGAAGCAGCCGGCGCCGTACGCACGGTACGCCTGCCATTGCTGGCCCGCTGAGCGCCCGCGGCGTGGAACCGGTGGCTTGTTGCCGGTCGCGCTGGTTCAGCGCAACAATGTGAGCTTGCCGCGCAGGGTCTCGTGCGCCATGCGAACGCGGTAGAAGTAGATGCCGCTCGACAGGGCGTGGTTGGCATCGTCGCGGCCGTTCCAGACCAAACGCGTCGTGCCGGGAGCGAGCGGTGCATCCAGCAGGCGGCGCAAGCGCCGGCCGTTGGCGTCGTAGATGTCGACCTGCACCGGTACCGGCGCCGTACCCGTGCCGGGGACGGACAACCGCACGTTCACGGACGGATTGAACGGATTCGGCGCCCACTGCGCCGCCAAACGCGCGGCCGGCAGCGGATCGCCGGCGGGCGATGGATACGCCGGCCGCAAGAAGCCGGTGCGCGCCAAATCTCCGTGGAACATCGGCCACGGCGCGCGCTCCGGCCGGTACGGCCCGGTCATCTTCCACGCGTAGACCTTCTTGTTCCAACCGGCCAACACCAGATCGCCCATGCCGTCGCCATCGACGTCGCAGTACTGCGGCGTACCGCGGATGTAGTCCCCAACCGGAATCGGGAAGCCGGCGAGCTCGGCGCCCGCCAGGTTCCACGCGTGCAGCACACCGGCTTCGCCACCGTGCAAGATGTCGATGGAACCGTCACCATCCAGATCGGCCAGGACCGGCGAACTCTGCGAGTTCGACTCCAACTGTTTGGTGAACAAGGTCGTGCCCGCCGCGTTGAACACGAAAATCTTCGACAGATTAAATGGATTGCGCACCGAACACAGGACGATGTCCGGGTGGCCGTCGCCATCCATGTCGCCGAGCGCCGGGGAGGGTCCCAGGTCCGGAGCATCGCCGGAAACCTGCTTCGGCCAGCCGGGCAGCAGCGTGCCGTCGGGATTGAACACCCACACGTGATCGCTCTCGGACGTGATGACGATGTCCAAGTCGCCGTCGCCGTCCAAATCGCCGACGGCGGGTGAGCCCTTTCCAAGCGCATACAAATCGCGCGGCCAGCCGGGAAAAGCGCTTCCATCAGCGCGGAACACGAACACCCGCGCCAGCGAACCACTGACGATGATCTCGCGCTGTCCGTCAAAATCCAGGTCCACGAGCGCCGGTGTCGTCTGCGTCCAGGCCCCCACCGTCGCCACGAAACCGTCGCCGAATGCCGGCACGAGAGGCGTGCCATCGGCATGCCACGCATACAAGTTGCCGTCCTTGCTGATGGCGACGACCTCCGGGATACCGTCTGCATCCAGGTCGCTCACCGCGGGGCTCGCCCAATAGCCGGTGTTGCCGCCGCGCGCCGGTTGCCGCGGCCAGCCGGGCAGCAGGTCGCCGTGACTGTTCCACACGAAGATCTTGTTCGTGAGCCAGCTCGCGCCGACAATTTCGAGCCCGGGCAAGGAATCGAGATCGGCCAGCGCGATACTGGCGTTCATGGTGCCGCTCGCGGTGCTGAACACGCCGTCGGTGGTGGCGTTAGCATCGCCGTCGCGCACCTCCTGACCGTTCGCATGCCAGGCGTAGACCCCATTGTCACCAACGACGATCTCCATGCCGCCATCGCCGTCGAGGTCCCCCACGCCGGCGCTGCTCGCGGTTGCCTCGGCCATCTCCACGGGCCAGCCGGGCACCGACGCGGCGACGGTGTTGACGCTGCGCACGGGCGACGGTGTGCTCCAGACCCGGGAGTTGTTCAGCGCCACCACGTAGTAGTCGTAGCGCGAGTTCGGTACCACCTGCGTGTCGTAGAAGTCCGCGTGCCGGATGGCGTCGGGGGTGATTTGCTGGAAACTGCTCGAGCCCGCGACGGCGCGGAACACGTGATACCCGTAGCGGTTGTAATCCGCGGACGGCGTCCACGTGAGACGCACGGTGCCCGCCGCAAACCCCAAGTCCGCGGTGGGAATCGGCGGTGCGACCGGTTGCTGGCCCAAGAGCGGGACCTGCGACGTACGGCCGTAGAGATCGGTGATCGCCACCGCTGCATCCGGCCAAGCTCCGGCCGGGGTCGCGAATTCGAACTGCGGCGCCGCCGTGCCAGTCGCCAGGCCCGCAATCGCCGCAAACTGCATGGTGTCCTGGGTCACCGCCACCGCCGTGTCCGGCGCCGACACGATTGCCAAGAACGGTGGTTGCTGGCCGGAGCCGAAGTTCTTCACCTCGAGCTGCAGCAATACTTGGCCCGAATGGCCACCCGTGGAATACACCGACCGCACGACTTCCAACCGCGGTGCACAGACGAGCAGGTGCACCCAATCCTCCCACGCGCCGCCGCCACGAGTCGTGAGATGCACCGGCAAATCGACCGCCGTGCCATCCAGCAACGCCGGATCCAGGTGCACGACAAAGCGCATCCCGGCCGTGACCGTGCTCCCGGCAGCGAGACTGTCGACGGTGGCGCTATCCTGCAAGACGGTGACGAGCGGATTGCCGCTCGAGAGCACCGCCGTCACGCTGTCCGCACCCGAGCTGCCACGATTTTGAATCTGCACTTCGATCTCGAGCGTCTCGCCGGCGTCCAACGCCCCATCGCCATTGCCTGCACTCGGCGCCAGGGCGTCGTCGTCGACCGTCCGGCCGCCCACCGCCAACACGGCACCGGCACCGGCTTCCACCCACACCGAGTCCGCGAACATCGCGACGTTCTGCCCGGACACGAACACCTGTATCCAACCCGGCGTCGCCGGCGACACCGGCAATTGCACCAGACCCATGACGTCCGTGCTGCCCGTGGCGTACACCTCGTTGTCCTTCATCGCGGTGACGACAGCGTTATGCCGGGGCGAACTCGCCACCGTCACAGCGACCTCGAGATTGCTGCTTCCCACCGGCAACGTGGACGCGTGGGCGACTTCCACCGACACGACCGGGCCGGAAAAGATTGGGGTCTCGGGATCCCCGAGCGCATTCAGACAAAGCTGAATCCAGCGCTCGCCGCCGTCCAGCTCGGCCAGCGACGCGCGCTCCAGGCGCATGGCGTTCAACGCGTCGGCCACATGCGTCACGCCGAGCTCGAACATCTGACGGAAAAGCGCCCGGTCGTAGATGGTGACCAGATTCGCCGACACGCTGCGCGACGCGCCGATCACCGCCGCGGCGCCACCACCGGGGTTGAGAAGGAACCGTTCCGCCAGGCAGTTGTAGTCGTAGGCGACCGCGGCGCAGTTCGCCATGCACAAGAAGAACGACCGGCCGCCGTTGACAAGCGCGTCGGCATCCGCGTTGACCAAGCTGCCGTTGCCTAACGACATCGTGTACCGGAAGCCGTGCCCCAAGTGGTTGACGATTCCGAGGCCCGTATTCATGACCTCGATCGACCGCTCGCGCGTCAGTTTCTCCGACCCGGCGAATTGCCAGTACGTGTCGTACAGGCGATTGAAGGTGAAGGACGGCGGCATGCTCAGGTTCATGATCGCATCGGATGTCGGCGCGCCATTGAACGCGACCGCCTGGCCGCTGTCCCAATTCGCCGGGACCAGCACTTCGGTGAGGAAGGCGGCCCGGGTCTGGTAGTCGGTGAAGAGCGGGGTTTCGTAGCCGATGACCCGGCTCACGAAGGTCTCTGCCTGTGCCACGTCATTCACGGGAGCGCGCGACACCGCAAGTTCCGGAACGATATCCGATTCCCCGGGCCCTGGAACCAGACTGCCCTCGCCCCAACGATCGTCGGTGTCGGCATTCCAGGTGCCGTCCAGGCACGAGAAATACAGTTCAGTGGGCGTCGTGCTGCCGCCAAACACCAACGAGAACGCCAGGCGCGGCGTCAGGAGATCCGTATCGCCCCCCAGGAGCACGTACTCGACGCCCCACAGTTGGTAGGCCTCGACGAGGAAGTTGCGCAGCGTCTCGGCGCGGTCGACCCCATGCCGGGTGCGGGACTCGATCCATTCGATGGTGCGGATTTCGGTGCGCACGCCGCGACGCCGCTTCCATGCCGCCAGCTTTTCGAACGACGGCACGAGTGCTTGGGTCGTGACGATGAGATACCGCACACCGTTGCCGTCCAGAGACGGGTCGCCGGTCACCGTGCCCCGGCCGCCGGTCTTGTCCGGCTCCCGGGGCCGGGGTGCTGGCTGCGGCACAAAGCGGTTCACGTCGGCGGGATTGGCGACTCGCGCGCGCAGGCCGGCGCGAATGCGCGCTTCACTGCCGGCGTCATAGCGCAGGCGCGCGCGCGGGCGGAACGTGCTGGGCGCGGTGTCGACTTCGATCTGGATGTCGGTAGCGGACGTCGCGGCGTCGAGAATGGCGCCGGGCCGCCCATCCGCGCCGCCGGGGCTTTGACCGGCGCCGGCCAGTGCGATGCGGATCAAGGCCACCGTTGCGCCGTGGTCACCGGTCGTGGACGCGATGAACGCCTCGTGCGGCACGCCGGCGGCGCCCACAGCGCGGACCGCGGTTGCCTCCTGCCCGTGGGGGAGAACGACGAGCGCCGATGTCCAGCGCAGCGATTCCAAGCCGGCTGGATTCTCGCCGGGCACCGGCGCGGCTGCCAGCTCCGGAACCGGCGCCGCATGCACGCGCGCCAACACGGTCTCGGCTTGCACCACCGCAAACGGGACGCTGCACGCGATCAACGCACCCAGTGCAGCCCACATCGAACACGTGGGTCTCGTTTTCCGATCCGTAAGGTCGAGCGATCCGCGGGTGGACATTGGCCGCCTTGTCGAGGTAGGTGGTCCGGCGTTCCAACGGCGCATCCCGGCCAATGGCGGCACCCCCGCAGGGACTCCCGCCAAACGTCTGGGACACGAAAAAGAATGCGCCCGGGGAGACCCTCGGTGCAAGGGTCCCCCCTTCGGGCGCAATTCGGGCTGGGATCACGGTCGGCAAGACCCCGCCGGGTCCAGGGCTGAATCAGGCTTCGTCTTCGTCGTCGTCTTCCAAGAAATCGTCGTCGTCGAGGTCGGGATCGAAATCCTCGTCCTCTTCGTCCAGATCATCTCCCTTGACCAACTCTTCCACATCCTCGTCCTCGCTGTCACCGGACATGACGGCGACAGGTGCGAGAACTTCCTCCTCCAACAGGGTGCCGAAAGCCTGACGCGATTCCATCTGGACTCCCTTGACGTAATGCACCGAAAAAAACCCGAGCCCGATCGGTACGAGTCCGGCCGAGGGCTCTCTGTTTGCAAAGCTTGGAGGCCAGGGCGGCGGCGACGCGAATCGCAGCGACCACCCAACGGGCGCGGCGCATGATAGAACGCGGCCGGGCTCGATGCAAACCGGGAGCAAGGAAAAAAAATCGGCCCGCCGGGCCCCGCGCCGGGGGGGGTGAACGGATGCCGGGGGGGCGAAATCCGAGCGCTCGACCGGGAGACCGCGGCAGCTTAATGTTGTAGTAAGGCCGGGGCGCCGCGTGCAAGGTTCCGGCCGGCCACCCGTTTCGACGCGGTGCCCGGCCGCCGTCGCCCGGTCATTCTTGGAGTTTCATGCCCATCTCGAAGAAAGTCAGCGAGCAAATCGGCCGTGCGTCGTGGATCCGCCGGATGTTCGAGGAGGGCCGGGCACTGAAGGCCCGGGTCGGCGAGGAGAACGTCTACGACTTCTCGCTGGGCAACCCGATCCTGGAGCCGCCGGACGAGTTCTTCGAGGCCTTGGAAGCCGTGGCGCAGGACCGTTCGCCGGGCCTGCACCGGTACATGACGAATGCCGGGTTCGCGGATACCCGCCTGGCCGTGGCGGACAAGCACGCGCTGGAAAGCGGGCTCGAGTATACGGCGGACCACGTGCTGATGAGCGTGGGCGCAGCCGGCGCTTTGAATGTGACCCTGAAAACGATTCTGAATGCGGGCGAAGAGGTCATTCTGTTCGCACCGTTCTTCGCCGAGTACGAATTCTATATCGACAATCACGGCGGCGTGCCCAAGATCCTGCCCACCGACCTCAATTTCGACCCGGACCTCGACGCGCTGGCCGCCGCCATCGGGCCGCAAACGCGCGCCGTGCTCATCAATACACCCAACAACCCCACCGGGCGGGTGTACGGACACAGCACCATCGAGGGCCTGGCGCGGGTTCTGCAAACGAAGCAGAAAGAACTGGGAACGGTCATCTATTTGCTGAGCGACGAGCCCTACCGGTCGATCGTCTACGAGGTATACGACGTTCCCTTGGTGGCGACCTACTACGACAACACGATCATTTGTACGTCGCACTCCAAGGATCTGGGGCTGGCGGGCGAGCGCATCGGACACATCGCGGTGTCACCCAATGCGGCGGATGCAACAGAACTGGTGAACGGCATGGCGTTCGCCATTCGCACCCTGGGATTCGTGAACGCGCCGGCGCTCATGCAACGCGCGGTGACCCACATCTTGGACTGTACGGTGGACGTCGACTACTACCGCCGGAACCGCGACACCTTGTATACGGAACTGCGCGCTCTCGGCTTCGAAATGCATAAACCCCAGGGCGCATTCTTCTTGTTCCCCAAAACGCCGGCGCTCGACGACATCGCGTTCGTACGCGGGCTGCAGAAGCACCACATCTTGACGGTGCCCGGCAGCGGCTTTGGCACCCCAGGATATATCCGCATTTGCTATTCGGTGGACCGCGCCATGCTGGAGCGCTCCCTGCCGGTGTGGGCCAAAGCAGCGGCGGAACTCGGGTTGCAGCCCGGCAAAGCCGGCAAGCCGGCGTAGCGCGCGGTTCGGAGCCGCGTGACACTTGCGGCAAAGCGGGCTAGGCTTTGCCGCTGTGCAAGAACCCGACGACGATGCACTCATGGCAGCGGTGGCGGCCGGCGACGGGCGCGCGCTGCGGACTCTGGTGGAGCGCTGGGCTCCCCGGGTCGAGGCATTTGCCGTCCGGGTGCTCGCGCAGCGCGACGACGCACAGGACATCGTGCAGGAGACCTTCGTGCGTGTGCACCAGGCCGCACGGCGCTACCAGGGTGGCGGCCGGTTCGCGTCCTGGCTGTTCCGCATCGCCGGGAATCTCGTGCGCCAGGAACTCCGGCGGCGGCGCGTGCGCGGCTGGTTCGGCGGCGCAACCGGGTCCGACGACGCCGCAGTCCTGGCCTCGCTTCCGGCCCCGGCCCATTTTGATGCGGATAGTCCCCTGCATCACGCCGAACGGCGGGCGCTCCTGGCCCGGGCGCTCGCGCGCCTGCCGGAGCGGCAGCGTATGGCGGTGCTGCTGCACTACTTCGAGGACCTGCCGGTGCGGGATGTGGCGGCGGCGCTGGGGGTGAGCGAACACGCGGCGGAATCGCTCCTGGCGCGCGGCATGGCTGCCTTGCGCAAGGCGCTCCGCCCGATCCAGGAGTGACCGGAACATCGCCGCCGCCGCGAGGTCCGGTGATTTTCTCCGACGGATTCCCCCACCTGGCGGATTGGGTGTGTTGGAGAGGGCGGTGGGAGACCCCCCTCCAAGGAGATGGGTGAATGGACACGCACTGCGCCACCTTCGAAACCCTACTGGCGATGGTCCAGGGACGTCTGGCGGGTCCAGACGTGAACAAGGTGTCGAGTCACGTGGCACAATGTCCAGGATGCACTGCGGAACTGCAGTCCATCGAAGACACCCATCTCGCGCTCAGCGCGCTGTACGAAGCGGAGTTAGACGCCGCCCGGCCGCGGACCACATGGGCTCAAGTGGCAGCGACGGCCGAGCGGCCGCCATTTTTGCTGCGCTTGCCACCGGTTTTTTCGGACGCCATGCGAACCTCGCGTACGCTGGCGCAGCCAGCGATCGCCGGCACTTTTGCGGCGGTGATCCTGGGCCTTTCACTCGGCACTTGGCTCGGATTTGCGTCGCAGCGTGCGACCGCCACCGCCGAAGCATCGACGACGTATTCTGCCTCCAGCCTGCTCGCATCCCCATCGAGCGGCATCGCGGACTCCTATTTCGAATCCTCGGATACGGCGCCGGCAACGAACGTGCTTGCGCGCGACTCGGTCGCGCCAGACGCGAGCGGCGGTGAAGCGCGATGAAGCGCTGGGAACGCGCACTTTTGTTCTTCTCGGTGGCGCTCAACATCTCTTTTGTCAGTATCGCGGCGACGCATTTTGTGAGCCGCGGCGACGACGGGCCGCCGCCGGAGGCCGAGTCTCCCGCCATGATGCCGCCGCCCGGGCATCCGGGCCCGATGGGACGCCATTTCCCCGCTCTCGAGCGTTGGCACGCGCGGCGTCACGAACGCCTCGCGGCGCGATTGCAGCTCGATCCGGCACAACAAGACGCGTGGAACGGCCGCTTTGCGGCGCTCGCGCCCAAGATCGCCGAAGCGCGCATGGATATTGTTGAAGCCCGGCGCGCTTATCACACGACGTTGCTGCAGGGCGATGCGGAATCGATTCGCGCCGCGGCGCGGCGGGTCTCGCAAACTCAGGCCCGCCTGGACAGCCTGTGCGCCGAAGCCATGGCAGCCGAGGCCGGGTCTTTGCGCCCCGACCAACGCGCGCGCTACGTGCGCTGGCTGACTCAACCGCCCCGTTTCCCCGGCCGGATGCGGCCAGAACGCGACGTCGACCCGGCCGCCGCGGGCCACGACGCGAATGTCGATCGAAAGGATGGACCGTGAATCACAAACACCGTTTCTCGTTGACCCCGTGGGTGGCCGCCGCACTGGTGGCGCTTGCATCCAATGCCTTCGCACAGCCCGGCCCGGGAGCGGGCACGCCCGGTGCCGGCCCCGGTGCCGGGATGCCGGACGGGCCCATGATGATGCACGCTCGTCACGGCGGTGGCATGCACGGCGGACCCGGCATGGGCATGCCCGGCCGCGGCATGCGCGGCGACATGATCGAGCGCCTGCTTGCCGCCGGCGATGAACTCAAGCTGACCGACGCCCAGCGCGACAAACTGCGCCAGATCCGGCGCAGCGGCCCGGCCGCACTGATGCCCAAACGGCAGGCCATGATGGAGGCGCAAATGGACCTGCGCGACGTCATGGACAAAGACAAGGCGGACGCCGCCGAACTGCGCCGCGCGCACGACAAGGTGCTCAAGACCCGTACCGACATGGCGGCAGCAACGTTCGAGCTGCGCGTGCAGGTG
>Ga0315283_10003698_pt1 | contig 13138 bp, 9 predicted proteins | sample YL17G09_0_MG_FD_204541 | JGI IMG/M metagenome (GOLD analysis project Ga0315283, IMG submission 204541) | Sediment microbial communities from Yellowstone Lake, YNP, Wyoming, USA - YL17G09_0 | ecosystem: Environmental > Aquatic > Freshwater > Lake > Sediment | place: USA: Wyoming | collected...
GCGGCGGCCGCGATCTCGGCTACATGTGCCGGCTGGCCTGCCGCGGTTATTACGGCGGTGATCGTGTTGACGCTGTCGCTGCCTACGCTCTTCGCTCATCAGTTCATGACTGAGGGCCTGGCGACATTTCTCGTCACACTGCTCACGTGGCGATGGATCGAGAACCGGCGGAGAGGATGGACAACGGCTAACGCCGCGGGTTCAGGTCTCATTCTCGGCGCGCTCGCGGCCACGCGCAGCATCTTTGTGCTGTGTATGGCGATCGCGCTGTTTGCCCCGGGCGTGAATCGCCGGTCAGGGACGAGGCCCCTGTCGGGTAGAGCGATCTGCCTGCTCGCCGCTCTGCTCGTCATCGGGCCGTGGTGGGTTCGTAACACGGTCGTCCTTCACACGTTCATGCCCCTTGGCACGCAGGGAGCGCTCAACATGCCGGCGGGCTTCGGTCCGCGGGCGTTGCGGTACGAGGGGCTGTGGGGCGCGAATCCCGGGGATGGCGCGGAGGAAATCGCCGCGCTGAACCTCGGCACCGTGGCCGCCGAAGTACGCCTCGCGAAATTCAGGTCTCACCTGACGCTCGAATGGATGCGCGCGCACCCCCGAGACGTTGTGCGCCTCATGGCGCTGCATGTCTGGCAGGAAATCAAGCCGCGCCGATTGCCCTACCCGACCGACGCCTGGCTGCTGCCCGCGGCGGCGCTGGCTGCCTGGGTGCTCAGACGATCGCCGGGAGTGGGCATCATTGTCGCCATGACAGCAGCGAACCTCGTGGGCATTGCGCTGACGTGGAGTATGGCTGGACGATTCATGGCGCCGGTGCAGCCGATTCTCGCCGCATTGGTCGGCGCCCTCGTGGTCGTCTTCGCGCGTCGTGTCGGGTCGACGATTCTCCCTGGCCGCTTCCGGGATCAGCGTGGGGAGCAATCGAGTCCCCCGCAGTGAAAGCCGCTGGCCGTCATCTCACTCACGCTCCTCGATGTAGATGATCCGGCTCGCCCTGTCGTAGAAATTGTCCTCGCACTTGACTTCCTTGAACTGCGTCGTATCGCCCCTGTAACTGTATTCAATCTTCCCTCGACCTGCGGGGTGGGTAATCGTCTCCGCGACGAGCCGGCCGCGGCTGTCGTACGCCATCACCCGCCGGTATTTTCCTCCGCTGATGGCCAGCAGGCGTTTCGAACTGCCCTCCCAGGTGAATGTGAGCGTCTCGCTGAACGGCGATTTGGGCCGTGAGATGTCCCCGCTCACCGGAATGGCTTCCTTGATTCGTCCGAGTTCGTCGTACACCAGATCAAAAAGAAAGATGTCGTCCCAGAGAAACGGGTGAAAGAACGGGTTTCCTGCCCAGCCGCGTGTCGACACCTTTCCCGTGAACTTCGCTGCCAGCACGGGATCGAAATCGGGGCTGTTCAGGTACCGCAAGGGCATCACCCTCAACCCGCCGGCGGAGTTCGACTTCACTCCAACGCCGCTCATGTAGATATGTTTCTGGTCGTACACCGGCCCACTTGTGGCCGTCCTCGATCACGTCCAGGATGTTCAGGCGCAGTTCAGGGAAGGCACGCCTCGGCGGCGCGGGTGACGGGCGCGGAGCCGGCGTGGGAATGTACGAAGACTGGATCGCCGGTGCCTTACGGCGGCGGCGGCGTGGCACCGGAGTTCAACTGGGACGACGTCAAGGGCGTCGACGGCACTCGCCACCGGCAGGACGCGTTCGGCAATTCACGCCCTACTTGTACGGGTCCATCGCCGGGACGTACCGATTCGGTTCGACGTACCCGTTTTCCGCCCACCCCGCGCCGTTTGCCCCGCCATTGCCGGCGTCGCTCAGAATCTTGAAGATTTGGCCGTCCGGGAAGCAGATTCTCGAAATCGAGAACCATTTGCCGTTCCAGTAGATGATGTTCTCGCCGCCGTCCTTGATGAGCAGCCCGACGCCTTTGCCCCGAAGCTGCCACGCCACCCGCTTCGTGACCTCGAAGGCCTGATGCTCGGTCGTGACGTTTCCCACCTCGTCGCGAATCACCTCGACCAGGTTCGTGCAGTCGACACGCGGGTTGCAGTCCGGGTAGCTCCCCGGAGGCGGCTTCGGGCCCGGCGGAGGGGGAACCACCACGGCCGGCGTCACGAAGGACTGTGTGTACGACCACGGACCGGCCGTATTCGAATCAAAAGCCCGGACGCGCCAGAAGTACTTCGTGTCGTTCTTGAGGTTCTGCGTCAGCGTAAACTTGGTCTGGTTCGCCTGTTCCCCAATCGTCACCACCGCCACCATCGCGGTGAACGGTTCGTTCTCCGAGATTTCAAACACGTAGCTCATTTGGCCTGTCGGCCCGCTCCGTGCCGCGTTGGCGACCCCGAACTCGGGGGACATCGAGGTCACCCGGCCGCCACCAATGGGGTACAGGCAGACCGGCGCCTGGATCTCCACGGGCGTCACGATCTGGAAGTTCACGGCTGGTGAGTAGTCGCTGGAGTTTGCCCCATCGACAGCCCGCGCGCGCCAGTAGTACGTCCGATCGGCCGCGAGCGCGTCGGGCAGGCGCATGGATGTCCGCCCGTCCGTCCCGGGCGGAATCCCCTCCCGGGTGAACACTTTGCTGGTAAACTCGCGGTCCACGGCGATCTCGAACGTGTACGTGACGACCCGCTGGCTGTTCGTGGAGGAGTTCGCAACGACAAGCGCAATCGGCTGTTCCTTGGCGGAGATGGTCGCCCCCTGGGTCGGCTGGACCGGCGTCGGACTCGAGATGTTGACGCCCGCGATCGGCCCGGCAACCGACGGACTGGTCGGGTTGGCTGACTTGCCCGCGTCGCAGCCGGACACGAACAACACGAGTCCGAGCAGCGCGACGGCGCAATGGGGAATCTTGGTGTGCAGTGGCTGAGTCATCGGATGCTCCGGGACAGTCTGAGTTCTCAGGGTATTATCGGCGCATATCGAGCCGTCCTGCAGGAGCCATGCCGATTTATTTTTTGCCAGCAGGCTCGTCGTCTTGGGTGACAGGCGAGGCGCGCCAGGCTCCAGATTGACCCGTCTGCTGGCGATGCGCTACGATTAGGTTCTTCAGCAATTTACAGGGATTTTCGGGGATTGTCGCATGCTCGGACGCCAGATCGGCCTGCTCGGCGACATCCTGAAGGCGAACGTCCGGGCCAACAAGCTGCCCTTCAAGCTGACCTTTGTTTCGACGTACAAGTGCAATTTTCGCTGTGAGATGTGTAGTATTTGGCAGAGGAAGAGCGTCAACGAGATGACGCCCGCCGAAGTGGCGGAGTTCTTCGGGAAGTGGCCGCAGTTCCGGTGGGTGGACGTGACAGGCGGCGAGATCTTCATGCGCAAGGACATCGAAGACCTCATTGACGCCATCCAGGAGCACTGCCGATCGCTGTTCCTGCTGCACTTCCCCACGACAGGCTGGTTCGGCGATCGCGCGGTGGCCCTGGCCCGGCAGATCCTGGACCGCGGGGTTGGCCGGCTGATGATCACCGTGAGCATCGACGGTCCGAAGGCGTTGCACGAGGAGATGCGGGGCCTCCCGGGAAGCTGGGAGCGCGGGATCGAGACGTATCGTCGGCTGGCGGAGATCCGGCGTGCGAATTTCGAGGTGGTGGCCGGCATGACGCTCGTGCCCAAGAACGTCAACCGCGTCGACGAGACGATTGCGGCGATCCAATCGGCGGTTCCGGGTTTCCTGCGGTCGGATCTTCACGTGAACATCGCGCACGAATCCGGTCACTACTTCGGGAACGAAGGATACCTGGCCACGCGCCGGCGCGCCGAGACCCTCCGAGCCATCGAGGACCACGCGCGGAAGGTCCGCGAGGCGCCGCACCCGGTCGCCTTCATCGAGAACCGGTACCGGAAACTGGTCGGCCGCTACTACGAGACGGGAAAATCGCCCCTGCCCTGCTCCGCGCTGTCGTCGTCCTGTTTCATCGACGCGTACTGGAACGTGTTTCCCTGCTCGATCTGGGACGAGAAGGTCGGCAACCTGCGTGAAGCCGGCTTCGACTTCGGCGGACTGTGGACCTCGCCGCGGGCGCGTGCCCTGCGACGCAACGTCGAAGAGGAGAACTGCCCGCACTGCTGGACGCCCTGCGAGGCCTTCCCCACGATTCTGAGCAATCTTGTCAGGGCCGTCACCACCTCGGCGCCTGACAGCGAGACGCTCCAGCGCGCCGAACGGCACGCCTCGCACCCGGATTCGGCGGACCCCGCGCCTTGACACCCCGATCCGGCGAGACTAGACTGAGCCCACTCGTCCCGCATTGCCGCAACGGCTACCCCGGATGGTGTGCGATTGTGCGGCGCGACCGCATCAGCACTGCACACCAGTGACCCGCGCAACCGTCAGCATCGTGATCCCGACCCGCGAGGAAGAGGGTCTGGTCGGCGAAATCGTCGACGCCGTCAAGCCATTCGGCGACGAAGTGATCGTCGTGGACGGCCACTCCCGCGATCGCACGCGCGAGGTGGCAAAGAGCCATGGCGCCCGGGTGATCCTCGACCGGGGCAAAGGCAAAGGCGACGCGATCCGGCTCGCTCTCGAGCAGGCCACCGGCGAGATCGTGGTGTTCATCGACGCGGATGGCTCCCATGATCCGAAGGACATCCCGGCGATGGTTGCGCCGATCAAAGCCGACCAGTCCGACATGGTCGTCGGGTCCCGCGGGAAGGGCGGGAGCGACGAACTGCACGGCACGCTGGGGCAGTTCATTCGCTACGTCGGCTCGCAGATCATCATGCTGGCGATCAACTATCGCTGGAACGTGCGGCTGACCGACAGCCAGAATGGGTTCCGGGCCGTCCGCCGAAGCGTTGGTCTCAAGCTGGGGTTGACCTCGAACCTGACCACCATCGAGCAGGAAATGCTCATGAAAGCGCTCAAGCGTGGCTATCGGGTGTCCGAGATTCCCAGCCACGAGTACGAGCGCCGATGGGGCAAATCGAAGGTGGTGATCTGGAAGCTCTGGTGGATCTACGTCGGGCAGTTCATCCGCGACATCTTCTGAGGCGGCGGGGCAGCCCTCAGAAGAACTTCTTGCCGAGGGCGATGATGCCCTGTTTCCACGGCACCCGGTGCGACACGCCGGATGTCTGCCCGAACTGGGGAAGGTGTTCGACGTACCAGTCGTAGTTCCTGATGAGCGCCTGCTGGTTCGAGAACCGCGGCGTGAACCCGAGCACCTGCCGGGCTTTGTCGATCGAGACGAAGGAATCCGCCGCGGCCGTCTCGTACACCCACTCGTACACCGGGGACAGGCGCAGACGTTCGAGGATCTTGAGGGTGCCGATCACCGGCCCCGCCGGGAGCGGCCGTACGCGCTTGCCGTGGCCTGCGTGATCCAGAACCGCCTGGAAGTCCGTTCGCATGGTTCCGAAGTCTGCGGCGCCGACGTTGAACGTGTCATTGACCTGCGCCGCGTCGCCCGTCAGGGTGGCGTACACGACGTCGTTCAGGTCCTCGACGTCGAGCAGTTGATACCGGTTCTCACCCGAGCCGATGAGCGGGAAGCCGCAGCCTGAGTACGCCCAATCGTACAGGATTGCCCACACGCCAAGCCGCTCCGGCCCGACGAAGGTCTTCGGCCGCAACACGGGCACGCACAGGCCCTGCGCGCGGTACGCGGCGCACTCCCGTTCAGCGAGGATCTTGGCCTCCGCGTACGGGCCGAGGACCTCGAACGCGCTGTCCTCGGTGGCGCCCGAAGCCTTCGTGCCGTAGACCGCCGTGGACGAGATGTGGACGACGCGCGGAAGGCCGTGCTCTGTCGCCGCCTGCAGCACGTTCCGCGTGCCATCCACCTCGGTCGACATGATCTCGGCAGGCGGATACAGGGGCAGGGCTGCGGCGCAGTGCACCACGAGATCGGTGCCGGCCATGGCGGCCTTGAGCGTGCCCGGATTGCGCACATCCCCGAGGACGGCCCGGATGAGGGGCCGCTCGGGATAGTCGAACTCCGCGATGTCGTACGAGACCACCGAGTACCCGCGCGCGAGCAGGAAACGAATCAGGTTGATGCCCATGAAACCCGAACCGCCCGTGACAAACACGGTGCGGCCGGATGGGCCGTGTGTGGCGTGAGACATGACAACGTGCTTTCACTCGGCCCCGAACCAGCGTCGGCCGGATGCCGCGCATCAGGCTACTACAGATCCTGAGGTCGTTCCAGCGAGCGCCCGCGAACCCGCGCGACCGTCCGGGCGGCTGCCGTGCTGCCGTGCCGGACAATTGCAATTGCTCGACGCCGGGTGCTACTGTACCGACGCTGCGCGATGTCCGAATCACCTGACGCCCCTTCCCCAGAGCGCGCCGCCACTCCTGAGCATCCCACGCATCGGTTCTCACTCCCGCGTCTTGCCATCGGCGCGTCGTGTGGCATGGCGGGATGGGCCGCCCTCACTCTCGTCATGCCCTGGTGTCCCTCCCTCGTACGGTTCCTGGTGGCGTGGAGTCTCTTCACGCTCGGCCCAGGGCTGCTTTGCGCGTTCTGGCTCACGCGCGATCTGGGCTCGTTCTCCCGCGTCGTCGTCGTGCTGGGCATCGGCTCGGCGGCCGGCGCCGTGCTGATCGATGTGCTTGGCCGTGCCGGCATGGTGCCGGCCTTTCCCTGGCTGTGCGCCGCGGCCGTCGGCGGCGCCATCGCCGGGTGGGGCGTCCGTTCTGTCGCGGAACGGCCGCGTGCGTCACGCGCGGACCTGATCGTCGCAGGAACGCTCGTCGCGCTGGCGCTGGGCCTCGGAACAGCGGCGTTCTGGAACCGGATGGTGCTCTCGCCGGCCGAGGTGCGCGTGTTCGGCGACTACGACTCGCTGGACCTCACCTACTACGCCGCGATCACGGCAGAAGCGTCACACACCGTGCCGCCGACGGCGTCGTACTACGCGGGACACCAGCTCAACTACGCGTACTATCCCCAGCTCGTCCTGGCGATGGTCCACCGCTTCGCCGACGTGCCCATCCTGCTCATCTGTCTCCGGTACGCGTGGCCGGTGACCCTCGCGTTGGGTGCGCTGTGCGCGTTCGTCCTGATTCGGCTCCTCGCGCCAGAGAGAACGGCTGGCCTCGCGGTTGCGCTGATGCTGACGGGCGGCGACTTTTCGTACCTGGCTGCCTGGTTCCTGCCGCACGCGACGGACCAGTGGGACTACCTGTTGTGGCCGACCAACTTCCTCGCGCCGACCATGGAGGTGCTGCACTTCAGTTCCTGGACTCCGACGCTTCCCGTGTTCTTCGTTGCCCTCTATGCAAGCCTCAGGGGGTTGCAGACGAAGTCGTGGGGGTGGCCGGTGACCAGCGCGCTCCTCCTGGCTGTGCTGATCCAGTTCAAGCCGTTTGTGTTCGCCGTCATGGCCGCGGCGCTTGTCGCCGCGGCGGTCTTTTCGGGCAAGGATCCGCATGCGCGACGCCGATTCCTGGCGACGCTCCTCATCGGAACGGCCTGCGCGACGCCGTTCGTCTATCGGATGGTGGTCCTCTATGCCGACCGACGGTCGCGACTCGTCGTGGATTTATTCCTCCTCCCGCGCCGGATGCTGATCAAGCTCGACCTGGAGACGGTTTTCGGCTCGCTGGCCGATCGCGTCGCGCCCGTCGACTGGCTGCGCTGGCCCGCATTCCTGGCGCTCGCAACCGCCGTGTTCCTCGTGGTGGGCCCCGGGATCCGCTGGATCGGTGCTCCGGGCATCTGGAGAGCGCTTTGCGGCCGGCAACCCCGCGAGCCGTCAGCCTGGCGGCTGCTCGCCTGGGTCGTCGTGGCCGGCGTGGCGATTCCATTCGTGCTCGTCACGGAGCCCTACAACGACACGCTGCAGTTCTATCAGACCGGGTTGTATATCTGGTGGGTGTTCGCCGCGTGCGCGCTGATGGGCCTGGCCGTCCGCTGGCGCACCGCCGGCGTGCTCGTGGCGGCGGCGCTCGTCGCCATCAGCCTTCCGTCGTCAGCGCACTACGTGACCCGCAAATGGACCGACAACTCGAGGCCGCCAAGGGTGGGGCTGAGCAGCGCGGAGCTGTACATCGCCAATTTCCTCCGCAATGCCACCGATGTTCAGGAAACCGTTGTCCTGCACAACCGTCCTGACGAACCGTCGCTCTTCACGGTCGTTGCAGAACGCCGGGTTGTCCTGGGTTGGGGGCGTTATGCCGTGGGCAGTGAGGGCCGTCGGCGCGACGTCGATCGGTTCTTCTCTTCAGCCGGCGGGCGTCCGGAGCCCGCGCTGGACACGCTCCGCACGTATCGCGTGACCCATGTCATCGTCCATGCCAGGGACGCCGTGCATCCGGATGTGCTCGGCCGCCTGCGACAGATCTACTCATCTCCGGAGGTGAGCCTCTACTTCGTGCCGCTCATGCCTTGAACACGCGCCGCCGGCCGCACACCGGCCGCGGCCGCGTGTCCCGAGGTTTGGTGCCCTACCAGGGCCTGAAACCCGCCGACGTGCCTGGCGAGATCTTGACGTTGCTCCAGATCGCCTCTGGCATGGTCTCCACGCGGCTCGAGCATCCCAACTCGATCATGAAGTTGGGGGGCATGTAGCCCGCATGCCCATCGTCGAGGACAACCACGTCGTCCACCTTGACGAGGATTCTTCCGCCTCCCCAGCGGAAGACCCAGTGGTAGATGTGGTTGGGGTCCCACGACATCCCGCCCGTCTTGAACGCATGGTCGCAGTTCCCTTCCGTCGCACACCCTTCACGCCAGATGAGCTTCAGGCTCCCGACAGGATCTTCATCCCGCTTCTCTATATGCATCTTCCACGGGTGATCTCGGAATGCGGAGTTCCCGAACGTGCTGCGGTCGCCCATGCTCAGGAACTTGATGTCCTTGCCTTCAACACCCGTGTGGGTCTTGATGTTCGTGAGGTCGAACTCCACAAGCCCCGCCGGCATCGAGCCCGGCATGGCGTAGCGGATGAAGTTGTTGAGCCCGGCGGGGTCAGGGCCCGACTGCCATCCCTGGCCCGCGATGAAACGACCGCCGTTCACGCCCCCGACCGACTTGCCGTCGGTCAGCGGATCCCAGACGGTCTGTCCCACGAAGCTGCCACCTCGGACCTTCGTCTTGAAGTCGGCCACGGTTGACCACGCCGACGTCAGACTGCCGTTGGTCGCCTGGGCGCGCCAGTAGAATGTCGCCCCGCCCGCCAGATCCACGGGCACGACCCAGCTGGTGGTACCGCCAGACCCTTGAGGAATCCCTGTCTGCCACCAGCTCTTGTTGGGCTCGTTCGGGAAACTCTGATCCACAGACACCTCGAAGATGTAGGTGATGGTCCCGGCGGATCCCGTGACAACGGCGTTCGTGGCGATCAGCGTGGGACGGATCTCGTCAGTCTCCGCATTGGCGATCAGACTCGACAGGACCGGGGCACTGATGGTGACGGGGGTGGGCGGAGGCGGAGGCGTAGGCGTCGTGGGCGTTGTCTTGTTGTCACAGGCGACGCTGACGGCAAGGCCCACGGTAATCAGCACAAGGAATGCCGCAACAACTGGATTCGAATCCTTCATTCAGTTTCTCTCCGTCATGGTCTGAGGGGTCGTCGGTCGTTTCTTCGGAACTCGCACCAATAATGTTTGTAACATACTGATTCTATTGTGTCAATTGACTTTGGCGCGCAATTTGCGTGATCGGCGCCGATCCGGGATGGTCGCAAGTCCTTGGACGCGCGCTAGCCGGTGCCGGGGATTTGGTTGACACGCGGGAGGACACGCCGATAATGAGTGCATAATCGTGGCGGCCGCGGATGGAGCCGTTCGTCCGCGCCTCCCTGTTCGTCAGCCGAGTGGTGGCGTGTGCCGTCCCCTCAGGAATCACGAGTGTGGCCGATATCCCGTGGCATCTGCTGAGCCTCGCGTACGGCGTGAGCGCCGGCATCGTGTCTTTCGCGTTCTTCTTCGTGTGCGGGCTTGCCATCACCCCTCCGGATCGCGACCGCACTCTGGCGCAGGTCCCCGGGTTCGATGCGTCGCCTGCCGTGCTTGGCTCCGCCGTCTACGTCCTCCTCTGCTGGTTCGGCATTCGCCGCGGGATTCCCCTCACGACAATCATCCCGGCGTTCGCAGTGCTGGCGCTCGCGCTCGTCAGCGTCCGCTTCCGCGCGGTGTCTGCGGGGCTGTGGGCTCGGGATCTCGTCTCGCGCGTCGCGCTGGGGTGGACCCTGGCATTCGCGCTGCTGTACGCGCTTGGCTATGTGTTCTTCACACCGTCGGTGTCCGCGCAGCTGCTGCCCCTGGCCACGTACTTGAACCAGGACTTGCATTGGTACGTGACGTTCACCAGGTACCTGCAGGAACTCGGCCCCTCGAACGTTGCGGACTACTCGTTTCTCAACTACGTTTACTTGCAGACCCCGGCGGTCTTCTACATCCTTGGGTTCTTCTCGGTGTTCTTCGGCCAGGAGCCCTTGTGGGCCGCCATGCCGATGCAATTCGTGTGTACCGGGCTGATCGGTCTGGTCGTCGCGCGGATGTCGCATGCGGTGTTTCCGATCCCACGCGTGTGGGCCATCATGATTGCCTGCATCCTCGTCAGCGGGCCGTTCTTCCGGTACGTTGCGGGCAACTATTTCCTGTCCACGTTGATGTCGCTGCCGGTTCTGCTGCACTTGCTGTGGACCACGGCAGGTGAGCGCTCCGGCCGGCGCCTGCTGGACTTCTCGCTCGCCCTCCGGTTTGGGGCGCACTACGTGCTGCTCCTCTTTCTGTACCCGGCGTTTCTGTTCGCCGGCGTGGCGCTCCAAGCCGTGGTCCTGGGGCTTGGCGCCATCGCGTCGATCCAGTCAGAGGCGTCCGGAAAGGCCGGATGGGGTGTGCACCTCAAGCAGGCCGGAGGCACGGCTGCCGCAGTCGTTGTCGCGTGCGGGGCACTGATCGGGATGGCTCCCGGCCACGTCGCGTGGGCACTGGACATGGCTGGCTACCTCTCGCGGGCGGGGGTGGCCGGGTGGCCGCTGGACTTCATCTCGCCCCTGGCGATTTTCGGGATACCTGGACACTTCGACCACACCGCGATCACGAATCCGACGCATCGCCCATGGGCGGTGGGATCGTTGTGTCTCATCGCCATCGGTGTGGCTGCCTTGTACTTCTGGCGGTATCGCCGGAACACCACCGTTGCAGAGCGTACATTCGTGGGATTTGGCGCGGGAACCCTTCTGGCGTACTGCGTCTACTTCCTGAAGCTTGGTCCGTCTTACCAGCAGTGGAAGTTCGCGTCGTACTTCACGCTGCCGTTCTCTTTCCTCGTGTTCGCTGGCGGCCTCCGTCTGCTGCTGTTCTCGTCGACGGTCGAGCGCGTCACGGCCACGCCGCACGGGCGGCGGGTGGCCACGTGGCTTGTCGGCGCGGTCGCCATCGGGTTCGTGGGAGGCAATGTGCTCGTGCACGTGCTGATTGAACCCCCGCTGACGCGTTGGGAAGGCGGGCTGCGGAACCTGGCGCTGATCGATGGACTGCCCTCTTTTCGCGAGTTGGACGTGGACCTCGAGGAAGGCGGGACGACAATGCTCGCCGCCTACTTCGTCCGTACAAAGACCCTGCACATGGTGAGCCGCAGTTACTATCCCAGCAAGCCCATCGTGCTCGAACGGATTTCTGGCCGGCGGCCGTACCTGCTCCAGAATTTCGGGTGTGAGGGGGTGGGGCACGGCGATACCGTGACCATCCCCGGCGTCGGGTGCCTGCTTCTCAATCCGCCCAGCGTGGCCTTCGACACGTCGTATCCGTTCAATCGCACGTTCCTGCCCATCACGCTGGCCGGGTTGAGCGGGCGGGAGCCGTGGGGGCGCTGGAACCAGCGCACGACGGTGCAGATCACCTTCTCGGCGGACGTGCAGAGAACCCCGATCGAACGGGACGCCTTCGTGAATCTGCAGATCGTGCCATATCGTCTCCCCGCCGTGGCCGGCCAGAGACTCGTGCTGTCCTGGGGTGCCGGGCGGCAAGCCGACGCCTTGCTGGCCGACCGCGAGTGGATCAGCCTGCCGCTGCAGCGCCGTGACTGGGCTGGCGGCCCGACGCTCTTCACGCTCAAGGTGTCGGTGGCGATGCCTGATGCCGTGCCGCCTCGAGTCGTCGACCCCCGATCGACCGAGTCGCGGCCGATCGCTGTCGGCTTCGAGAACGTCTCCTTCAATACGACTCCTCGCGGGCGCGTGATCGCGCCGACGGCTGGACCATCCCGTTGAGCCAGCACTGAAAGACCAACATGGATCTGGTCGAAGCCGCGTCAACGAACGGTAACCGGCATCCGTGGGAGCTGTCGCGCCGCGATTCCCTGCTGCAGCTCCTCGCTGAGCGGGGGCCCTGGCGCGACGTTGCGGACGTCGGCGCCGGCGACCGCTTCTTCGCCGCGTCTCTTCGGGAACTCGCCTCGGGCGCGATCTACGCGGTCGACGTGCACTACAAGGAGACCGGGATGGTGGACGGGATCCACGTTGCGCGCGACGTCGCCAGCCTTCCGGACGCCGGGCTCGACTGCATCGTGATGATGGACGTCTTGGAGCATGTCGAGGACGAAGGCGCCATCCTGCGTGACCTGCGCCGGAAGCTCAGGCTCGACGGCACGGTGCTCGTGACGGTGCCCGCCTTCCAGCACTTGTTCCTGGCGCACGATACCTACCTCAAGCACTTCCGCCGCTATCGGCGTCAGCAGCTGCGGGACGTGCTGGAGCGTCACGGGTTAAGGGTGGAGGAGTCCTTCTACTTTTACGCCACGCTGTTCGCTGCGCGGTCGCTGGAGGTCGCTGTCTCGCGCGTGGTGGGCGAGATCGAGCAACGCGGCGCCGGACGCTGGCGCTTCGGTCTTCGCCATCCGGTGACGGTTCTCGTGCGGGCAGTGCTCGACGTGGACTATCGTGTCTGCCGGGCGCTGACACGACTGGGGCTGGCCGTTCCGGGCCTGTCGCTGTGTGCCGTATGCAGGAACACGTCTGCCTGATCGTCACCGTCGCGTCCGTCCTCTTGAAGACCCAAGCCTGCGATTCCCAGTGCGGAGCGAAGGTGTCTCGGATCGCCGTGGCCGGCAGCAGGATGAAGGTCCTGCCGAACCTGTGGCGGACGCTCAGGGACCTTCTGCGGCGTTGCGCCAAGTACCGACAATCGTGACGCGGGTCAGCCGGGCGTCAGCAGGGACC
>Ga0315283_10003699_pt1 | contig 13138 bp, 13 predicted proteins | sample YL17G09_0_MG_FD_204541 | JGI IMG/M metagenome (GOLD analysis project Ga0315283, IMG submission 204541) | Sediment microbial communities from Yellowstone Lake, YNP, Wyoming, USA - YL17G09_0 | ecosystem: Environmental > Aquatic > Freshwater > Lake > Sediment | place: USA: Wyoming | collected...
AAGAAACAATACTCCAGCAAAATACAGGTGTAATTTTTCTTTTTTACAAGAACGGAACGATATTGGTTGAAGATAGACCAGAATCCGACATGGCATATTCTGGTCTGACTATTATCCCAGGTGGAAAGATAAAATTTCGGGAAGGAGAAGTGGCAGAAGAAGCCCTAATTAGAGAGGTAAAAGAAGAATTTAGTGATGAGATAAAGATTACTAAGAAATTCGATCTCGGAGAGTTTTATGATTTTACAAGGAAAGGGAATCTTCAAAAGCCGAAAGCTTATCTTATTACCGAATTTAAGGGTGATATTTTAAATTGTGAACAGGAAAAGGGAAGGCATAGATGGATCTCTATCAATGACTATGACAGAGAGTTGCCTTTAGCATCCAGCAAGCTTGTTGTGGAAAGAGCCTTGAACTTACTCCTTGGGCAAAACAGTTAGGGGATTTATTGGTTTTCCTGAATCTCTTATCTCAAGATGTAAATGGTCTCCGAATGCGTGCCCAGTTGCACCCATTTCCCCGATTATTGTATCGGTTGTAACTTCTTGATTTGGTTCGACAAAGATTTTGGATAAGTGAGCATAGAGAGTTGTAATCTCGCTTCCGTGATTAATTAAAACTGCGTCTCCATAAGCGTATTTGGAATAATTAATGGCTTCGACAGTACCATCCATAACAGGCCGAATCGGATCGCCTGTTATTCCGTCAAGATCGAGTCCGGGATGCAATAGTTTATAACCTTGTGTAATTGTAATTTTCTCTACAGGATATTGAATACTTTTTTTTGTATCCAAGACAAACGGGGCTTTTGTTACAAAATTTTCGTCAGTAGCATTTACCTCTTCAAAAGGGAATTGCATTAAAGAAGTTGATAGAAAAATCGCAGCCAAATTTAAACCGAGTACTTTCTGGATTTTTTTGTTTTCAAAAACATGTCTGAATACCCTTGAGATCTTATTGCCAGATCGGGTACGCAAAATCTCTCCCGGTTTTGGAAAAAGGGGAGTGTTGGAATATGCCAGACGATTTTTTACTAACTTTAATTCTAGCCTTCGTTTGGCAGGGAGATTTAAAGTGAGTTTTATCATATTCCCCAAATCACCCGCTTTGGGGTAGCGCTTTATATTCCCGGTCTAATAAGAAAACACCGGAAAATATATAAATACCAAATTAAGTTTGGTGGTAATAATCGGACACTAATTGATATCCGAAAATAAAAAATCTCGCAGTATTGCGAGATGTGGCAATTGTACCCCATGAAACGTTAAAAAGCAAATTTCACGAATGTAAAAAAAGGGAATATGAAAAGAATAATTATTCCATTTTTTTCATCAGCAGTCTTAATAATTGTTCCGGTTTGCCGGTTTCCTCATTATACTTCGAGGAGGGGCATTCAAAAGGACGGGAAAGATAATGTCCGTAATTTGACCTTGTTGTGAACATGTCCGGATTACAAACAACGTGAGTGGAATTTATTATCTGTCTTGCAGGACAACGATAACATACCGCGGGCCATATTTGTTTAGTGTTATTTATTTCAACAAGAGCCACTACTTACATTAATCGATAAGCTTTTACCATTTCAATTCTTACTTTTAGGAAAATTTTATTATAAACTGAAAATTCACCCCTTCTTAAAGTATATGAATAATGTATTTAAATATTTATCTTCAACAAATGGAAGAACAACTAGATTTATATCGGGTGCGGTAATGGTTTCGGCGGGGCTTTTTGTTTCCCCAACATTAGTAGTCATCGGTTTTCTACCTTTATTTGCTGCAATTTTTGATGTTTGTATTTTCGCCCCCCTTTTCAAACTCCCGTTTGAAGGAGAAAAACTTCGTGATCTACTTTCGAAATAGTATTATGTAGATAAAAATGGGGAATACTCCAAATTTTTTGAGATCGCGGAGGGAATCGAACCCTCGCATAGATGTTTTGCAGACACCCGTGTTTCCACTTCACCACGCGATCGTAAACGATGGATTATGGCGAAAGCATCCTACACTTAGATTTGTATTTTACTATGGATTTAAGAAAGCTCCAAGTTTCACTTGGAGATGAATTAAATCAAGAGCTACCATTTTCCCTTAGGAAAGCCTTTATGTCTCACTTGGTGGAAAATGTTACTATAACTGCCACCATAAAAAAACCTTACAATACTCCATCATCTGGAAAATGTGATTAGCACTTACATCACTAGAGTGCTATTTTATGGAATAAATTTCACTGACGGTTGTCAAGAGGTTATTCTTTTGTTAAAATCCAATTTCAGATTTTTGGGAAGATATAGTATTTGATTATATGAACAAATTCAGAGCATTACTCGTAACTCTTCTTGTAATATTTTTTCTTGCAGGAATTAGTCTTATAATATTTAATTTTTTTGTCCCCAAAACGGGTGGTCTCTTGATAGAGACAAGTCCTGCCTCTACTGTTTACATAAATGGAGAAGATGTAGGAAGAACACCATACACAAGCTTAAGAAAGCCGGGTGAGGTTACGTTGAGATTGGTTCCGGATACCTTTGGGATTCCACTTCCTCCTTTTGAAGAGAGGATAAATTTGGTTTCGGGTGTAGAGACCGTGGTTAGGAGATTTTTTGGCTCGTCGGATGTTTATACCGAAGGCGAAATACTTACTTTCGAAAAACTTCCTTCCACTAAATCAATAGGGATCAGTATTATGAGCGACCCGGACAATGTTCAGGTTGAAATTGATTCGGTAAGTAAGGGTACAACCCCGTTTAGCGCATCCTCAATAGAACATGGGACACATAGAGTAAAGTTTTCAGCGGTTGGGTATAAAGATCGAATAATTGATATCAACCTGGAAGACGGTTATAAACTCGTTGCATTTTTAAAACTATCAAGATCTGAACAGGTAACCCCTTCGGTTATCCAGGATCAAAGTAAAAAAGCTTCTGAAAGAATGATTAAGATATTGGAAACACCGACTGGTTTTTTGAGGGTTAGAGATGAGGCGTCAACATCAGCAAAAGAGATTGGTCAGGTAAGGCCTGGAGAAGAATATGTATATGTTGATAAAGATCCAACCGGGAACTGGTTCAAAATAGATTTCAAAAAAGGAGTCGTCGGATGGATTACCAGTCAATATTCGGAAATATTTGAAAAAGAGATTATCGCTACCGATTCCGGAAAACCTGTATAATAATAAACTTTATTATTCTTCAAAAGATGGAGGTGTGAAGTGGATTATATTGTTGCGACGTAGAGTACCCAATAAACAATTGACAACCAAAGGATCATTGAAATAATTAACCCCTTATCTGATATAAGAACCTTTTCCGGAGCTTCGCTTTTCCCCTCAAAAATAATGCTTTCATAACGCATGATGCCGTAGATTGCAATCGGAATGGTAGACATTAAGATCTTGTTAATAGTGGTAGCTCTTGATATTTCTGCGAAGAAGAGCCAAATATCCACGGAAGCTTTGGGTGATTCAAAAAAGGCAAAAAGAGACCAGCTAAGCCATGCGGCATTGCCAAACATAGTAACATACGAATCAATAAGTTCACGGCTGTATTTTGAGAGACTTGTCCTGGTTGTACCCCCGAAAGATTCCGGAATGTTTAGTTCAGACCTCCTTTTCCCTGCAGCAAGAAAAAGGGCAGCAGAGATTACACAAAGTAAAAACCAAACAGAAAGGTGGGCGTTTATAACAAACGCACCGGCATAAATTCTAATAATGAAACCAAAAGCGATTGTAAGAATGTCCAAAACGGAGATATTTTTAAGTACCAAACTATAAAGAATTTGTAATACAAGGTAGGAAGCCAATGATAAATGAAAGAGGGAATTCAGATTTAAGGACAATGTAAAAGCGAGCCCCAAAAGGACGACGATTTCAAAGATGGCGATTTTTACCGAGAGCTTCTTTGAAGCTATGGGACGAAATTTTTTTATCGGGTGTTTTCTGTCTTTTTCTGCATCGACAATGTCGTTAAAAATATAAGTGGCGGAAGTTACAAGATTAAAAGAAATGAATGCCCAAAATACAGTCTTAAAAAGAAGTGGGTTAAAAAGTTTTGAGGTGAAAAACAGGGCGGCAAAAAGAGCGAGATTTTTGATCCAGTGTATAGGACGGGCAACTTTCAAGATTTGGATTGCAACTTCAACCATATAAAAAATCCTCCAAGCAGGACTGTTATTCCGATAACAGTATACAACTTATAAGCACTATTCAGATATAGTGACATAATGCCAAGAAGGGCTGTAGATATCCAGTAAAAGTAAGAGACCTGCTTTTTTGAAAGCCCTAAATCCAGAAGTTTATGGTGAAGATGGCCTCTATCACCCCAAACGGGTGATTTTCCGGAAAGAATTCTTCTGACAATGGTGTAGGCGGTATCGATAAGGGGTATTCCAAGGACAATGAGGAGAGTTCCCACTTTGGTAGTTGATAGAATTGATAATATTCCAAGATAATAACCGGCCAGATTTGAACCTGAAAAAGATGGCATTATTTTTTGGGGATAAATATTATATGGTAAAAATCCAAGATAAGATCCTGCCAATATTGCGGAAAGAATAACAACAGGCCATTGGGTTATGTCTGCGGAAAATTTTAACGATAGGGTTGATATTACGATGGCTGCCACAACGACTATTCCGGGAAGTTGTCCGTCAACTCCTTTGGCACCCATGTTTAAAAAGTTCATTAAGATGACAATCCAGAAAAGCGCGAATATATCTGATATGACCCAGATATTCCTGACTTCTCCCAGGATATTTATACTTAATTGCGGACTTGCGAGATTAATGATCCCACTCCCGAGGGGATTTGAAATAAATGATATACCGATACCGGAAATTATCGGAATAGAAGCCGCAACGAATTGAACAGTTAGTCTCAAATAAGGATTAAGATTATGCTTGTCATCAAAGTACCCCATTATTACAAGAATGGTTGCCCCAAGGAGTATTCCCCAAATATATTTGTCGAAAGGAAGAAATAATAAGATTGAAACACTCATTGCGAGAAAAATTGCCATACCGCCACCCCTTGGAACGGGGTAGGTATGAATGACTTTGGGATGCCTATTTTTTGTAGGATCGTCGATAATTTTTAGAAAATAAGCCAATTTTATTATAAGAGGCGTAATAAAAAAGGATGCTACAAATGCAAACAGGAAAGGAAGGACCCCTAATTTAAATATATTTATCATACACTTACGGTTATAGTTATAATGCGGATTACCGTAATTAATGCCAATATCGAGATAAATATACCACCGACAACGAAAACCTTCTTTGAGAATGGCGATTTTGATAATGTTGCAAAAACAGAGTTTATTACCAGAAACAACGACGATAGCACTAGTGGATAAACTAAAGAGATGGGAGGTGCCAATTGTACCTCACCCCTTGGAAGACCATAAAAAAGGGGAACTTGAGGGGGGAGTTTTTTCAGAAAAATAATTAGTAGGGTTATAACTAAAACATTAACAGAAAGCATAATTAACATGCCATAAAAGTAAGGAATATTACCGATAGACAACTCTTTCTTAAGATGTAAAGAAAACCGTTTTTCCGGCATTTTCATTTTCAGCCCCGCATTTTTGTTCATATGGCTATTAGAAGATGGTATCTCCTGATTTTATCATGGGCAAAAGGATATAACTATAAACACCATTATTTGTAAAGATCTATTGAATACGGTTTGTGATATATGTTTTTATGAAGTGATGTTGCGGGTGATATTAAAACAATACGCCTCTTTATTAGAGGATAACCCCCTTTATGGTTAAAAGAGTGTTATTGATAAATATATCTGGAATATTCCCCGCCGTATTTCCATATCTGATATTCATCGGTTTCTTTGTAAAGAATATAATTGTTTCTGATAAAAACAAGAAGTTGTGGCGGGGGTTTGGAAGAGAAAAAGACGACCACGACCCGGGGAATATTTTTTTGCAGTTGAGAAACGGCGTCATCAATTGATGAAAAATCATTAATATGATAACCCGATGTGTATTTTATAGGTGGCAGCCTTTTTGATATAGCATATATCTGGGCGGAATCTTCCCAGATGAAGACCCTGTCGTTTTCATGAGTTAAGTTTTTTATTATTCCTGCAATTTCATAATTAATGACGGTTCTTCCGCCAAAACTTTCTAAATATTGAGTCTTTCCCAGCTTGCCGCTTGAGAAATTGATAAATTTCAAATAGTAATCTGCCGATCTGTAGTGCCAGAATTTATAGACCAGAGGTATTAATAAAAAGAGTGTGATAGGAAGTACTGAATAAACCTGAAGCATACTTAGCGATGTAAACAATAGTCCGATCAATGCTGAAACTGTTGCAGCAGACTGAAGAAGGTAGTGGGGATATGGTCGTTCTGATAGTGTTATGGCAAAGATGGAGAAGGAGAGCCATGAAACTAAAAATAAGAACTTTTTATCCACCTTCTTTCTTGATAGGTAAAGAAGGACGTTGATTGTAAAAATGATCATCCCCCTGATAATGAGAGGTGCATTTTTTACTAAAAATGGATCCTTATTACTATCGGGTCGCCAGCTTGAAAGGTAGCCGAAGTTTTGTAAATATGCCGCTATTAAGTAGTCGGAAAATGCTCCTTTTAGGAAATAGTAAATAAAGGTGAGTACGATCGGCGTTGCAAGCCCAAGTAAAAGAATGGCGGTTTTGGATAGTATTTCAAGTAGACCTCTTTTTGTTAATCTGCCTGAAACCAACCAAAAAAAGATGATTGCGGGAAAATCGAATATCGCCGGAATTTTATACAATGAGGAAATGGAAAACAATATTCCGGAAATAAAGATATTTTTTGAACTGTTCTTTTTAAACAGGAGTATATAAAAAGCTGCTAAGGTGGGAACGAGCATGAAATTTTCGGCATTTACAATATTGCCCTCAAGAAAAGGAAGCGTAGTTAAAATAGCAAATATAACTGTCGATATTACGGCAAAATTCTTTATTTTTGGGTAAAGCTTTTCCGAGAAACGAAAAAAGAGTGTGATACCAATTAAGCTTGAAAAAAGGAGGATTGCCTTAAACCAGAACAGATTTCCGGCAACCGCGGCCGTAATGTACAGAAGTGGTGGTTTGTTATCGTGCAGATCTTTATAAAGGGTAACACCCTTTCTTATCCCTTCACCCAGGGTTAAGTAAATTGTTTCATCTCCGTATGAGTATGGTTCAAAAAGGCTAGGGATACGAAGAGTAATAACCAGTAAAAGAAGGAGAAAGAGCCATTTGGGAATGTGAAAAAAGTTATAAAGTTTTTTTAACATTTTTAATAGTATCTGATTTCTAGTCATTAACGGTCGGCAATAAACCAGCCGAACTTCAGATTGCCCATTTCCTTTTTGTTTTCCAGCTTGAAACCCGGTAATATTATTTCATCAAAAGGTCCGCTTGTGACCACGCCAACCCTTTTTATGTTTTTCGGAATTTTTCTAATGACATCTCCCTCTTCCATCAGGGCCGTGCCGACATAATATGGAAGTTCTCCTTCTCCTGAAATATATATTGGGGCGGGAATTTTGTAAAATTTTGTTTCCCAAAGATGGTGTGCAGAAGAATTCCAGTTTATCAACATATCATCATCTTTTTTTGTCTCTTTAACATAACCGGACATTTGCCTGAAAGGCAATTTTTGTGGAGTGAAGAAATAATTTATGTCGATTACCAAAAATAACACTAGAGTTATGGCAAGAGGAATAAATGAGATTTTACTTCGACAAGATACAAGAAGGATCATTGCGGCCGGAATGGAGTAGAGTAAATATCGGTTAAAAAATATCGATGTAAATTTTTGCGATATTACCCACGTTATCAAAATAGGACCCAAAAACCATAAGAGAAAAAATATTGATTTTTCTATACTTTTCCACCACTTTCTGGTGATGAGAGTTGCGAAAACAGCAAACGGAGCGATTTCATAAATCTTGTATGGAATGAAAGGAATTTTAAAATTTAATAGTTTTATTCCTTGTCCAAGATAGTCATATAGTAGTACCCCAAGATCCTTTAGCGTCGGTTTTCCAAGCCAAAAACCGCCTTTTACCATGGTAACCTGTTTATAAAGCGGGATTATCCATGGCGCATACAATATTCCCACAAGTATCAGGGATTTAATAACACCCAAAGCGGTTCTTCTTTTCCCCGTAAAAAATTCTTTTATTGTCCACAACCCTTGTATCGCAATTGCGAAGAAAGCAAAATGATGGGAATAGATAGCCCAGAGGGTAAAAAAGATATAACCTATATAGTTAACGATCTGTTTCCCTTTAAAGGCAAATATCCGTAAGAAAAAATACATCGAAGCAGTCACTCCAAATGCGAGTATGGAATACATTCTTCCTTCAAAAGCGTATATAAAGAAGAAGGGATTTAGAATTGTGGCAATTACAGCCAACAACCCTGTTTTTTTACTCCAGATCATTGAAGCAATAAGGTAAACGAAAAGTATGCACAAGAGAAAATAGAAAAGCGATAGGGCGCGTATTGTTATTTCGCTCACACCGAAATATTGGAATGCCAGATGTTCGGTGATGTTGTAAAGAGGTGGGGAGGTATCTTTTGAAATTATTTTAATGATTTCCGGAATTGACTTCATTGATAGGATTGCTGAAAATCCTTCATCTCCCCAGATACTTTCTGTGAACACTGTCCCGATCATGTATTCAGTTTAGCATGCTGAATATGGTATTCAAATACATGTTGAATGTATAATTGGTTTCGATGAAAAAAGTATTGATTACAGGCGGAGCGGGATTTATAGGAAGCCACCTTTGCGATCTTCTTTTAAAGAGAGGTGTGATCGTCTACTGCCTTGATAATTTGATCACGGGATCGTATGAAAATATAACTCACCTTTTAAAAAATAGGAATTTTATATTTAAACAACTTGACATAATCAAACCTTTTGAGAAGGAGATGGTGGATGAGTTTAATAACCTGTCGTGCATTTTTAATCTCGCTTCTCCCGCATCTCCGGTTGATTATCAAAATTACCCTGAGGAAACCGCCCTTGTAAATTCCGTTGGCACTTATAATCTTTTACAGCTTGCCGTAAAAAACAATGCAAAATTTTTAATGGCTTCCACATCGGAAACGTATGGCGATCCCAAAGAACATCCACAGAAAGAAACCTATTGGGGTAATGTGAACTCGTACGGACCGCGCTCCTGCTACGACGAATCCAAGCGCTTTTCAGAAAGTCTTACCTATATTTTTGTAAAAAAGTACGATCTCAATGCGAGGATTATAAGGATATTCAATACATTCGGACCCCGAATGCAAAAAGATGACGGAAGAGTTGTAAGTAATTTTATTAACCAGGCACTTGATGGTAAACCCCTTACAATATATGGAAAGGGTAGTCAGACCCGTTCTTTTTGTTACGTTTCTGATTTAGTTGACGGGATTTATAAGGCAATGTTTGAAAAAGGTACTAAAGGGGAAGTTTTTAATTTGGGGAATCCGCAGGAGTATACAATCTTGGATTTTGCAAAAAAGATCATCAAACTTACCGGTTCAAAGTCAGAGATTGTTTATAAACCCCTTCCGAAAGACGACCCTGCAAAAAGAAGACCCGACATATCAAAAGCAAAGAGAGTACTTGGGTGGGAACCGAAAGTATCTGTTGATGAAGGATTGAAAAAAACGATAGAATATTACAAAGGGATATCATGATAAAACAAATCAAGAAAGGGAAATATACTTTAGTTGAGACAAGAAGCGATGTAAAAGTGTTAACACTTGATGGAAAAAGTTTTGTCTGGATATTTTCCAGAAGCATCGGTGAGATGTTGATATCCACTCACAAACAACACAAAACCGACCAAAAACTCTCTAAAGGGGAGTATCGTCTTTATGAAGTTGTAAACGAACCGAAACTTGTAGACACCCTTCATCTCGAGCTTGCAATTGGTGAGGGTGATTGGCAGGGATATCTTCTGATAACAGGTTTTCCTCAAAATAAAAAAATGCGCAGCAGGATTATTCCGACGGAAGAAGTTATATCAAAATAAATTGTTTTTCCAAAACAAGTCGCATTAGTTTAATTAGACGAACCCCTTTAATAAATTTACCCTTTCAGTATTATATTTCAAAATACCTGATAATATTTATATATGATTTATGAAATTATCGGCTGGGCGGGAACTTTTTCGATTTTGCTGGCGTATTTTCTTGTTTCAACCAAGAGAGTTTCTGCAGACAACGTTAAATATCAATTTCTGAATCTGATTGGAGCAATTGGGGTTATTATTAACTCTGGTATACACAAAGCCGCGCCATCCGTAGGGTTAAATATTGTGTGGTTATTAATCGCATTATATGGGTTGGTAAAGTTTGTGAAAAAATAAAGTTATATTGACCACCCCCGCAGTTTCTGAATTTTTTAAGATGTTGTTATACTTCAGTTTAACCGTTAAAAAATATGATCTACAAGCACAGAACATTTTTGGAAAAAGACATTCAGGGAAAGGATTTTAATGAGGCAACCTTCATTGATTGTAAATTTAACGATTTGGTTTTTAGATTTTCCAATTTTACCGATTGCGAATTTAAAGCTTGTGATTTTACCGGTAGTCTTTTTGAGATCGTGGGATTTTCAAAGTGTAGTTTTCCTGAGAGCAATTTATCAAACCTTGACTTTGGAGACGCCGATATTAAATCAATTGATTTTTCAAAAGCAATATTGGTTAATTCGATATTCCAGAAGATAAAAGGCAAAAAGGTAGGGGAGAGAAAGAAATTAGACCTGAAATTTTGTAAGTTTGAATCTGCAAAGCTGGAAAATTCACTTTTTGTTTTTTGCGACCTATCGGAAGTGTCTTTTCATGGGGTAAATCTGGAGCGGGGAGTGTTTGAAAAATGTGATTTGAGGGGAACCGATTTATCGGGAGCAAATATAGCGGGGACGGGTTTTGAGAACTGTGTAATTCATGATACGAAGCTGGATATCGAAGGGTTTATTAACCTTGGAAATTCGAAAGGATTTGTTATCGGGGATAGTGTCGCACAATAATATACGTACTGTATATCAACCACTGAATAACTATAAGATATATTTTTTATTTAATAATAGGGGAGAGGTAAAGATAAGATTTGAATGATAAATAACAAATAACAAAAGCTATGTTATTTTTAAATACTAAATAGCTAGTTAACTAAGTTTATTAAAATCATTTTTACACCTTTTCCGTAACACGATATTCCATGTACTTTCCCAGCATTAGTCTTGTGTGAGCATCAAGTCCGGGAAGTGCTGAAAAGAAAAAACCGGCTACAGGCATAAATATATACTCCAATGGTGTAATAAGCGCTCTCCAAAGCGGGATTTTTTCCGGCCTTTTTGGTTTATAAATGTTGTCAAAAACAATCATGACGACAAGAAAGAGTAATGCGACAGTCAGAATAAAAGATGAAATCTTGGGAACCATATATCCCAGGGTTGTTCTGCCAAAGGCGGGGTTGATAATCGTCGGCAAGGTTAAACCGATTGTTATAATAAACCAATTTACGGGCCACAAAAAGTGTGCCCAAAGTACGGTAATCAGCCTCATAGTTTTGTTCCCAAGGGGAATTTCTGTATCTGTTAGATATTGTCTGATTATCCAGGGGTCGTCGGAGACTCCCCATGCCCACCTTTTGTATTGCTCATACTGGTTTTTTAACGTTTTTATTAAAGATGTCGATTGTGCGGCGTCAACCCTGACGGGAAGATATATTGGTTCTACCTCAACCTCCCCTTTGTTTTTAAAATAAGCTTTAAAAAATATTCCCCAATCTTCAGGGATTTTATCGGCATCCCAATAACCGGCTTGGTCTAAAAGTTTAAGTGATAGTGCATAATTTTGTTGGTTGATAAGGCGGTCACGCCTTGGGAGTTGAGAGAGATTCCAGATTGATCCAAGGGTGTTCGGAACGCGGGTTATCGCGGGAAGCTCCCAAATATTATTGTAAAACATTATTGCAGGCTGCCAGAACATTAGATGCCTTTTTGGATTATCCAGAAATTTGTAAGTCAAACAGGCAAAATGGTTCGGATGATATACATGATCGGCATCACAGCTAGTAATTATAATATATCCGATATCCAACCCTTTTTTGTCAACAAGTTCTCTTTTTACCCACATCGCGGCATGTCTTTCGTTCGAAGCTTTTCCGACCACCTCCCCGGGTGCGAGTTCGTGAACGGTGATGAAGAAATTGGCAAATATATTCCCAAATTTGCCTTTAAGCGCTTTTACTTTTTCGTCCCTTTCCTTTTCCGGTTCCTTTTTTTCCATTGCAAGACAAATGGAGATTTGCTTTTTAGAAAGTGTTTGGTTGGCAATAGAATTTAAAGTTCGCTCTAAGGTATGGAGCGGTTCTTTGTATGTTGTGATAATAATTACGTTAAGAACCTTCTGATAATCAGGGAAAGATTTTATATCCTCTTCCCATTTGTAGATCATTGAGGCTTGGATTCTTAGGTGTGAAACGTAAGAAGTTATTGCAATTGTCGCTGATTGATAGAACCAATAAACATTGTAAGCAAGGATAAAATATGCAACGGCGTTTGGAATTAGAAATATTCCCCAATAGGGAAAAAGGATAATGTTCCACGAAACAAAGCCGGGAAGGATTTCCAGCAGTCTCTGAACAACCTTCTCATGTTTGATAATAAAGGATCTAAGCATATATTAAAGACGGGGAAAAAGTGGTTTTTCGGATTTTATTTTTGGACCTATAAATTGTTTCTCAATTTTTTCGGCCGTTTCGGGAAGGAAGGGTTTAAGATCGTATGCGATTTGTTTTATAGTATTTATAATATCCACAAGTATCTGTGATTTGTTCTTCGTGTCTTTCCAGAGTTCGTGTTGGTTAATGTTTGAGTCGACAGTGCTGATGTTTTTCCAGATTATCTCCAAAGCCAGATCGACGCGAAAATTATTAACAGCATCCGATATTTGTTTACTGACACTTTTTATATTGGTTTTGGCGAAGGATATATTATTTGTTTCGCAAAGTTTTGCTATCCGCGCAACAAGATTTCCAAGCCCATTTGCCAAATCGGCATTGTAGACACCCTTTATCTTATCCAAGGATATGTCAACATCATTTAACAACGGGCCGTATCTTAAGAAATAATATCTAACTC
>Ga0315283_10003700_pt1 | contig 13137 bp, 13 predicted proteins | sample YL17G09_0_MG_FD_204541 | JGI IMG/M metagenome (GOLD analysis project Ga0315283, IMG submission 204541) | Sediment microbial communities from Yellowstone Lake, YNP, Wyoming, USA - YL17G09_0 | ecosystem: Environmental > Aquatic > Freshwater > Lake > Sediment | place: USA: Wyoming | collected...
TGCGGGCGGTATCGTCGGCGCGCTCGACATAACGACCAATCCAGTAGAGCGCCTCGGCGTTACGGGCCAGCATCAGCGGGCCCCGGCGACCGGCAGCGCGGACTGCTGCTGCTGCTGCTGTTGCTGGCCGCTCTTGGCCTGCTGCTGAAGGGGTTGCATCTCCGTGGCGGCCGCAGCCCGCGGCAGCGTCTTGACCACCTGGGCAGCAGCCAGTTCCCGGGCCGCCGGCGATGTCCGCGACGCCAGTACCCAGGTGTCTTTGGACCCGCCACCCTGACTGGAATTGACCAGTAGCGAGCCCTCGTTGAGCGCGACGCGGGTCAGTCCGCCGGGCAGCACCCACACCTGTTCGCCGTCGTTGACCGCGAACGGTCGCAGATCGACGTGCCGCGGGGCCAAGGTGTCACCGACCTTGGTGGGTACCGTCGACAGCTGCACGACCGGTTGGGCGATCCAACCCCGGGGGTCGGCCTGCACCTTGCGCCGGATCGTCGCCAACTCCTTCTCCGAGGCCTCGGGCCCGAAGACGATGCCGTAACCCCCGGAGCCCTCGACCGGTTTGATCACCAGTTCGTCAATTCGGTCAAGCACCTCGGCGCGCTCGGAGTCCAGCCAGCAGCGCAGTGTGTCGACATTGGCCAACAACGGCTTCTCACCGAGGTAGTAATCAATGATTGTGGGCACGTAGGTGTAGACGAGTTTGTCGTCCCCGACCCCGTTGCCGACCGCACTCGATATCGCCACGTTGCCGGCCCGGGCGGCATTGAGCAGGCCGGCGACGCCAAGGATCGAGTCCGGCCGGAAGTGCATCGGATCGAGATAGTCATCGTCGATGCGCCGGTAGATCACGTCAACTTGGCGTTCGCCCTCGGTGGTGCGCATATACACCGCGTTGTCGCGGCAGAAAAGATCAGGACCCTCGACCAGTTCAACACCCATCTGCCGGGCCAGCAGCGAGTGCTCGAAGTAGGCGGAGTTGAACGGACCGGCCGTCAGCACCACCACGGTCGGATCGCTCTCATTGGTCGCCGCAGCATTGCGCAGTGCCCGCAGCAGATGCGACGGATAGTCGTCGACCGACCGCACCCGGTGGGTGCCGAACAGGTTGGGGAATACGCGGGTCATCACCCGGCGGTTCTCCATGACGTAGGACACACCCGACGGCGAGCGCAGGTTGTCCTCGAGCACCCGGAAAGTGCCCTGCGCGTCCCGGACGAGGTCGATACCGGCGACGTGTATGCGCACGCCGTTGGCCGGGCTGATGCCAGCCGCCTCCCGGTGGAAGTGCTCGCAGGAGGTGACCAGCCGACGGGGGATGACGCCGTCGCGGAGGATTTCCTGATCGCCGTAGATGTCGTCGAGGAAGCGCTCCAGGGCGATCACTCGTTGGGTGATCCCAGCCTCCAGGCGCGCCCACTCGGCCGCCGAAATCACCCTGGGCACCAGATCCAGCGGGAAGGGACGCTCCTGTCCGGACAGGGAAAAGGTGATGCCCTGATCGACGAACGCCCGGCCCAGTGCGTCCGCCCGCGCGCCCAGTTCCTCGGTGCCGGTCGGAGCCAACTCGGCGTAAATGCCCTTGTAGGGCCCACGAGCATTGCCCCGGCGGTCAAACATTTCGTCGAAGGCGGCCCCATACGTGCCCAGGTCGCGGTAGCCGCCGAAGATTCGGTCGGCAACGGCCGTCCGCCCGGCGGCCTCGCCGGTACCGACCGGCTCACTCGGTGGGGTCACGCGTCCCATGCTGCATGACAACTCGCGTTTCCGCAGGCTGAGAGGCTCCACTTTGGGACTATCCGGCTGACCCTGGTAATCTCGCACTGCGCCGCGAGGGCACTTGTCCCGGCAAAGTGCAGATCGAAACCCTGATAGACCGAACCCCTGAACTGTGTGAAGGAATCAACGCGTGGCCAACATCAAGTCGCAGCAGAAGCGCAACATCACCAACGAGCGCCGCAGGCTGCGCAACAAATCGGTGAAGTCATCGCTGCACACGGCGATCCGCGCGTTCCGCTCCGCCGCCGCCGAAGGCGACAAGGACAAGGCCTCCGAACTGCTGGCGTCTACCAGCCGAAAGCTGGACAAGGCCGCCAGCAAAGGCGTCATCCACAAGAACCAGGCCGCCAACAAAAAGTCGGCACTGGCCCAGGCGCTGCAAAAGATCTGATCAACGCGGCTACCGGCCCCCGCCGGAAGCGAGTTCCGCGATTCTGCGCACCGCACTCTCCAGCACGTAATCGGCGTCGGCCGCAGCCCCCTTCACGTCGGCATTGAGAGCAGCCACCAAGCGGATCGCGGTCGCGACGGTTTCCCGGGACCAGCGCCGGGACTGTTTTTGAGCCTTTTGGATTTTCCAGGGCGGCATTCCGATTTCGCCGGCCAACCGATACGGGTCGCCGGACAGCGGACCCACTCGCGCTATCGCGTGTATCGCCTCGGCCAGCGCATCGGCGATCAGGACATGGGCTACCCCGCGCAGCATCGCCCACCGCAACGCCTCTGTCGCACCGGGGATATCGCCGAGAACGGCCTTGTCGGCGATATCGAAACCAGTGACCTCCGCTTTGCCGCTGTGATAGCGGCGCACGGCATCGGCGTCGACGGCCCCTCCGGTATCGGCGACCAGCTGCGAACAGGCCGAGGCGAGTTCGCGGATGTCGGAGCCCACCGCGTCGAGCAATGCGCCGACGGTGTCGTCATCGGCTTTGATGTTCAGCGCGCGGAACTCGGCCCGGACGAACGCCGCACGTTCGCCCGCCTTGGCGATCTTGGCGCACGGGTGAGTCTGGGCGCCCCGCTCCCGCAGTTGACCAACAAGCGCCTTGGCCCTTCCACCACCGGAATGCACCACCACCAACACCGTGCCCGGGGGTAGGTCTGCCGCCGCCGAGTCGATCAGCGCAACGGCGTCCTTGCCGGCCTCGTCCGCAGCGTCCAACACGACCACGCGCTCGTCGGCGAATAACGAGGGACTCAATAGTTCGGCAAGCTCATTCGTGGACACGTCGCCGGCCCGCAGGTGATCGACCGGTACGTCGTCGGTTCCGGCGCACGCGCGGGCTGCCCGGAGGATCTCTGCCACCGCCCGCTCGACGAGGAGTTCTTCACCGCCGAGTATCAAATGCAGGGGCTCCACCGGCACGCTCACCTTTCGATGGTGTCACGGACCGCCGACGACCCCTGCCACCGACCATGCGACGCCGCAAAGCAGACCCCCCGCGGCGCTCAGCCGGAACCACCGCCACCGCCACAAAACGACCGCCCCCACCGCCGCGGCACCCACCGCGGCCAGACCCCCCCACCCCGAGGGGACCGGGATCGCCGCGCCCGGCACCGATGCAGCACAGTGCGCGACCCGCAGCAGCCACCACAACTCGGGTCCGGTGAAGCGGATCAACAGATCCCCTGCGGCCGGCCAGACCGGGCACAGCGCCGCCGCGGCGGTACCCAATACGGTGATCGGCGGGATCACCGGGCTCACTACGAGGTTGGCGATCACACCCACCACACTCAACTGTCCGGAGATCGCGGCGACCAGCGGAGCGGTCGCCAGTTGCGCCGTCAGCGCAATGGACACCGCGTCGGCGACGAGCTTGGGATGACCCCGGGCCATCAGCCTCGCCGAGAGAATCGGCGCCACCACGATCAGGGCTGCGGTCGCCGATACCGACAGCGCGAAGCCGACATCGACGGCCAGCTGCGGCGCGAACACCATCAGCACGATCACGGTGGCTGCAAGGACCGGGACACCCTGGCGGCGACGGGCCGAGAGCACGGCCATCAGAGCGATGGCTCCCATCACCGCGGCGCGCAGCACGCTGGCGGTGGGCTGCACCACGAACACGAACACCACCAGCGCCAGCGCGGCCAGCACCACGGCCGCCCGGGGACCGATCAGCCCGGCCGATAGCAGCACCGCGCCGCAGACGATCGTGACGTTAGCGCCGGAGACCGCGGTCAGGTGTGTGAGCCCGGCGGTGCGGAACTCCCCGACGGTGGCGGCGGGCACGGTGGTGGTGTCGCCGAGCACCAACCCGGGCAGCATCGCGGCCTGATCGGCTGGTAGGGCGTCGCGGCTGGCCGCGGCGAACCGCGCCCGCACACCCTGGGCGACGCGCTGCACCACCGAGGCCTCACCGAGCACGGGCGGACCGACAACGGTGAGCGTGGCCACCGTGAGATCCCGGCGTGCAGGCCGGGAAATGCGCGCCCGGAACCGCGCGGGTTGGCCGGCGGTCAACTCTGCGAAGTCGCCTCCCGACGCGAAAACCACGACCCGGCCGGCGACATCATCATCGGCGATGGCAACCAGAGCGGCCCGAAACATCAGCCGTCCGCTACCGATTGCGCGCGGGTTTTCCTCAGGCGTCACCGTTACCTCTGCCGTTGTGCCGAAGAGCCGAATAGCCGGATGGTGATCGGCGGCGTGACTGCGCAGTCCGACGGCGAGCCCGAACCCGGCACCGACGACCGCAACGCCCAGTACGCCGGCGCCGGCAGCGTGCAGCACGCCGGCGCCGGCAGCGTGCAGCACCGGCCGCGCGGCCTCCGTTCCGCGTCGGCTCAGTGCCCCGACGATTGCACCGGCGGCGCAGACCATCGCGATCACCGGGCCGACGCCCCAGGTGATTCCCGCGGCGGTGACCGACCAGGCCGTTACCGCGGCCGGCACGAGCCGAACATCCAACCGAGTGGCGCCCGGCGGGATCATTGCACCGCTTCGACCCGCACCCGAGGCCGCAGCTTCTCCAGTCGAGCCGGACCGATGCCGTCGACCTCACCGAGTTGGTCGACCGTGGTGAATCTGCCGTTGGCCTGCCGCCAGGTGACGATCGCCGCTGCGGTCACCGGCCCTACCCCGGGCAGGGTGTCCAGTTCCTCGACGGTGGCGGTGTTCAGGTCGACGGGGCTGGACGGTGTGGGGCCGGCGACGCTGCCGGCCGCCGGACCGAGGTTGCCGGTCGCCGGTGTGCCGGGTCCGACCGAGCTGCCCAGGACCACCGGATGCCCGGCGGGGGTGGCGATGCCGACGACGATCTGCTCGCCGTCAGCGACGCGCCGGGCCAGGTTCAGGCCCACGGTGTCGGCCCCCTTCAGCGGGCCGCCGGCCGCTGCCATCGCGTCGGCGATGCGGGCGCCCGGCGCCAGCGTGACCAGTCCGGGCTGGTGAACCAACCCTACGACGCTGACCACCACCGACTGATCCGGAGCTGATGGCGGGACCAGCGCGGCAGTTCCAGGCTGCGGAGCAGCCGAGGAGACCATCGCCACCGGTGGCAACTTGGCCGAGGCGACCGGAGCCGGACTCTGGCGGATCAGGGTGAACACCGTGACTAAAACGGCCAGCAATCCGAGGACGCCCAGAGCCAGTACTCCGGCCCGGCCGGGGTCGGCGCGGATCGCTGAAAGCCAGGGGAGTCTGCGCGACGCCCGCTCGTCGGGAATCCAGCTCGGTGCAGGCGCACCGTCGTCCTCACCGTCCGGGTCGTCCGGGTCGTCCGGGTCGTCCGGGCGGTTTGGGTCGTTTGGGTCGTTTGGGACGTCCGAGGCGGCGATCGGCTCGGCGCGCCCGCGCAGGCGGCGGTGCAGGTTGGCCAACGGCTGCTCGGTTCGCATGCGACGACCGTAAAGTCGACGACTGACCCGCAGCCCTACGGTGCCACCGTGCCAGGCAGTGGGCTGTGGACCAATCCCGGACTGTGAAATCAGGAGGACGACATGAGCCAAACGACCGACCGGCCGCTACGGGTGATCCAGTGGACCACCGGCAATATCGGTCGCCGGTCCCTGCACGCGATCATCGGCAGGCCCGACATGGAACTCGTCGGTGTCTACGCCCATGGCGACGACAAGGTCGGCATGGATGCGGCCGAGCTGGCCGGCTGGCCACTGGGACCGGGTAAGCCGACCGGGGTCACGGCCACCCGTGATATCGATGCGCTGCTGGCGACCAGACCGGACGCGTGCTGCTACAACCCGCTGTGGCCCAGCATCGACGAACTCGAACGCATCCTGGAGTCGGGGGTGAACGTGTGCACGTCGGCTGCCTGGATCACCGGCGGCAAGCAGAGCACGGAAGACCTCAACCGGATCCGAAATGCTTGTGCACGAGGCAATTCCACCATCTTCGGCAACGGCGCCCACCCGGGAATGACCAATATGGTCGCCATGGTGCTCTCCGGTTCCTGTGAACGGGTCGACGAGATCAGGATCACCGAGTCGGTGGACTGCTCCACCTACGAGTCGGCAGCGACCCAGACCTCGATGGGGTTCTCCTGCGATCCGCAAACACCGGGGCTCGCCGAGAGCGTGGCCCAGGAGAGCTCAGTCTTCGCCGAGTCGGCCGCCATGATGGCCGACGCGATCGGCGCCGAACTGGACCGGATGAGTTTCGACGTGACCTTCACCGCGGCCACCGGCGATACCGACCTCGGCTTCATGACGATCCCGGAAGGCACCGTAGCGGGGGTGAACGGCTACCACCGCGGCTGGGTGGGCGAGCGCAACGTGGTCAGCGTCGGGTTCAACTGGATCATGGGCGACCATGTCGTGCCACCCAAACCTCTTGAGCATGGTCACGTGATCCAGGTTTTCGGGGTGCCCAACATGCGCACCGTCCTGCACTGCCTACCGCCGAAGGACTGGACCGAACCGGGGTTCATGGGGCTGGGGATGATCTACACCGCCATGCCGGTGACCAACGCCGTACCCGCCGTAGTGGCCGCACCACCGGGCATCGTGACACTGAAAGATCTGCCGCCGGTCACCGGCCGGTTCGCTGCTCGTTGAAGGTTCGCTTCTCGGTGAGTCAGCCGGTCGAAGCGGGCTCAAGAGCCAAAACGACACCCACTGCTCCCGGGCCCAAGTGCACCCCGAGCACCGGACCGAGATCGGTGACGATCGCCGGACCGCACCCCGGCAGCGCACCGGCCAAGGTTGCCGCGACCTCGGCGGCGCCGGCGGGGTTGTCGACGTGGTGGACAGCCAGTGCGGCGCGACGCTCCCCCACCACGGCGAGCACCTGTTCGACCATTGCCACGGTGGCCTTCGAGGTGGTGCGTACTCGCTGAGCCAGCACCAACTTGCCGTCATCGATGCGCAGCAGTGGTTTGAGCGCCAGCGCGGTACCCAGCCAGGACGCGGCGGCCCCGATCCGGCCGCTGCGGCGCAGGTTCTCCAGACGTTGCACCACCAGGAAGGCATGCACCCGTGACACCGTCGATTCCGCTTCCGCGGCAACGGTATCGCGATCAGCACCCCCGGATGCCGCACGCGCGGCGGCCAGCGCGACGAAACCGGTACCCATGCCCGCCGACCTCGAGTCGACCACCCGCACCGCGCCGTCGAACTCACGTGCCGCGTGCTCAGCCGCGCCAAGTGTGCTCGATAGTTCCGCGGAGATGTGAACTGCCACTACGCCGTCGCCGCGAGAGTCAGCTAACGCAGCCCGGTACACCGCCGTTAGTTCGGTCGGGCTGGCCCCGGCGGTGGTGACTTTTCGCTGATACAGATCAGCCGGCGCCTCGTCGATGCCGTCGCGCAGATCTTCGCCGTCGACGAGGATATGCAGTGGCACCACCCGGATTTCCCACTCGCCGATCGCATCTGCCGGCAGCCGGGCCGAGGAGTCGGTCACCACGATCACCGGCACTAGCCACGCCCCGGTGTGACGCCGGCCTCGGCGAGTGCGGTGAGCATCAACTCGGCGACCGCACAGTGTGCTTCGAAGTTCCAATGGATCCCGTCCGGATTGCCTCGGCCACCCAGAATGTGCGGTTCGACGGCTTCTTTGAGGTCCACCAATGGAATGCGGTGACTCGCCGCCCACGGCGTGATCGCCGCGACCGTTCCCGGACGGCCGCGATGTGAGTGCCCGTAGGTCGGCGCGATGTGGACCGATGGAAGAGAGGCCACAATTGGGATGCCGGGACGGTTGAAGTCGATTGCACCACGGGTCATCTCGAGGTATTCGACACTCAGACGCGGAGGAAGTGCCGGACGTGCCACCGGGGACAACCGTGGTTGCAGCCAGCCGTAGGAGTCGCGCACCCATCGGCGCAACCACGGTGGACGTACGTAGCGGATTGACTCCCGGATCGCGGTCGGCAACGGCGACGGCAGCGAGTCCATGCCACTGGTCGCGAAGATCACCGCGCCCGCACGCGGCAAGGCTGCCCATGACCTCGGGTCCTGCGTCGCCGCCCACCACACGTCACGACTCGTCCAACCGATCCGACCGATCAGTTCGAGCTCCCAACCAAGCTGAGAGGCAACGATATTGGGCCAGATACGGGGGTCGTCGGCGGGCAGGCCGCCCTGCGGTCCGTAGTAGGACAGCGAGTCGCAGAACACCAGCAGAGCGCTGCGGCTCGGGATTGGAACTGGATCAGAGGACATCGTTGGCGACCTGAGCGGATGCATTCCAGACGTCGAGGCGCCAGCGCAGGTCGGCGAACCCCGCTTCCGCGCCGCCGTGACCGGATAACTGAGCCCAACTTGCATTGCCCATCCCGCCCAGTATCGGCCAGTTGGCCACCGGCAGGTCGAGAAGCGCGGCGCACAGTGCGGCGATCAACCCGCCGTGCGCCACCAGCACAACTGGCCGGTCGGCGTCGTCGCTCCCCCAGTCCGGTTCCCCGGCGACCAACTCGGCGACCAGTGGCACGCTGCGGTCGGCGACGTCGACGCGACTCTCTCCACCGTGCGGCGCCCAGGTCGCGTCATCGCGCCAGGCCGTCCGCGCTCCCGGTGCGCCGGCATCAACCTCGTCGTGCGTCAGTCCCTGCCAGTCCCCCAGGTGCGTCTCCCGCAACCGGGGGTCTATGCGTACCCGAAGTTCGCAGCACCGCGCCAGCGTCGCGGCGGTGTCGTAAGCCCGGCGCAGGTCGGAGGAAACGATGAGCAACGGCTGCCGGGTCGCGAGCACCTCCGCGGCAGCCAGCGCCTGGGCCCGGCCGAGATCGGTCAGATCGGTGTCGATCTGACCCTGCATCCTGCTATCGGCGTTGAACTCGGTCTGGCCGTGGCGCAGCAGCACCAACCGCCGCACCCTCACGTCGACTCGCCGGGTGGAGTAGGTGCGTCGAGATCCACGTCGAGGACCGGGCAGTCCCGCCACAGCCGGTCGAGCGCATAGAAATTCCGCTCATCGGTGTGCTGGATGTGGACGACGATGTCGAAGAAGTCCAGCAGCACCCAGCGGCCCTCCCGGGTTCCCTCCCGGCGTGCCGGTTTGTGCCCGGCCAGACGCATCTTCTCCTCAACCTCGTCGACGATCGCATTGGCCTGCCGTTCGTTGGACGCCGAGGCGATGACGAAGCAATCGGTAATCACCAGCTGACCCGACACGTCGATCACGACGATGTCGGCTGCGAGTTTCTCAGCGGCGGCCCGCGCCGCCACGGTCGCCATCGCAATCGCTTCCGGGGAGGCCGTCACAGTCCCCGCCGATACAGGTTGCGCTTGGTGACGTACTGCACGACGCCGTCGGGCACCAGGTACCAGATCGGCCGCGAGTCGGCCGCACGCGCACGGCACTCACTGGACGAGATGGCCAGCGCCGGTACCTCGACGAGGCTGAGGGCGTCGTCGGGAAGCCGTTCCACGGCGTCGGTGATGTGGGAGTCGGTGAGTTCATAGCCGGGCCGGCTGACCCCGACGAACCTGGCCAGCCCGAACAGTTCCTCCCAGCCCTGCCAGGTCAGGATCGAGGCCAGCGCATCCGCGCCGGTGATGAAGTACAGGTCGCAGTCCGGGTGCGACGCGCCCAGATCGCGCAGGGTGTCGGTGGTGTACGTCGGCCCGCCCCGGTCGATGTCGGCTCGGCTGACGGAGAACCGAGGATTGGAGGCGGTGGCGATGACGGTCATCAGGTAGCGGTCCTCGGCCGCGGTGACATGACGCGTCTTCTGCCAGGGTTGGCCGGTCGGAACGAACACCACCTCATCGAGATCGAAGAGGTCAGCGACCTCACTGGCCGCGACCAGGTGACCGTTGTGGATGGGATCGAAGGTCCCACCCATCACGCCGAGTCTGCGCCGAGACGTCACGATGGGAGAGCCTACTTCTGATATCGGCGGCAACTTCTCACACCGGCAACAACTGGTCGATAACCGCGGCCAACTGCTTCGCCGACCGGCATTCGTGCATGGTGATGACGTCGGCATAACGCGGGACCGCCGAATCACCGCTGCCCCACAAGTGCTTGGGTTCGGGGTTGAGCCAGTGCGCGTGACGACTGGCAGTCACCATGTGCGCCAGAACGTCGACGGCGGGGTTGCGGTAGTTGGTGCGGCCGTCACCCAGAACCAGCAGCGAACTCCGCGGCGAGAGCACATTGTGGAAGTTCTCGGTGAACGAGACGAAAGCGTTGCCGTAATCGGAATGCCCGTCGCGGGTGTAGACGCCCGCCTCACGGGTGATGCGCTGGACCGCCACCGCCAGATCGGCATCCGGACCGAACAGGTGCGTCACCTCGTCGGTGGTGTCGATGAACGCGAAGACGCGAACGCGCGAGAATTGCTGGCGCAACGCGTGCACGAGCAGCAGGGTGAAGTGACTGAACCCAGCCACCGAACCGGATACATCGCAGAGCACCACCAGTTCCGGCCGCGCCGGCCGCGGCTTGCGCAGCACCAGGTCGATCGGCACGCCGCCGGTCGACATCGACTTCCGCAGCGTCTTGCGCAAGTCGATCGCACCGGCCCGGGACCGACGCCGCCGAGCCGCAAGCCGAGTCGCCAGGGTGCGAGCCAACGGGGCCACCACCCGGCGCATCTGACGCATTTGATCACCCGAAGCACGCAGGAACTCGACGTTCTCGGCCAATTGCGGGATCCCGTAGGTCTGGACGTGTTCGCGGCCTAGTTGCTCGGCGGTACGCCGCTTGGTCTCACCCTCAACCATCCTTCGCAGTTGCGCGATCTTGCGCGCTGCAACGGCTTTGGCGATCTGCTCACTTGTGGGAGATGGGTCGTCGCCGTAGGGTGCCAACAACCCGGCCAGCAGGCGACCCTCGAGTTGATCGAGTCCCATCGCCTTCAGCGCCTGATACGACGAGTACGACGGGCCCCGACTGGAGGCGTAACGTCCATGCGCCTCGACGATCGCGGCGATCATGGCCACCAGGCGCTCGTCGAGGTCTGAGATATCAGGATTGTCGGCGAGCAGATCCAGCAGCATCGACCGCATCGCCTCGAGGCCCTCCGGCGACAATGCCTCCGGTCCCGGCGCACCCTCAGAATCCTCGTCGGTCAATACCGTGCGGTCGCCGAGGGCGGCCGGCCACCACAGGTCGAACAGGGCGTCGTAGGTAACCCGGTGATCGGACCGGCGCAGCACCGCACAGGCCAGGCCTTCCCGCAACACCTCACGGTCACCCAGGCCGAGCACCGTCATCACCCGGCCAGCGTCAACGGTTTCCGAGGGTCCCACCGAGATGCCGTGGGAACGCAGGGCTTCGACGAATCCGACAAGGTGGCCGGGCAGGCCGTGCGGAGCCAGCGGTTGGGCGGGCCGGGTTCGGCGGTTGGCCATCGTCGATGCCGTCAGTTCAACCGGAGTTCACCGGCGGCACGCACCTGATCGGACTGGTGCTTGAGTACCACGCCCAGCGTCGAGGCGATCGTGGCGTCGTCAATGGTGTCCATACCCAGCGCCAGAATGGTGCGCCCCCAGTCGATCGTTTCCGCTACCGACGGGACCTTCTTGAGTTGCATTCCGCGGAGCACGCCGATGATGCGGACCAGTTCGGTGGCGAGACGCTCGGGAAGTTCCGGCACCCGGGAGAGCAGAATCCGCCGCTCGAGTTCGGCATCCGGGAAGTCGATGTGCAGGAAGAGGCAACGGCGTTTGAGCGCCTCGGAGAGCTCCCGGGTGGCATTGGAGGTGAGGACCACGAACGGAGTGCGGGTGGCATGGATGGTACCCAGTTCCGGGATCGTGACCGCGAAGTCGCTGAGCACCTCCAACAGCAGGCCCTCGATCTCGATGTCCGCCTTGTCGGTCTCGTCGATCAGAAGAACGGTGGGTTCGGCGCGCCGGATCGCGGTGAGCAGAGGGCGCGACAGCAGGAATTCCTCACTGAACACGTCGGATTTGGTGGACTCCCAGTCACCGGCACCGGACTGGATGCGCAAGATCTGTTTGGCATGGTTCCACTCATAGAGCGCACGCGCCTCGTCCACACCTTCATAGCACTGCAGCCGCACCAGATCTGAGCCGGTGCACTGCGCCACGGCGCGGGCCAGCTCGGTCTTACCGACACCGGCGGGGCCCTCGACGAGAAGTGGCTTGCCAAGCCGGTCGGCCAGGAAAACCGCTGTAGCGGTGGCGGTATCGGGCAGATACCCGGTCTCGGCAAGCCTGCGTGCGACATCATCGATGTCGGCGAAAAGCGGTGCCGTACGTGCCTGCGATTCAGTCACTGTTCTCCATGCGGTCAGGTCTCCATGCGGTCAGGCGGGTCGGGTGTGGCCGTCGCCGATGACGATCCACTTGGTCGAGGTGAGTTCGGGTAGACCCATGGGCCCCCGAGCATGCAATTTCTGGGTGGAGATCCCGATCTCGGCACCGAAACCGAACTGCTCGCCGTCGGTGAACGCGGTCGAGGCATTAACCATCACCGCCGCTGCATCCACCCGTTCGGTGAAGCGGTGCGCGGCCGCAAGATCGCCGGTGACGATCGCCTCGGTATGGCCGGTGCCGTAGGTGTTGATGTGCTCGATGGCATCGTCCAGACCATCGACGAATGCCAGCGCAATGTCCATCGAGAGAAACTCGGCGCGCAGTTGTTCCTCGGTGGGATTGTGGTGCACGGTGACCCCGGCCCGCTGCAGTGCGCCGACGAGCCTCGGTCCGGCGGTGTCGGCGATGCTGGCGTCGATCAGCAATGTCTCAGCGGCATTGCAGACACTCGTGCGACGGGTCTTGGCGTTCAACACGATTCGCTCGGCGACGTCGAGGTCGGCGTCGGCGTGAATGTAGACGTGACAGTTTCCGACACCGGTCTCAATGGTCGGCACAGTCGCGTCACGGACGACGGCGTCGATCAGTCCCGCCCCACCACGCGGGATCACCACATCGACAAGCCCGCGGGCCTGAATGAGCGCGGTGACGCTGGATCGGTCGGCACACGGG
>Ga0315283_10003702_pt1 | contig 13135 bp, 13 predicted proteins | sample YL17G09_0_MG_FD_204541 | JGI IMG/M metagenome (GOLD analysis project Ga0315283, IMG submission 204541) | Sediment microbial communities from Yellowstone Lake, YNP, Wyoming, USA - YL17G09_0 | ecosystem: Environmental > Aquatic > Freshwater > Lake > Sediment | place: USA: Wyoming | collected...
AGAATTAATTTAACAGCACATCGAGACAGAGACTTAGAAGCTTGTGTTGGCTATTTTCGGGGACAAAATAACGCCACTTTGATGGAAACAATTTCATGACAAGAAAATGCCTTGAAACTCGACGCGTATCCTATGTCGGTTGCAGGCTTTGTTACCTAGTTTTAACGACCTCAACAATTAGATCTGCAAGTTCCTCCACCGTAAATTGAGAAGTACTCAAAGCAAATTTATCTGCCAAAGAAGGACTATAACTCAGTACTTCGTCTTTTGAGATTTTATGCCAGATTGGAAGTATAACCTTTCCACCAACTATTTCCTTAGCCACTAAACCGTCTAGTTCATACTGCGTCCAATTTTTAGCAAAGAAGGCAGAAGATAAAACTACGATGCCAAAGCGTGATTTCGAAAGTCCTTTATCTATTGAGCGGCGAAGGCTATCCCCAACTTTTAGTTCAAACTCATCATACCAGACTGAAATCCCACGCGCTTGCAAAGCTTCTGCTAGTGAGCGAACTATTTCTACTTTATCTTCAGAGGCATGAGAAATAAATGCATCGTAGACTTTGTCGTTTTTGTTGATTGAAACTATGGGGGAACCTCGAACAATTTCATTTCTGAGCCTGCTTATTTCATTGACCAACCCATCATTTCTTCTTTTGTCAGTTTTCTTGATTGAGTCTAACATTTTTTGTTGTTCTTTCGCTTGCGCAGTAGATAGTTTGCTTTGAGAATCATACAATTTAGTCGTCTTATATGCTATCTTCTTATTTATATCAGCCATCTTTCCATGCAACCGAACAATTTCATCCTGGAGCCTTTGGATGTTACGCATCTTACTATCGAGCAATGACTGGCTTGTATTCTTTGTAATGCTTTTTTGAATATCTGCAACCTGCTTAGTTTTTGACGCTTCATTCTTGACAACATCTGCCAGGTCATGCTGAAGACGCTCAATTTCGCGATGTAACTGTGATACAGAATTTGAGTACGTACTAATTGACATTCGTTGGTTCCCATTAAACCAGCGTGCTTGCTAGCTGGAACATTACACGCCACCTGGCGGTACATTAACAATATATAGGCGTAATAAAAATTATACTCCGAAGCTGGCTTGCTTCTACCGTAAAAACGATTCCTTGACCAAGTCCGCGGTCGGCTGCTCTTGAAGAATTACTCCTTCTGGTCTGAAAATTCGCATACAAGCATAAAAAATATATCATAATATCCCTATTCACACCGCTAGGGGGTTCTTAAATAATTATCAGCAAATTACTGAAAAGCTCTTTTAATTGTGCTACAATTTAACCATCAACCAACCCATCTCTCCCCGTCAGGTCTGCGAGAACCACTCTTCGTCGGGCCGGGTCAAAAGTACGGGCTTGAAGGTCGGAGGTAGCGTAAGCGGGTTTCCCACTCATAACCCGGAGGTCCTTGGTTCGAATCCAAGCCCCGCTACTAATTAGAATCCGTCCATATGGGCGGATTTTTTTTATACCATGGCAGGTCCTTGGTCCCCGTGGAGGGGATACATTCGAATCCAAGCCCCGCTAATGAGAAGCGTTCATTGCGATGAAACCTAGCGAACGCAGAGAGCGTGGTAAGAGAAAACCAGAGTTCATCTTGCTCTGGTTTTATATTTTTTTACCGTAGATCCTCGGTCCCCGTGGAGGGGATGCATTAGAATCCAAGCTACGCTAAGTGCTCAACCATTCCAAACGGTTATTTGATTATGATTGGAATAAATAATTGTCTCGGCGCCCACTGAGCCAACAGCTCCAGGTTTTTACCTATATAGGACAAGTCCCTATGGATACCAGCCATGTGAGCGATGAACACAGGTGAATAATCACCCGTCCGGCTGTTGCTATATGTGAGCAGCACATAGTGATCCCCAATCTGTGGTACGTAACCGCTGGTGAAACTCACGTTAAGTGCTCCATCTAAATAAATATCCGCAGCCTGCAGCTGGCAGTAATCGGTGGCGGGAATAGGACCATGGATAGCCATGTTTGTGATTCCGCCGATTTCCTGTTTTATGCTGGGAAGGTTGAATATTCCAGTTGTCAGGTTAAGCGTTCCATAGTTTATTAATTTTCCATCCCCGTGAAAGATATAATCCCCAGCAGACTGTACCGTGAAGCTTGCCCCAGCCTGGTTGTTGAATTGGCCATTTCCATCAACCCCAGTAAGCCAGTTCTGTTCCAGACCAGACTGCCAACATTATTGAAAGTACGATACAGTAGGATATCATTCGTTCCAGTGAGGTTGACCGTCGTATTGGCTGTGGTCGAGCCGCTGCCCGATATCGTCCCACCATCCCAATTGATCGTATCTGCGGTTAGATTAAAAGCACCTGTTAATCCCCCAAATGAAAGGGTTAGACTGCCTACAGTTGCATTTTCAGTTAAGGTAACTGCGGTGTTTTCATTTATGATGGCATCATCCACTGAGCCAGGGACAAATCCACAGCTCCAATGGGCAGGGTCGTTCCAGTTACCGCTGCCGCCGATCCAGGCACAAGTTGCAGCTTGCGCATGATGATAAAATGGAACAAAAACCAAAGCATACAAAGACAACACAATCATTATGGAACGAATTTTGTTATTCATAATACACCCTCACGATTTAATTATGCCCCCTTAATTTTATTTTAACATAATTCTCATTTAATGAAAGCAGGTTCACCCGGTAATAACTGCAATAAGAGATTCCGGTTGATCATACTCGTAGGAGCCTTTAAAATTACCCAGTGCACATTTCGTAGGGAGCATCAAAAATGCTCTCATCCTTTGTTTTCAAGAGGATTATGGAACAGTGATGAACAGCGATCATTGAAGAGTAGGTAACCGAAAAAGTGCTTCGAAGCTAGCCTTTTACGAAAAACAACAAATGTATCCTAAATCCCATTTTCGAATTCGCATCACTAATTTTGTTTCTCATATTTTCCCAATTTCAATTGGAGTCCCACCCGAATTTGGGTTTGAGGGCGCGGTTTATCTAGTAGAATTCGGGCTTGCTGGACCACTTCATCAGATACGATCACATCATCTTTCCAAAATTCCTCAATATCATCTTGCATATCATTGAGGGTCTTCCAATAGAAGGCAAAATCAAAAATCTCAACCTTCGATTCAACAAATATCCGATCCTTAACCACCGAAACGATCGCTCGATCGGCTGCGATATCCAAATCAATACCTGGGCTCATATCGATAATTCCAGCAGACTCACTACCCCTTTTGTAGATAATCTCCAGGGGGACATCCACTGAAAGCGGTCGAACATCGATCATCATCCCACGAGGGACTAGAATCCGATAAGCTTCCTTCAGGGCATGGACCATGCCCTCAGGAGGGATTCATCAAAGCGAAGAAGCCAAGATTACTATTTCAAAAACCCCGTTTGGAAAGGGCAGTTTTTCACCGATGGATTGGATGAAAAATGAATTCGTGGTGCCTTTATTTTTCTCTGCAACAAGCAAGTCGGATTTCTCTGGGTCGATTCCAACAACTTTCCTGGGCATTCTTGCGTATTGTCGGGTAAGTTTTCCTTCGCCACAACCTATTTCCAGGATAGTCTTTCCGGCAAGTTCACATGCGCTAAGAAGGTGACTAACTTCTGCCCCTTCAGGATCGCGCTTTGCTTTCATATCTACCTCTCATGATTCAAACCCCAGATAGTTCCGCTTATATCATTAATTTACTAATCTCAGCTGATTATACTGTTTTGTGTACTTCTTGCTTCTCAGGAGTTTTGGTGTATAAGAATTCCTGGTGGTATGGTATTAATAGCGAGTCAAAAGTCAATGCGCCAGATAGTTATACATCTACCTGAGATATAATTCTTTTACAGCCAAAAATACCCCGAATACCTAGCTATTCAGCTTTGGATGGGATTTTAGCCAATCTCAAAAGTGGATATCGAGCCACCCGATCATCAATCAACACAGGCATCACCTGACAACAGGAGCATCTATGAATATCCACGCCAAAAACACCCATTTCATCGATAACCTCGGACGCAAGGTAATGCTGCACGGGGTCAACCTGAGCGGTAGCAGCAAAATCCCGTATAAACCCGATGGAGCTACCTATATCCGGGAGGGTTTCTTCGACGACCGCAATGTCTCCTTTGTTGGGCGCCCTTTTCCATTGGACCAGGCAGACGAGCACCTTGGTCGTCTGCGCGAGTGGGGGTTTAACTTCCTACGCCTATTAGTGACCTGGGAAGCCATTGAGCACGCTGGTCCGGGTATCTACGATGAAGAGTATCTCAACTATATCGTCGAGGTGGTAAAGAAAGCCGGTGCCTATGGCTTCAACCTGTTCATCGACCCACACCAGGATGTGTGGAGCCGTTTCTGTGGTGGAGATGGCGCTCCAGGCTGGACGTTTGAAGCGGTCGGGTTCGATATCACCCACTTTGCAGAGACAGGGGCTGCCATTGTGCATGCCACCCATCCCGGTCCTTATCCCAAGATGGTCTGGTCCTTCAATTCGACCAAACTTGCCTGTGCCACGATGTTCACCCTGTTCTTCGGTGGGAATGACTTTGCTCCAAACACCAAGGTGGAGGGTGAACCAGTCCAGGAATACTTGCAGAGACATTATATCAATGCCATCCAACAGGTGGCGCTGCGGGTGAAAGACCAGCCCAACGTGATCGGCTATGATACATTGAACGAGCCATCCAATGGCTTCATCAGTTGGAAAGACCTCAATTCCACGGATGAAGCTATCAACCTGGATGAAGCCCCCACCCCATTCCAATCCATGTTGCTGGGTGCAGGACTGCCACAAGAAGTAGATTACTGGTCGCTTGGGCTGGCGAGCATTAAAAAGACAGGCACACGCCACTTGAACGAATCTCGCCTGAGGGCATGGCTTCCCGGTTATGATTGCATCTGGAAGCAACATGGCGTGTGGGACTTCGACACTTCGGGTACACCTCATCTTTTACGCCCTGATCATTTCGCGCAGATCAATGGCACGCCCGTGAGCTTCAACACGGATTATTACCGGGTGTTCAACAACCGCTTCAGTGAGGCTATACAAAGCGTACACCCAGAAGCGTTGATATTCATTGAAAACACTCCTGACCCAACACCCTATGCACCTGGCGAGTTGGATAATCCACAGATCGTCTATGCACCTCATTGGTACGATGGTTTCGTGCTGGTAAAGAAAGAGTACACACCTCACATTGCAGTAAATTTTCTCACGAACAAGGTCGTCTTTTCCGCTCCTGGAATACGGCGGTCTTTTCATGGGCAGCTTGCCACACTCAAACGCCATGCGGATCAAGAGCTGGGTGGGGTGCCGTTTGTACTTGGAGAGTTCGGTATCCCGTATGACCTGCATGAAAAACAGGCTTACCAAAGTGGCAATTTCCGCATCCAGGTGAAGGCACTTCAGCGCAGCATGCGCGCAGTTGAAGGCAACCTACTCAACTACACCCTATGGAATTACACTCCCGATAACAACAACCTACACGGTGACCTGTGGAACGATGAGGACCTTTCCATCTACAGTGAAGATCAGCGGACCGACCCAGGCGATATCAACTCAGGTGGACGCGGATTGGAAGCAGTGGTGCGACCGTATCCAAGACTGACTGCTGGTGAGTTGATCCAGGCTTGCTTCAACCCGAAAAAGCGCCTATTCAGGATGAAATTCCGGAATGACCCGGCGATTACCGTCCCCACAGAGGTTTTCGTGCCCAATTACCACTACCCACATGGCTACTCCGTCAAAGTGAGCGACGGGAGGTATGAGATCAAGCGTTCCCAGCAGCTGTTGCTGTATTGGCCGGGTGATAGACGGAATATCCACACAATTACGATTAAGCCATGATCATGGGGGTTATACAGTTAGTTGTACGCAACCCCTTGAACGATATGGCATTTGCATGCTCTTATTGTCTTGGCATCAACGCCGACCTTCCTGATCTCAAGCTTTCGCTAGGTTGACTGCGAGCGCTGAGGGGGTCTGGCAACCTACAATCGCGGGTGCCTCGTGAATGAGTTCGTCATTTTCGAGGGCTGCCACCATGAAGAGGGCATAGTCCACACGGCGGGTAATGTTACTCGCGAGGATGGGATCACCAACATGCCTGCTCCACACTGGCATTCCCTGGCTCTCACCCTCTTCGAGATCGCTACCCCGCACCACCGTCCACCTAGTGTCGCTGGCAAACACCTGCCGGCATGCTTCCACCTGGTCATCGATATCCACGATGCGGGTCAGACGTCCGAACCAACGGGCAAACCTTTCCTGTGTTATAAGGGACTGCGGGTAGACATCCTTACCATCCCGTGTTATATGCCAGCCACAAGAGAAAATGAGGCGTGCCCCGGGTTGTGCATGGTCAAGTACGGCTTGGGCTGTTCCCGACGAGTAATGGTTAGCACCCCAAGGTACTAACACGATTAACACCCCATCACAACCTGCAACCGCCTTCTGAATGACTTGGGGATAATTCGTCGCTCCCGGTAAGACGGTGATGCGGTCCCTGAACGTTTCGAGCTTGGCTATACTGCGCGCACGACACACGCCAACCACCTCGTAGCCTCGATCCAGCGCGTGCTGCACCATATGCTGCCCGAGCTTCCCAGATGCCCCCACGATACAAACTTTCTTCATATCGTATGGATATAGGAATGTGTGGGTGGGAAACGCTTCCCAGTCCGAAGCAATCTTCTCTGCTGAATAGAAGGCTGCTTTCCCTTCGTTTTACTTGGGGCAAAGGTCGCAAAGCAGTGAAACCACAGGGGCATGATATAAACGCTCTTCGCAGTGATAAGAATGCTACTGCAGTCCGCCACTGAGTTTCACGTTGGCAGCTTCGGGGGACGTACCGGTTTTCGTTTGAGAATGGCTATCCTCACGGTAATGGCAGCCGCGGCTGGTGCGGTTACGATGAGCAGCATAAGCCACGATCAGCGCCGTCTGTACGCTGTTACGCAAACCAATCAGCCCATCACTCAGGCGTGTTTTACGATAAAACTCCTCGATATCCAGCCAGATCTGGCGCAGGTCTCGGATGGCCCGGTTCAGACGGTACTCGCTGCGCACCAGACCCACATAATGCCACATCAGGTTACGCACGCTTTGCATATCCCCCTGGATCAAATTCGGGTCACCTTCATAGATCAGACCGCTATCATTCCAATCAGGGACGTCCTTTTCATTTAGCAGGACCCCCGTCGCCTGTACCTGGATATCCTCCGCAGCCTGCACTCCCCAGACCAACCCCTCCAGGAGGGAAGTGCTCGCCAGGCGGTTAGCACCATGCACTCCGGTACAGCTCACCTCACCCACCGCATACAGGTTCGGGATGCTGGTGCGACCCATCAAATCCACCTGCACGCCACCACAGAAGTAGTGTGCCGCAGGAACCACCGGGATTGGCTGGCGGGTAATATCAACATTCTGCTCCAAGCAGGTGGCGTATATATGAGGGAAGCGTTCCCTAAGATAATCCGCAGATTGGTGAGAGGCGATATCCAGCAAGACGTAAGGGTAACCCTTATCCACCATCTCAGAATAAATCGCCCGGGCAACAATATCGCGCGGAGCAAGGTCCTTCCACTCGGGTGAGTAGCGCTCCATGAAAGGCTTGCCCTGGGGGGTAAGTAGGATCCCCCCTTCCCCACGTACCGCTTCACTGATGAGGAACTTGGTGGTATCGGTTGAGCTCAGTGCGGTGGGGTGGAACTGCATATATTCTGCATTGATGATATTTGCCCCGGCACGGTATGCCATAGCCACCCCGTCTCCTCGCGCCCCAACAGGATTAGTGGTATTCAGGAAAATCTGCCCCACACCACCCGTGGCAAGGATGGTCTTGCGGGCCAGGATGGGCACCACCTGGTGGGTCTCCTGATCGAATACATACGCACCATGGCAAGTGAGAGATTGGTATACCGCCAATGGATCAGAGGCGTGGTGGGGGAATGTGATCAGATCGACCACGGTGTGCTTATCAAGCAAGCTAATGTTCGGCATTTCGCTCAGCTTGCGGAGCAGCGCTCGCATGATGGCGGCGCCTGTGCCATCTCCAACATGCAGGATGCGCCGGCGGGAATGGGCTGCTTCCAATCCCATTATCACCTGACCGTGTGGGTCATGGTCAAACACAAGCCCAGCTTGTTGAATTAAAACCTCATGGAGTAAAACTGGACCGCGCTGCGCGATCAGCCGGACTGCTGGTGGGTACGAAAGACCAGCCCCGGCGGCAAGGATATCCTCTTCAAGCAATTCAGCGCTGTCATCCAATCCACGCCCAACGATGCCTCCCTGGGCATAGTTTGAATTACTGTCCGACAATTCTTCAGCGCGGGTGATGAGGGTGATCTGACGTTGGGAATTTCTGGCAAGCTTCAATGCGGCTGTAGCTCCCGCAATCCCACAGCCAATGATCAGTACGTCGGTTTGCATCTATTCGACCTCTCCCCTCTATCCAATGGCTATCATGCGTTCCACAGAGCGGGCGGCGCGCAGGCGGATATCTTCCGGGATATCGATCACAAACTGGTTGAGCTGCAGGCTCTTGAGCGTATCTTCCAATGTGATCGTGTTCATGTGCGGGCAACGTACCATGCATAAACGCAGCATTTCCTTATCCGGATTGGCGGCGGCGATATTATCTCCCATGGCGCATTCCGTGAGGACAAGGTAGTGCGGGGCAGAGGTCTCTTGCACATATCGGATCATGGCGTTCGTGCCACCAGAAAAATCAGAGGCAGCCACGACCTCCGGGCTGCACTCCGGGTGGGAGAGGATCACCACATCTGGGAACTGCTGGCGTACCGTTTCAATGTCTTTAACCGTAAACTTCTCATGCACTTCACAGCGCCCGTGCCAACCGATCATGCTTTCCTGTTGCTTTCCTACCGGCTGGTAATCCAGTGTGGTGGAGATTTTACCACCAGTGTCATTTAGCTGGGTGGGGAAGATAATGTGCCTGCCGGTCTCCCGGGCCACATTACGCGCCAGGTATTCATCTGGCAGGAAGATGACCGTGTCGGAGTGGAGCGATTCAACCACCGCTTTGGCATTGCTGGAGGTACAGCAAATATCCACCTCGGCTTTCACATCTGCATACGTGTTGACGTATGCCACAGCCGGCACACCGGGATAGCGGGCACGGAGCTGACGAACGTCTTCGGCGGTGATACTGGCAGCCAGGCTGCAGCCTGCTTTCTCGGATGGCAGTAAGACTGTTTTGGTGGGGTTGAGCAGCTTGGCGGTCTCCGCCATGAAGCGAACCCCGCAAAAGACGATGATATCCTTATCTGTTTGGGCAGCCTTGCGGCTGAGATCGAGTGAATCGCCTCTGAAATCCGGGATGGAATAGAACAGTGCCGGCTCCATGTAATTGTGCCCCAGGATGACGGCATTTTTTTCTTTCTTCAGCTGGTTGATCTCTTCAGCCAGCTCGGCTTTATAACGCAGCTCAAAATCTGGCACAACCTTGCTGAGCTTGCTTTTCATATCTTCGTACATACTTTCGACTGACATAAAACGCTCTCCAATTCCACATTCCATGAAAAACCTGGATTGTGGACTTACTCTATCCTATTTTCATGCTGATGTCAAGAGTGGGGGCGGAGTGCGTGAGAGCGCCGGATGAGATGAAATCCACCCCGGTCTCAGCGATGAGGCGTACTGTTTGAGGGGTGACGTTCCCGGATGCCTCCAGCGGGGTGCGCCCATTGGCAACCTGGACTGCTCTGCGCATCGTTTCCAGATCCATATTATCCAGCATGATGCGGTCCACGTGCAGGTTGATGGCTTCCTCCAGCTCGGTGAGGTTTTTCACCTCCACCTCAATCTTGTAGCGTTCACCGTACATCTCCCTGACGCGCTTGACGGCGGGTGTGATGCCACCCGCCCCACTGATGTGGTTGTCTTTGATCAAGACCATATCGAACAGACCAATGCGGTGGTTCTGGCCTCCCCCCATGCGGACGGCATACTTGTCCAGGTAACGCAGACCCGGGGCAGTCTTGCGAGTGTCGAGGATGACCGCACGGGTTCCCTTTACCGCATCTACAAACCAGTGAGTCATGGTCGCAATCCCTGACAACCTGCCCAGGAAGTTGAGTGCTGTGCGCTCACCTGCCAGCACCGCCCTGCCACCGCCCTGTACTTGCACGAGTACCTGACCCTTCTGCACCAATCCACCATCCTTCATTTGACTCCTGAAGGCGATGGTCGGATCGACCAACCCAAATACCACTTGAGCGACTGGCAAGCCAGCCACGACACCATTGGCTTTGGTGCGGATGTAACCCGTGAGCGGGAGGCCACCCGGAATGGTCGCCTGGCTGGTTACATCTCCATCTGCCGGGTGGCCTCCAAAGGAAGCCAAATCGGCCTGGGCGGAGAGGTCTTCTGCTAACGCAAGCTGCAGGGCTGCCAGCACGGAAGAGTGCTGGAGCTCAGTAGGTAAAAGTGTTTTAACCATCTCAATACGAGACTTTAATTGATATTCTTGTTCATTCATAGAAATCCCTTTTGACCAATTGTACCGCAAGGATGAAGTCTGCTGGGGGAATATATCATTTTGAGGATATACCGATGGCAAACACTCCCCGACAGCAAAAGGGAAACAAGGGTCGTTTTTGAAAAATTTCGAAGAGCAACGAATATATATTTCCTCGCTCTCACAGTACGGTCGCGAGGCTGCGTCGCAAAGAACGCTCCTTGATTGCATTCAATTAATCTCTTCCATGAATATCATTCATGTCGCTTGCATAATTCGCTCGCGATACTTCGTCGCAAACATCGCTCCTTGATTGCATTCAATTAATCTCTTCCATGAATATCATTCATATCGCTTGCATAATTCGCTCGCGATACTTCGTCGCAAACATCGCTCCTTGATTGCATTCAATTACCTCGCTTACAAAAGGCTTTCTTGCATCGCTCACATAGAGCGTTCGCGATGTGTTGGTATAAATCGCCTCAATGTTACATGCAATGCCGGCGAATAAATTCGCACCTTCGTGGACTGGTGGTGAGGAATAACAGCTATATTATAGCACATATGTTCTAATTCCACAAGTGGTTTAGGCAAAATCTGGAATTTTTTAAGATTTCTAATCTCGGGAAAGACCCTAAAGGTTTCCACAACTGGCAATGGTTCTACATATTAAAGAACGAGTTGCAGGCGAATGATCATTTTAATGGTAAAACCTTTAGGGTCGGGGAAGAAAGGTGGTTATGAGTTAGATAGGATGTCAATTCTCCACTTCGTTGATCCCTTTCCCCGGTTTGTGGGGGATGATTTCATGACGATGGTTTATTGATTTGCTGTGAATGCCAAATAATGCTTATATAGCTCGATAATTTTAAATAACAATCGATTCAAGAGATTAATTTATTCTTTATGGGCTTGGAACCCATACCGTAAGCGTTTTGGAAATTGGAACCGGATTATATCCCAAAGATTGGGCATATTCGACCAAAGGCGCTTCTTCAATGGGTTCCATCCCCACCAGGATGGCGGCGGGTGGATCGGCTGCCAGCTCGATCTTCAAATCATCCAGAAGGGGTAAACCGACAACCTGTCGCTGTTCGGGTGACATATAGGGCAAGATGCGGTAGAAGAACATATCTATAAACACGGGGTACACCTGCATGCCGGCTTCGAGTGGAATGAAGGGGGTGAGGGTGAGCACTTTCCCGGTTGGAACGACCTTGCGTAAATCGATGCCGGCCTGCCTCATCATGAGAGGGCGCCAGGCTTCGGGGTGACGCAGGAAAGTGACCCGGCGATAGTCATCGACACGATAAAATGTGACCAACAAAGCCAGCAGGGCAAAGAGCAAGGCAGGTGTGGATAATAACCTTAGGCGTGAAAAATCTTGAGGCAGAAGAATAGAGACACAATAGGAGATGAATAGCACTGCAAAAGGCAGCACGGGATAAAAGTATTGCAACCAGGTAGGGGAGGCAATGAATGATCCGACCAGGCTAAAGAGGATCAATACCAGCAATGTAACCAGTAGCGTGATGTTTCGTGGGTGATCCGATGAACTCGCAGTGTCATCAGTGGGGGTGCGAGGTTTGCCGACCCCAAATAAAGCCAATCCAAAGAACAAAACACCAAGAAAGACAAGCAAATTCCCGGGCATGGCCATGACCGTGTTCCAGAAATAACTCCACTTTTCAGCAAAAGTGATGGGACCAGAGAAGTTGGTCTCCTGGCGAAACACGGTGTTGAGGGTATGGTAGGTGAAGTTTTCAAAGATGAACTGCCTGGGTGCGATAGAGAAGAAGTATAGCAGTGGCATCAGAGCGATCAGTAACCCCGCAGCAAAGAAGAGACCATTGCGGAGAATTGCTGGTTTATAAAACCGGGCAGATGAAGGTTCTCCGGGTAGGAGCAGGATGCCAATGAAAAATGCAGGCAGGAGGAGGAGCATGCTAATGCGCGAACCAATGGCAAGGCCCAGGATCAAACCACTGGCAAACAACCAGCCTGTTATCGGGTTTATAAGATGGCTTTTTTCGTCCTTTTCTGGTATTTGCCGGCCTTTCAGATAGGCCTGGACGAAAGCCATGAAACCAAGGATAGCCAGAAATGACGAAAGCACCTGGTTCCAGGCTAAACCGGTGGTGAACACAGCCAGAGGGTTCCCGATCAGAAGCAAAACACTCCCAAAGGCGATGAATAACTGCCAGGGCCATTTGAGATGGTGGGCGAATTGTTTGCTCAAAAAGAAGACGACCACGGCTGTGCCCGTGGCAAGGACAGCAGATAAAAAGCGAGCAGCCAGGAAATAATATCCGGTAAATTTAAACAATAGAGCTTCAAGCAGCACATGATAGGGGAAATGCTCCAAGGGGAAGTCGCGGTAGGGCAGCAAGCCCAGCCTGGAAATCAGTATACCGACAGCGACGTACATTTTCTCGTCCCGACCAACCTCGGAGCGAACTGCCAGGCTCAGGTTGAAGAACAAAACAGCCAGAAAAAAAATGGCGATGGCAAAAGCTATGATAATAGAAGATGCTCGTTTAGTTTTCATGTCGCTTGAGTGGAAGGCAGGATATTTGGTCCGTTTGCCCATTGAAGGATTGGACGGCCCTGATGGATAAGTGTTGATTTCAAACTTCCCATACTTCGT
>Ga0315283_10003703_pt1 | contig 13133 bp, 16 predicted proteins | sample YL17G09_0_MG_FD_204541 | JGI IMG/M metagenome (GOLD analysis project Ga0315283, IMG submission 204541) | Sediment microbial communities from Yellowstone Lake, YNP, Wyoming, USA - YL17G09_0 | ecosystem: Environmental > Aquatic > Freshwater > Lake > Sediment | place: USA: Wyoming | collected...
CGTCATGCAGATGCACAAAAACCTCACCTCGTCCTTATTATACTTTGTTTGTTCATTTAAATACGACAGACACCGATTTAATTGATAAATACAAAAATCTTTTTGACAAACTACAAGACAAAACAAACCAATATAGGAATGGTGCTAATCACTGTATTGACGCAGGAGTTGATATTTTTACGCCGGTTGAGCAAACTGTAACTGCATCAGGTTTTTCACATAAAGTAAAAACTGCTCTAAAATGCGCTATGTATTTTAATGATGGAACTAGTAGTTTACGTGTACCTTCTGGTTTCCACATGTATCCTCGTTCTAGCACTGGTGCTAGTACTCCTCTGCGTCTTTCAAATTCTGTAGGAATTATTGATTCTGGTTATCGTGGCGAATTAATGGGATTATTTGATAATATTTCTCAGAATGACTACACTATTGAGCAATACCAACGTGTATTGCAAATTTGTGCTTCTAATTTAACATATCCTATTTTCCCTGTATTGGTTGACAATGTAGACATGCTAGATAAATATGTTTATTCAAATGATAGAGGTTCTGGTGGTCTAGGTTCAACTGGATTGTAATTTAATTAACATAATAAATGTTTGAGTAAATGCGTAATTTTTTAATAATACTATTTTTAAATATATTGTATTATTAAATGGCTGGTGGTGTAAGAAAGAATCCTAGTTTTGGTTTAATTTTTGGAAACCAGACAAATATTTTTAATAAATACGTTCCCGGTTCTGGTGTAGGTGCTTTAAGTCGTTCAGTAAGACGCCATTTAAACATAAATGCTTCATTTTGCAAATCTCAATGTGGTCCTAGATAAGATTTAATAACATAAGTTATATAAAAATAATTTATATTATTAATTAGTGATAATGAATGCTATATTAACAAATATATCACCAAGTAATGTTAAACAGTTGTATGTTTCTCTCTTTTATAAAACAAAAGATAAGGCGGATATGGTGCTTGAGCCTCTACAAGCCATTATACAATTGGCTATGTTGAGTGTATGTCCGGTTGGAACTAAATTAGCAATAAAGGAAAATATTTTATATTTACAACCTCCCACAGTAATGCAACCTCTAAGTAGGTGGTATAATTCTGATAAAAAGGATGATCTACTTTTTTTATTTCAAGTAATTAGGCGATTTATCAAATGGTACAATCCTACAAATAATAGAAGTAGTCCAATTAGTCTTGAATTGTATAAATTATTAGTTAACATGGCGATTCAAGGACTGGATAAATTGTTTAAAACTTATATTTCATTGGAATGTAATACAATCATGCAGGTGGTTAATATGTATAAAAACTTGCTACAAACAATGGACAATCAAGATGTTGATAAAATTTTTAATGATACAGGAATAAACATGGATGAGGTTTTTCAAAAAATAATTACGATTTATGATAGCACATTGTTGTCTCTTATAAGTAACGCTTTAACAATTGTTGATAATGAAACTGATGAGATTATTTTATTAGAATTTATCAATGGTTTTAATTTAATGTTAAAAAAAAATAACATAACTATCCAAAATTGGATAAAGGATAATTTAATTTTATAACATTTTTGTTGCTTTATTTGAAATTTGTTTATAAGTTTTTCTTGAATATTTAGGATGCGAACGACCTTTAAATTTTTTTTTCATTGAACTTCCCCATTCTTGAGATCTTACATAAGCTGCGTATACTCCTTTACGGCTTATTTTGCAGGTATTTTTTTTACAAATAGGAAAACTTTTGTTTGGTCCAAGAAAACATTTTTTTCCGCATTTGCGCATCATAACAGTCCGTTGATGTGTACTTGGCTTTTCTTTTAACCATCCAGACCAAGGCAAATTCTTGCGAGTATTTCTCATATATTATAAGTGAATATTTAAATAATTAAGTTGTAAAATAATAATTATAAATGATTGTATTTAAATTTATCATTTAATGATATATAATGTCAAAAAATAGTAATCCTAGAAACGAAATAATTAAATCAAATGATGAACCTGAAATTTTAGAGTTAAATCAACAAAATATAGATGTTCATGTTAAATATTTAGTTGGAGACTATCCAGGAGGAAGTGAGCCTAGTGACTCTGATGGTGAAGACGAAATAAGTGAATTTCATGCAAGTTGTGATAGTCCACATTATATTGAAATGGATTATCAAAATAAAAATAATATGGAATTAATTAATAATAAATCTTTGTCTTATAAAAAATTATCATACAATAGTGTTAAACAGCAGGTTAATAAGTATTATAATTTAGATACTATACATAAATATTCATCTTCATTAGACATATTAGCAAGTTATATTAAGGGTCAAAAAATAATTTACATGGAATCCCGAGCAACCGAGGCAAACTCATTAAATGCTCTTATGTTACCATCCATTATTTTATCGGCGTGTTGTAGTGTATTATCCCAAAGTGTTACCGGTTATGAGTATGGAGAAATTATTTTATCATCTCTTAATGCATGTATTGCTGTGTTATTGGCAATTGTCAATTATTTAAAACTTGATGCCGCGAGTGAAGCCCATAAAATCTCGTCACATCAATATGACAAATTACAATCATTTATTGAATTTTCATCAGGCCAAGTTTTATTATTTAGTCATCCATTATTAAACGAAGAATATTCAAACCGCATGATGAGTCAATGGAAAGAAAGAGCAATAATTGCGTCTAAATTTGGTGAAAATTATAAACAATTACACAATAAATTTAAAAATCTTAATAATGATAATAGTGAACCAAATACGGAAACTAATGAAGATGCTAAAAATAAAATTCAAGATGAGTCAGATGAAAAAAAAAAAGAACATCTGTTGTTATTTGAGCAAGAATATAAAAAATTTATAGAATTATTTGATGACAAAATGATTGCCGAGGCAAAACTATTAGAGGAAATGCGTAATAAAATAAAAGATGTTGAGAAAAAAATAGCCGAAATAAAAGAAACAAATTTATTTACTATACCACGTTCAATAAGACATCGTTACACAATCATTTATCACACAAATATTTTTGCGGTTATTAAAAAAATAGATGACTATAAAACTAAAACAATTAATAATCTTAAAAATGTTAAAAATGAGATAAGGTTTATTAATGCTCTTCAAAAGAGAAATCAATATAAAATACCAGATGAATATAAACGAAAATTAAAACGTTTATTTATTGAAAAAAAAAAATATATTAATATTATTTTATTTTTAAATACAGCATTTTCTGCGATTGATAAATTATTTCAGCAAGAAATTGCCAATGCTGAAATTAAAAAAACTCATTTAATAGCCTTTTTCTTGAATGATATTTTTTCAACTATATGCCCAATTAAATGTAAAAATTTATTTATTCCTATGGGATATGTACCTCACGACAAAATTGGAGGCGAATTAATACGTAAAATAATTGGATTATGTGATGATGAAAGTGCATTTACAGACGAATTATTTGATTTAGATGAAATTATAGATAAACGAACGCGTCGTGGTAATTCTCTAGATTTTTTACATTTCATTAATAAAGATAAAAGAAATAGACATTTTGGTGATGATATTGTTTAAGTTAGCTTAGTGCATATTTTTACGTTTTGTTGATTTTCGCTTATTGGTTTTTCGCTTATTGGTTTTTCGTTTTCTATTGGTAAGTAATTTTAGTTTTAGTTTTTTGGATCTAATAGATATTTTTCTCTCTTTCCCTCCGCGTCTTCTCCGAGATAAATCAAATAATGGCATATATATTATATCATTATTTTTTCTAAACAATCACATTAAACTAGCAAGCCAATTATTATTTTATTTAATAATATATATAATGAACATTAATGATACTTCGGTTGAAACTTTAAATATTAAAACCATTAGTAAGAAAGATGGTATTACTATTTATCATTTAGATAAATTAATTAGTGATGAAAAAATGCATGGGCTAATAGATACTCCTGTTAAACCAAGTAATATTAAATATATTATTACCCATGATGCGGATGTTTATGACAAACAAGGTAATTTATTAGCACTTTTTAGAAAGAAAAAATTACCCGAAAATCACATTAAAAATTTCTTTGACGGAGTTATTAGTTTTGCTATGAATCCTACATCAAATCGTAAAATTTCATCTGGTGCTTACTCTAAAGGATTAACAAAAAAAGTGAATATTTATACTAACATAGTTGGTTATTTTGATAAGATGTCTCCGCGACAAAAATTTATGCTTAAACAAAAAGGAATACCATTAGGATTACAAGTAAGAGAGACAAGATTTAATCAAGAGTATCCTGAAGTTTTTAAAAATGATTTAGTTCCATTAATTCAGGATATTGATAAATCTTATAAAAAATATGTTCCTAATAAATATAAACTTCAGAGAAAAAAAGCCGACCAAACTCCATTCCGCATTGAAGATACTTCGTTTACTACAGTAACAGTTAATATTAATTTTAAAACTACAATACATAAGGACACGGGTGATGATCCTGAAGGTTTTGGCAATTTAGTTGTTATTGAAGATGGTGAATATGAGGGAGGTCAAACATGTTTTCCTCAGTTTGGAATTGGTGTTGATGTTCGCCAAGGAGATGTTTTATTTATGAATGTTCACGAATTTCACGGCAATCTTCCTATTGTTCCTATAACAAAAGGGGCGCGTAGAATGGCAATTGTAAGTTATTTAAGACATGACATTTGGAAAAAAACAAAAGGCATGAGTCGTAAAAAAATGATTGACCATATAACTAAAATGAGAAAAGGACTTGGTTTTGTAGAACACCAAAAAAAAAATAGTACAAAAAAACATAATAATCATTTAACTAATAAAACAAAAAAACACAGAAAATAAAATAATAAAATAATAAAATAATAAAATAATAAAATACTGTAATAATATAAATGCCAATTAATAATTATGTTGTTTGCATTCCTAGTTATAAGAGAGCCAACATTTGCAATGAACAAACTCTTGAAATGCTTCACAAAAATAAAATAGATCCCAAATTGATTTATGTTTATGTTGCTAGTAAAGAAGAATATGACGATTATGAAAAAGTTTTAGATAAATCCAAATATAATAAAATGTTTATTGGAATAAAAGGATTAGTTCAACAAAGAGATTTTATATCTAAAAGTTGGCCAAAAGGTAAAAACATTGTCATGTTTGATGATGATGTTCAAAAAATAGACCTTTCTATGTCAAAACTTTTTAAAGGACATTCACTAGATTATTTTTTAAAATATGCTTTTGAACAGTGTAAAATAAATCACTCATACATGTGGGGAGTTTATCCTGTTTATAATCCTTTTTTTAGAAAAGGAAGACCTGAAATGACAACAAATCTTACGTATATTGTAGGTGCATTTTATGGTATTATAAATAGGCCTGACATGAAAGAATTAAAACTTTCAATTACAGAAACATTTAATGGTCAGAAAGAAGATGTTGAGAGAACAATTAAATATTTTATTGAAGATGGAATTGTTTTGCGGTTTGACCGAGTGGGATTTACTACGAAGTATTATGGAACTACTGGTGGATTAGGTACATTTGAGGCTAGATTAATTCCAATGAAACAAGCATCAGAAGCATTATTGAAAAAATTTCCAGAATACGGAAGCATAGTTGTTAGGAAAAATGGGATGACTGAATTTAAAGTCAAAAAGTTGCCTTCCAAATATGAAACTCCTGATATATCAAAAAAATCCATTAAAAATAAGACATCAAAAACTTCAAAGAATTCCAAAAAAAATAAAACAATTAAAAAATCTAAAAAATCATAGTTTCCATATTATATAGAATTATCATTTCCATATAATATATTATATTATATTATAAAATTGCCCCCTTTGAGAATTGAACTCAAGACCTTCTGTTTACAAGACAGACGCTCTACCAACTGAGCCAAACGGGCACTCTCATTTAAATGTATTAAAATGTCTTTAAATTATTTTATTTAAAACATTAAATAAAGATAGACATACAATTTACATAATCATTTAAATAATTATTTAAAGTCAATTGGTAAACTTATATAAAGTTAATTATGGACATTTATGTTGTAACTGAATTTGGTTGTAATAGTAGTCATAATGATATGTATCCTCCAAAAATTCTAGTATTCAAAAATCGTGAAGATGCTTACGCACATTATACAAATGAGAAAAATAAAATTTTACAAATGAAAGAAGATTATGGCATTGATTTTATGTTATATTGCAAAGGCGAATGTATTATTCAATGCGGAATGGATGATGAACATGGTGCAAAAAGACCTATTGGTGTTATGATTAAACATCAATTTGTGCAATGATTAAAATAAAAAAATCTATCAACAAATCTACTAATAAATCCATTAGTCTTGGTCTTCTTCCATGATTTCTCTCATCTTGCGCTTGTTGTCTTGTACTTCTAAGCAGTATTCTTCTAGGGTCTTTGTCACTGTTTCAGATGATGGATCCTCCCCATCACCTTCTTCGCGAAAATCTTCGCCAGACATTTGGAATTTAATTACCTCTACATCACGCTGTTGTCCAATTCGGTGGCATCTGGCAATTGCCTGATCTTCAACCGATGGGTTCCAGTGAGGCGACACGAAGTATATCTCATTGTAATCTTGAAGATTTAATCCCTCGCACGCAGTCTGTATCTGCAAAATCAAAACATCAACTGAATTAATTAGTTTATGTTTTCTATCTTTCTTGGAAGTACGCCCGTCAAATGTAGAAATTATTAATTCCGTAGAAATTTTAAGACGCGACTCAATCTCGTCTATCTCTCCACGATAATGACAAAATATAATTTTTTTATTTCCATTGTCTTTTCTCTCTATGATGGCAGATATAACCGCGTCTAGTTTACTGCTACAGTTTGACCCTTCATTAAGATGAACAAACTGCTCTCTATTTATGGTCCCAGAGTTTACCATTTTATTAATTTTATTTTTTAACAGACCAGGATAAATACAACTCTGTCTTGCGTATGTAAGTGCTTCCAAGTGAGTGTAAGATATCTGAGGAACATACTGAAGCAAATTAGAGATTTTCCGAATGCTTGAATGGATTTCCTTTGATAGCCATTTTTCATTTTTATTTTTAAAACACACACTCAAATCTTGTACATTTAATGCTGGAAGAAGAATTCCTACATCGGCTTTAGTCCGTCGCAGTACAAATTTTTTTAATAAATTCAATAAGTTATCCTTGTTAGTGTAATAACTTGACGGAATTCCCATGGCATCGCAAATACTAAAGAAATCCCGCTTCGCATTTTGTATAGGAGTACCTGTAATCAACCAACGAATTTTAGACTTAATTCGCATTGATCCTAAATGCACGTTTGTTTTGTGATTTCTCAAATGATGAGCCTCATCATAAACTACGCGATTCCATGATACTTTATATAGCAAGTTTTTGTCAGAAGTTTTACTATTGTAAGCAATCATCCCGTAGGTTGTTAACACAATGGCTGAATTTTTTAATATTTCTAATGTAACGTTTTTTTTGTATGATCCGTGATATATTATTGCACTATGTCCTAGGGTCTGTCTGATAACTTTGTGCCACTGGTCTAACAATACTACTGGCAATACAATCAGCGTACGCATCATGAAATTGCTCACAATTGTTCCTAGCATCTGAATGGTTTTTCCAAGACCCATTTCATCGGCAATTAGTCCTCCTCTCACGCGCACATCGTCGTCTATTTTAACCCCTTCAATTTCGTTGCCAACGCACCAAACAACCCCTTCATGTTGGTAAGTCTTTTTATCCAATTTGGCTCTCTCTAAATATCTATCAAAATTGCTCAAGTCCATTAATGACTAAATTTATATGAGTATATGATTATCTATTTAATGCAAAACTTAAAAAAAACTTCAATTTTTTTCAAAATTATAAGAATTATATTTATTATTAATTTAATATAATATAAAAAACTTACCTGTAGTTAAAATGTATGTAATAACATTTAAATATATTTAACTAATTTTTTTTGAATCTGTCGCATATAAAATGACTCGGCTTGATTTTCCAACATCCATCCAGCATTACAATAACTTTGATATATTCCAACCGCCATTTTATAATCATACTCTATGACATCGTCACGATACAATTTATCAAGCGACCTTAATTGTTTCTCGTCATTTTCCCAATCAATCAAATCCATTTCTGAAAATACAAAATCGTTTAGATTATTTATAATATATGGATTTTTTGAACGGCATTTTTTATCACATGCGTTTACAAAGTAAGTTGGCAGTATAAGAGTTGAAGTTTTTAAAAAATAGTTAATCTCATCAACCGTAAAGTTTCCAAACACAATATAAGTTAAACTATTCATTTAATAAGGTGGTTACATTATCAATGTATCAGAAAAAAGTTTTCAATTTTTTTTATTAATTAATATATAAATATAAATTGACATTATGTAAATATATATTAATATTAATATTAATATATTATGCAAGATTATAATTTAATAAGTTTTCCAAGAAGTGGACAACATTTAACTGAACGGCTTTTAGAAACAGTTTGCAAATATTTTAATCAACCATATTCTTATTGTGAATTTTATAGTTGTTGTAACAAAAATCCTTGTATTAAAAAATCTAGATTTATGAAGAACCATGACTTTGGCTTTGAATTAAAAATAAATCAAAATAATAAATACATTGCTCTTTATAGAAGTAATTTTATACATCAACTTGAAAGTTATTTTAGAATAAATTTTCCAAATGACAAAACATTTAATTATTTAGACGACCATTTGCTTTACTCAAATTTACTGGAATTTATTAAAATAAAAATTCCTCTTCGTAATGAATTTATCAAAAAATGGATTAATAATGACAATGAAAATATATTGAAAATTAACTATGATGAAATAATTAAAAATCCACATGATTATTTAAAAAAAATATTAATGTTTATGGAAATAAATCATAGCAATGAAGATATTTTAAATATATTATCATCATTTGAACCGATAAAGTATTTAAATCACTTGCCACAAAAACTTGTTGATAAGATTATGCATGATTTAAATAATAAACCAATTTTACAAAAAGGTAGATTTTCTAAAAACACATGGAATTTATTTAAAAACCAAATAAAATAAAATAAAGAAAAAACGTAAAATATTACGTCCATTATTTTATTTAATAACAAATACTAACTACTGTCCTATTATCTAAATCTATCTACTACATAAATCAATGCCGAATTTAAAGCCATGATCCACCGTCGTCCTCCTCATCAGAATCGCACGCCCAGTTTGAAGTAATTATAAATTTTGAGTTCATGAACTCATTGTTATCTGCAAACCTGATAGTTTTCTTTGAAGCTGCCACCGCGACGGCGACATCAATTGCCTCCACAAGAACATTGGTAGGCGCGAGAGCAACCATATTTCGCGTGGCTACTACTGGCTTGGGCTTAGTTGCCGCAATAGAAGCCCAACTAGAACCGGTCGGTACATGCGACTGCGGCATGAAAACGATACCTTCATTTTTCAATGTCGGGAAATCCCGCCACAATTCAAATTCAGGCACTACTTCATCTGCCTTCTTGGCAGAAACACAAGTAGCAGTTGGCGTCTCAGTTGGCGTCTCATCAAGCCCCACAATGCGAAACTTTCCGGGGATTGACTTCGTCTTGGATACACAAGTCCAACCGTCATCCTCAACCGACGACGTGATCTTGGGTTGCTCTTGGCGGGATTGATACTTACCTGAATGAGTCTGGGTCTGGGTCTTGGTCTGGGGCTTTGTCTGGGTCTGGGTATTCTCACGAGATGCTAGTGCGGGACAGTACTTCACCGTGTGACCGATGTCGTGACAGTACCCGCATTCTAGCGACAGAAGATACGGACAAACCACCACACTATCTGCCCCTACTTTAGAGCGCACATAATGAGTGTCATAATCCTTCTGGTTCGCGTCATAGCAGACCTTGCAGAACGGCTTCTGCTTAATTGAAGATGTTTTCTCAGTGTTGAAGACGATACGAGCGTTGGTAAACTTGGAGTTCATTGTTGAGATGTTAGATACTTTAGTCTGTGAAGTAAAAAAGTATTTCAATTTTTTTTTAAATGCTTATAATTAATATAAATATATAAAACTACTAGGTTATATTAGGTTATATTAGGTTATATTAATTATACATTAATTAATTATTATTATATTATATTTCATAATTAGATAATACTCTCTAATTTACGAATAATTAAATCTACAACTGGAACTGAAACTGCATTTCCTGCCAACTTATACAAAGCACTATCACAAACATTTGGAAGTTTATAATCTGATGGAAATCCTTGTAGATTAAAACATTCTCTCGGAGTTAATTTTCTAATTCCTTTATTATCTTTCAATAAAGGAACATTATGTCCACCTCCACCCATATTAGCCGTTAAAGTCGGACAACAATTACTCTTATTTTCTCTTACATAAAATCGCCTGTATTGATAAATAACATTATCAGATATATGTTTAGTAATTCCATTTTCTATTTCTTCAAATACCTTAAATCTATTAGTATAATAATATTTATCGTCAACATTTTCTTCTAACATATCACTAATTTTACCTTGTTCTTGTTCAGGAAAATCAAAATTAAACTTATCATATTTTTCTTTGTCACGAAACCCTACAATATAAATTCTTTCACGATGCTGAGGGATACTAGTAATTTTATTTGTATCAAGTATAGCAGTCTTTATATGATAACCTATTTCTTGCAATTTAGTTTCAATAATTTCATAGGTTTTTCCATTATCATGTGATTTTAAATTTTTAACATTTTCTAAAATAATAATTTCTGGATTGTGTTTTTCTAAAATTTCTACAATTTTCCAAAATACATTTGACCTTTTGTCATCAAACCCTTTTTTATCACCCGCTATACTAAAGGGTTGACAAGGAAACCCTCCGCATAAAAGATTGTGATGAGGTATATGCGATACATCAACGGCATTTAAATCTTTAAGAGTAAATTTATGTGTCGGATTATTAAGTTCATATATTTGTTGTGAACATTCCATCATGTCATTACTAAATACACATTCAAATTTATTATTTTGTTCAAGTACTAATGAAAACGCACCAGTTCCAGCAAATAAATCAATAAATTTTAATTTAACCATTTTCGTTATATTGTTAACATGTTTAAATTTTAAATCTTAAATCTATTTTATAAATTTAACTTATTTTAAGATTTTATGTTAAATTTATAAATTCCATTTACATCACATGTTATATATTATTTTTAATAAAATAAACATTGTAAATAAAATCCCCCAACAATTAAATATATTATTTAATAATTTATTTGTTATTTCAACGTTCATCATTTCCAATATTTTTATTAAATATCCCCAAGGACCTTTCCAGTCTTTTTTATTCCATAAATTTCTCTCTATCTTTATACAAATACATCCATGAAAATACAAATGTAAAATCATTATGATAAACCAAAATGCCATTGATAAATAAAAATAAATGTTAATCTTACCCACCACTAGGTATAACATGGAAATTGAAACAATTGACCAATGTAGCATTAATACAATGTTTCCGCTAATATTACCATTGTTTGTTATTTTGTTTAAATATTCACTCGTTTTTTCAACAATTAAGTCTGTATGTTTTTTTCTAGTTTCAATGTCAGGTATCATTATAATTTAATATTATTATAATGATAAATTATAATCTTAATTACAATCTTAATTACAATCTTAATAATCATTGACATCATAGTAATCATTGTAGTTGTCATTTTCATCATCATCATCTTTCTTACTGATTACTTTGTAATGAGTTTCAATGTGGTTTAAATGCAGAGAAACAAAATCACATGCCTTATAATAATCAGTAAAAGAAGCACTATAAAGGTAATTTGAATTTGAAATAGGAACCGATACAAGTATATTAGACGGAGTTACTTTAATAGTAAAGTCATCCAATGCTCTCTCTGATTTACTATAAATTAATAAATCTTTATCATTGTTCTTAAGGCTCCATCCATTTTCCATAAATTCTTCGTGTACAGTGGAAAATCCTTTATTGCTTAATACATTATATTCATTGTTGACGGATTTGCATTGTTCACTTTCCATTATAATCACTAGTAGTCATTCTTTTAAATTTATTTACATAACTATTTATTTTTTATTTTTTCTTATCTTTTTCATCTTTCTAGTTTTTCTAGTTTTTCTATGTTTTTTACTCTTAGATTTTTTAAATGTTTTTGTCTTTTTACCGCCGCCTTTGCGACTGCCTTTACCTTTGCGTTTGCGATATCCTGCTGCTTGCGAAACTTCTGAAACTTCGTCATCCGCTTTTCCACCAAATAAGCGACGTCTTGAATTTTTAGTTACTGGTTTGTCATCATCTTCGTCATCTTGCAATACTTCTTCGTCGCCAGAATTGTTTGACTTTGGTCTTACTGGTTCATCGTCAAGGTCTTCATTGTCTGCATTATCATCTTCTTCGTCTTCTGCTTCATCTTCTTCAATTTCATCCTCTTCTTCTTCATCTTCATCTTCAGAATCATCGTCTCCTCCGCCTTTTTTACTTTTTTTAGACTTTTTACTTTTTTTACTTTTTTTACTTTTTTTGGACTTTGATTTATTTAAATCACTTTTTAATATAATCTTTCCACTTTTTTTAAGAATATCATATTCTTTTTTAGCATCAGGCAAATACTCTTTGAGAGATTTACCCTTATTTAATTTTGCGTGTTTTTTAACAATCTTTAACCACTCCGACATTTATATATTACTATTAGAAAGAAATAAATTAAATTAATTAAATATACATTTAATACGCGCTAAACATTAAACCCAATTATTTATTTATTTAATTTTTATTTAATTTTTATTTCGTTACTTTATGTCAAACCAAAAATATAATATAATTATAACATATGAATCAAATAAATTACAATGATGATGTCCTTATAGATGTCACTGATAAATTAGAAATTGATGAAACAATTCACAAAATTAATATTATCAATGAATGTCCACCAGACATTTATTTTGAAAAAATAAAAATCAAGTTTAATGAAGCATTAATTAAATATTTAAATAATATTAAAAATGATCCCATGTTTTATGAACACGTTTACA
>Ga0315283_10003707_pt1 | contig 13126 bp, 10 predicted proteins | sample YL17G09_0_MG_FD_204541 | JGI IMG/M metagenome (GOLD analysis project Ga0315283, IMG submission 204541) | Sediment microbial communities from Yellowstone Lake, YNP, Wyoming, USA - YL17G09_0 | ecosystem: Environmental > Aquatic > Freshwater > Lake > Sediment | place: USA: Wyoming | collected...
CACTCAATCTATTTTGTTACGTATACAGGGCAGTTACTGACTGTACCATCTCCTCAGCACTCTGGGAATAGCTGCGCAACGAGTCAAATAATAGATTCTCTTTCTTGAGGACCCAATCCCCAGAATCTCTAACCTTGCTTCGCTTGGGGCGCCGAGTTTTTCTTGGTGTCTTTACTTCGTCTTGATTCTCCCTAGAATTTATTCTCAGAACCATCTCGGATTATATTTATACTAAATTAATGGTATATTAAATGCAGGGGAATATACCTGGGAGAGAGGCAGCGGTTACCGGGAAGAAAAGGGCATGGGCGAACTCATCCGAGTTTCAGGGAATCTTAGGAGCGGCAAGCGCCTGGCAATAAGGATTTCCGGCTTGATTGTTGCTCTGGCGGCAGGGCTGCTCCTGCTGGCCAGCGGTTGCAGCGGCGACACCGAGAAGGTTACCGTTGACTTCACCAACACCGTGCCGGTGGCCCGTCCCGGAACTCAAGGGATAGCTTCTCCTCCGCTCCGGGTGGCTGTGGCCGCCATGGTTTCCCCCAAAGAGACCCTGGAGCTTTACCGGCAACTCCTCACTTACCTCGGGCACAAGACGGGCAAAGACCTGGAACTGGTGCAGCGCAAGACCTACGGCGAGGTCAATGAATTGCTGGGCAAAGGTCTCATCGACCTGGCCTTTGTCTGTTCCGGGCCTTATGTGACGGGGAAAGACCGATATGGCTTTGTCCTCCTGGCCGTCCCCGAGGTTCATGGCCATCCCACTTACTCCGCCTACCTGATCGTTAATAAAGAAAGTAACATTCACCGGCTTGAGGATCTCAAAGGCCATACTTTTGCCTTCACTGACCCCGACTCCAATACCGGCCAGCTGGTGCCCCTTGCCTGGCTGGCGGCGCTACACACCACGCCCGAAACCTTCTTCAGGCGGATCATCTATACCTATAGTCATGACAATTCCATTATGGCCGTAGCCCGGGGTCTGGTGGACGGGGCCGCCGTGGACGGGCTGATCTGGGATTATTACGAGAAGAAGAATCCGGCCTTCACTTCCAAAACCCGGATCATCAAAAAATCCGAACTATTCGGCATTCCGCCGCTCGTCGCCTCCCGGCAGTTTCCCGCCGCAGACCGGGAACGGATTCAGAATTTGTTGTTTGGCATGCACCAGGACCCGGAAGGGAAAAAAATCCTGGCGGAATTAATGATTGACCGCTTCATCCCGCCCCGGGATGAGTTGTACGACTCGGTCAGAAAAATGGAACAACAATTGAACCGGCTGAAGGAGGAGCCCCATGCGCCCCCGAAGCCTTAAAACCAGACTGCTGTTGGCGGTCGCGGCGCTGGTAATCGGCAGCGGATTGGTCATCGCCTTTCTGGTCACGCATCAATACAGCGCCGCCCTGCGACGGGCTATGTTCAGCCAGGCGGAGAATCTGGCTCATTCTGTGGCTCTCATTGCCGCTGATAAGGTCCTGCTCAATGATCTGGTTGCCCTCCAGAGAATGCTCGACCAGCAGACCCAAAGCAATCCGGTGCTGGCCTATATCTTCGTCATGCGGGATGGCCGGGTGCTGGCCCACACTTTTGAGCGAGGAGTGCCGGTCCAACTGCTGGAAGCCAACGGCATCGGGAGCAACCATCAACCCAGTTTTAAGGAGATCGTCTCGCAGCGCGGCGAGACCTTCCTGGACACCGCCTGGCCCATTTACGACGGCAAGGCCGGGATGCTGCGATTGGGGTTTTCCGAAAGCCCCTACCGGCGGCAGGTGGCCAGGTTGTGGGAGGAGATCGGTGCCTCCACCTTGGCCATACTGCTGGTGGCTTTGATGGGGAGTCTCCTGTTTGTGCGCCGCATTACCCGGCCCCTGGCGGCCCTGGTACAGGCCACCAAAGAAATAGACCGGGGAGAGTCCAAGGTTCGGGTGGCCGTCCAGGGACAGGATGAGATTGCCATTCTGGCGACTTCCTTCAATCACATGGTGAGCCGCCAGGAGGAATACACCCGGCGTTTGGAAGAGCAGGCTCTAGAGTTGGAGCGGGCCCATAATCAGGCCATTACCGCCTGCAAAATCGTCCGGGAAATCAGCGCCCTGCGTGCCTTGCCTGAAATGGGCGCCACTTTGATCGGCAAGTTGCAGGAAACCATGCGCTGTCGCCACATTGCCCTCCTGGTTTTTAATACCGGAAAAGATTGCCTTTCAGTGCTCTCTCACTCGGACCATTACGAGATTAAAGATGAAGCTGTCCTCAAGATCGCCAGGGCGGTCCTGGTGGGAGCGAACAAGCTGACGTTTTCCCGGAAGAACCTGCTGAAACCCCCACTGGTCCCGGAAGATTTCCCTACCGCCGAACGTCAGGCGCTCATCCCCTTCGATGACGGCCAGGTGGGCGGCGCCATCGTCATTGCCTGTCCTGAAGGCTCGTGTAGCCAGGAAGAACTCGAGTTGGTCCGGCTGATCGTCAGCCACAATGCCGGGGCGCTGCGCCGGGCCATGCAGCATGAAGAAGAGGTCAGCGCCTTGAGAGGCCGGGTGGAAGCCGCCGCCGGCTTTGGCGACCTCATCGGCAAAGACCCCAAGATGCAGGTGGTCTATAAGCTCATTGAAGACGTAGCGCCCTCGGATGCCACGGTCCTCATTCAGGGGGAGAGCGGCACCGGCAAAGAACTGGTGGCCCGGGCCATTCATGCCCATAGCCCCCGCGGCCCAGGCCCTTTTGTGGTGATCAATTGCTCCGCCTATCCCGCCACCTTACTGGAAAGCGAGCTTTTCGGCCACGAGAAGGGCGCCTTCACCGGAGCCCTGCGCCAAAAGGCAGGCCGTTTCGAGCAGGCCCACGGCGGCACGGTGTTTCTGGATGAGATCGGCGAAATCCCCCCGGCGGCGCAGATCAAACTGCTCCGGGTCTTGCAAACCCGCAAGTTCGAGCGGCTGGGCGGGGAACAAACCTTGACCGTGGACGTGCGCATCCTGGCCGCCACCAACAAGAATTTGCTGGAGGAGGTGAAGAAGGGGACCTTCAGGGAAGACCTCTTCTATCGCCTCAATGTCATCCCCATCATCCTCCCCCCCCTCCGGGACCGGAAGAACGACATTCCCCGGCTGGCGCTCCATTTCTTGCGCCGGTTCACGACGGAGCAGGGCAAAGAGATCCTGGAGTTCAGCTCCGAAGCCATGCGTCTGCTCCTGGATTACTCCTGGCTTGGCAACGTCAGGGAGTTGGAAAACACCGTGGAGCACGCCGTAGTCCTGGCCAAAGAAAGCCAGGTGGAGGCCTGGGACTTCCCCTCGGCCTTGCGTCTGACCTCGACCCCGCCGACCGCGACGCTTATGGACCAAGAGATGCGTCTGCTCCTGGAGATCCTGGAAGAGTGCGGCTGGAACAAGAAAATGGCGGCCAAACGTCTGGGGGTCAGTCGCAGCACGGTGTACTCCATGATCAAGCGGCATAACCTCTCCCAATCTAAGCCCACCACCCATTAACCTTCTCGTACCACTGATCTTCCGGAAATATCCACTGATACTAAAGCTGCGATCATATGGGTAATTTGTCTTTCTGTAGGGGCGGACCCATGTGTCCGCCCTCAGGTTGGGCGCACACGCGGGTGCGCCCCTACAGACCGGAAGCTTTCCTCACTTCTATGAGCGCAACCTGGCATGAGGCTCCGTTGTGGGTCCTGGTGCGACTAGTGTCTTATTTCGCGACACAGCTAATCTACTTAAAATACAAACTAAAGATAGATAATCGCCCAAAGTGTCCGATGGGTCCGGACACTTTGGGCAAAAAAGCTGGCCGCGCTGGGGGATTTGTGGCAATCCTGAGAAGCGACTCCTGATAGGCCTCTGCCATTTTATCTTATTATATCAATTAGATATTCATTCAAACCTTTCGGTTGACTTCCTCCCTTGAGGGGTCCGGTTCCCTGGCACGATTATTGCTTTTCCCTGGGTCAGGAACCAACTATGGGTTTGGGGCTCAAGGGAAGAAGAATGATGAACCTGCTGAAACCAGCCGTGGTGGTGCTGGATGCCGACGTGCATCAGTGCGGGATCGTTTGCGAGACGCTGAGGCAATTCGATTACCGCGCCACCCCGGTGCATTCCCTGCCTGACCTGCAAGCTCATCTCGAGGCCCATCCCGACCAGGTGGCGATTCTGGACATGGATAGTGTGGCCGCGGATAACCGTTTTTTCCGGGAGCTGAAGCGAAAAATCCCCGGGGTTTATGTTTTGGCCCTTTCCAGCCGATCCTACCATCCAGGCCTGGAAGAGGCTATGGGCTCGCATATTTATGCCTGTCTCGGCAAGCCGCTGGACCCGGAGGAGTTCCGTTACTGGATGAAGAGCATTGCGGAAAACCAGGCGGCGCTCACAGAGGCCTCGCCCTGAGGTTCATAAGTCCCACTTAGGTTTAGAGAATATAGATGGAGGCCCTTATGGCAACGGCGCTAACAGATTTACCCCGGGAAGACCCCTTGATCCGCATGCAGCGGGACCTTAAGCGGGCCAGCCAGAAGAAACCGGAAGACATCAGATGGGGCATGGTGATCGACATCGCCCGGTGTATTGGCTGCCATGCCTGCACCCTGGCGTGTGTGGCGGAAAACAAGCTGCCCCCAGGGGTGGTCTACCGGGTGGTGCTGGAGGAGGAGGTGGGCCACTATCCCATGGTCCGGCGCCGGTTTGTGCCCCGGCCCTGCGTTCACTGTCAGAATCCCCCCTGCACCAAAGTCTGCCCGGTGACCGCGACCTGGAAAAACGAGCAGGGTGCGGTGATCATCGACTACGACCGCTGCATCGGCTGCCGTTACTGCCTGGTGGCCTGTCCCTATGCCGCCCGCACCTCGGATTTCGGCGAGTGGTACACCGACCACACGCCGGACTTACCGGGAAAGCTCGTCGGGCGGAAAACCGCCGGCAACGGCTATGAGCTGCATCCTGCGGCGGAATACGGGATGAAGTGGCCCGACCGCAACGGCGGCTCGCCGGTGGGCAACGCCAGGAAATGCCATTTTTGCCTGCACCGCTTGAAGGTAGGCATGTTACCCGCCTGCGTCACCAGTTGTGTGGGCCGGGCCACCTTCTTCGGCGACCGCACCGACCCGGACAGCCTCCTCTTTGAGATGCTGGGCTCCCCCCGCATCTTCCGTCTCAAAGAGGAACTGGGCACCCAGCCTTCGGTATATTACTTGAAGTAAAGGGGACACAGCATGAATGACAACCGCTTCTTCAAAATACTGGTAACGCTGGCCATCGCCGGGCTGGTGATAGGTTCGTGGGGCGTAATCAGCGTGTTGATCTGGGGTAAAAAAGTAACGGCTCTGGGTTCCTACGTGCCTTGGGGGTTGTGGGTGGCAGTTTATCTCTTCTTCCTGGGACTCACCGCCGGCGCCTTCCTCATCACCATCCTGACCTACGTCTTTCGAGTCAAGATCTTCGCTCCTATTGGACCCCTCTCGGCCTTTACCGTGCTCGTGGCTCTCACCTGCGAAGTCATCATCATCAGCTTTGACCTGGGCCATTTATTCAGGGTTTACCGCTTGCTGCTCAGTCCCGGTTTCACCTCCATGATCTTTTGGATGATCGTGTTCACCAACGCCATGCTGGTGATTTATCTCCTGGAGTGTTTCTATCTCTTACGGGAGAAACTCATTCAGTGGGCCCAGGAGGAGGAACGGCCGGGACGCAAAATTTATCACTTTCTGAGCTTCGGCAAGACCTCTTTCAGTGACGCCGACCGGGTGGCCGACCACCGGCAGGTGCGCCTTCTCTCCATCATCAGCCTCCCGGTGGGGCTCATCTTTTATGGGGTCAACGGCGCCATCTTCGCAATCTTGCTGAACCGGCCCATCTGGAACGGCGCCCTCACGCCGCTCCTGTTCATCGTGACCGCGCTCCTGTCCGGCGGGGCGCTCATCACCTTTCTCACTTACGTCTTTAAGATCGATGATGAGCTGGTTCACTATCTGGGACATGTGGTGCGTTTCCTCCTGGTGGTCTTTCTCTTCCTGGAACTTCTCCAGTTTTTTGTGGGCTACAAGACCGGAGTCATCATGAATAAAACCAGCCTGGACATCATCGCCTTCGGCTCCTACTGGTGGGTGTTCTGGATCTTCCACGTGGTATTGGGCAGCGCTATCCCCCTTTACCTATTGGCTGTGCACCACCAGAGTACGAAGGCCGTGGCCTGGGCCTGTTTTCTCATCATGATCACCTTCATTGCGGTGCGCTTGAATTTTGTCATCCCGGACCAGGCGGTTTACAAACTGGAAGGCCTGGAAGCCACCTTCTTTCATTGGCGTCTCAGGACCGATCAGTATTTCCCCAACTTGAACGAGTGGCTGGTCAGTCTTTGGGTCTTTTCCCTGGGATTGTTGGCCTTTCTGTTGGGTTCCCGCTGGCTGCCGGTAATCTCTGCGGGTAAAGGAGAAGAAGAACATGTCTAACCAGGCTGACAAGATACCGGCGGGAGAGGGTTTTCCCCTTCTGAACGACAAGATGGACCGGCGGCACTTTCTCAAGTGTTCGGCCTTGCTGGGCGGTTCCCTGGCCGTGTCCCACTACCTGGTGCGCTTTGCCCTGGCGAGCCAGGGCAAGCGACCTTTCGTTTTCGACGTGGGCGACGCCTACATCCAGCACCTGCCGGAGAACCAGATTTATTCGGTGTGCCAGCAGTGTAATACCAACTGCGGCATCAAGGTCAAGATCGTGGACGGACTGGTGGCCAAGATTGACGGCAATCCTTACAGCCCCTGGACTCTGACGCCTCACATCGACTATAAGACCCCATTTGCCGAAGCCGCCACCATCGAAGGCTCTCTCTGCCCCAAGGGCCAGGCCGGAATCCAGACACTGTACGACCCTTATCGCGTGGTCAAGGTGCTCAAAAGGGCCGGCAAGCGGGGCGACAACCAGTGGCAGAGCGTCTCCTTTGATCAGGCCATCAATGAAATTGTTCAGGGCGGTAACCTCTTCGGCGAGGGCCAGGTGGAAGGCCTCAAAGATATCTGCGTGCTCCGGGACCCCAAGATCGCCGAGGCCCTGGCCGCGGATGCCAAAGAGGTGGCGGCCAAGAAAATGGAACTGGCGGCCTTCAAGGAGAAGCACGCCGCTAACCTGAAGTATCTCATCGATCCCGAACACCCCGACCTGGGGCCTAAGAATAACCAATTCTGCCTTTACTGGGGCCGCCTGAAAGGAGGGCGGGCCGAACTTTTGAAACGGCTGGCCGGCACCGCCATGGGGTCAGCGAACACCCACGGCCACACCACCGTCTGCCAGGGCTCCCTCTATTTCACCTGCAAGGCCATGAGCGACCAGTTTGTCGAGGGCAAATTCACGGACGGCAGCAAGTTCTACTGGCAGGCGGATACGGGTAACGCCGAGTTCATCATCTTCGTGGGCGCCAATCCCTATGAGGCCAACTATGGCCCGCCGCTGCGCGCCGTCAAGCTCACCGAAGGCCAGCTCAACCGCGGCATGAAGATCGCGGTGGTGGACCCGCGTTGCTCTAAAACCGCGTCCCGGGCCTGGAAATGGCTGCCGGTGCGTCCCAATGGGGTGGCGGCCCTGGGCATGGGGATGATTAACTGGATCATTGAAAACCAGCGTTACGATGCCCGTTATCTGGCCAATGCCAACAAGGCTGCGGCCACGGCCAAAGGCGAGCCCACCTGGACCCAGGCGGCCTGGCTGGTCAAAATCAAACCGGACGGCACTCCGGGGACCTTCTTGAGAGGCTCGGACTTAGGCCTCCCCAAGGAAAAACGTCCCAAGAAAAAAGGCGACGGCGACTGGGAATTCGACTCCTTCCTCGTCTATACCGGCGGTGCGCCCAAGCCCTTTGACCCCGGCAGCGACAAGGACCCGGCGGAGGGCGACCTGTTGGTGGATACGGAACTCCAGGGTATCAAGGTAAAGAGCGTTTTGCAGATTTACCGGGAGACCGCGGCCGCCAAGAAACTGGCCGAGTGGGCCAAACTGGCCGGCGTCAACGAAGCTGATATCGTCGAACTGGCCCGGGAATTCACCAGTCACGGCAAAAAGGCGGCCGCCGACATCCATCGCGGCGTGTCCCAGCAGACCTCCGGGTTTTATAACGTGCTCATCTGGATGACTGTGAACATACTCATCGGCAACCACGATTGGATGGGCGGCATGGCCAAGGCCACGACCTACGACATTGTCGGCGAAAAAGAAGGGAAGCCCTTTAACCTCAACAAGCAGAGCGGCCAAATCAAGCCCTTCGGCATCTCCATCATCCGTCATGGGGTGGCCTACGATAAGACCACCTTGTTTAAAGGCTATCCCGCCAAAAGAGTCTGGTACCCTTTCTGCAGCGATATTTATCAGGAAGTGTTACCCAGCGCCGGGGACGCTTACCCCTATCCTCTCAAGGCCCTGCTGCTCTATATGGGGACGCCGGTGTACTCCCTGCCGGCCGGCAACAAGCTGGTGGAGATACTGTCCGACCCCAAGAAAATCCCGCTGATCATCGTCTCGGACATCGTCATCGGCGAAACCAGCATGTATGCCGACTACATCTTCCCGGACTTGACCTACCTGGAACGCTGGGAGTTTTCCGGTTCCCACCCCTCGGTGACTCCCAAGGTGGCGCCATTCCGGCAACCGGCGTCGGCGCCCCTGACCGACGCGGTCAGCGTGTACGGTGAAAAAATGCCCCTCTCGATGGAGTCCCTGGTGTTGGGATTGGCGGAAAAGCTGCAATTGCCGGGGTTTGGAGAGAATGGCTTTGGCCCCGGCCTCCATCTCAAGCGCGAGGAGGACATGTACCTCCGGATGGTGGCCAACATTGCTTTTGGCGACAAACCGGACGGCTCGGAAAAAGTTTCGGCCGCCAGTGCCGAGGAGATGAAAATATTTGAAAAGGCCCGCCGGCACCTGCCGCCCACGGTTTATGACGCCACGCGCTGGCAGGCGGTGGTCGGCCCGGAGTTGTGGCCGCACGTGGTCTATGTCTTGAACCGCGGCGGGCGCTTTCAGGGCTATGCCCAGGCCTACAAGGGCGACCAGCTGGCCAACAAGTATGGCAAGATGTTGGGCATCTACTTCGACAACCTCGTCTCGGCCAAAGATTCTATGACCGGCAAACCCTATCTGGGGCATGCCGATTTTATCGAGGGCCCGCGTGACGTTTTAGGCCGCAAAATCGATGACGAAGCCCAGGGTTATGACCTGACCCTCATTACCTATAAGACTATTTCCCAGTGCAAGAGCCGGACCGTGGGCAACTATTGGCTCCAGGCGGTGTACCCGGAGAATTCTTTCGAGATCTCCGTGGCGGATGCCCGGCGCCTGGGGGTGAACGACGGCGACCGGGTCAAGGCGGTTTCAGCTTCGAACCAGGAAGGCGTTTGGGACCTGGGCCTCGCCGGCAAGAAGCCCATGATCGGCAGGGTCCGCATCCTGGAGGGTCTGCGCCCCGGCGTGGTGGCCTTCTCTCTGGGGCACGGCCATTGGGCTCAGGGGGCCCGCCCGGTGGTGATTGACGGCGCCACCGTCATGGCCGACCCTCGCCGGGCCACCGGAGTCCACGCCAATGCCGCCATGCGGGTCGATCCGGTGCTGAAAAATACCGGATTGGTCGACCCGGTGGGGGGAAGCGCAGTATTTTATCAAAGTCAGGTTAAGCTGGTCAAGGCGTAGGCCTGGCCAATCGGGAGAGCCCTGGGATGCAATCGTTCGACGAACTTTTAGAGGCTTCGGTGGCGGCCCACGGCCACCTCTGCCCGGGACAGATAGTGGGGGTGCGCCTGGCCATGCTGGGGTGCCGCCTCATCGGCTTTGAGGTCCCCTGTCCCTACCACCAGCTTAAGAAGCTCATCGTCTTTATAGAAATGGACCGCTGCACCGGCGATGCGGTGGCGCACGTCACCGGGGTCAAGTTGGGGCGGCGGTCCCTGAAGTTCGCCGATTACGGCATTATGGCCGCCACCTTCATCAACCTGGAAACCGGCCGGGCCTTCCGGGTCATCTCCACCGAAGAGGCCCGGGACCTGGCGCCCTTATATGCGCCGCAGGAACCTGACCAACGCCGCCAGCAACTGGCAGCCTACCGGATCATGCCGGACAGTGTCCTCTTCCGGGTCCAGGAGGTGGAAGTGGAGCTGAGCCCGTATGATCTGCCGGGGCCGACGCGGCGCAAAGTCGCCTGCACCCGTTGCGGCCAGGTGGTCCGGGATCACCGGGAGGTCATCCAAGACGGCCTGGCGCTGTGCCGCCCCTGCGCCGGCGGGGCCTATTTCAAGGCCGCCAGAGAGATTGTCTGGGATGCCATGAACTGGTCGCCCCAGTCCCAAAACCTGACGATGGACTCCTTGGAAAACGAAGCGCACCTTAAGGACCGCCCCCCAATGCTGAGTTTGGCGTGAGAAAATACCGGGGCGAGTTTCGAGGGATGTAACATGATTAAAACCATAAGCCTGGAAGAGGCGGTGGGCACCCAACTGGCCCACGATATCACCGAAATCCGGCCGGGGGAGTTCAAAGGCCCCGCCTTCCGCAAGGGCCACACCGTTTGTGATGAAGATCTCTGCCGCCTCCAGCGTCTGGGAAAAAATCACTTGTATCTTATTGACCTGGAAGCGGATGAAATTCACGAAAATGAGGCCGCAGCGCTTCTGGCCGGGGCCCTGGCCGGTGAGGGCATTGCCTGGGAGAACAACCCGAGGGAAGGGAAGATCAATCTGCGGGCAGCTTGGAACGGCCTGCTCCAGGTGGACGTTCAGGCTTTGTCCGCCTTTAACCTGGTGGATGAGGTCATGTGCGCCACCCTCCACAACCACACCCTGGTTAAGCAAGGCGAAGTGGTGGGGGGCACCAGGGCCTTGCCTCTGGTTATGAAGCGTGTTGCTATCCAGCGGGCCGCGGCCATCGCCTCACAAAATGGCGGGGTGGTCTCGGTTAAGCCCTTACAAAAAACCCGGGCCGGCCTGGTGATTACCGGCAACGAAGTCTATCACGGCCTCATCCAGGACCGGTTCGGCCCCACTTTAACCGGGAAAATCGCCGCCCTGGGATCGGAGGTGGCGGCTCTGGAGTTTGTCCCGGATGACGCCGAAGCCATTGCCGGCGCCATCCGCGCCCACCTGGAACGGGGCTGCAACCTGCTGCTCCTCTCCGGCGGCATGAGCGTCGACCCGGACGACGTCACCCGCCACGGCATCCGTCTGGCCGGGGCCACGGAGATGCACTATGGCGCTGCCGTGCTTCCCGGCGCCATGTTCCTGGTGGCTTATCTGGGAGAAGTGCCCCTGCTGGGAGTGCCGGCCTGCGCCCTGCATCATCGCAGTACGGCGCTGGACCTGGTGCTGCCCCGGATTCTGGCGGGCGAGCATGTTGGAAAGACCGAGCTGGCCTTTCTGGGCCATGGCGGCCTCTGCCGGGATTGCCCGGAATGCCTTTATCCCAACTGCTCTTTCGGCAAAGGCTAGCGAGCCATGGACGAAATCGCCCCCCGGAAAATCAATTACCTGCGGCTGTCGGTCACGGACCGCTGTAACCTGCGCTGCGTCTATTGCACCTACTGGCAGGATTGGCAGAAGCTGCCCGCCACAGAGATTCTGCGCTATGAGGAGTTGCTGCGCCTGGCCGCCATTGCCGCGGCAAAAGGGATTTCCAAGGTCCGGGTGACGGGGGGCGAACCCCTGGTGCGCCGGGGGGTGGTGGATTTTCTCCGGCAACTGCACCAAGTCCCCGGCGTCACCAAAGTCTGCCTGACCACCAACGGGGTGCTGCTCCGGGAAATGGCGCCGGCTCTTTATGACACGGGTCTGCGCCATCTCAATATCAGCCTGGACACCCTGCGGCGGGAGCGCTACCGGCAGATCACCGGCCGGGATAATCTGGCGGCAGTTCTGGGTGGCCTGGAGCGGGCTGCTTCCCTGGGCTTTCACCCCATCAAGATTAACTGCGTGGTGCTGAAGGGCATCAATGATGACGAAGTGTTGGACCTTGCCAGGCTCGCCCAAGACCATCCCTTTCAGGTGCGCTTCATCGAATTGATGCCCACCATCTCCCAGGAATGGTGGCGGCGCCATTTTTGGCCTATCAATGAAGTGCACCGGCGTTTAACCAGGCTGGGGCCTTTGATTCCTGCCGGTCAGGAGCCCGCGGCCGGCCCGGCCATAAATTTCCATGCCCCGGAGTTTCAAGGCAAAATCGGTTTAATCAGCACTATGGAAGGGCATCATTGCCCCAACTGCAATCGCCTGCGACTTACGGCTGACGGCAAGATGAGACCTTGTCTCCTGTCTCCGGCCGAGTTCGACCTCAAAGGGCCTCTGCGTCTGGGCCTGGGGGATGATTTATTGGCTTACCTCTTTCAGGAGGCCATGGAACTGAAATTTAACCAAGCCAGAGTTTCCCCGAAGTTATCCCTGCTTCCCAGCTTGCCTATGGTAAGCGTCGGGGGCTGACCGGTCAGAAAGTCGGCCTCGGCGCTTATCATATCTCTTGAAAGACGCTACGCGAAACATAGATAGCTTGCCATGATCTTGTATTTATAAATAATATAAAATAGTTGTCGATCTGATATGCATATCTTACACTGCCATTTGTGGGGAGAAAGATTTCAGATGGCGGTGATAGGGGAACGCCAGATTGCCGGCGGGAATGCCAGGAATCTTTCGGGCCAAGATGCGGCGGGCCTGGCGCTACTGGCAACCGCCGCGCTGCACCATGGGAAGAGGCTGGGATAGTCAATCAGAATAATCTCTGGGGGTGGGGTTAAGAATTGGGGCTAATATAGGGCTATACTTTTACGGTTCCTCGTGCGTATCATATATAATTAAAACAGTTAGTTACATGGCGGAGGGAGTAGGATTCGAACCCACGGACCTTCCAGCTCTTTGAACAGCGGGAAGGAGGTTAAAATGGGGGTGCTGACTTATATCAAAATCGGGGCCGCGGTGGTGATCCTCGGGGTCTGGGGGAAGTTCGCCTGGAATTACTATCACCTGGCCGGTAAGATCGTCGCTTTTGGAAGGAAGAGAAGGTCGCCGGGCTTCAACTCCGGGCCGATGTCATCGAAAATGCATAGACGGCCATCCAGGGATACCGGGGGTACATCACTGATCTTTTCGGAGATGAAAAAAAAGGTGCTGCCG
>Ga0315283_10003709_pt1 | contig 13125 bp, 3 predicted proteins | sample YL17G09_0_MG_FD_204541 | JGI IMG/M metagenome (GOLD analysis project Ga0315283, IMG submission 204541) | Sediment microbial communities from Yellowstone Lake, YNP, Wyoming, USA - YL17G09_0 | ecosystem: Environmental > Aquatic > Freshwater > Lake > Sediment | place: USA: Wyoming | collected...
ACAAAAACAGGCAGCAGCGCCTTGCCGGCACGGCGCGGCTTCAATGTCTCTCTCTCAACGCTGTAGTTCGCCGCCTTCTCTCATTTATCTCTCTCTCTCTGCTCTGAGCGCGCACCTTTGTTGGCAGCAGCGACGCCGCGAGCGGAGGCGTTGAGAGCAAAAGAGACCATGGCGTGAGTCTTTGGTCGCAGTTGGTTTCGTCTTTTGTTTCTTTTTTCTTTCGCCACTTCGATGGAAACAAAAGAGGAAGAGTGAAGGAGGAGGCTGCCTCGGCCTCGTGCCACGTCGCTCGTCGTCGAAGAGTTTTTTTTCCCCCTTTTCTTTTGCTCCGCTCAAACCGCCCTCCCTTTCGCCTCTTCTCAGAAAGAGAAAAAGAAGAGAGAGAAAGAGAAAGGCGCGTGCGTCTTCTCCCCTCTTTTGTTTCGGCTGTCTCGGGCGCGGGCCGCGCTATAGCCCCGGTGTTTTTTCTATTTCTCTCTCTCGTCCAGTCCGAAAGAGTTTTCCCTTTTGGGTCATCTTCAAAAATACACAGGTCGAGTTTTTTTCTTCTTTGCCTCAACTCTCTTTTTTCATCATCTCAAACCCCGCGCAAGCAGAGCCGCCGCCTCTGCTTGCGTCTCCTCGGCCTCCTGCTGCGCTCGAGCCGCGGCAATAGCCGCAGCCACAGCCGCGTTGGCCAGCGTCGGGCGCTGCTGCTGTCGATTCTGCTGCTGCCTCGTTGTCGCCCTCTGCTGCTGCTGGTTCTGGGTCTGCTCGTCGCGGCTGTACCGAAACTCGCGCTCGAACAGCTCCGAGTAGTCGCGCCCGGGCTTGCAGACGACAAAGTCCGCGAGGTCGGCCCAGTCCCCGTCGTCGCCAAAGGAGGAAGCGGAAGAGTCGCTCCCGGTCTCGCTCTCGTCTCCGGAGCAGTCGTCTTCGTCGCCGGCGTCGTCGCCGGCGGCGGGAGCTCGAACGGGAGCGGCGATGCTCGGGCCCGCTCCACACCCACCACCACCAGCTCCACCAGCAGCAGCACCGATCTTCTTCTGCTTCTTGTCGCCTTTGCCCTTCTTTTTCTTCTTCTTCTTCTTGCCGTCGACGTCCTCCTGCCCGTCCTTGCCTCGTCGGCGGCGCCTCCTGCGCCTGCGGGAGTCAACCTCCGCGAGCGCCGCCGAGACGAAAGGGTTGGCGTTGGCCCTGTCGCGGCGCTTGCGGGACGCAAGCCGGCGCGCGATGGTCGGCGAGGAGGGAGCGGGAACAGCGGTGGTTCCAGTCCCTCGCTGCTGCTGCTGCTGCTGCCGATCGGCGTTACCAGCAGCGTCGGCAGCGTCGACATTGGCATCGGCAAAACCAGCAGAAGAAGGATACGGAGGTCGATTCTCGGGGAGAGGAGACGCGGCGGGGATGTCTTCTTCTTCTTCTCCTCCTCCTCCGTCGGAATCTCCCTCTCCGTCCTCGTCGTCGTCTTCCTCGGGGGGCGGAGGCGCCATCTCCCCGCGCGTCGTCGCACTGATCGCCGAGGCGAGCTCCTCCGCAACGGCTGCGCTCGCGGCGCTCGGGGGCAGCACGGCCCTGGCGTCGGCGAGCGCCCCGGCGGCGGCGCGGAACCCCCCGGCCGCGGCATCGAGCCGCGCGGCGGCGCCAGGGGCGAGCGCTGGGGCCTCGGCCTGCAGCCACCACGCGAGGCGGTGGGCCGCTGCGGCCAGAGGGGCCGCGGCGGCCGTGGAGCGCGCCGCGGAGCGGAGGGCTGCGCGGGTCGGGGGCTGCGGCGGAGCGGCGGCGGCGGCGTTGGGAGCAGCAGGTGGGGTGTCTTCTTGCCGCTGCTCGTTTGCCGCCGCCGCCTCTCCCCTCTCCCCTCTCTCCTTGTCCACCGCCGCCGCTTCCGCCGCGGCGGCAACGGCGTCCGTCGCGGCGGCCGCGTGGATCCCGGCCACCAGGGCCCCGGCCGCGGCGGCCCCGACGTCCAAGGCGCTCGCCGCGGCGCCGGCGATGGCGCCCAGCGCGCGCTCGACGTTGAGGCTCGCCCCGGCCCCCGGGGCGTCGCCGTCGTAGGCCGTCGCTGCGTCGAGCGCCGCCGCCAGCGCGGAGCAGAGCGGGACGTGCTTCTTGCTGAGCGAGGCGACGGCGGTGAGCAGGAGGATGTCGGGGCACGACGGCGGCGGCGGCGGCGGTGACGATGAAGCCGGAAGCGGAGCAGCGGCGGCGGTCGCGTCGTCGGCTGCCGCTGCTCCTGGGTCTGCTGCTGCCGCTCCTGGGTCTGCTGCCGCTGCTGCTGGCTCCGCTGCTGCAACGTCGCCGTCGCCATCGCCGTTACCAGCACGAGCAGACGCGACCGCAGCCGCCTCCGAGGCCGCCCTGGCCACGTCCGAAGCCTCCGCGCCGACGGCCCTGGCGACGGCCGCCGTCGCCGACCGGCGCGCCGTGGCCCCCGGCGCGTGCGTCAACCACGCGACGGCGCGGCGGAGCCTGCGGGGGACCCAGTCGGGGGCCTCGGCGAACGGCGGGTCGAGCGCCAGAGGGGAGGGGCACCCGGCCGCGAGCGCCCACAGGTGGGCCGCGGAAGCCAGGGAGGCGGGGCAGGAGGCGGAGGAGGCGGAGACGGAGGCGGAGGAGCAGGCGACGGCGGACTTGAAGGAAGACGACGACGAGGCTCTCGCAGCAGCAGCGGCGGCGGCGGCTGCTGCTGCGGCGTCGCCGCGCGCCAGGACGCGCAGGGCCGCGGGGAAGGCCGAGGCCGGCAGGCGAGGGAGCGGGAGAGCGCCGCTCGTCAGCAGATCTTGGAGGATCGAAGACGCCCTCGCGAGAGGGTGCGGGAGTTGCTGCTGCTGCTGCTGCTGCTTGTTGCCGCTGTTGGCGATGCCGTCTCCGCCGCTGCTTTTCGCCGCTGCCGCAACCTCCTCCCCCTGCTGCTTCTGCTGCTCCTGCTCCGTCGCAGCCACGGCCTCGAGGACGTCAAGCGTCCGCACCCCAGCTGCCGCGAGCGACGAGCGAAGCCGAGACGGCGATTGAGGGCGAGGGTGAGGGTGAGCGCCCGAGGCTGCTGCAGCTGCTGCTGCCTCTGCTCCTCCGCTCGCCGACACGGCCCGAGCAAAGCGCTCGGCGAGCACGAGCACGAGCGCGCCCAGGGGCCACCTCCTTCGCTGCTGCTGTTCCCCGCCACCGGCGGCGACGAAGGGGTCCGCGCTTCGGAAAGCTTCGAGCAGCAGAGAAGCTTCGGAAGCAGCTCCTTCCTCCGCCCCGCGCCCTTCCGACTCCACCAGGCTCCCGACCGCCCTCGCGAGCAGGCGCAGCGCCGCGGCCAGCACCTCCTGCTGTATCGAGGAAGAAGGAGAGCGAGAAGGAGGAGAGGGAGGGCAGGGAGAGGAGGCCGCTCCGTCCCCTGCCGCCACCCTCGTCGTCCTCTCGTCCCGTGCTCCTCCTCTTCCTCCGACGACCACGGAGAGGTAGTGCTGCCAGCAGGCTTCCGCGTCCGGGTCCGGGGCGCGCTCCGGGAAAAAGAGGTCGCAGAAGTGGCGGTCGCCCTCGTCATCGTTGCCGTCGTCGTTCTCAACGGCACCTCTGCCGCCTCCACCCGTCGCCGCCGCTTCCCTCAGCCGCGCGGAGACGGCGAGCACCGAAGCAGCGACGTCGTGCACGGGCCGTCGCCGTCCGCGAAGGAAGAGAAGAGCATGGCGAGCGTCGTGGCGGCCATGCAAACCTCCGCTGGCGGCGGCGGAGGCGAAGGCGCGGTCTGCCGCGGAGGACACGGCGAGCACAGTAGCGAGTGCCGAGCGCGCCGCCACCACCGCTGCACTTGCCGCGGCAGCTCCTCCGCGCCCTCGCCCTCGCTTTTCACCGCCGCCGCCCTTGAGAGAAGCGCAGATCAGGTCGAAGAGGTGGGCCACGGCAACAGGGGAGACGACGACAGAGGCTGCGGAGTGGCCATCGTCGTCGTCGTCGTCACTCGCGACGGCGGCGACGAGCGCGGCTGCCAGAGGCAGCGCCGCGGAAAGCGGCGTCGCGTTGTCCGCCGAGGACGGGATTTCCAGGGCGCGCACGAACGCCGAGCGGACCACGAGAAGGTCGGAGGCGACCGCGAGAACAGCGGCAGTAGCAGCAGCGGCAGAAGAAGAAGAGCAAGGAACGGGCGCTGCCGCCGTTGCTGCCGCCGTCGTCGCCAAAGGCTGCTGCCCTTGCCTTTTCCCTTGCTGCCCCGGGAGGCGCAGGGACCAGAGAAGCGCGTCGGTCGTCCTCAGCGCGTCGTCTAGCGCAGCAGCCGGCGAGAGAGCGATGGTTGCTGCTGCTGCTGCTGCTGCGCGATGGTGAGACGACGACGACGACGACGACCGCTGCTCGTGCTGTCGTTGCTCCTCGTCGCGAGCCGGGACAAGCGCCGCGGTGAGAGCCCTGGCGTCGCCCGTGAGCTGGCGCGCAGCCTCCGCAGCCGCAGCCCCGACCATCCTTTCAAACTCGTCTTCGTCGTTGTTGCCTTCGGTCGCTGCTTTCTCCGTTGTCCTTGCTGCCTCTTCGTTTTCTTCTCCTTCTTCGTCGCCGCACTCCCGCTTCACCTCCCAGCCTCCGGCAAGCGCCAGGCACAGCCGCAGCAGCTCGGGCTCGGCGCCCCTGCCGACCCACCTCTCCGCCCGCGCGACCCTGCCGCGGAGGGCCCGGGAAGCGTGCGCGTGCACGGCAGCGGCGGCGGCGGCGTGCCAGGGAGGAAGGAGGGGCGACAACGGAGACGAAGAAGGCGAAGAGGCGGCCGAAGCGGAAGGACTAGGAGCAGCAGCGGCAGTCGACCCGCAGCCCTGGCCGTGCGCCTCTGCGGCCGCGGCCAGGGCGCCGTGGGCCACCCGCCTGCAGGCGCCCCAGGGCGGGAGCGCTCTCAGGACGATGGCCGCGGCTCTAGAGGGCGCCGAGATCGACAGCGCGCCCGTGGGAGGGGCGAGAAGCGCCGCGGCGAGAGCCGGCCTGGCAGCGAGCGCCGACGCGAGCGCGGCGACGGCGGCCTGTTTTTTTTGTTTTTGTTCGTTTTTGTTTTTTGACAGGAGAGGGGAGGGACTCATGAGCTCCTTGCTCTCCAGGTCGGAGCTCAAGACAAGCGCCGTCTCAATGGATAAAGATAAAGAAAAAGAGAAACAGAAGCTCTTCTCACGTCTACGGGCCTCCCGCCGTCGGCCGTGGTCTGTTCTGCCGCCGTCGCGTCGGCGGCGTCGGCGAGGGCGCGGACGCATCGGGCCACGGCCGAGCGAACCGCAGTGTCGTCGCCACCGTCGCCGCCCTTCTCGCCCTCTGCTCCGCCTCCGCTGGCCCTTGGAGCCCCACCAGAGAGGGAAGAGTTCCGCTCTCTCTGCATCGCTGCGGCGAGCTCGGCCAGCGAGGCCGCCACAGAGGCGTGAGGAGGAAGGGGAGGGGGCAGGGACATTTTTCGATTGGTGATTTCTCTTCTTCTTCTTCTCTCCCCTCTCGTCTCCGACAAAAGCTCGTTCTCTTGTTCTATCTCTCTTGCTTCAGAAACAGCGTGTCGTCGAGCGTGATGACGTCGACATCAGAAACGATGCTTGAGAATGGAGAAGCGATGAAAAAAGAGAGAGACAAAAGAGACGAATGCGTTGCGGGGAAAAAAAAAAGAAAGTGCTGAGCGAGCCGTTCGCTCTTGCTTTCCTTTTTCTTCTCTTCAACCTCTTTTTTTTTCCCCTTCTTCTTCCTCTCGATTTTTTCATTGTGTTTTTGGGACGTTTTTGTTTGGTTTTGGGAATTTCTTTCTTGCACAGTAAAAAAAATATCGAAGCCTGTGACTACGAAGTGGAGAAGAGGGGGGCTTGGGCGCGCGCGTGCACGAGATGCATCCGGCGCCGATGGACACGGCGCCAGAGGCAAAACAAACAACAACAACAACAACGGCCGAAACCAAAACCTCAGAAAAAAAAAACAGAACAATTTTTTATGTATTTATCTCAACTCACCCTCTCCCTCTCTCCCTCATCGTTCCCTCTGTTGCCAATACTCTTTCTGCGCGCAACGCAGCGAAGACTATATCGCAACGATAAAGAAACAAAGTAGAAAAGCGCACAATTCGCAAGTCCTCGGCAGGAGAAGAAGAACGAACTCAACTCTCTCAATTATCTCTCTCAGTGTTTAGCCCAAACGGATACCTAGTAGGAAAAAAACAACCTCGTCTCTCTCTCCCTCTCTCCCTCTCTCTCCCTCCCTCTTTCCCTCCCTCTCCATCGTAGAACAAAAAGAAAAAAAAACGAAACGAGAAAGGTGAGAGAAAGAAGAAGAAGAAGAAGAAGAAATAGTTTCTTCATTCTTTCTCTTCATCTACGCCCGCGGCGTGCCCGAGGCGGCGTACGACTCGCTCCACTCGGTCAGCAGGCTGTGCGCCGCCGTCGCCACCTGCGAATCCCACAGGGACCAGTAGGGGTTGGCCCCAGCCCGCGTGGCGTGCAGAGCGTCCTCGAAGACCGCGCGAGCGGCCCCGCGGGGCGTGGGCCCCGAAAACTCCTGGTAGCCGAGCGCGGCCATGAAGCCCCCGACGTCAGTCGACGGGCCGTAAATCTCGTAGGCCGTCGCGACCTGCTTGGCGACAAAGCCGGGCACCATGGCGTTGACGTCGTCGAGCGCCGGGCGTGCCGGGGCCTTGCTGCCCTTCTTGGAGAGGCCGGCGGTCCACTTCTTCGACCCCTTGGAGGAGGAGGCGGCAGAGGCGGCGTCGTCGGTCTTCTTCGTCGAGAGCGAGCGCAGGCGCGAGAAGAGACCCGAGGTGCTGCTCTTTCTGTCGTCGTCGCCGCCGCCGCCGCCGCCGCCGGCAGCAGCAGCAGCGCCCCTGTTGTTGTTGCTTTCGTCGTCGTCGCTGGACCCGGTCAACGAGTCGGAAGCAGCTCCGGAAGAAGAGGAGCCCCCCTCGCCGTCGCTAACGTCGACGGCCGCGGCGCGGAGGCCCGAGCGCGCCGACGCGGCGGCCCTTTCCGACAACGTGCGGCCGCGGCCCCCGCCGCCCCCGCCGCCGCCAGAAGACTTGGCGTCAGGCGTCGCGATCGCGATAGCAATCGCCGAGGCGTCCGCCTGGGCCTTGAGCTTGGCCTTCTCCGCCATCTCGGCCTTCTCGGTCGCGGCGGAGAGCTCGACGCGGAGCCTGGCGGCGGCGGAGCGCTCGGCGTCGAGCTCGGCCTCGAGCCCGGCCTTGGCCGCGGCGAGCGAGCCGACGTCGCCGCGCAGGCCCGAGACCAGCGCCTCGGCGGCGCCGTCCTCCCCGGCGCGCCCGATCCTGCCGCGGAGCTGCTCGACCTCGGCGCGCAGGGCCGCGGCCTCGGCCTCGGCCTCGGCGGCGCGGGCGGACTCGCGCTTGGACGCCGCGGCGGCGCTGGCCGCGGCGGCGCCGGCGAGCGGGCCCGAGGCGGCGGCCAGCGCCGCCGCGGCCTCGGCCCTGCGCCTGGCCTCGGAGAGCGCCGAGCGCAGTGCGCCGGCCTCCTCGGCGTGCGCCGCGGCCTGGGCGCGGAGCGCGTCGAGCTCGTCCTTGGCGGCGGAGCCCCCCGTCGTCGCGGCCAGGCGCGACGCCGTGGCGAGCTCCTCGGCCAGGGCCTCCCTCTCGCGCATCAGCGTCTCGGCGCGGAGCTGGGCCGTCGCGGCCTCCGCGCGCGCGGCCTCGAGGAGCTCGGCAGCGACGGGAGAGGCGGCTCCGTCGCTGCCGCCGCCCTCCTCCTCGCGGTCGGCGCGGAGCCCGGCGAGCTCCGCGGCGGCGGCCGCGGCGGCCTCGCCGAGGCGCTTGTTCTCGGCGTGGAGCTCGTCGACGCGGGCGCGGGCCGAGCGCGCCTCGGCGCGCGCGGCCTCCGCGGCCTCCGAGGCGCGCGCGGCCTCGGCCACGGCGGCCTCCGCGTCGGCGAGCTTGGCGCGAAGCTCCTCGGCGTCGGCCCGGGCCGCGTCCGCGCGGGCGAGGCGGGCGCGCAGGGAGGCGGCCTCGGCCTCGGCGCATCGCGCGCGCTCGCCGGCCGCGGCGGCCTCGCCGCGGGCCGAGCGGGCGTCGGCGTCGGCGCCGCGGGCCGCGACCGCGGACCCCTCGGCCTCGGCGAGCCTCTTGCGGAGCTCGTCGAGCTCCGAGCGCAGGGAGGCCGCGGCGCTGGCGCGGGCGGCCAGCGCGGCGTGCTCGGCCCGCAGCTCGCGGAGCTGCGTGTCGCGCATCGTCGACTCGCCCCTGAGCCGCGCGACCGAGGCGACCTGGTCGCGCAGCGCGTCGCGCTCGGCGCGGAGGGCCTCCCCGGCGGCGGCGGCGGCCAGGGCCGCGCGCGTCTCGTCGCGGGAGGCCGCCAGCGCGGCGTCCGCCTCGGCGAGCTTGGCGCGGTATCCGGCGGCCTCGGCGCGCGCGGCGTCGAGCGCCGGGCGGAGGGCGGCGGCGTCGGCCGCGGCGGCGGCGGCCGCGGCGGCCTTGGCGCCCTTGGCGTCGCTCTCGGCGGCGAGCCTGTCCGCCTCGGCCTCGGCGTCGTCGAGGTCGGCCTCGAGGTCGGCGATGCGCCTCTTCGAGGCCTCTAGCTCGTCCTCGAGGCGCGAGGACTCGTCGCGGAGCTCGCGGGCCAGCACGGCCTCGCGGCGGAGCGTGACGACCGACTCGCGCAGCGCCGCGAGCTCCTCGCTCGCGTCGGCGTGGTCGGCGCGGAGGGCCTCGAGCTCGGCCCTGGCCTCCGAGAGCGTCTCCTCGACCTCGGCGGCCGCGGCGACGCGCGAGGCCGAGGCCGCCGTGGCCGCGGCGTGGGCGGCCTCGGCGCGCTCGAGCTCGGCGGCGAGGCGCTCGTTCTCGCCGGCCAGCTGCGCCGCGGCGGCCTCGGCCTCCTCGGCGGCGGCCGCCGCGGCCGCGGCCTCGCTGTCGGCAAACGTCGCGTCGGCGTACGCGCGGCCCTTGGCGGCGAGCGACGAGAAGATCGCCGCCGCGCCGGACATGGCCTCGGCGCGCTCGCGCTCGCGGCGCTGCGTCACCTCGTCCATCGGGGCAAGCGGGGAGATGCCTGCCGAAGCGGCGGCGGCTGCGGCGGCTGCGGCGGCAGAGCTCGAGCTCGATCTCGAGCCGCCGCCGTCGTTCGCGGGCGACGAGCGCGACCCTCCGCCCCCGCCCCCACCGCCTCCCCCAAACAGAGAGGCGATTCCGCGCACAGCGCCGCCGCCGACACCACCACCACCGCCCCGCTTGTTGTTGTTGTTGTTGTTGTTGTTGTTGTTGTTGTCGCGGCTGGGCCCCGTCGCGGCGGCGGCCTCGCCCACGGCGGCAGAGAGCGTCTGCAGGTTGAGCGCGTCGGCGGAGAGCGCGCTGATCTCGCGGGCCAGCGTCCGGTTCTGGTCCTCGAGGCGGCGCATCAGCTCCGAGCCGTCGTCGCGCAGCGCCGCGGCAGCCAGCGCCTGACCGCCCTCGGCGCCCGTCCACCCGATAGCCAGGGGCTGGTCCCCGCCGCCGAGCAGCAGGGGGCCTCCGCCGCCGCCTCCGCCGAGCCCGAGCCCGCCGTCCTCGCGCGCCGCCTGCAGCCTGTCGATGACCGTGTAGAGCCTCGCGTTCTCCGACTCGAGCTTGCGGTTCCAGCGCTTGAGCTCGGCGGCCACGGCGGCGTTGTACGCGTTCGACTTGCGCGCCCCGGCCAGGACCTTGGCGACGCGCGCGCCGACGTACGACGCCACCTGGTTGAGCTTGTCGACCTCGGCGCGGAGGCCGTGGTTCTCGCGGAAGAGGCCGCTGATCTCCTCGCGCACGCGGCGCAGCTCGCCCTCGAGCGCCGGCACGCGGGCCAGCTGCGAGGCCGCGGCGGCCTGCTGCGAGACCAGCGCGCGGTTCTCGTCGACCAGGCGCTCCGAGCGCGCGGTCAGCTCCTCGAGGTCGGCGGACTCGATCTCGACGCGGCCGCCGTCGCGCAGCGCCTTGGCCTCGACCGAGTCGAGCTGGTCCCTGAGCCTGGTGTTGGCGGCGTGCAGGGCCGCGTTGGCCGCGAGCAGGCGCTCCGGGTCGTCGAGGGCCAGGGCGCGGGCGTCGGTGGCCGTGGCCTCGGTGGCGTCGGTCCGGAGCTGCTGCTGGCGGCACAGGCGCCGGTCGTAGTTGCCGGCGTCGGCCGCCGAGACGAGGGTCTCGTCGTCGTCGTCGTCGTCGTCGCTGCCGCCGCCGTTGAGGTCGTAGTCGATCTCCTCGTCATGCCCGGCCTCGATGTCCTCGGAGGGCGGGTGCGCCTCCGTCAGGGAAGCCGCCAGCGCCCTGAGGGCGCGGGGCTGCTCGGAGCTGGGGACCTGGTCGTCGTCGTCTTCGAAGGCGGCCGCGGCCGCGGCGACCGCCTCGGCGACGCCCTCGTCGACGACGATGGCCTCCTCGTCCTCGTCGTCGTCGTCGTCGCTCGCAGCAGGCTCCGGCACCTTATCGGCAGCAAGAGCTGCGCTGCCGCCGCCGACTGCAGAGGGCGGACGAGGGGAGAGCTGCGCGTCGGGCGTCCCGGGGGAGGACGCGTCGACCGCCGAAGCGGCAGCCCCCGCGTTGGCCTCAACGGCGGCGGGGCTGGCGCCGCCGCCGTCTACAATCTCCTCGATCTCCGAGGCCCTGGCCGCGGCCTTGAGGGCCTCGGCGTAGGGGGTCAGAGGAGCGGCTCCCTTTGTTGAGACGGCCGCGTCGACGCCGGTGAGCCCCGGCGGGGTCGTCGGGGCGGCGGCGACGACCGGGGAAGCGGCGGCAGCGGCCGCCTTTTTCGCCTTGTTGGTCGAAGAAGACCACGGCGCCATTTTTTGTCTTTGGACGAAACTGTTTTGGATCGATTTTTTTCCGTAGGAGAAGATGGGTGACAATGTGAGCAGAGAGGAGCAGGCGGAGCGGAAAAGGGAGAGAGAGAGAGAGAGAGGCGAGGGCGGGGGGGGGAGAGAAGAGGAGAGAAGAGAGGAAAGTGGCAAAAGGGCAAGGCAGCGCCGCCAGCGCGTCTGCACAGGGGTGCAGACGCGCTGGCCGCCTCTCTTCGGCTCGGTGATGATGACGATGATGAAAACTTCTGCTCCTGAATGCGCCCTCTCCGAGGCTCTCATCGTTCCCTCCGACAACATAGCAAGCTCACGGCACGCATGAAGCGACAATTCGAGAGGAGAATCGAGCGAGTAGCGGCGGTAAACAAGCAAAAAGAGAGCTCGTCGAAGGGAGCCTAGCGAGCGAGCGCGTGCGAGCCGAGAGCCGAGCCGAGCCGAAGCCGACTGAGAGAGCAAGCGGGTGCGCCTTTTTTTTCCCCCTTTCTGGGCAAGCAGGAAAAAAACTAAGAGAGCGCGCGGCAGCCTCGTTTCAGTAGCCGCTGTTTTTCTTCCCCAGCTCGCTCCACAGCAGAAGAGCACAGCATCAGAGCCGCAAGGGCGCGCGAGGGCATGATGGCAATTCGCAAAGGAGGCGGCGTGGAATTCCTTGTCGGAACAATCAAGCGAAAACGAGCCGACGGGGACCTTGAGCGAGCTCGTCGAGCACCCACTTTCCGAAGGTCGGCGCCTAGACGCGCGTGCTTTTTTTTTCGTCCGCAATCAACCCTTCCGCGACGATTTTTCGCACGCTTCTGAGCATCGAGTCCCCTCTCTCTCTTGCCTCGACTCGCTCAACTGGTCTTCTGTGTCTGCAGAGCCGTCAATCAGCCGAGAAAAAGCACGGACGAGGCCAGCAGATGCCGAAACAAGAATCGAAGCCCGCTTGCGTTTTTCTACCCGCTGTTCCCCCCCCCCCTCTCATCGAGTTTTTCTTTCTCCTCCTCCAATCAAAAAAGAAAACGCACCTTTCTCTTTCTCTTCCACGCGGCTCTCTCTTCCTATTTTTTCCCTTTTTCCGCTAGAACGAGAGAGGCACGCGAGTTCTTGAGACTCGAGGGGAAGAGCAGAGGCGAACAAGAGAGAAAAGGCGCAAACTTTCGGAAGTTGAAAAACAGAATCAGCAACGCCTGCTTTTTTGTTTTCTTCTCGCGAGAAAGTGAGAAGGCCTGAGTGAGCGAGCAAAGTTTTTTTCCCCCGTTCTCGCCTCTCAACCTGCACTAGGCTCTCTCCTGCGCCCGAGTTGGTGCCCCATTCACATCGAAGAGGAAGAGAGCTCCCCCCCCCCCCCCCGCACACAGAATATCTCTCTACTTCTTCAATTCAAAGGGGGAAAACACTACAAGGAGTTTTTTGGTCTTACAAAATAATGTTTTTGGTATTTGCTGCAAAAGACGCCGATGCCGATGCCGCGACTCCCACCACCACCACCACCAACCACCTCATCACCCCCCGCTGATCGGCGGGATCACGGCCACCTCGTCGCCAGGGGACAGGATCGAGCTCCTGCTGCTGTCATCGAGGTAATTCTGGTTGAGGGCGAGGACAAATGAGCCTATTTTGGATTTGTTTGGTTTTTCCCCATTTTTTTTAAAACCATGAGCCGTTTAAAAAAAGTTTGGAGGCTGGGTTGCCGCTTCCGCTCTTTTCCTCTCTCTCTTGCTCTCCTTTGCGGTGTCGCAAACAAAACATAAACACACAGAAAAACCGACCTTCGAGCTCTCGCAGGCACGGGTGGGCATCCAGGATGGCCTGCTCGAGAGCATCGGCGGTGGAGCCTTGCGTTTGTTGGAGTGTCGAGAAAGAGGTGAGTTTTTTTATTTTCCACCTCGAGAGCCGTCGCCGCGTTTGATGCCCCCCCCCTCCCCTTCCCCCTTGTCATCTCTCTCCACCTCTTTCTCCTCAACCAATTCTCAGCGCACCGTCTGCGAGCTCGAGCTCCGTCTCTCCCGTGCCGACCAGCTCCTTGGCCCGCGCGAACAGGAGGAGGCGGACGCGCATGGAAGAAGCGGAAAGGAGATCGAATAGCAAAAAGAAGAGAGAAAGAGTGTTTTTTCTTTCTTCTTCTTCTCCTTTCACCTCGCCGACGACAAAACCTCGTTGACGACCGAGACCAAGCTTTCGCAGCTGCCGTTCGGTCCCCCCCTCTCCTCCATCCTGCTCCTCCAAGCCACCAGGTCCCCGAAAGTGTCTATGTCGGCGAGCTCGCGGAGCGTCTCCTTGGGGGCCAGCACCAGCCCGCAGGATTCGATCGAAGCTGCCGCCGCGGCAAAGACCTGCGGCGTCGACCAGGTGACGCCCTGGGAATGGGAAAAGAGGGGGCGATGGAGTTTTTAATTAATTTATTTATTCGTGCGTGAGAGAAAAAGAGAGAGAGAGAGA
>Ga0315283_10003711_pt1 | contig 13121 bp, 10 predicted proteins | sample YL17G09_0_MG_FD_204541 | JGI IMG/M metagenome (GOLD analysis project Ga0315283, IMG submission 204541) | Sediment microbial communities from Yellowstone Lake, YNP, Wyoming, USA - YL17G09_0 | ecosystem: Environmental > Aquatic > Freshwater > Lake > Sediment | place: USA: Wyoming | collected...
TCACCACGAAGTCTGCCTTCTTGCCAGGTTCAAGTCCGTAATTTTGATCTCCGAGTACCCTTGCGCCTGTGTTGGTTGCGAGTTCCAGCAGCATCTCGATCTCATCATCACGTTTGTAGCGCAGGCGGTATGCCAGCATGCGGATGCGGTCAAGCATATCCACGCTGTTAAACCCGCTCCAGATATCGCGCACGCTGGATGACAGCGCCAACCGTAGGACGCTTTTCCCTGAAACCTTCCTGTCGTTGGATGAGATCGTGATGGCGCTGGCGAAGATCATTGATGGGTTAAAGGTAAACCCAGTCAGGATGCAGAGAAACCTTGAAAAATTCGGGCCATTTGCCGCAGTGGAGCGGGTGATGCTGGCAGCAGCCAGGAAGGGGGCAGACCGCCAGGAAATGCACGAGACGCTGCGCCAGCTCAGTATGGCAGCCTGGCAGGCTGTTGAAAAAGGGGAGGCCAACCCGCTCGCGGGGTTGGTCATGCAGGACGAACGCGTCACCTGCTGGGTGGCGCCGTCTGACCTGCGGCAGCTGTTCGCGGTTGAAGGGTACACCGGCATTGCTGAAACCCGCGCCCGTGAAATGGCAGGGCAGATCCATGCCTGCATCCAATAGTAACTTACTAATAAGGGTAAAAGGGTTTTTTTTTTCAGGCACAAACCACCTTTTCTGGAAGTGCACCTAATGTTTTAAATTCACCACCTATCTGGTTAAGGAAAGTAGTTAGACTTTTGAAACACACCTGGAAGACATGCCGCTATTCAATTTTTATTAATTAAATTAGATAAAACAAAATCTATATCGCGCTTAATCCCGGTATTATTTTTGTTACGCACCAGGAAATCACGCAGTACCCTTTAGGGTAAATCCGAAGCCTACAAACAAATTTCCCCTTCAGGGGATTAAGAGTCAGTATTCAATTTGTCCACACTGTAGAATGGCGTCCATTGCATCTATTTTGTCCACCCTGCCTGCCCTTCGTAAGGAGGGTTTCATTCCATTTGCACCCAAACAAGGAAAGGCGGCTCTTACAGTCCATGGACTTTAATTATGCGTAGCTATCAAAGTGAGATTCTTCGTGCCAGTTCGATCGCTCCCAATACACCAGATTTATTTCCCAATTCTGGGGGAACTATGAAATTCTCCAAAGTTCCTTTATTCTCTAGTTTACTTATATAGCCATTTAATAATTCCAATACACGTAAACGGATCTTCGGAAACAACTCTCTTTGAGACATCACACCACCACCTAAAATGATTATTTGAGGAGAAACCACTAAAATATAATTGGCCAATGCTAAAGCTATATATTCAACTTCCAAATCCCAAGCTGGGTGGTTGCGCGGCAAATTCTCAGCTGGAATCTTCCATCGATCATTTATTGCTGAACCTGACGCTATACCCTCAAAACAATCTTGATGGTAAGGACAATACCCTTTATATGCATCTTTTTCTCTGTTATAAGGAATTCGAATGTGTCCCATTTCAGGATGCATTGCGCCGTGCAGTAAATTTCCTTCAGCCACAATCCCACCCCCAATACCTGTGCCAATTGTCAAGTAAATGAAAGTTTCCAAGCCTTGTGCAGCTCCCCACTCATATTCACCAAGCGCTGCGCAATTAACATCAGTATCAATTCCTATAGGAATATTAAGCTCATCGCTCAGAATTCCCAACACATTCGTGAAAGCCCAGCCAGGTTTTGGCGTTGAGGTAATATACCCGAATGTCGCTGACTTTATATCAAGATCTAAAGGCCCAAAGGCAGCAACTCCAATTGAAGTTAATTTCTGCTTGGCATTTTGATCTTGAAAATAAGCAATTGCCCTTCCAAATGTTTCTTCTGGTGTAGTCGTAGGAAAGCGAATCTCGTCGCTTAAGTCATACGGACCTGAACCCACTGAACAAACAAACTTTGTGCCACCAGCTTCTATACCTCCGAATAATTTCATTGAGCTCCTTATGCATTTCTATTAATTATTCTTCGTTCAAGGATATATCAGACCAAAATTGATTTGCGGTTTTAAAAAATTCAATTATGCCTATCTAAATATTCAATAAACAAGCCAGAAAAAATGTAGCATCCTGGATATATCTATTGTAAGTTTGTAATCTTAATTATGAATCCAACTGCCTTGAAAACATTATGCTAAGAATTTTATGTCCAGGTACAGAAGTCGTGATGTTTCCATTATTTCCAACTTGGAGAGCACTTATTTCCTCTTCAGCCAAATTGACCAACCTTGCATTTGAAAAACGCATTAATGGTTTTAAGTTAAGCTGGATAGATTCTGATGAAATGTTATACCCTCGTACGATCCACCCTTTCCCATCCTCGGTCTCTTTTACAGCACTAATAACAAATTCATCTGGGGAATGTGAAATGAAAGCCCCATGGTTTGGAATCTCTCCATCATGCAAACTTGTTTGAATTGCCCTTAAGGTTGTCTGAAAGGCGTATGCATTTTGATATTCATTTTTCCATGTTCCTCTATGAGGAATGATGGCATAGTCAAAAGCCCATTTTCCAAGCAGTTGCGCGCCTGGTGTCTCGAAGGCGGGACCGGCGTGCCCTTGGCGTACAGGCATATCATCTCTTGAGAGCCAACCAATACAGCGCAGGAGTGTGATGGCGATTTCGGTTTCTCCAGGCTTCAGAAGTCTTATCACTTCTACTTCAGGTAAGCCGCGATTGGCAATGGTCAAGCCGATTTTGCCATTGGTGACAGAAGTAAAAGCGCCCTGGTGCGTTTCAGGGCGAGGAGATTCCGACCAATTGTCTGTTTTCTCTAGCAAACCAAGCGGGCGCTGGATGACTTCAAAGTGACCGTCGTAATGAGCATTGTCCACGGCAAATGGCACTGGGAAATGTACACGCAGGCGGTGGTCTTTGGCAGTGTTGTCCACTTCCGTGTGTATGTTGATGCGCGCGACTCCAGGCGCAAGCGAGATGCGGCTGGTTATGGGGAGGTTGATCCGTTTTTTCGAGCGGGCTTTTCTGTCGGGGGACAACTGGGTGGGGACGCTGAACGTGTACGCGATTTCGAGAGTCGGTATTAACCGGTTACGACTCACTTTAATGGTGGCAGGTTTCGGGGTAGAGATAGAATCTGCTGCGGGTGGGGAGTAGTTGTACTCGTCGCCAGAGTCGCCTCCCTCCATGAATTGATTCAATCCAGTAAAAACCGAGTTTGTACTTTTGTCAATGACAGTCAGCGTACCATCGGGAACTGCTTCCACGCGAAAAAAATCGTTTTCAATGACGAAGGGCGGTTTGGTTTCATCGCTGGTGTTCAGTGCGTCGAGCAACTTGCTGCCAAGTTCGGTTTCGGCGATGCGAAGGAAAAGGGGTAGGAACGGTTTGATTAATGGATTGACCGTTGTAGTGGGGGCAGACGCGGGCACGGGCAGGGTGCGCACCCAGATCACACGCCAGCCAAATGCTGGGATTTCGGGTGTTACGAAACGGATGCTCGATACTTTGGGGGTATGCGCCAGCACGTAAAAGTGCGTAACAGTGGGGTCGGCTTCGTAACGGGCAATGTCGGCTTCGGCTTGCTGCCATTCGCGGATGTTGGGCTGCCCTTTATAGTCGAGAATGGTGGTGATGATGACGGTTTCGTCCTGGCGTGTGACTTTGATGCTTGTGATTGCCGCGCCCGCCACGCGCCCTTCATTAATCGCGCCAATGGTGTTGCGTAGTTCGTTCTTTTTCAGCAGAAGATTGGCCAGTTCGGCATTACTGGCGCCGATAAATTCATAAGGGATGACAGTTTGGTCGGCGTCGAGCAGTTCAAAGGCGGGGACGATTTCGGGGATGTTGAGCGCGATTTCCACCACATCGCGGCGGGCGTGCCCGTGCGGATTGAAAAGCACAATGGACGAGAAAACACTATCGGCGTGGGTATCAACAGCGCGGGCGAGCGCTTGTAGCGATTGCAGAGAGAGCTCTTCAGCGATCTGGTCAACCTGGTCGAAGCGAGGGCGCATTTCATCGTGAACCTGGTCAATGGAACAGCCGCAGATGGAGTCGTGTGGATGATTCTCCATCAGAAGCCGCCATACCTGGCGGATGATAGGTGCGGTGTTGTAAATGCGGTTGGACGCGATCTCTTCGGGGGATGATAGCATGCCCTGTTTGGAAATCATGTTCTCGGCGAATACACCAAAGGGTTCCGCCCATTTTTCGAGCAGAGTCTGGCTGTGCTGATTGCGCTGTTTGATCCACATGCGAGTAGACAGCACGCCCGGCAGCAGGGGGGAATGGTCACAGGCACGCAGTTCTCCTCGCACGGTGGGTATGGATTTTCCGCTGGCGATTTGCGCTTTGATGGTTTCGATGTAACCAGGCAGGGTGGAGTGGATTACACCAGTATAGAGCAGGTTGGCGTTGGCACAATCGATGGATGCCGAAGTGCGAGGGGATGGCTCCATGTGGTCGGTACCGAGCATGATCAAGTGGTCGTTGACCGCGGAGTGGGCGGACAGGGAGTTACCCACAATGGCAATCTGCTCGATAAATAATTCCGAATCGTGGACGGGCAGGTTTGCGCCATTGCTGTAACTGTCACGCATGTATGCCAGCAGGATTTTCGAACCGTCGGGCGATTGCCACCATAGTTCGGCGGGCTGGTTGCTCAATCCGCGCCACAAGGCGGCGGCTTGAATGCCGAATCCGCTCAGGATTTGTGGCATTTGCCCGATGTGACCGAATGAATCGGGCATGTAGCCGATAGGCATTTTTCCTCCCCATTGGCGGGATGTGCGGTCACCTTCCAATAGGTTGCGGATGTGCGCTTCGGGGCTGACCAGGAACATGTCAGGCAGGATATGCCAGGGTCCGATCAGGATGCGTCCGCTTTGGATGTGTTTGCGCAAAACCGGTTCTATTTCGGGACGCATGAGCAGGTAATCGCCCAGGATGATGGTTTGCCCGTCGAGCATGAAATTTTTAAAGTCGGGGTCTGTGTCGAGAATATCAAGCAGCTTATCCACGAGATGGACGAGTTTCAATCGGAACTGTTGGAAAGTCAGATACCATTCCCGATCCCAATGAGTATGTGATATTACATGCAGCGTTTGCATCTAGGTCCTCACTAAATTAATTTGATGCGGGGTATTATTTTTTAGTTGGTTATTTCTCATAGTAAAGATAAATTTCAAGCCAGTTCTAGTTCCTTGGAATGTTTCTCTTTTATCGCTGCCTGTATTTCCAATTCCTGCTTGTGATTAATTGGCAATAGAATCAGCAGAAGAATTCCAACAAGAAGGATTATCGCTGGGATAATCCCTGTGCCAATGCGAATTGCACGAACAACTTCAATGGTTTGGCTTTTATTCTGCCCCACATAACCTGAAGCGCTAAGAAGAGTACTTAGAATCAGAGGTGTTAAACTAGCGGCAGGAATAAGCAGTATTGACATAATCCCTCTTACCACCCCGGGTTGACGTTTTCCAGTTTGAAGCTCTACATGATCTACGATCAATCCACCGATCGGATTGGTGATGGCAGAAGAAAAACCATAACCTATGATGATGACCATATATGTTGTTACAGCTGCCCAATAATTGAGAGGTAAACTCAGAATAGCGTGACCTGCAACTGCAATTAATAGCCCCTTCCATAGAGTATTTTTCGAACCAAATTTCCTGACCAACAGAACGATGAGGGGAAGTATCGCCATCTGTGCGATTCCATTAATAAGATCGGGAAGCGTGGCTTCAAGACCAGAGACTTCCAGTACATTATCCATGTAGTAGATGTAGCCGGAAAAATAATTTCCTGTAGCAGCATTAATAAAAAAGAATGCTGCCATATAAAGTACAAAAATTTTATCTTTAAAAAGATCCTTTGATAAATTAAATAGCTCCTTGAGTCCCTTAGTTACTTGCATGTTTTTGTAAAATTCTTCATCTTCCCGAATAAACTTCGCACCGATCCAAATCAACAAAAGACCCAAAATAATTGCTCCTGAGAAGATCGCTACAAGAGTCATACGACTGAATGAACCAGTGAGAAACCACACAGGAATCATACCTCCGAGAAATACAGGAATCATGTTGATATAGCTTGAAATTACCTGCACCTCTGTGCGTTCATCCATGGAAAGAAAGGTATTCACTGTGAAAGCCATGAAACTTACTCCCAGAAGGGTTTGAGCTCCTTCATAGATCACCAGTAATGTCAGAAGGAAGATTGCAATCACAATCTCATTCCAATCGGGGGACGCAAATAGAAGAGCGATTACTGAAATTCCCATGATCGGTATTGACCAGCGGATGAGAGGGGCGTATTTTCCCCGGCCGGGTAAGAACGGCCGCTTATCTGCCCAATATCCAATGATGGGATCGTTTATACCGTTCCAGATGCTAAAGAGAAGGAATACTACTCCGAATACGGCCGGGCTTAATCCAATCATATCTGTAAAAAATTTCATTAACGAGCTGGTAACAATCGTTATTACCAGAATTGATCCCCCCGATACTAGATTAATAAGAATTTTTCTTTTCAAGTTGTAATATTTGTTCAGATCAGTCATGCCAATCTCCTTTTATTCATCTATATCATTAAGGTAATCATCGGGCATTGCTTCGAATGTCCCGCCCAGTAATTAAAAGCAGAGAAGCTCAATCGAGAAATGCCCCTGGCTTCATGACCTATCTGGGACACCTTTTCCTCAAGGTTCATAGAGGATTTGATGGATTTTGCCCTTTCTTCATTATTTGTCATTCGTAACCATAATCATTCTTCCTATCGGTTCTTATCTTCAGGGATTAAAGCGGAAACCCATAGCTGCATCAAACATGGCAATGATATTCTCGGGCGGTACGTCTGGCTGGATATTATGTATTTGGTTGAAAACAAAACCACCGCCAGGCGCAAAAGTTTTTATACGTTCGGTAACATGCTGTGAAATGTCATCCGGTGATGCATTTGGTAAAACATGCTGCGTATCACAGCCTCCGCCCCAAAATGTGATCTGATCGCCGAATTCTTCTTTCAATTGTTGTGGACCCATATTTTTTGCGCTGGTTTGTACTGGATTTAAAATGTCTACACCTGCTTCAATTAAGTCAGGTATGAGAGTGTAGATGCTTCCGCATGAATGCAGGAAAACTGCGCAATCGGAGTTATTGTGAACATATTGGAATAATTTTTGATGCCCTGGTTTTAAGTGCTTCTGGTACATCATGGACGACATTTGAGGTCGATCCTGGGTTCCCAAATCATCGCCAAATTGGATGATTTGCACATATTTGCCTACAGCCTCCAAATATAAAGAAAGATTTGCCAGTTGTGTTTCAACAATTCCATTGATCAGTTCTTCAACAAATGCCTCCCCTACAGCCAGGTCTATCATAAATTGCCCCCACCCGCGCAGGTTTTGACCGGCTTCAAGGATACTTCCGCCAAAATTGGCCATTATGGCGTACTCGGTGTTTTCAAACAGATTTTTTGCTCGCATCTGTAGAAATTTCAATTCCTCATCACTTAACGTAGGCCTTGGAACTGCCATCAATTCCTCCGGACTTGTCAATTCAGCTAAGGGATGAAAAATTTGGGTGAAATAGAGACTATTTTCAGACATTCGTTGGCTGGGTATGCCATTTTCCCAGATATGCCATCCGCCATTTTCTGTATCCGGTCTCAAATCCACACCTGCGGGAACCTGACATGTTACTTGGTTGGGTAACTTCCAGGTTTTCCAGAATCCCGGTTGTGCTTCACCTAATGAGTTCTCGAGAGCAATAACATCCGCCCCAAATCGAGCCAGGATCTCAAGTTCCACCTCGGCTAATTGTTGTCCTATGTCGAAAATTCGGGTTTGCCCATGCGTGATCCCAAGATATTCTTTTAACCGATCGTATGCAATTGCCGTGATTCCGGTAGATGCCATACTGCCGAAATCAATTGGAATGCGATCCATTTCTTCATGACGAATGGCTTTGAGGACACGCTCACGCGAAGTATATGGAGATTGCATAGATGTTCTTATTTCATGTCCTATGCTAGCTTCACCAACTGAACTGGATGAAATAATTGACATAATTTTCCTCAGCCTAACCTATGGTTATAGAAAAGAGTTCGAATGATTTTAAATTACCACTGTCAATATTGATACTATTCTATGCTATAATGTTAACAATGTCAATATCTAAAACAGGATGTCAATATGGCAGATAGTGCTTATCATCATGGAAACCTCAAGGAGGCTTTGGTCTCTGCAGGCCTCGAAATCCTTTCAGAAAATGGGATTGAAGGATTAAGTTTACGAAAAGTAGCAAAAAGAGTTGGTGTAAGTCATACTGCCCCCTATAACCATTTCACTGATAAACAAGCACTTCTTGCTGCAATATCAACAGCTGGGCATGAACAGCTTTATCTCGCATTGTCGAAAACTTTTAATAAAACAAAAAACTTATCAACAGATATTGTCCTTGAAATAGCCTGGGCATATCTCCAATTTGCTCTTGATGACCCTGGCAGATTCAAACTAATGTTTTCTGGTGCATTGGAAAATGAAAGAGATCATCCGGAATATTTAGAGACCTCACTGAAGAACATTGCACTACTTGAAGAAGTTATTATTTTTTGTCAAAACAAAGGATTAATAGAAGAAGGCAAGGTAAATCTTATTGCAATTAAGCTTTGGAGTTCTGTGCATGGATTTACTAATTTAGTCTTGGAAAATCAATTTCCAAAAGAATTTATGCAAGGTCAAAATTTAAAAACTCTTCTTAAAATTGCTTTTTCATAAAACAATACTTGATTTTTATTGATAAACCCAGCAGGAATCGACCATGCTTTCTTATTTGAATTCGGGTATCGAAAACAAATATCAGCATTGTCCACAAGGCAGCACAGTGTCCATTATTCCTAGGCAGTTCCAATCTAGTTGCACCTCAGCAATTATTGATTAAATTCGGCGTAATTCAATTACGCCTCATATGTGTATTTATAAAAACGCCATCCAAGTACGGCGATCAATGACGACCCAGGGAATCTAAATGAAACAGGACTGTAAAGTATACAGTCCTGTTATTTAGTTTCAACCTGATTTTGCTGCGGGTTTACTTTGGTCTGAAAAATATCATCGAGCGGTTGTTTCTAAACAGGGATCAAACACTCCCCATTTGCGGCAACCAGCACACCCCGTTTGAACGCATAGGTTCGTTTAGGTTGGTCGATCACCAGTTCCTTGAGATTCGTCCCCGGCATCACCACGAAGTCCGCCTTCCTTCCAGGTTCAAATCCGTAGTTTTGATCTCCGAGAACCCTTGCGCCTGTGTTGGTTGCGAGTTCCAGCAGCATCTCGATCTCATCATCTCGTTTGTAGCGCAGGCGGTATGCCAGCATGCGGATGCGGTCAAGCATATCCACGCTGTTAAACCCGCTCCAGATATCGCGCACGCCATCCGTCCCGATGCACACGGTCACACCCGACTCAACCAGTTTCTTGATGGGCGGCAATGGTGTGCCACCAGCGCCCGCAGACTGGATCGTGATGCGGTTCTCCCGCAGCAGGTCGATCAATTTATCCAGGTACGGATCCTCGACCATACCCAGACAGAAGACATGGCTGATGGTCACCCGGCCTTGCATACCCAGCGCGCGCGTGCGCTCGGCGATGAGCTCCACCGCAAAGGCACCCAGGTCGCCCGGTTCATGAAGGTGGATATCAATTTCTTTTCCAAAACGGTCAGCCAGCCCGAAGATGGCATTCAGGTGGCCAACAGGGTCGCGGTTGCGCGATGAGGGGTCTATACCGCCGACACATTCGATTCCCCGATTGAGCGCCTCTTCGAGCATTTTCAAAGTATCCGGGTCCGAAACAACACCAAGCTGAGGAAATGCAACCAGCTGGATATCGATCAGGTCCTTGTACGCCTCACGCGTTTGCAGAACGCCTTCCACATGCTCAAATCCGTAATCTGGCTGTATGTGTACATGGCTGCGTATATGAGTGATCCCAGCAGCGATGGACGCGCGCACCTGGCGGACAGACTGCACGCGCGATGAAAGTCCAAGCCCCATCCAAACCTCGCGGCTGTATGCGATCATATCCTCGATGCCGGATGCGGGCACTTCATTTCTTGGCCAGGGGACGCCAAGCAGATTGTCGTCCAGGTGGGCATGCGCATTCACAAACCCCGGCAGGAGGATGGCGCCGTTACCTTCAAAGGTTGCCATGCCCTTGCCAGGATCATTTATGCCAACAGCGATCTGTTGAATAATGCCATCCCGAACCAGGACATCGGCAATTGTGCTGCCCATCGGGCGGATGTTTTTCAGGAGGAAAGAATTTTCTTTTTTTGAGAAACCTGATTTGTTGGCGATATCTTTGATGTCTGGTTGATCCATTTTGCTTCTCCTTGTAAACAGTGGTTTTAAAAAGTATGCAGTAAGCCCTTGCTAAAACACATAATGGGCATCAATGGCCGGTGTTTCTCCAGGCACTTATAAAAAGTGCTGGATAAAACCAGCAAATCATCCGGCAGAAAATAAGCCGCGGACATCGGCCATTTGAAAGTGCTCCAGGCTGCCCACCAAAAAATCCGCTTTTGTTGATAATTCCCGCGGAAAGGTGGCTGCAGCCGCGCTATAAGTATAGCAAACTCCGAAAAATTTTTTTTGAGGATTTCAATCAAAAAGCAGTGAATCCACGCTAATTAAAGAATTTAAATATTGAAGGCTCAGATACAGTTACATTTGCATTTCTGGAAATAAAATTGCTGCCACTACGGTGAATACAATCCCTGCATAAAACATAACTTTCTTTTAGTTTGTTTTCCGCAATCATTAACTTATAAATGAAATAAAGACCATTATTAATGCAGCTATTTTTTACAGCAGTTATTTTTTTGTATTATCTTTGATCTGACTTGGCTTTTTCAAAAATGAAGCAAACAGGATGATCGCACCGGTGATGATCAAAATGATCGGCCAGATTGATTGAGTTTTCTCACCTACTATTAGAGAGAGAACAGCCGCAGCAAACAAACCTAAAGCTGGATATTTTGCCCAATCAGTCGGCTGAACCGCCCGCCGAAGCCAAAGGGCACCAAAGGTGATTCCAAAACCAGACAGTAAAAGCGCTGTACCAGCGGGATTGAACCCATAACCTTGGAATATAGGCAGGCGAGAATTAGTTAACAGCACGACCAAACCAATACTTGTGAAGACGCCAGCCGGGATGAGCGCCCACCAATTTGCCTTTGACCAGAAATAGACTACAAAGAAGGGGATGGCAAAAAGAAACATGACCGCCAATCCCAGCGCTTCACCGCCCATGACATTCTCCAGCAAAGGGATCAAACCGATCACACCTAATGATGCAAAGGGAATGAGCGCCCAGCGGCGAGTGCGGTCAATCAAATACACCCCCAGGAATGGAAGGGCAATGCTGTAAAGAACAAATGCTCCGATGAGGTTGCCGTCCACTTGGTCTTCAAGCAAGACCACCAAAGCGATGGCGGCCATTACCCAGGCAGGAATGAGCGCCCACCAATTTTTCTTTTTATCCAGCAGGAAAACGACTCCGAAAGGAATGGCTATGCCAATCAATACCGGGGCACCGGTCAAAACATCGCCAAGCTGAGTCCCTTCCAGACCCATGATCAAGGCAATTCCTCCCAAGATGGTAGCCGGAAAAAGCCAGCCCCAATTGCGGATCCCCTGCAGGAAATAGGTAAGAAAGAAAAAGGCACTCAATAAGGCAAAAATAAGTGCAATGATTCTGGTCGGTAAAAAGGTGAAATCAATGATATTTTGTGCCTGCAAAAAGAACAGCACCCCTGCTGCAATCATCACCGAGCTCCAAAATATGGTAATCCAACGCGATTTCATACAAACCTCCTAATATATTTGTATAGATATACGAATTTATTACCTGTGAGTTGCCAATATTCATTAACAATTTAACTAATTTAGAATTATTTTTCTCAATCCTATTCCCTTCTATTGATTTCATGAAGCTACTCTATAACCAAATGTACGGGATACTTAAGGAAGGATTTCCCACCCTCGCGGGGTCTGTTTTTCTTAGGAGATAAAAAAAATCCCCCAAAGAAACTGGAGGTAAATATACTGAATAAAAATGACGCATCCGGAATTTACCTGCACTGGACGTGCAGTTCAGGTAACCCACGATCGCCGGATTAGAAGTCCGATGCGCTGTCCCTTGCACTCTGAGAGCAGGAGCCTCCGTTTCGTTTACCTTTCTGTACCCGTAAACCGGGGGAGTAAATCATAGTAATTTATAAAACTTCTGATTTTCAGGCTGAACTAAATAATATGCAGTCAGGGAAACTGGGAAAAAGGTAAAAAATTTTATTTATCAAATTTTTACTTTATCTAATATTAAATATTATTTTGATTCCTTTACATTATCTACTGCAGCCCTTTGGATCGCCAAACCCATTCTAAATCGTTCCATGAACGAATTAAACCCTGCCACATCCACAGGATCAGGCATCATCGTATTTACACTTTGGCCGGAAAATACCTGTTTATCCAGAAAATCTGCCAATGATTCCCCAGAGTCTCTTTTATGCAGATAAGCAGCCAGCAGGGCGATGCCCCAGGCGCCGCCTTCGCCGGCTGTTTCCATCACAACCACCGGCGCGTTCATCACCGCCGCCATGATGCGCTGGCCGACACCCTCGGTCTTGAAGAAGCCGCCATGCCCCAGTACACGCGTGATCTTCACCCCCTCCTGGCTGAATAAATGGTCCAGTCCGATACGGAAGGTGGCCAGCGCGGCGTAGAGGTGGGCGCGCATGAAGTTGGCCAGGGTGAAGCGGCTGTTGGGGTGGCGGACAAAAAGCGGCCGGCCTTCCTCGAAGCGGGTGAGGTGCTCGCCTGCCAGGTAGTTATAGGCCAGCAGTCCGCCCGCGTCCGCGTCGCCGTCCAGCGCTGCATTGTAGAGCAGTTCATAGAGGCGAGACTCATCCACATCCGCGCCCAGCAGGTCCTTGAACTCGCGGAAGAGCCCCACCCAGGCGTCCAGGTCGGAGGTGCAGGTGGAGGCGTGCACCATGGCGGCCGGTTTGCCTTCCGGCGTGGCCAGAAATTCGATGTCGGGATGCGCGTCCTTGATCATTTCATCCAGGATGATC
>Ga0315283_10003712_pt1 | contig 13118 bp, 7 predicted proteins | sample YL17G09_0_MG_FD_204541 | JGI IMG/M metagenome (GOLD analysis project Ga0315283, IMG submission 204541) | Sediment microbial communities from Yellowstone Lake, YNP, Wyoming, USA - YL17G09_0 | ecosystem: Environmental > Aquatic > Freshwater > Lake > Sediment | place: USA: Wyoming | collected...
ATCGACGGCCGACACCCGTATCGCGACGAGGTTCCCGGCGGGCACGTCGACTACCCGGCGCGACGACGGCGTGACGGCGAAGTCGCCTTCTTCAACTACGGCCTGGCCCGCGAGATGGGACTGATCCCCGCCGACCACCCGGACTCGATGGTCAAGGCGCTGCGCGCGGCGATCCTCGACGCGTTCGCTCTCGTGATCGTCAACGAGTACGACCTGGCCCACGGCGTCCGCGTTCCGTCGACAGACCTCCTGCCCCACCCCTACATGGCAACGCGCTACTTGCAGCTGCAGCACCCCGGCCGCCGCGGGGAAACCTCCGGGGACGGACGCAGCGTGTGGAACGGGACGTGGCGCCATGCGGGAGTCAGCTGGGATGTTTCGAGCTGCGGCACGGGGGTCACGCGCCTGTGCCCCGCCACCGCGCAAACCCGCCGCTTCTACAAGACGGGAAGCCGCACCGCGTCGTACGGATGTGGCACCGCCTCGGTCGAGGAAGGGCTAGCGGCCGCGGTGATGAGCGAGGTCCTCAACCGGAGCGGCATACCGACCGAGCGGGTGCTGGCCGTCATCGCCCTCCCCGGCGGCTTCGCGGTCAACGTGCGCGCGGCGCGAAACCTGTTGCGCCCCTCGCACCTGTTCGCCCCGTTGAAGCAGAACGACCTGACCCGGCTGAAATCAGCGGTGGACTACGCCATCGCGCGGGAGCGGAAGAACGGTGCGATGCCGTTCACGCGCGGCCTGGCTGAGGGGTATCGCGCCTTCGCCGAGACCGTCGCAAGAGCGTTCGGCCGGGCGGCGGCCATCTTCGAGCGCGAGTACGTGTTTTGCTGGCTCGAGTGGGACGGGGACAACGTCCTGCTCGACGGATCGATCATCGACTACGGCTCGGTCCGGCAGTTCGGCCTGTACCACCGCGAATACCGCTTCGACGACGGACCGCGCTGGTCCACCACGATTCCCGAGCAGAAGGCGAAGGCGAGGGGGATCGTGCGGTGCTTCGCGCAGATCGCCGACGCTCTGATCGCGGGCCGGCGGGCGCCCTTGTCGGCGTTCGCGCGCGACCCGCTCCTTGCGGTCTTCGAAGCGTCCTTCGTCGAGACGCGCGATCGTCTGCTCTTGCGGCACGCGGGATTCGACATGAAGACGGAAGCGCTCCTGCTGTCGCGCGCCCGCCCGCTGATCGCTCGTTTCGATCGCGCCCATCGGTGGTTCGAGACGGCGCGCTCGACCCGCGGCCGGGTCAGGGTTCCCGACGGCATCACCTGGAACGCGGTGTACTCGACGCGCGACCTGTTGCGCGAACTGTCGCGAATCTACGCTCGCGACCCGCGGCCCGTGTCGCCCGAACACATCCTCGAGCTCGCGGCGTCGTCCTACGCGACCCGTGGCGACCGCCGGCCGACGCCTTCAAAACGACGCCGCGCTCGTGAGTTCCAATCGGCCTATCTGGCTCTCGCGCGACGCGCCGCCCGCCTTTCGGGCCGCCCGATGCGTTCCGTTCTGGCCAACTGCGCGACTCGTTCGTCGACGATCAACGCGTACGCGCGCATCACGGGGGACGCCGTGGCGCACGCGGCCGCGCGGCTCGCGAAGTCCCGCAAGGTCCTAGGCCCCGACGGCGTGTTCGCGGTCATCGACGTTTTCGCCCGGCGGCATTCCAGAGCGGCCGGCGCGGGCGGCGAGCCGCCTCGACCGACGCAGGCCAAGCTCGTGTTCGACGAACTGTTGGCTCTGTCCGTCAAGACGCGCGACGGCCTCTGACGACTCCGTTACGATGACCCCATGCTCTATTTCGGCTACGGATCCAATCTGTGCGAGCCCGACCTCTCCCGCTATTGCCGCGAGCGCGGGCTTCAACCGATCCATCTCGAGCGCGTCGGTCCCGCGTTCCTCCCCGACAGGAAGCTCGCCTTCACGCATCGTTCGAGCACGCGCGGCGGCGGCGTCCTCGATGTCCCCCCGGCGCGCGGGGAGGCGGTCGCGGGCGTCTTGTTTCGCGTCTCCTCGGACGCCTCGATCGCCACGCTCGACCGCAAGGAAGGTGAGGGGCACGTCTATTCGAGGTTCGAACCGGTCGTTTTGACGGAAGACGGCGCGGAACAGTCCGCCGTCGCCTACGAGGTCGCGCCCGCGTCCCGGGAGACGTTCGTCGCGCCCTCGCCCTCGTACCTCGACGTCGTGCGCCGGGGCTACAAAGAGCACGGGCTGGATCTCGCGCCTCTAAAAGCCGCGGCGGACGGACGATCTCCCGCCCGCCCCGTCCCCGGCGTTTTCGTTTACGGCACGCTGCGGCGCGGTGAAGAGCGCCATTCCGCGTTGCTGCGTCACGCCGTTAAGGGTGGCGACGCGGCGACGACGGCCGGCACGCTGCTCGATCTCGGCCCCTACCCCGGGCTGATCGTCGACGGCCCGAGCGCTTCCGTGACGGGAGAGCTCTATTCCTCTGCCGATCCGGACGGGCTCTTCGCAGAACTCGATGCGATCGAGACATTTCGGGGCTTCGGCGTCCCAGGCTCGCTGTACCGGCGCGCCCTCGTCCGCGTGCGTTGCGCGCACGTCGTCTCGACACTGGCCTGGACGTACGTCTACATGGGACCGCGCAACGGATCGCGCGTCATCCCCTCGGGTGATTGGCTCGATTCTCGTCGGCCTTGACACGAAACCGCCGGACCGGAGAGAATCCCCGCCTGGTCGTTCGCCTCGCATAATCCTGAAGGAGTCCACATGAAGGTCAGGGTGTTCGCTCTCCGACCGGTGCGCAAATCGCTCGCCCTGCTGACGTGCCTCGCCCTCGCTGTGGGCGGCGCTCCCGGTCTATTTGCGCAGGACCCCACGGCGACGATCGCGGGAGTCATCCTCGATCCTTCGGGAAAGCCGGCCTTCGGCTTCAAGGCCGTCGTAATCGACACGGCGACCAACACCAAGTACATGAGCGCTCCGACCGACGCCGCCGGGAACTACGCCATCAAGGTCCCGGTGGGCGGCCGCTACAAACTCGAGAGTGTCGTCGCGAACGACGGCGTCACGAATCTCGCTGTCCAAGATGTCGCTCCGGTCAGCGTTCTCGCGGCGGGCACGACGCGGTTGAACGTGCGCTTCACGGATACGCCCGCAGCGGCCACCCAGACCGCGACCACTGAAGAAGAGAAGAAGAAGAAAGGCGCCGTGCCGTGGTACCAGCGGCCCGGACCGATCGTCGGCCTGGTTTTGGGAAGCGTTGCGGTCGCCGCGCTCTTGTTGAGCGGCGGAGGCAGCGCGTCGCCCTCGAATCCCTAGTAGCTCAGGCCCCTCAGGGTTCATGCCCTCGCGTCCGTCCCTCTTAAGACGCATCCGGTCAGCACTGGAAGTCGCCGTCTCCGGGTCGCTCCTTGGACTCGCGACGTGGCTCCCCCGGCCTTGGCTCCTTGCGCTGGGCGCCGCAACCGGCGAATTGGCCTTTCGACTCGCCCGCAAACACACGCGGGTCGCCCTCGCCAACCTCGAATCCGCCTTCGGCAGCGCGCTGTCGCCCGTCGAACGACGCCGCATCGTGCGGGCCTGTTGGCGCCATTACGGCCGCATCACCGCCGACGCCGCGGCGTTCCACCGCCTTCGTCCCGAGGACCTCGGGACGCGGATCCGCTACGAAGGGCTCGACCAACTTCGCGCGGCGCACGCCGAGGGGAAGGGCGTGCTCCTGATCTCGGGGCACTTCGGCCATTGGGAGCTGACGGCGTACATGCAAGGGTTTCTCGGCTGCCCTCTCCTCATGATCACGAAGCCGATGGCAAACCCGAGCGTCGAGAAGATGCTGGCGGGTCTCCGATCCGGCTCCGGGAACGAGATCGTCGCGAAGACCGACGCGGTTCGCGCCTCCCTGAAAGCCTTGGCACGCGGGATCGGCGTCGCCGTGATGATCGATCAGGACGCGCGGGGCTCGGGGATCTTCGTCCCCTTCTTCGGCCGCCCGTCGTCGACCATCCCGACGGTCGGCACGATGCACCTCCGGACCGGAGCCGCCGTGGTCGCGACGTTTTCCTATCCGGAGAGCGACGGCGGTTGGCGGATCACCTACGAGCGGCTGACGTTTCCCGGCCTCACGGGGAACCGGGAGCAGGACGTCTTCCGCATCACCAGCGAGACGACGGCGCTCCTCGAGGCGCGCATTCGAGAGCGGCCCGAGCTGTGGCTCTGGATGCACCGGCGCTGGAAGACGCCGGCGCCTCAAACGATGGCGACGGTCTCCCCCACCGACATCACCTGAAGTCGCGCTTCGGGGCGGCGCTTTTCCCACCCATGGCGGAGCCGCTCGATCGGCTCCACGAGCGGCTCATCGGTGAGCTGAAATGCACCCCAGTGCATCGGCACCATCGCGCGGGCCTTCAGGACTTGGAGCGCATCGATCGCCTGCTCCGGGTTCATGTGATGCGGCTCCATGAACCAGGCCGGGGCGTACGCACCAATCGGGAGCAGGGCGAGGTCGATGAGCGGGAAGCGCGCGGCGATCTCTCGAAAGCCGTCGAACCACCCCGTGTCCCCCGCGTGGTAAAGCGTGGCCCCGCCCCCTGAGACGACGAATCCACCCCACGCACTGCGGTTGATGTCCCCGATCCTCCGACGCGACCAGTGGCGCGCGGGGACGAACGTGATCGCGAGCGAGCCGGCCGATGCCGTATCCCACCAGCTCAACTCGGTGACGTTCGCGAAGCCGCGGCGGCGGAACCATCGGCCGAGCCCCGCCGCGGTGAACACCGGAAGCTCTCGCGGCAGCGATCGGAGGGATGGCGCGTCGAGGTGGTCGTAATGGTTGTGCGTTACCAGAAGAGCGGTCAGCGGCGGGAGGGCGTCCGCTCGGAGTCCGGGCTCGCCGTGTCTCGGGATGAAGCGCGCGATTCGCTTCGAGAACACCGGATCCAGGAGGAACGAGGCGCCCGCGAGGGTTGCCAGAAACGACGAGTGCCCGATCCAGGTGACGCGCGGGGCTCCGTCTGGGCGATGGATCGCCTCCGGATCGCTCGGCACGCGCGGCGCGGGAGGTCCGGGGGGCGCAACGCGGCGGCGCCCGGTCAGCCTGTCGAGGACGCTCCAGCGAAAAACGTCGCCGAAGCCGTGGGGGGCGTGGCGCGGATCCTGGTTTTCGTAGCGGGCGGGCATGAGCGCGACCTACACTAGCCCGTCGGTGCAAGGTCCGCCTTTCGAAGGACATGACATGGAATCCGTCGAGCCCACGGTCGTGCCCAAAGACGTACGCGCGGGACGGCTGCTGGCTCGTCGCGTGCGCGAGATGTTCCGCGTCTACCCGAAGGCGTTGGTCGGCGAGGTCGAGGCGGTCCACGACCTGCGCGTGGCGGCGCGACGGCTTCGCGCGGCGCTCGGCCTGCTCATAGAAAACCCGGAAGGGCGGCGTGCTCGGCGCGCCGACAAGACGCTGCGCGATCTCGCGCGAGCTGCGGGGCGCGGGCGCGACCTCGACGTCGGGCTCGAAATCCTCGAGGGGTTGCCGGCCGCCGCGACCGAGGGAAACGTCAGACTCCGCCGCGCACTTTCATCGTCCCGCTCGCGGGCGCGATTCCTCTCGCGAGAGGCACTGCTCGATCTCGAGCTGGCGCATTTGCGCCGCGACCTTCGCGCACTCGTGGCGGCGACGCAGGTCGATCGGCCGGTTTTGGCCGAACGTCTCGACGCTCTGCGCATCCGGGAGCAATCCAACATCGACCGGGATCTAGCCAACGGCCGGGCCTGGCCGAAGCCCGAACAGCTCCACGACGCGCGACGCGCCGCGCGTCGCCTGCGCTACGCTGCCGAGGTCGAAGCTCTCTTCGACGGCGCCGAGTCCGATACCGCCGACCGTTGGCGGAAAATGCAGTCCCGCCTCGGCGACATTCAAGACCGCCATGTATTGAGCGCCTGGCTCTCGCTCCGTGGCCAGCGCGCCGCCGCGCGAGGCGACCTGGCGTTGGCCTCCGCTGCCGCCCGGGCGCTTTCGCGGGTGAAGCGCGACGCCGCAAGCCTCACGCGTGAGTTCGTCAGGGGGAGGGCGGCGGCTGGAAACTCGGAGTCGGGCCTCCCTCTCCTTGATGACCCCAGTTCTGCTCGGTGACGTACTCGTCCCAGGGCGGCCCGTTTCGCCCTGATGGCGGCCAAAGCCAAGAAGCTCCTCCCGGCGACGATCCCACTGTCTCCTATTGCGACGGCGCCTCCCGCGACGTCGCGCTCGCCCGCAACCCAGGAGAACTTCTATTTCCTTGAGCGCTCTCAGTTCGGGGCGAACGATGGTCGACATCACGTTTTCTTTTCCTTGACGCGGTTCACGGATCGGCGTACGACGCTGCAGCAGTTTCCAGGGGTGCGTTTGCCCCTTGGAACTTGGTTGGATGACGTGTTGGGGGTTCCGAAAAATTCTTCAAGGAGCGGATACATGCGCAAGTGTGCGTCTCGTACGGCCAAGACTGTCTCGTCACGCCGGAGAATGACGGTCAGAGCGATCGTCCTCAGCCTCGCCGCATTTGTTTTGGTGGGCGCGCTCGGCTTCATAAGCCGCGCCGCCGCCCCCGATCCCGCCGCGATGAAGACGCTCCGCGAGGCTGACACCGCAAGGGCGGTCGTGGCCAACGCGTTGAGTGCGCCAAGTGCGGCCACGGCGATCCCCTTTGCGCCGCCCGTGAACCTCGCGCCGGCGACCTGGCGATCGGACCGGGTCGTCGACACCGCCGCCGTCGAGGACGGCAAGGTGCTGGTGGCCGAGGAACCCTTGGGAGTGCTCGACACGGCTTCCACCCTCAAGGTGGAGCCGACGAAGCCGGACAAGGAAGAGATCAAGGTCGAAGAGGCCGAGAAGCCCGCGCCTCCCTCTTCGGAACTCGTCAGCGCGACAACTTATGCGTTCACGGCCGCGACAGGCGTGGCCCTCGAGGACATGTCGAGCGGCACGACGCTCCTCGTCGGGGCGGACTCCGACGACTTTGCCTCGGCGGTCACTCCCATCGGCTTCGAGTTCTGGTACGACGGCGTGCGGCAGACCCTCTTCTCGGCCAATGCCAACGGGCTGATGAGGCTCGGCGTCGCGGCGGTCACGACCGCGTTTTCGAACGCCATCACCTCCACGACCAACAATCCGCACATCGCGCCCTACTGGGACGACCTGTGGATCGGCAACAACGGAAAGGTCCACTACAAGGTCGTCGGCAGCGCACCCAACCGCAAGCTCGTGGTTGAGTGGCGGAACCAGCAGGTCCCGCGCGTCGCGGCGGCGACGGCGGGCGCGGGAACCTACCAGGCCTGGCTCTTCGAATCGACCGGCGCGATCGAGTTCGTCTACGGTTCCGGCATCGCGACAGGGACTTCATATACCGTCGGACTCGGCACGTCCGCGACCTCGTTCGCGGCCGTGACGACCAGCACGAACACGGTCTCGTACGCGACGGCAAACGACACCCAGACGGCCGCCATCCCCAGCGGCACCGCCTACACCTTCACCCCCAACACGCCGACTGCGACGCCAGGCGCCCTGTCGTTCACGGCCGTCGGCCTGAACACGATGACGCTGAACTGGGCGGACACCAGCACGAACGAGTTCGGCTACGCGATCTACCGCTCGGTGGACGGCGTCAACTACGACTTCATCGCGCAGACGGCCGCCAACGCCTCGACCTACGTGGCGACCGCGCTGGCATCGAACACGACCTGGTCCTGGAAGGTGATCACCGTGACGGAGGGCGGGCAGAGCGCCGCTTCGTCGGGCAGCCAGGCCACGACGGCCGGCACGGTCGCCGGCACGTTCTCGGTCGGGCCGACGGGCGCCTCCTTCGCCAGCATCACCGCCGCCGTGACCAACATCAATACGAACGGACTCGCGGGACCCGTGATCCTGGAACTGCAGCCCACCTACGTGAGCACGGTCGAGACCTTCCCGCTCGTGATCAACACGCTGGGCTCACCGTCGAACCCGATCACGATCCGTCCGGCGGCCGGGGCGACGGCTCTCTCCATCACGAGCGCCAATGCGACGGCCACCCTCGACCTCAACACCGGCACCAACGTCACGATCGACGGCCGGGCCGGTGGAGCTGGCGCATCGCAGCTGACCATCGCCAACACCGTGACGACGGGCGTCGCTCTGCGACTCATCAATGGCGCCTCGCGCAATACGATCACGTTCTGCGCGATCCAGGGCGTCAGCACCGCGACGACGGGCGGCGTCGTGCTCTTCAGCACCTCGACCGGCGTCACCGGCAACAACGGCAACACAATCGACAGCTGCGACGTGAGGGACGGCGCGACGAACCCGGTCAACGGCATCACGTCGATCGGGACCGCGAGCACCGCTCTCCTCAACACCGGGAACACGATCTCGAACAACAACATCTCCAACTACTTCAGTGCGACGCTCGCGACGAACGGTATCGTCCTGACCACCGCCACCAACTTGACGAACACCGGCTGGACGATCTCGAACAACAGGCTCTTCCAGACGGCATCGCGCACGTACACGACGACCAACACCCATCGTGGAATCTTGGTGAGCGGCGGGAACAACCACACCATCTCCGGGAACACCGTCGGTTTCGCCAGTTCCGCCGGGACCGGCACTTACTCGATGACTGGGGCGGTCGCCACCGGCCTCATCGCGATCCAGATGCAGGTCGGCGACGGCCAGAACACGATCAGCGGGAATACCGTCGCCGGCATCAGCCTGCAAACGACGACGGGCTCCTTGAACGGCATCGTCGTGACGGCCGGCAGCGTCAACATCGCCGGGAACACGGTCGGCAGCGGGACCGGGAACGGGTCGCTCACGGAAATCAGCACGACGAGCGGCGCGTTCATCGTCGGCATCAACCTCCAGGGATCGGCGACCGGAACGCTCGTGGTCTCGAACAACACGGTCGGATCGCTGACCTCGACCGGTTCGCCTTCGACGATCAATCCGAATATCAACGTGGTGCAAGTCACCGGGGGGCAGCTGACCTTCTCGAACAACCTGATCGGCAGCAACTCGACGGCGAACAGCATCCAGACGACCACGGCGGGCACGAGCGCCACGGGACAGCAGATCATCCCCATCTTCATCGCCGTGACGACGCCCAACACGATCACCGGGAACACGGTGGCGAACATCACCAACTTCGGCACGGGGACGGCGCACGTGATCCGTGGCATTCAAGTTCAAAACAGCACCGTGACGACCGGCGCCGGCGCTGCGTTCGCCACGATTTCGTTGAATAGCGTCCACGACATCACCGGGGCGAACGCGAACCCGACGACATTCGGCGGGGTCGTGGGCATCCTCCACGCCGGGACGGCGCCGTATGGCGCCAGCATCGACCACAACACCGTCTCCGCGATCATCGCCACGAACTCCGGAGCCGTCGCGACCGTCCCGCAAGGGATTGGGTACACGAACGCCTCGAATGGAACGATTACCCGGAACAATGTCTGCGATATCAGGAACGCATCGACAGGCGTTACGGCGACCACGCCCCAGATGGGCGTCGGCATCATGGTCCAGGCGGCCCTCGGGACCGGCGTGACGGTCTCCAACAACATGGTTGCGTTGGGGGATTCCCAAGCCACAGACACGGAGTTCGTCGGGATCATGAACAACTTCTCGACCGCCGGCGTGAACGTCTATTACAACTCGGTCAACATCACGGGCACGGCGGGAGGCGGCGCGCTGCCGAGCTATGGTTTCCTACGCGGCGACAACACGGCCGCGTCGACGATCACGACACCTGTCAGCGTGCTCAACAACATCTTCAACAACGCGCGGACGGGCGGCGCCGGCAAGCACTACGCCATCGGCAACGTGAACACGGTGCCGGCGACGGGCTGGGGCGCCACCGCGTCGAACAGCAACGTTTTGAACAGCCCTGTCGCGACCAGCGTCGGCATCTGGGGGTTGGCGCTGGACCAGACGTTCGGACAGTGGCAGACCTCCTCGGGAGGCGACGGATCCAGCTTGACGGGCGTCGCGGTGCCCTTCGTCGGCCCGTGCGACCTGCATCTCAACTTTGGCGTCACCCCGACGCCCATCGAATCCCACGGAACCACGATCGCCGGATTGGCGATTGACTATGACAACCAGGCCCGGCCGGGACCTGCCGGATCCGTCAACGGGGGTGGCAGCGCGCCGGACATCGGCGCGGACGAGTTCGACGGCGTGCCCGGCTGTGGGAGCGCAAGCGACTGCAACGACGGCAACGTCTGCACCGACGACGCGTGCAATACAGGCACCTGCGCCCACACCAGCAACACGAACGCGTGCGCCACGGACAACAATGCCTGTACGGACGACGTCTGCTCGGGCGGGGCCTGCACGCACGCGAACAACACCTTGCCGTGCGAGGACAACAACTCCTGCACGACGGGAACCGTGTGCGGCGGCGGCGTGTGCGGCACGATCAACACCGATCCGTGCACCGACGGCAACCCGTGCACGATTGGCGACGCCTGCTCCGGTGGTGTTTGCGTTCCGGGCTCGACACCACTCCCCGCGCCGGTGACCATCTGCAACACCGGCTCGATCACGATCAACGACAACACGTCGGCCACGCCGTACCCGTCCGCCATCGTGGTGACCGGGCAGCCGTCGTATGTGTGCTCGATGACGGTGAGCCTCAATAACGTCACGCACACGTTCATCGCGGACGTCGACGTGCTCCTCGCGAGACTGACGGGCTCGAACGCGATCATCATGTCCGACGTCGGAGGGACCACCGGCGTCATCGGCGTCAACCTCACGCTGAGCGACAGCGCCGCGAATTCCCTCCCGGCGGGGACGATCGTTTCGGGAACCTACAAGCCCACGAACCTCACGACGGGCGACACCTTCCCAACGCCCGCGCCGACACCGACCGGCACGTCGGTGCTTTCGGTGTTCAACGGGACCAACCCCAACGGGACGTGGAATCTGTGGGTCGCGGACGACGCCGCCACGGATTCCGGGACGATCGGCGGCGGCTGGTGCGTCAACCTCGTTTCGGTCTGCGCCGTCGATTCCGACTGCAACGACGGTAACGTTTGCACGGACGATGCGTGTGTTAATTCGACGTGCACGCACTCGAACAACACCGCGTCGTGCAGCGACAGCAACGCCTGCACCACCGGCGACACGTGCACGGGCGGGCTCTGCGTCGGCGGGAATCCCCCGAACTGCGACGACAGCGACGCCTGCACGACCGATTCCTGCAACCCCGGGACCGGCCTTTGCGACCACATCGCGGTCGTCTGCAACGACAACAACGCCTGCACGGACGACACGTGCGACACGGGCACCGGATGCGTCTACACGGCGAACGATGCCAACGCGTGCTCCGACGCCAACGCCTGCACGCAAACGGATTCCTGCGTGAGCGGAATCTGCGTCGGGTCGAACCCGGTCAACTGCGACGACGCGAACGTTTGCACCACGGACGCATGCGTCCCCGCAAGCGGCGGGTGCACGCACACCAACAACACAAACGCGTGCGACGACGGCAGCGCTTGCACGACGGGGGACACGTGCGGACCCAACCTCGTCGCGGTGCTCAGCGAAGCGTGGGACGCCGAGGTGCCCCCCGCCCTTCCGGTGGGATGGACGAGCACCGTGACCGGGACGGGGAACGCCTGGACCACGGTTTCCACCAGTTCCGACTCGGCGCCGAATTCGGCCTTCGGATTCGACGGGGCCCTGGTCGCAGACGAAGTCCTCGTCAGCCCGCCCATTCCGATCATCTCGTCGGCCGCGAAGCTGACCTTCAGCAATCGGTGGACGTTCGAGGGCACGACGTCGTGCTTTGACGGTGGCGCCCTCGACATCAAGATCGGCGCCGGCGCCTTCACGGACATCGTGGCCGCGGGCGGCAGTTTCACCAGCGGCGGCTACACGGGCACCGTATCGGCCGGCTTCAGCAACCCGCTGGGCGGTCGCGCCGCCTGGTGCTTCGCCTCCGCCGGGTACCCCGCGTATCTCACCACGAGCGTGAATCTCCCCGCGGCGGCCGCGGGCCAGACGATCGTTCTCAGGTGGCACGTCGGCTCGGACAGCAGCACCGGAGCGGCCGGTCAGAACATCGACTCGATCGTGATCTTGGACGGCTACAACGCGTGCAACCAGTCGACCCCGCTCGATTGCAACGACAACAACCCGTGCACGGACGACTCGTGTAACCCGGCGACGGGCTGCGAGCACGTCAACAACACCGCGGCTTGCAACGACGGCAACGCCTGCACGGACAACGACACTTGCGGCGGCGGAGTCTGCGCCGGAACCGGAATCGTCTGTAACGACGGCAACGTCTGCACCGACGACACCTGCATCCCGGCCTCGGGCTGCGTCTATGCCAACAACACGAGCGCCTGCGACGACGGCAACGCCTGCACAACCGGCGATGTCTGCGGCGGCGGAGTCTGCACCGGCACGCCGATCACCGTTCCTGGCGAAGTCCAGAACGTAACGGCGGCTGCCGACAAGACCACCTACAACTGGGCCGCAACGGCCTCAGCAACGCAGTACGACGTGGTTCGAGGCAACGTGAGCGCGCTTCCCGTTGGCCCCGGCGGAGGCGACGAAGTTTGCTTCGGCAGCCTCCCCGGCACGACGGCCACGGATGCCTCGGTTCCTCCGCTCGGGACCGCGTTCTGGTACCTCTCGAGAGGAGACAACAGCTGCGGCAACGGCACGTACGGGAACCAAGGGGTCCTCGGCGCGCCTGGAGCACCGCGGGTCACGACGACCTGTCCGTAAGTAGTAAGACAGACTGAGTTAAGTTCCTGAGGGGCCGGTCGACCGCGAGGTCGGCCGGCCCTTTTTACATCAGGACGCGCCCCGGCATGCACTGGCCGATTCAGCCCGCGCCGCGCCGCCGGCGAAACGCGGAGCGGAGGGGGGATGGCGTCAGTCATCCTCACGAGCCGGCCTATCGCGACGAGCTGACCGACGCGGTGTCGCGTTTCGGGTTGCGTTATCACCCGACCGCCAGCCGCCCGGAGGGGCATCCCAAATGGACCGGACTGACGGGCGGCTGCTCGGCCGCGGCTTCATTCCCGAAGAGCGTCGCCTGAGACGGATGCTCGGAATCCCGGACCAGACGGCACCGAGCCTCTTCTTCGAACAGTACGATGTCGAGCCGCTGTTCGACGCGAGCGACACAGCCTTGATC
>Ga0315283_10003713_pt1 | contig 13118 bp, 7 predicted proteins | sample YL17G09_0_MG_FD_204541 | JGI IMG/M metagenome (GOLD analysis project Ga0315283, IMG submission 204541) | Sediment microbial communities from Yellowstone Lake, YNP, Wyoming, USA - YL17G09_0 | ecosystem: Environmental > Aquatic > Freshwater > Lake > Sediment | place: USA: Wyoming | collected...
CTTCAGGTCGGCGCGGGCCTGCAGGGGCATGTGAACGGTGTAGAACGCGTGGTAGAGCAGGAACGGCCGCTCCGGCTCGCGGGCGTAGCCTTCGAGCAGGTGGATGCTCTCCGACGCCAGCCGATCGGTCAGGTACTCACCGTCCGGGCCGTCGGCGAGGTTCGGGATCTTGTACGGGGAAAAGTAGCCTCCTGGCGGCTGGCCCGCCTCGTGTCCAGCGATGTTGACGTCGAAGCCCTGCGCTTCCGGGAAGTAGCCGCGGCCGCCGAGATGCCACTTGCCGACGTAGGCCGTCCGGTAGCCGTGCCCGCGGAATGCCTCGGCGAGCGTTGTCTCGCCGAGCGGCAGCTCGCATCGTGTGTCACGCAGGACGAGCGGTTTGTCCGGGTGCTGCTCGCCGGGAATCCAGTCGGTGATGCCGAGCCGAACCGGGTACTTGCCGGTCATGATGCTGGCGCGCGTGGGCGAACAGACCGCGCACGCCGCGTACGCCTGGGTGAAACGGACACCCGACGCGGCCAGGGCGTCGATGTTCGGCGTCTCGTGGAACGTGTTGCCGTAGCAGGCGAGGTCGGACCACCCGAGGTCGTCCACCAGGAGGAAGAGAATGCTGGGGCGCGGGGCGGGCGCGAATGCCGCTCCGGTCCGGGCCGACCAGGTCGCCGCCAACGCGCCCCCCGCCACGCCTCTGATGAACTCGCGCCGCCCGATTGCCGCCATGTTGTCAGTCCTCATCGACGCCCGGAGCCGATGGCGCCCGTTTCTACTCGTGCCGCAACCCCGTGCTTGGGGACATCCGTGCGCCAACCCAGGCGGGATAGAGTCCGCCGAGCATCCCGAGCGCGACCGACACGACCAACGCGATAAGGAGCACGAGCGGGCTGGCGTCTGGCTCGATACGGCCGCGCAGGATGGGCGTCCACTCGAGCACGCGCAGCGAGGCCAGACCCATTGCGATGCCAGTGACGCCGCCGATCAGGCTCAACAGCATCGACTCGAGCAGGATCATCGTCACGATCCGGCGGCGGCGCCAGCCGATGGCCAGCAGCACGCCAATTTCGTGCATTCGCTCGAACACACTCATCAGCATCGTGTTCATCACGCCGACCGCGCCGACCGCCACCGCGATGAGCGACGTGCCGAGGCTCATCGCCTTCGATATCTGCACGGCGATATTGGCTTGCGACACCTGGCTGGCATCAAACGACTGGAAGCCGGGCAGGGTGCGCCCGATGGTCTCGCGCAACTGGCGCACGCCCTCCGGCCCGAGCGCGGGATCGAGCTTCATGTTGACGAAGTTGACCATGCCGTCGCGCGAGGTCAGATCCTGCAGGCTGCCGAGCGGCATGACAATCGCTCCGTTTTCGGAGAGGGCGTCGCTCGTATAGATCCCGCAGACGATGAAGCGCTCGGTGTCGATTTGCGCCGTGTCGCCGACCTTCTTCTTGAGTACCTCGGCCGCGATGGCGCCGAGCATGATCACGCGCTCGTGCTCGTCGGCTGGAAGGCGTCCCTGGTCGAGACGCAGGTGCGTCCAGAGGAAGGTGTTGGTCTCCCAGCCGCCGATCAGGATCGTGGGCGACTCCTCGATGCTCATCAGATCCGCCAGCACGCCGCCGGCGGCCGTTACGCCCGGAAGCGCGCGCAGCGTGTCGCCGATCTTCGCCGAGAACGCCGTCGGCAGCGGGTCGCGGCTGGTGACGCGCGCGACGATCAGATCGGTGCCCCGCGCCCGGTAGGAATCTTCCCAACTGGTCTGAAATCCACGCGCCAGGCCCGTGAGCGCCACGACGGCCGCGATGCCCACGCTGATGCCGACGACGGTCAGCAGACTGCGCGTTGGGCGGTGGCGCAGGTTCTTGATGACGATGGTGAGGAGTGACATGGATCGGGTTCACCGGCCGCCGGCGGGCGCGTGGGCGCTGTCGGCCACGATCTGCCCGTCGAGCATCCTGATGGTGCGGCGCGCGGCGCCCGCCACGCCGGTGTCGTGCGTGACGGTGATGATCGTCATGCCGCGTTCGCGGTGAATCTCGGTGAGCAGATCCAGCACGGCCTGTGAGCTGACGCTGTCGAGGTTGCCGGTCGGTTCGTCGGCCAGCAGCACTTTGGGGTTATTGGCGAGGCTGCGCGCGATGGCGACGCGCTGGCGCTCGCCGCCCGACAGTTTCGCCGGCAGATGGTGACAGCGGTGTTCGAGTCCGACGGCGTGGAGCAGGTGGACGGCGCGGGCCCGGCGTGCGGCGCGGCCGAGGCTGGTTTCGAGCATCGGCACCTGGACGTTCTCGAGCGCGGTGAGCGTCGGCAGCAGGTGGTACGACTGGAAGACGAAGCCGATGGTCTGCGCGCGGAACCGGGACAGGTCGCGGACCTCGCGAAGATCCTGGCCCGCGAAGCGGATCTCGCCGGAGGTTGGCGTGTCGAGGGCGCCGATCAGGTTGAGGAGCGACGACTTGCCGCAGCCGCTCGGACCCATGATCGACACGAAGTCGCCCTCGGCCACCGCGAAGCTCACGCCGCGCAGCGCCGTGACGGCGCCGTTGTCGAACGTGCGCGTCAGGTTGCGCGCGTCAACGAGCGGCGATTGAGCAGCGGCCATGCGACCTCACGGGCGTGAACATCGGGCGCCATTATAGCGAATGCGGAGCGCGCGCGTGGCGCAGATGAAGTGCAGATGACGTGCAGGCCGGATCGTCCCTTCGATTTCGCTCCGGGCAGACCCGGCGAGGGATAGACGCCGGACGAAAGACGCTTGCGGGGGCGCGACACGACCCGCGTCACCGGGGGGCATACAGGACCAGGTGGCCGCGCTGCCCAATCTCGCGGAGCGCAGACTGCGCCGCAAGGTGATTGACCAGCGGCACGCCCCGGCTCGTCGCCAGTTCGCCGCGGTCAGCGATGACGTAGTCGCACGGCCGGGTGCCCGGGCGAATGGCTCGTGAGGCCGGGGACGACAGCGCGGGCTCGCGCGCCCACAGAACCTGATTCTCGTAGGTGGGCGGCTGCATATCGAGCGGGGCATCCAATCTCATCGTCGCGAATATCCGGCGGGCAGAACACGGGGCGGCCGTCGCGCGTTCGTGCGCCAGGATGTCGAAATAGACGGCCTTGAAGATGCCCGGTTTCGCTTCGATAGCGCAGACCGCCTGCTGCGCGAACGCCCCCTCGGGCTTCTGCACGAGCGCGGTGTCGGACACGCCGGCCCCGATGCCGGCCGCGAGAGCAAGCAGGACGACGGTCGCGGCAACGGCGTGTCGGCGCAGGCCTGGACGACGCGCCCATACGAAGGCCACCGCGACAGCCATCAGCAGGGCTCCGCCCGCCGAGAGCCAGGTGATGCGTCCCGGCGTGAACGCCGCCGCCACGGTATCGACGCCCTGGTGGCCGACGTACCACGCTGCGGCTGCGCACAGAAGGGCGCACGAGACGATGAGCGGCCGGCGGCGCCACCACGCGAACGCTTCAGCAAACGCGCAGACGTAGCCAAGAACCACGTAGAGCACGAGGCACGGCAGCACGTACCTGAGGGAAAAGCCGAGGTAGTTCTCGAGCGATGTCCACGGCGCTCCGGCCATCACCAGGAGATGGGTGACGGTGATGATCACCGTTGCGGCCGCAAACGCGAGTTTCGCGCGAAGCGGATCGCCCCATGCCGATGGTGGCTGCCGCCGCGCGCGAATCAGGTCGGCCGCCAGTCCCGCGACCAGCAGTCCAACCGCCGGAAACCACGGTCCGCACCACACGCCCAGCCAGTACAGAAACCGGCCAGCGACGTCGTAGCCTGCAATCGATCGCAAATCGCCGGCGACCGAATTCAAGTACATGCCGTCGGCGTAGCCGCCGCCCGCGAAGATCTGAACGCCGAAGACGGTGAGCCCCGAGGGCGCGAGAGGAGACCCGAAGCTCAACCAGTTTCTGACGAGCCAGATCCCGCCCGAGAGCATCATGAGCGTCGCGAGCATCCACGCATGACGGCCGAGTCGTTCGGGCCATCCAAACGGTCGTCGCGTGACCATGCGCTGCACCAGCGCAACCGCGCCGTACACGCCGACCAGCGTGACGGCCGCGAATGTGCCAGCCGTCTTCGTGCCAACGAGCATGCCGCAGGCGAGCGCGAGCGAGACCAGATCCAGCCAGGCGACTCGTCCGCGTGTGGATGCGTCCAGCAGGATGACCGTGACCGCGAGGAACGCAGCCGTGTAGGCGAGATCCGAGCCGATGAACAGGCTGAGGCGCACCATGGGCATCGCACCGATGACGAGTGCGAGCGGCACGCCCCACGCAAACCCGGACTCGCCGGTCGTAATCCTGAACAGGCGCAGCAGGCTGAACCACGTCAGCAGAAAGGGAAACACGGCGGCAAGATCGGCCAGCAGCGGATCGCGCAGCGGGAGGATGAACCACGCGATCAGGACGCTCGTGCCCATCGGGTAGAAGTGCCCTGTTGCCGGCAATCCAAACGGGTTGGCCCCAAGACTGATGTTGACCGCATTCGGAATGTGGTAGTGCGCCGCATCGGTTCCGGGCACGTCGAGCGATCCGGCGGAGGCCACGACCCACTGCAGGACGATAGCCGCGAGCACGATGACCCCAGCCGCCAGTGTCAGGGTGAGCGGACGGCGAGTCGAGTCAACGACGATCGGTTGTGTCGATGCGTCGCCGACGAGGCGGCTGCGCGAATGCCCGTTGCGGCGCAGGATCCACCAGGCGGCGCCGGCATGGACTGCCGCGATCGAGACCACCCCCCGCCAGAAGGACAGTCCAACCGTAAACGCGAGCGTGTGCAGAACCAGTTGCAGCGAGCCGAGCCCGATGACTGCCGAGTGAAATGCCAGCTCTTCGATGTTCGCCAGTGGCCCGCGGAGCCGACGGATCCAGAACACCACGAGCACCACGTGGCCAATCGTCGCGCCAAACAATAACACCAGCTTGAGCGACGACCAGACTGGACGATCGGCCGAGGTAATCGTGATCGATTGGGAACCCCTGTCCGGCGTCGCGACGGGCAGCACGCCCACGTTGCCCCGCTGTTCGAGCGACCACTCGAGCGTGGCCCGTCCCGGGCGATCCGGCGCGCGCACCAGCCGGCACACGACGATGGACTCACCTGGCGCGAGGCTTCTGGGCAGAAGCTCCGCGCCCTGACCAAGCACGCGACTGTCGGGGCCGATCCAGCGGTACTCCAGCGTCAGCCCGCGGCCAGCCCACGGGTCGCTTCCAGAATGGCGAATCTCGACCGACACGGGTGCCAGCTGCCCGGCACGCATCACCAGGCTGGTCTCTGCGCGGACGGAGAAGCCCTGCGGCGCGGCTCCGGCGTCCGCGCTCGCTACCAGGCACGCGACGCCAACCACCAGCGTTCTGGCTGCGATTCGCACGGGCGTATCATACTTGCTCAGAGAGCGCCGGCGGAGGCCTGATCTGTGGACCAACGGTTCGCGGACCAACGGTTCTGTGGACCAACGGTTCGCGGACCGACGGTTCGCGCCGGCGCCGACAATCTGTGTCAGGATCGTCAGGAAAAGGGGTCGCAGAAATTGGAACCAGGTCCGACTCCTTTTTCGCCCCCGGCAGGATGCGGCCCAGAGAAGATGTCGAGAGGGCCAGGACTTCCAGAAACCGAGGAACCTATGCAGAGCGTACGTCGCAACTGGCTGATGGCTGCGGGTTGGAGCGTCGCCGGGCTGGTGCTGAGCGTCGGCATGGCGGCGAGCGTGGCGTCACTGAATGCGGACGCCGGATCCGTGTGCCCGGCGGAGGTCGCCCCACAGACCACGCCTGCCAATCCTTCGGCCCAGGCGAAACCGCAGGCCGCCGGACCCGCTGCCGCACCGGCGGCGCTCCCGGCGCGGGGCGGCAGCCTGGTGGCGACGATGAGGAGCGAGCCGCGAAGTCTTAATCCGCATGGCGGCCGCGACTTCGCGACGCAGCTGGTGACGCAGCTGCTCAACGCGAAGCTGGTCCGAATCAACAAGGCGACGCAACAGCTCGAGCCGTGGCTGGCAGAGAAGTTCGGGTGTTCGGCCGACGGTCTGACCTGCACGCTCAACCTGCGACGGGGGGTGCAGTTTTCCGACGGGACGCCGTTCACGTCAGCCGACGTGCTGTTCTCGGCCCAGGTGGTCTACGACGAGAAGACGGGCAGCCCGCTGGGAGACGCCCTGCTCATCGGCGGGAAGCCGCTTGGTGTTACGGCGCCCGACGCGCACACCATCGTCATCAAGTTCCCGACCGGCTTTGGCCCCGGATTGCGGCTGCTCGACATGTTGCCCATCCTGCCGAAGCACAAGCTGGAAGGGGCGCTCAAGTCGGGCTCGCTCCGCAAGGAGTGGGGACCAAGCGTCGCGCCTGGCGAACTGGTGGGACTGGGCGCGTTTGTGCTGCAGGAGTACAAGGCGGGGGAGCGCCTCGTATTTGCGCGCAACCCGCGCTACTGGCGGAAGGACGCGGCCGGAACGCAGCTGCCGTATCTCGATCGGCTGACGATTGAGATCACGCCCGACCAGAACACTGAGTTGCTGCGCGTGCAGTCGGGGCAGGCGGATCTGACGCAGAGCGAGATCCGGCCTGACGATTACGCGGTGCTCAAGCGCGAGGCGACGGCCGGGAAGGTGCGGCTGGTCGATGCGGGACTGTCGTTTGATGCGGATGCGTTCTGGTTCAACCTCAAGGTCGAGGCGAAGGCCAGGGATCCGCGCCGGGTCTGGCTGCAGAATGTGGAGTTTCGCAAGGTGGTGTCGCTCGCCGTCGATCGCACGGCGTTTGCCAACGCGGTATTTCTGGGGGCGGCTGAGCCGGTGTGGGGTCCGGTATCGCCATCCAACAAGACCTGGTACCCGCCGGTTCCGTCGAATGCGATCGATCGGCATCCGTATGACCCTGTTCGGGCGCGGGCCGAACTGACGCGCATGAACCTGCGCGACACCAACGGCGACGGCACGATCGAAGACGGATCGGGCGCGGCCGTGCGATTCGCGCTGGTGACGCAGAAGGGGAACACCGCGCTCGAGAAGGGCGCCGCCTTCGTCCGCGACGAACTGAAGAAGGTCGGCATCGCCGTCGACGTGGTGCCGCTCGAAGTGGGTGCGCTGGTCGATCGGATGACGAAGGGTGACTACGATGCACTGTACTTCCGCTTTCTCACGTCCGATACCGATCCGGCGATGAATCTGGACTTCTGGTTGAGTTCCGGCGGCGCGCACGTGTGGAACATGGAGCAGCCGAAGGCGTCGACGCCCTGGGAAGCCCAACTCGACACGCTCATTCTCGAGATGGCGGCAGAGCGGACGCTCGCGCTGCGGCAGGGACTGTTCTATCAGGCGCAGAAGATTCTGTCGGACAATCTGCCGGTGATCTACTTTGCGGTGCCGCGGCTGTATGTCGCCACGAGCACGCGCGTCGTCGGCGCGATCCCGGTGCCCTCGCGCCCGCCGATTCTGTGGAATGCCGATTCGATCGGCGTGAGGCGGTAAGAGCCGCCGGGGCTGCCAGCCCTGAGCGGAGTCGAAAGGAAGCCCAGGCCTGCATTCGGCATGACCCGACGTGGGGCTTGAAGAATCGGGGGCTTCGCACTGGAGGCCAACTGGCGGGGGCGTCGCAATGGCATCGCCTTTGCGGGGGCATCGCAATGGCATCGCCCTGGCGGGGGCCGCGTCCTGTAGGCCGGGCCTTTAGACCCGGCGATCAGCTTTCTGCGTACGCCAACCAGCCGTAACATTGCAGAAGCTGCGCTCCGATGTTCGAGGCCGTGGGCGCCAAGGCCGTCAATTCGCGAGATTCCCTGGTCTTCGGCCATATCTGGACCTCGATCTCGTCCGATCGCAGGTGGCGCCGCGTTTGCGTATGGATTCCCCGCCGCGGCAGTCTGGTGCAGCGACGAGAGGAATGGCCATGTTGACATTCGCGCCGGCATCATACGATAATTATCGTATGAACAAGCAACCCATTTCCGTGACGTTGTCGCCCGACAACCTGCTGTGGCTCAAGGGCCGGGCGCGGGCGGTCGCAGCGGGCAGCCTCAGCGAGTTTCTCGACCGGCTGGTGACGCGGGCGCGGTGCGGCCAGGACACGCCGCGGCCGTTTCGGTCCATGAAGGGCGCGCTGGCATCGCTTGCCCCTGAGCTCGACATCGATGCCCTGACCGTGCCGGCTGAAATCTGGCAGGCCTGGCAGGAGAAGTGGGACGAGTTGCTGGTTGAATTCGACGGAACGTCGTCGATCGCGCCGGATGCCTCTTATGCGGCCGGGCGATCGCGGCGGTCGACGGCCGTCGCCGAGAAGCCGCCCGCGTACGGACGGCGGAGGAGCGGCCGTGGCTAAGTTTCCGAATGCTGCGGTATGTGATACGCACGCCCTCGCGCACCACGCGCTTGGCACCGGTCGGCTTGGCAAGCAGGCTGCTGCGCTCTTTGACGCGTGCGATGCGGGCTCAGCCATCATCTACGTGCCGGCCGTCGTCGTCGTCGAATTCGGAATCGTCTTCGGCGGCCGGCTCTTCCGTTCGGCCAAGTCGTTGAGGGATTTCTTTGAGGGTCTGTTCGCCAATTCCGCCTATCAGCCGTTCGACCTGACACCTGAGCAGGCGTTTCTGGCCGACGAGCAGCGTCCCAACAATGATCCGTTCGACAGATTGATCTGCGCGGCGGCGCTCCGGCTCGATCTGCCGCTCATCACACGCGATACGGCCATCACGGAGTGGGGACGGGTGCGCGTCGTGTGGTAGTCCGGTGCGGTGCGCTGCGGCCAGCGTCGCGCTGATCTCAGTGCCGCGTATCCTGTTCGGATTGGGTATTTGACTGCTGTTGCATTTCCTCTACCATCCCGACACCGGCCCGTCCATAATAGGCCTGCCCAACTTGCCCCCTCCCGGTGGCTGGTTACCAGTCTTCAAAGGAGTGCCTATGCGTCGGCGATTCCCGTGGCGCACCCTCGCCCTGCTCGTGTCTGTCATCGCTGTAGTCGGTATCGTGGTTTCGGCCCAGCAGGCGCCAACCACCAGCAAGCGCGCGCTCACCTACGACGTGGTGGATTACTGGAAGTCGATTCAAGGCACGCGCCTGTCGAACGATGGGAAGTGGCTCGCCTATTCGGTGACGTCTCAGGCCGAAGACGGTGAACTCATCGTGCGGAATCTCGCGACGGGCCAGGAGTTCCGCCATCCGCGCGGCACGGGGCCGACGTTTACCGAGGACGGCAAGTTCCTGATCTTCAGCATCGCGCAGACGAAGGCTGAGGAAGAAAAGGAGCGAGTCGCCACTGAAGCTGCGGCGGCGACAGGCACCGGCGGCGAACAACCCGCCGGCGCTGGTCGGGGCGCGGGCGGGGGACAGGCAGCCGCCGGGGGACAGGCCGCGGCGGCTGGCGGCGCGCAGGCGGCTGCAGCAGCGGGAGGACAGGCGGTTGCCGGGGCGCAAGCGGCTGGCGCCGGGCAGGCTGCGGCGGCTGGCGGACAGGCGACCGGCGGCGGCCAGACGGGAGGTCGCGCAGGACGCGGAGGTCGGGGGGGAACCGCCGGCGGCGTGGCCGCGCGCACTGAGCCGCGAACCGGCATGGGCGTGATGACGCTCGCTGACGGCAAGGTCACGACAGTCGAGAAGATCGGCAGCTTCCGCGCGCCGGCTGAATCGTCGGCGTGGCTCGCGTATTACAAGGGCTCCGGCGGCGCGGGCGGCGGCGCGGCCGGCGGTCGGGGCGGCGCGGGTGGCGGACGAGGGGGCGGTGGAGCGGCTCCCGCGCCTGCGGCGGGCGGACGAGGAGGCGGGGCGGCCACGCAGACCGCCACCGGCGAGAAGCGCAAGGACGCCGGCTGGGATCTGATTCTGCGGAATCTCGCGACCGGCGAGGAGATCACGATTCCCGAGGTGGTCGAGTACCTGTTCGATACGAAAGGCGTCTGGCTTGCCTACGCCACCTCGTCGACCGACGCGGCCAAGGATGGGGCGTTTGGCCGTCATCTCAGTGATGGGGTCGTCAAGACCCTGCTGTCGGGACGCGGTCATTACAAGAGCCTGACGTTTGACGAAGCGGGACAGCAGATCGCGTTCCTGAGTGATGCGGTCGAGTACGACAAGCCCGTGTCGCCGTACCGGCTGTACTACTGGAGGTCGCCGGATGCGATGCCGGCCAAGGCTGGCGCCCCCACGCCGGGGCTGAAGCCCCGGCCTCCATCCGGAGGGGAAAAGCCTGCCGCATCCGGGACGGAGACACCCAAGCCCGCGACAGCAACGACCAAGCCCGCAACGGAGGTGGCGAAACCCGCCGCACCAGCCAAGCCAGCGACGGAAGCCGTGAAGCCTGCCGCGGCCGCGACGACTGCGAAACCAACGACGGCGCCAGCGCCTGCTGCCGAGAAGGCGAAGCCCGCAGCGCCCGCCGTGGCGGCCGAACCGGCGAAGCCGGGCGCTGCTCCTGCGGCGCCAGCCGGACAGGACGCGCCCGCCGGGCAGGCGGCGCTTGGCGCGCCGGCTGCGCAAGCCGCTCCGGCCAAGCCCGCTCCCGTGCCGCCCACCGGCGACGCGGTCGAACTGGTTTCGGGTGCGACTGTCGGGATGCCCAAGGACATGGTGGTCGCGGACTCCGCGCCGCGGTTCTCACGCGACGGCGCGCGAATCCTCCTGGCCACCGGCCGTCCGCCGGTTGCGCCTGCCGATCCCAACGACAAGACGCCCGCACCCATCGCGGTTGACCTGTGGTCGTCGAACGACCAGATCATCCAGCCGATGCAGAAGGTGCGCGCCGAACAGGAACGATCGCGCAACTACCGAGCAGTCGTGCACCTGGCCGATAAGAAGTTCGTGCAACTGGCGACGCCGGAGTTGCCCACCGTCAATCCGGGCGACGACAGCGCACGAGCGATCGGCACATCCGACTTGCCATACCGCAAGGAGATCTCCTGGGATCAGTCGTACAACGACGTCTACCTTGTTGATCTCAAGACAGCCGCTGCCAAGCAGGTCCTCGAGCATTGGGGCGGCGCCGGCACGGCGATGTCGCCGGGCGGCAAGTACGTGATCTACTTCGACGAGCGCGCCGGCCATTGGTGGACGTATCGGATCGCCGACGGCGCGCGCGCCAACCTCACCGAGAAGCTGAAGGTGCGCTTCCAGCAGGACTTCACGACACCCGATCTCCCCGGGCCCTACGGCGCGGGCGGATGGACGGCCAACGACCAGTCGGTGCTGCTCTACGACGAGTTCGACATCTGGGAGGTCAAGCCCGACGGGACCGGCGCCAGGATCATCACCAGCGGCGAGGGGCGCAAGCAGAACCTCATCTTCCGGTACCGCTCGCTGGATCCCGAAGAGCGCGTCGTGCCGGCGACCAAGCCGATGCTGCTCTCGGCGACCAACGAGCGCACGCGTGCGACGGGCTTCTACCGCATGGCGCTCGCCGACGCGGCACCGCCCGAGCCGATTGGGACGCCGGCCAAGGCACCCGGCACGCCGGCCAAGGCACCCGGCGCGCCCGCCAAGGCGGTTAAGGGCGAGATCGCCGCGTCATTTGTGCTGTTCTTCGCGGCGCCCGGGAAGATCGTGATGCAGGACAAGGCGCTCGGCGCGCTCACCAAGGCCGCCAAGGGCGAGACCATCGTCTTCACACTCTCGCGCTTCGAGGAGTTCCCGGACGTGTGGACGAGCAGCGACATGACCTTCCGCGACATGAAGAAAGTGTCGAACGCAAACCCGCAGCAGGCGGATTTCGTGTGGGGCCGCTCCGAGCTCATCGAGTACATCAACGCCGATGGCAAGCGGCTGCGCGCGATTCTCACCAAGCCGGAACCTTTCGATCCGACGAAGAAATACCCGCTGATGGTGTACATCTACGAGGAGCTGACGCAGGGGCTGCACAGCTACTCGGCCCCCAACGTGGGCACCAGCATCAACGTCACGCGCTACGTGAGCAACGGCTACGTGCTGCTCCGGCCCGACATCGTCTACAACACCGGATTCCCGGGTGAGAGCGCCGAGAAGTGCGTCATCCCGGCAGTCAACACGGTGGTAGCGATGGGCTTTATCGATCCGAAACGCATCGGAATCCAGGGCCACTCGTGGGGCGGCTATCAGATCACGCATCTGATCACGCGGACCGATATCTTCGCGGCGGTGGAAGCCGGCGCGTCGGTGTCGAACATGATCAGCGCCTACGGCGGCATCCGCTGGGGCACCGGCATGGTGCGCGAGTTCCAGTACGAAAAGACGCAGAGCCGCATAGGCGCGCCGCCGTGGGATGAGCCGCTGCTCTACATCGAGAACTCGCCGATCTTCTGGGTGAAGAAGATCAAGACGCCGTATCTCACCATCCACAACGACGCCGACGATGCGGTGCCGTGGTACCAGGGGATTGAGTTCAACACGGCGTTGCGGCGGCTGGGCAAGGAAGCCTACATGTTCACCTACAATGGCGAACTGCACGGCCTGCGCAACCGCGATAACATGAAGCACTTCACCGTGCACATGGACGAGTTCTTCGATCACTACCTGCTGGGCAAGGCGCGGCCGGAGTGGATGGACAAGGGCGTCAGCTTCCTCGACCGCGGCAAGCGCGACGTCGCGCCGATGTTCAAGAAGAAGGCGGCCGAGAAGGCCGACCCGAAGTAGTTCGGGCGCATCCGAGCTGGACAGTTGACTGAGGAGGGCGCCGGTTACCGGGGTCCTCCTCGTTTGTCGTCATTCGCGCTGTTGTTCGACCCGCATGATCATCGAGCCCATCGTCGTTCGCGACCGTCTGGCCAGGATCACCGAGCACTGGCGTCCGGAGGTGATCGCGCGCCTCAACGGGCAGGAGGTGAAACTCGTCAAGTTCAAGGGCGCGTTCGTATGGCACCGCCACGAGGCCGAAGACGAACTGTTCCTGTGCGTCGACGGGACCTTTCGCATCGAATTCCGCGACCGCGTCGTCGTGCTGGCGCCAGGCGCCTGCCTGGTCGTCCCGCGCGGCGTCGAGCACCGGCCGGTGGCAGACGAAGAGGCGTCGGCGCTGCTGTTCGAGCCCGCCGGTGTCCGCAACACGGGCGATGTCGAGCATCCCACGCTGACCGCGCCGTCCCACGTGCTCGACACCGAGCGGCTCAGGCTCCGCCGGCTGTGCAGCGACGACGCCGCGTTCATCGTGGAGTTGCT
>Ga0315283_10003714_pt1 | contig 13117 bp, 10 predicted proteins | sample YL17G09_0_MG_FD_204541 | JGI IMG/M metagenome (GOLD analysis project Ga0315283, IMG submission 204541) | Sediment microbial communities from Yellowstone Lake, YNP, Wyoming, USA - YL17G09_0 | ecosystem: Environmental > Aquatic > Freshwater > Lake > Sediment | place: USA: Wyoming | collected...
CGTCCGGGGCTGAGCCGATCGTCTGGTACGGCATGATGCCGCACCCGTACATCACCGAGGTCCAGCAGGGCGCCGAGGCCTGCGAGAAGGACAATGACATCAAGATCCTCAAGGTTGTCGGGCAGGAGTGGACGCAGGACAACGAGAACTCCAACATCAGGGCCTTGTCGACCAAGAACCACAAGGCGTTCAGCATTTACCCCGGAGACCCGGCTGGGTCGAAAGGGCTGTTCAACCAACTCAAGGACAACGGGCAGATCGTCGTTGCGTACGGAGCCGAGCCGGACCTGCCCACACCGGCGGTGTTCACCGTCGCGACGGACATCAAGGGCGCCGCGATGGTCGCGGCCGAGGAACTCATCAAGATGATGGGCGACAAGGGCAACATCCTCAACGTCCTTGAGACGGTCACGGACATCAACACCACCAAGCGTGACGAGGGCATCAAGGAGGTCGTCGCCAAGCACCCCAACGTGAAGATATACAACACCATAAGCGACATGTCCCAGGTCAGCGTGGCGAAGGAAAAGATCGACCAGGCTTTGGCCGCTGGAGCCAAGGACATCGACGGGATCATCACGACGGGCTACAATCCCACTATTGCGGCGGCGGCGATTCTGACCGAATGGCACAAGGATCCCAGCCACAAGCGTATCCGCTATATCGGCATCGACACGGGGCCGACGGTCATCAAGGCCATCAGGGACGGCTCGATCGACGCGACGGTCGCCCAGAACCCGTTCGGGCACGGCTACATCAGCACGACGATCCTGAAGATGATGCTCGACGGATGGAAGCCCAAGAAGGACTACCAGTTCATCAACGCCGGCGCCGTGGTGGTTACCAAGGCCAACGTGGATACGTACCAGGTGGAAGTGAGGAATATCACCGCCAGCATCGTGGCGGACCTCACGACCAAGTACTTGACGCCCCCGGACGCCGCGGCCCGGCAGGCCACGACTCAGCCGGCGAGGTAGCCGCCGCGCCGCGTGGGACGGTTCTTGCGCGTTTCATACAGACGCACATGAACCTTTGGTTCACCCGACAAGAGAAAAAGCCTAGGACGAGGACGAGAACGAGGACGAGGACGATGGCTGTCGCCTGTCCCCTACTACCTACTACCTATTACCTACTACCTTCTTTTCGGAACAGACAGAGTCTCAACCCGGCATGCTCGAACTGAGGCACATAAGCAAGTCGTTTCCGGGCGTCCGGGCGCTGGACGACGTGAGCGTCGCGTTCGTTCCCGGCGAGATTCACGCCCTTGTCGGCGAGAACGGCGCCGGCAAGAGCACGCTGATGAAGATCATCTGCGGCATCTACCAGGCCGACGCGGGCGAGGTCTTTCTCGACGGTCAGCGCGTCCACAGCCGGGACTACCGCCAGAGCCTCTCGATGGGCATCGACATCGTCCACCAGGAGATCCAGATCGTCCGCGAGAACACGGTGGCCGAGAGCATCATGCTCGACAAGCTCGTGACATACGGGCCGACGGGCATAATCAACTGGCGGGCCGTCAACGCCCGCGCCCTAAAGTTCATGGACATGGTCGGCCTGGACGTGCCTCCGACAGCGATGATGAAAGGCCTCAGCGCCGCCCAGAAGCGCCTCACGCAGATCGCTCGGGCCCTGGCCGCCAACGCCCGCGTGATCCTGCTGGATGAGCCGACCAGCACGCTGACCAAGCACGAGGCTCAGACGCTCTTTAGCATTCTCAACGACCTCAAGAAAACCGGCGTGGTGCTGGTGTTCGTCTCGCACAAGTTCGAGGAAGTCTTCGCGGTCTGCGACCGCGTGTCGGTGCTTCGCGACGGCAGGCACGTCGGGACCAGGCCGACCGGCGAGCTGGGCCGGCATGAGCTCATCCGCATGATGATCGGGCGGGAGTGCAAGGAGGACCACCTCGGGCGATTGCACTTCAATCGCGACAGGGAGGTGCTGCGCGTCGAGGGCCTCACGTGCCACGGCAAGATCGAGGATGCCTCATTCACCCTGCGCGAGGGCGAGATTCTCGGCCTTTACGGCCTGGTCGGCGCGGGGCGCACGGAGATGGCCCGCGTGCTGATCGGCGAGGACCGCATGGACTCCGGGCGGGTTATAGTCCGCGGCGAGCTAGCGCGGATACGTTCGATCTCCGACAGCCTGTATCGCTGCCGCATCGGCTACCTCACGGAGAACCGCAAGGAAGAGGGCCTGCTGCTGAAGGACACGGTTCGCGCGAACCTGACGATCACGGTCTGGCCGCGGATGGTCAACAAGCTGACTCGCTGGATCAGCGCCCGGCAGGAGGATGACACCGCCCACAAGATGGTACAGGACCTCGACATTCGAACGCCGGGGCTGGCCCAGATCGTCGAGAACCTCAGCGGCGGCAACCAGCAGAAGGTCAGCCTGGCCAAGTGGCTGGCCGCCGACTGCGACGTGCTGATTATCGACGAGCCGACGGTCGGCGTGGACGTGGGCGCAAAAGAGCAGATACACCGCCTTATCCACCGCCTGGCTGAGCGGGACCGCAGGTCGATCATCCTCATCTCGTCGGACATGCCGGAGATCGTCAGGCTGGCCAATCGGATCCTCGTCTTCCGCGACCGGCGGATCGTCGGCGAGATCGACGACGTGGACGACCCCGCGCGAACCTACGACGAGATAAGCATGGCCATCGGAGAGTACTTGCAGTAAGTCCAAAGGAAACGCCACAGTGAGTCACATACCCACATCCCAACCGCGGTCGAGCCTGGAAAAGCGGGTGCTCATACCCGGGCGAACCATCGGACTGCTGATCGCCGCCGCTTTGCTGTTCGCCGTCATAGCGGCATATTCGGACACTTTCCTGAAGCCCTACACGCTGTTCGTCGTTTCCCGGCAGGTAGCGCAGTTCGTGCTGGTGGCGCTGGCCCAGGCCGTATGCCTGGTCGTCGGCGGGATGAACCTCTCGGTAGGCGCCATCGGCAGCCTGACAACCGTGGCCTTGGGCCTGTGCCTGGACAACTGGGGCCTGCCCGCCTGGCAGGCCGTGCCGGTCGCCCTTGCGGTCGGGGCGGCGTGCGGGCTGATCAACGGCCTGCTCATCATCAAGGTGAAGATCAACTCGTTTATCGTCACGCTCTCGACGATGTTCATCTTCATGGGCCTGCGGTCGGGCATCTCCGGCGGCAATCCATACGCCGTCCCGGATTCCTTCACGATCGTCGGACAGGGCAAGATATTCGGTGTGCCATATTTCTTTCTTATCATGCTTGTCGTGCTGGTAGTGGTCGCCTACATGTACCGCAACACGGTTTTTGGCCGGCGGATGCTGGCCACCGGCGGCAACGAGGATGCAGCCAGGCTCTCCGGCATCCGCACCGACCGCATGATTCTTGGGGCAAACGTGCTTTCCGGATTGTTCGCGGCTCTGGCGGCCGTGCTGTACGCCTCCGAGCTCGGCTCGGCCGCGCCGGAAACCGGCGACTCCTGGCTGATAGTCTCGTTCGCCGTGGCGATCATTGGAGGCACGGGCCTCAACGGCGGGGTCATCTCGGCCCTGGGCATCCTGATGGGCGGGATCATCTACACGCTCATCCGCCACGGGCTCATCGAGATAAAGGCCAATCCATATTACATGAACGTCTACTTGGGCCTGCTCATCCTGCTGGCAATCGCGATAGACCGAGGGCGGGAGATCTACGGCCAACGCAAACGCCAGACCCCCGAGGCCGCTGCCGAGCCGGCGGAGCCACATTCCGATTAATCGGCTGCTCCCGTTGGTCCTGGCCATTGGGGGCACACCCCAGACGACGAAGTTGACGCCCCTGCGCCGGCGCGTTACGCTATGCCGGTTCGGAAATTATTATGGATATGGGATGGTGCCTTATGGGGCATACGCACGTTGACATTCCGAAGCAGCGGATCGCCGAGTTCTGCCGGCGGAATCATATCCGGCGGCTTGCATTGTTCGGCTCGGTGCTGCGGGACGATTTTGGCCCCGAGAGCGACGTCGACGTCCTTGTGGAGTTCGAGGCCGGCGCTCGCGTTGGCCTGCTGCGGCTGGCGGGCATGGAGATCGAACTCGGCGAGATCCTGGGGCGGAAGGTGGATTTGAACACGCCCGGCTTCCTGAGCGACTACTTCCGTGACCAGGTGCTGGCCGAGGCGGAGGTCCAATATGACGCGGCATGACGACACAATACGCTTGCGGCACATGCTGGACCATGCGCTGGAGGCGGTCGAAATGACGCGCGGGTGCCAGCCGGCCGACCTGAAACGAAATCGAATGCTGCAACTGGCCCTGGTTCGCCTGGTGGAGATCGTCGGCGAGGTGGCAACCCGAGTCAGCCACGAAGGACAAGAGCAGCATCCATCCATTCCGTGGCAGCAGGCACGGGGAATGCGAAACAGGTTGATCCATGGGTACGACACGGTGGATTTGGACGTCCTCTGGGACACAACTCAGGATGACCTTCCGGCCCTGATTGTGCAGTTGCGCCAAGCATTGGAGAATTGCCAATGACGACGAGGCCGTTTCGACCTTGCGCCAAGCGGTGGCGCGGGCTATCAACGGTTGCCGCCGCGGTGTTGCTGGCAATGGCCGGCGCCGCCGCGGCGGCCGGGATGCAGTGGGACGCCAACAGCCGCTCGCTGACGCTCTCCGCGGCCGATGCCAAGGCTTGGCTGACAGGCGGGGTAGCGCGGGCCATCCTGACCGATGGGCAGGCTATCGCCACGAATGACAAGCGGTTCGCGGTGACGGCGGCCGGGCGTCTCGGGCGGGAGGTCGTCACCGGCGTCGACGCCCAAGGCGTACTCGACTGGGTGATGGTGATCCGCCAGTTGGGCGACGGCGCGGCGCGGATCGACTGGACGATCCACAACCGATCCGACAAGCCGCTGACGCTGGATCGCCTGGACGTGCTGGAAGGCATGCTTGCCGGGCAGGTCGAACCCGAGCGCAACCGCGTGCTGACCAGCGGCAACAACTCGTGGTCGGGCGGGCACGTCGCCCGTCTGGAAAAGGGCGCCAAGGGGGTCGAGAGCTTCTACACCATCGCGTCGCAGTCGCCGGCGCTTGCGGCGGGGTTCCTCGCGGGCAGGCACAATCTCAATTGCTTCCGGCTGACGCAAGACGACCAGGGCGTCCGGCTGCTGGCTTACGGCGAATGCAATGCGTGCTTGCTGCCGCCGGGTGCGTCGCGCTCGGCCGACCCGTTGTACGTCAGCGGCGGTGATCCGCTTGCGGGCATGGAGCGGTTTGCCGACCTGGCCGCGAAGGAAAACGCCGTCCAACTCTGGCCTGAGAACTTCGCGACGTGGTGCAGTTGGTACGCCGGCTGGATCCGCCAGGAGCCGCTTCACGAGTACAAGGGCGGCCTGGAGAAGGGCACGGAGATCAACATCCCGCTTGTGGCCAAGCACCTGGCAAGCCGCGGCGGAGCGTCGATGCGGGTGGTGGACGACAGCGACGAGATGTCCTACGGAGACTGGGACAACCGCACGCTGGCGATTGCCGGCGGCTTTGACCGCCTTGCCGGAATGATGGCCGACAAGCAGGTCCGCGCCGGCGTGTGGTATCCGCCGTTCTGGGTGGCGACGAAGTCGCGGTTGTATCGCACCCACCGGGACTGGCTGTGCCGCGACGAAAAAGGCGAAGTGAATGTTGGGCAGGGTGATTTTTACGGCAACTTCCTGGCGTTCCTCGACGCCTCGAACCCGGCCGCCGCCAGGCAGATCGAAAAGACCGCCCGCGCGTGGCGCGACCGCGGCTACCGCTACGTCATGACAGATTTCATGATGTGGGGGGCCTGGGCCCAGAAGCGCCACGACCCGACGCTAACCGCCGTGGAAACGTACAACCGTGGACTGGACGCCATGCGCCGCGGTTACGGCAAGGACACGTACTGGCTGCATTGCGGCGCGCTGCTGGGCCCGGCCATGGGCCTGTGCGACGGCATGCGGATCGGCGGCGATTCGCACGGCGATGGGATGTTCGCCTACACCGCAGCCGGGACGCGGTGGTTCTACAACTGGCGGGTCTGGCTCAACGACCCCGACGCGGTCGTCTGCGTCCGCCGCGGCGAGGCCAAGAGCGTCGAATGGAATCGCGCCTGGATGTCGTGGATAGCCCTGGCGGGGGCCGTGCTGACTTACGGCGACACGCTGGACGACCTGCCGCCGGAATACCTGGAAGTGTACAAGCGCATCCTGCCGCCGCTGGCCAAGGCGGGCCGGCCTCTGGACATCTTCGAGAACGATCCGTTCCTGATCTGGGGCATGGACGGCGGCGAGACGGACGGTGCCTGCACGCTGCTGGGTATCTTCGAGCTCCAGGGCAAGGCCAAAGGGCGGAAGATAACCGTGAACCTCGACGAGGCCGTCGCCCGCAGCCGGAGCTGGACCGACCGGCCGAGCCAGTCGCCCGCACGCTGGCTGGTGTGGGACTTCTGGCGCGGCAAGCTCACGGTCGTCGAGGGCGCGTCCGTAACGCTCGACGTGCCGGAAAAGTCATGTTACGTCTTGAGCGTCAGGCCGGACCTCGGCCGGCCTCAACTTGTCGGCACCAGCGGGCACTTCAGCCAGGGCTCGCTCGAAGTAAGCGAAGTCAAGTGGAACGCCCGGGGCGGCAGCCTGACGGGCAAGGTCCGCGGCAATGGCGGAGACGCCACGACGCTGTTCTTCCACGTACCCACCGGGATGCAATGCGCCGCGGTGTCGGTGAACTACAAGCCCCAGCCGGTAACGCTGGCCGAGCCGGCGGTGCTGGCCGTCGCGGTCCCCGCGATATCAGGCCCGGCGGCGCCTTTCGAGTTCCGCTTCACCGGCGCGACCACCAAGCCGCAGTCCCACGACTTTGTCGCCGGGCCGGTTGGAAAGTTGAGCATTGACAAATGAACCACCTGGAACGATTCCACGCCGTGATGAACTTTCAGCCGGTCGATCGCCTGCCGCGCATCGAGTGGGCGAGTTGGTGGGATGAGACGATCGACCGCTGGCGGGCCGAGGGCCTGCCGGACGGCGACCGCTACGAGCTATATCGCCACTTCGGGCTGGACGTGTACTACCAGTATTGGTTCGGCCCGCGAGCCAGGACGCTTCCCAAGCCGGCGTCGCACGGCGGGGCCGTGGTGGCCTCGCATGAAGATTACGATCGCCTCCGGCCCCACCTGTTTCCCCCATTCGACCAGGACCGGCCGCGGCTGGAAGACTGGGCCGCCCAGCAGGCACGCGGCGAGGCCGTGCTGTGGATCACGCTCGATGGCTTCTTCTGGTTTCCACGGTCGCTGATGGGAATCGAGCCTCATCTCTACGCCTTCTACGACCAGCCGGACCTCATGCATCGCATCAACCAGGACCTGGCCGACTACAACATCGCCATCCTGAAGTGGCTGGCCCCGTTCTGCCGCCCGGCGTTCATGACCTTCGCGGAGGACATGTCCTACAACCACGGCCCAATGCTCTCTCGCGGGCAGTTCGAGGAGTTCCTGCTGCCGTATTACCGGCAGGTGGTGCCCGTGCTCAACGAGATGGGCACCCGCGTGCTGGTTGACACCGACGGCGACGTGACCGCGATGGTGCCCTGGCTCCAGGCGGCGGGCATCGAGGGCGTGCTGCCCCTGGAGCGACAGGCCGGCGTGGATGCAGCCGCCATGCGGCGGCAGTTCCCGCGATTCCTGATGATCGGCCACTACGACAAGATGGTCATGCCGCACGGCGAGGCCGCCATGCGGGCGGAGTTCGAACGCCTGCTGCCGGCGATGCGAAGCGGCGGATTCATCCCCAGCGTGGATCACCAGACCCCGCCGGGAGTCTCCCTGGACCAGTACCGCATCTACCTCCGCCTGCTGGAGGAATACGCCGCCAAGGTTTGAGGAACCCGGCGCAGTGCGTCGAATAGATTGTGAATTGCCATGAGTTCAGAAGCCTGGACAAGCACCAAACCTGCCGGCAGGTAACAAGCACCAAATAACAAGCACCAAAATTCAAACAAGGACCAAACAACAAATTCCAAAAACACAAACATGCAGAGGGGCAATCCCGCTTCAGCGTTTCGTCCATGAATGCTCTGTCCGCGTGCCGCTTGCTCCGGATTCCGGCCCCGGCCGTTTGGAACTTGGCTTTTTGCTATTTGGTCCTTGTTTGCTATTTGGTGCTTGTAGTTTGGTGCTTCTCACCGCGTACTTGTTTCGGATTTCGTGCTTCGAATTTCGGATTTGCTGAGCGGCAGACTGTCCAGTAATTCTGAACCGCTGCACCGGCGGTCTGGTTCTCCTGTGCGAACCGGCGCCAACGGCGGTCGATCCGCCGCATTGTCGGCGGGGTCCTGGAAGGAGCAGAGCATGGCCGGGCATAACAAGGCGATCGGCGGCGGGGGATTTCATCACGTGGCCATCAAGGTGGCCAACTTCGATGAGTCCGTGATGTTCTACACGCGGGCATTGGGCTTCACCGAGGCCATCCGCTGGGGCCAGGGCGACAATCGGGCAATCCTCCTGGACTGCGGGGATGGCAACTTCTTCGAGATTTTCGCCGGCGGCCAGGCCGCACCAGCCGACGCCAAGTCCGGCGGCGCCGGGCCGATCATCCACGTCGCGCTTCGCAGCGACGACGTCGACGGCGCAGTAGCCCGCGCTCGCGCCGGCGGCGCGGAGATAACCCTGGAACCCAAAGACGTCACGATCCCATCCAATCCGCCGACGCCCGTCCGCATCGCCTTCTGCCGTGCGCCGGGCGGAGAGGTCATCGAGTTTTTCAAGCACCTCGACGGGTAAGCAACTATCCTAAAACCTGTGGCATCCCGATGTACATCGGAACCATCGGGTGCGATGTTGCATCGGTTGTAGGCGCATTGCACGGCTGGCCCTTGAGGCCCCCAAGCGGAGGGCGGCTGTGCCACACGGCGACAGGCGCGCATGCACACGGGCGGCCCCGCCTGCCCCGAGCTTGTCGAGGGGGAAAGAGCCGCCCCGCATGCGTCAGTTCTGATCATGGCTTGAGGCCAGGTTACTTCCGCCTGCGGCGGATCATCGCCAGCCCGCCCCGCTTCGGCAAGCTCAGGGCAAGCAGGGCCAGCAGAGACAGCGTGGCGGGCTCGGGGGCCGCCGGTGCCCCGCCGACGCTGCGGGTGCCGAAGTTGGCCATCAGCGTCTGGAGGTCGGTCCAGTTCACGTTGTTGTCGCCGTTGAAGTTGCCCTGCAACCAGCGGGCGCCGCTCGTCATACCGAAGTTCTGCTTCAGGGTGATGTAGTCGGCCGCGTCAACAACGCCGTCGAGGTTGATGTCGCCGGGAACCGCACTGAGGATCGTGCCAGAGCGAACTCCTGCCTGGCCCAAGATGGTGTATGTCAACGTAAGGTCGCCCTGCAAATCCTCCAGAGGCTTTTCCATCTCCAGCACATGTCCCAAATCGTGCAGGCCGTCCAGAGCATAGCCGAACTGGTCCGCCAGAAGCCGGTCGGTATCCGTAACGAAGATACCCAAGCGAGATGCGTAGGGCTCGCCCCCCAGCAGCCCAGCCTCAGAAGTTAGGATGAACCCGTTGACAACCGCACCGTCGGTATGAAGGATCAGGTCGCGCCCGCCGACGTAGAGGTCTACAACCCCATCGCCGCGTTCGCCAGCGGACATCGCGGCCAGCCCCCCGCTTTCGCCCCAACTCAGGAATAGGGCCAAGGCTGGCAGAGCCAGAAGATATAAAGATGGCCGCGTTCTCATGCCACACCCTCGATGAACCGACGTAAAACCTCGCCTCAGCGGCCAGGCTTACACCTATTCAGTCCCCCCGTCCTCGCGCACAACGCTGACCACAGGACTGCGCTCACTTCCTCCGCCGACGGATCAGTGCCAGCCCACCCAGGGCCAACAATGACAGCGACGCGGGCTCCGGTACACCGAAAACTGCTTGGAGTTGTTGCGGCCCTATCCCGCCCCCGTATTGCCCGTGATCGAGGATCATCTGGATGTCCTGCCAGTCTACCAACGTGTCGCTATTGAAATCCCCATGTTCCCAGGACCACCCGCTGCCATTGTCATATGAGTTGGCGGCCAGGATCAGCTGAATGTCCCATGCGTCCACCTCTCCGTCCAGGTTCACGTCACCAGGCAAGCGGGGGATGATCTCAATCTCGCCCGTGAAGACGCCCTCGTGTCCATCGAGCGTATACGTGAACTCCCAGTTGTCCAGGTTCCACTGGCCCTCCGCGGCGTCCCAAAGCATGCCGTTGTTGGCAACGCCCTGGCCGAAGTCATGCGTTCCATCCAATGTATTGCCTAACTGCGCGGCGATGAGTTCATCCGTGTTGTCGTTGAAGGTGAACCCCTCGGGCAGGGAGGCATGGCCAAGAAAGTCCCCGTCGGGCGAGTGAATGATGAACCCATTCAGTACGTTGTCCTGGGTGTCCAGAACCAGCCCCCCTCCGGCCGGGTCGTAGGTCAACGTGGCGGGCCCGGGGACTTCGGAGGCGACACGGAACCCGACATTGTTGGCCTCTTCGATCAGCTGGGCGCCGTACCGGGTGGAGGATGCGAGGATGTAGGCGAAGCCGTCTCGGTACGACCCGCCACGCTTCACGCGATTGGAACCAGTTTCGTAACTCGTGTCGCTTAAGGGACTTTCCATCAATTCCCAGACGTTGCCCATCATGTCATGGGTGCCGTTGAGTTCCTCGCTGCCACTGCCGACATTCCAGAGCTCAAACCGGGCAGAGAGGTAGTAGTTCCATTTCGCCGGGTCTGGGCTACCGGACACCAGGTCGCCAGGCGACGCATTGGAGTATGTCTGGAGGCTCGTGCCGTTCCAATAGGCCGCCTTGACCCATTCATCCTCCGTCGGCAGATAGTACTTCGCATCCTTGTGGCGGTAGAGATTCGTGCCGTTGTCCGCCTCGGCAGTACTCCAGGTGGAGAGCGTGTAGTTGCTCTGGCCCTGCGTGCCGGCGAATTTGTAGGCCACCTGGTGGTTCGTGCTGGTGTTCAGCCAATTGACGAACTGTGCCGCCTCGTACCAAGTTACTCCGTTGGTCGGCACGCTCGCGCCCGTCCAGTAGGGGTCGTTGTCGTAGGCGTTCGACGGGGTGCCCGTCACGGAGTTAACAGGAGGGTTCTGGCTGGCCAGGTTATCCTTGAACTTGTCCCACTGGGCGTTGGTAATCTCCAATGTTCCCATGCGGTAGTCGTTGTTGACGATGCCGTACCCGCTCGTGGGGTTGCTGCTGCCCGAGATATTCACGAAGTCGATTGTGACTATATTCCCGCCCGAGCCGAAGCTGTCCGCCATCGCCACTCCAGTGGCCAGCAGCAGAATCGCCGCAACCGCCATTCCCGTCATTCCAGCCATCTTCCTCATCTGCATGATTCGTCCCTTCCTTTTTCTGCCCCTAAGGGGCGACTGTCCGCAACCGAAAAGTTCACCCCGCGCGGAACGACCGCGCGGAACGACCGCGCGGAACGACCGCGCGGAACGACCGCGCGGAACGACCGCGCGGAACGACCGCGCGGAGGATAACATATTACCTCATTTCGGCGAATTGTCCAGCGAAAACTCGCAAATATTGGCGAAAGAATGAGCCCTGCCGGCAGGCAGGTACAGTAAACACCTTACTTGCGGGCCTTGTTGCGGATCGCTTCGGCCTACCCGCCCGCCCTTTCCCGCGTCGTCATCCTCTTGCCACAATAGCGGCATTTCAGGCAACGCATCGTGGGGTGCGGTTGAGTTTTCTGGCAGTGGGGTTCCTGAGCCCGGCCCCAATGGGGCAAGTAGGGCGACTGCGATTAGCCACGCGGCGCGAGGTGCATGCACGCCGCATTCATTGATTCGGAGCCCCAGCCCCAACGGGGCAGGCGGGGCGACTGATGCGCATCCTGAATGAATCTCGCGCGGCGGCCATTGTAGAGAAACATAACGCCTTACGGCGTCACTACGAACGCTCCGCGAGATTCGAAGTCGCCTCTGGCGTTCGTAGTGTGCCCGTCCCCAACGGGGCAGGCAGGGCATATTCTTCTTTGCGACTCAGGGGAACTCTGACATTCGCCTCAGGCCCGCCGCTACCGCACGAGATTCAATCTGGTTGCGTATAACGGAGCGATATGGCGGCGTGCCGGGCTTTTTGTTTCAGGGGTTCAGGGGTTCAGGGTCGGGGCCGCATGAACCGCAGGCCGACGGCGCAGGCCACGCGGTAGGCCATGCCCAGCGCGTCCATCAGCGGCGCCAGCGGATCGGCGCCGTCCCTGAACGTGCCGGCGTTGGCGGCTGCCCAATTCTGAAACGCCGCGAAAAGCTCATCGGCAAGGGGAATGCCGCGGATGTGGGCGATCATCTCGTCGCTGACGTTGCACTGGACCTCGCCGCTGAACATCCCGGCGGTGGACACTTCGTAGTCGCCCCCCGTGTGCCAATAGTACGCCGCCTCGTAGCCGCGGCAGACGGCGTAAAGGAATATGCAGTGTATCCGCCCGAACGGAAGCGACCCCACCGTCTCGTGCGCCCGGCGAGTGTGGGTCTCGATGGCCAGGAGTATTCGCTGCTGCGCGGCCAGCAGCTCGGGGGCCAATCGCGGGCAGGTCTCAACCCTCCCGGCCTCGATGGCCGCGTCAAGCACGGTCTGGGGTGCGGTCTCGGCCATCAAATCATCTTGTTCTTCTCTTCTCAGCGCCATCTGTTCCGAAAGGAAGGTCTTAGGTCATAGCTCTTAGGTCTTAGGGTGGCAGAGCCTGCCGGCAGGCAGGCGGCTTGCCCTATGACCGCGTCTATGCCAGCAGCTTGCGGAAGTTGTCAAGGCAGCCCTTCACGGCCTCCATTGCCTTGGCGCCGCCGCTCTCGTGTTCGATGATGAACCACTCCGCGGAGGCTGTGGTTCGGCCAAGCTGGATGATCTGCTTCCAGTCCACCTTGCCTTCGCCGACGAGGCCCATGCCGGGGCCGCCGAACTCCTTGCAGTGGATCGTGAGCGCCCGGCCGGGGTATTTTTTGAGCAGGGCCACCGGGTCGCCGTTGCCGCCCATGCAGTTGCCGGTGTCTATCTGCATGACGACATCCTTGACGGTGTTGCCGTAGAAGATGTCCCACGGGGTCGAGCCGTCCATGGGCTTGAACTCGGCGGAGTGGTTGTGATATCCGCAGTGCATCCCCTCGCCCTTGAGCTTGCCGGCG
>Ga0315283_10003715_pt1 | contig 13116 bp, 26 predicted proteins | sample YL17G09_0_MG_FD_204541 | JGI IMG/M metagenome (GOLD analysis project Ga0315283, IMG submission 204541) | Sediment microbial communities from Yellowstone Lake, YNP, Wyoming, USA - YL17G09_0 | ecosystem: Environmental > Aquatic > Freshwater > Lake > Sediment | place: USA: Wyoming | collected...
ACTCAAGCTTCTCATCTTTCATACCTTCCTTTATGTTTTTCATATATACTTCTGCTCGGTCTATGTTTCTAATTATGTCTAGTGTTCGAGTTCGAATCAAGCGCAGTTCCGTTTCGATATCTGAAAGGAGTTCGCCCTGCGTTTTCATTCCCAACATTCCTTGCATCGGAGCGCGGTCATTAACTTCTGGTATTCTTGTTTGTCGATATGTTCCCCTGCAATCTCAAGCACCTTCTCGACAGTGTGCTTCGCGGCGTGCGGATATGCCTCGGTATACCCTGCTTGGTACGCTTCTGCGACCACTTCCACAATCCATTCGCCGTGTGTTTCGCCCATTCTCTTTGCCCAACATTCTAGTTTGCTTTGTGGGAATGACATGGTTATTCCTCCACTTTTTCCTTCATTACCTTCTTGTATGTGTCAGGGGTTATCTTCTTTATCTTCCCCAAGATTGTTTCTCTCTCTTCATAAGCCGGGATGAACTCCACAACCTTATCTGACCATCCGCCCATGAGACACACGTTCTTATCTCCCTCGGGGAATTCGGATGTTCCGTAACCCGCGAGGTTGATAACGTACACATAAACATCGGGGTTGACGGTCTTTCTATAAATGTCTAGCTCTCCCTTAACACTGTGGTCCCCGTATGAATCATAGCTTTCTTCGTCAGTCAGAAGGACGATTCTATCAACAATCGTTTTAGTCTTGTTGAGCCAGCGGATTGACATCCACGCGTTCGTAGACCCGCCGACATTGGTGTTGACAATTATTTCCATGTTCGTGAGCACGAGGTTTTTAGTTGATAGGTTTACAACCTTGAATTCGCTCCCATAAACCGAAACCACCGAGTCACTACGCAAACGGATATATGTCCGTTCTAGTATATAAGGTTTTCGCCGGGGCGTTTCCTCATAAATATTAGCGTGTCCATTATATCGCTCATAAATATGATTAATATTTGCGCGGGACGAATCCTGCTGGTTCGCAAAACGGGAGGAACGGGTCCGACGTCGGCGGTCAGTCCGGTCCTATCCATCAATATAATCTACCCCACGCGAACTCTCAAAATGACATTCCCGCAATCTGGACAATAATAATAACAATAGTAATCCGTGTATATCTGGTCATTATAACCTAGATACACCTCTGGAATGGTCTCGCTCCGGCACTCGCCCAAACTTCCAGTCCAACCACAGCCGCAAGAATATTCCATCCCGCTACTATCTCCTAACGTCTGTACAACACATAATAGAATGGCCGCAAGTACGATAGTTACCGCTACCATTATTATCGTCATAACAACCGGCGACGCCCCTCTGCTTTCTTTCATGTTACCCCTACCCTATCCGTCTCAACTTCTGTTTCAATCCATATGGACATTTATGTGGTTCGGGACCAGTGGTCATAGTATAATGGAATGTGCAGTCCGAACACTGGTCATACACAGTGATGCAATCCCAACTATAAATCTTCTTTTTGGTACTTTTCGGGGTGCATGATTTTGTCATAGAGCGGCTCCGATACGGCATGATGAATCAAATGTCTGAACATCCAGCCTTTAATCTCTTCGACTTCTTCTTCACCGAATTCTATTTTCATATGAATTAAACCTGTGCCCCCTGCGACAGCTAAAGCCGTCACTTGCTGGGGGCAAATAAGATATGTAGCGTCTACTATATAAGGATTTCGGTATTTAAAATCAGAGGGTTTGGCCGTATTGTGACCGTCCACACACCAAACACCACCACAACGAACTATCGGTCGGAAGGAAATGCGCTCCCATCTCTCTCCAATCACCGTTTGTCATTTCTGCGCTACATGTACATTGATTTGCCATTCTAACATCCTCATATATAATTATATGTCTTCGAAATTAAGGCGCATCCGACAGGGATTGAACCTGTGAATACCAAGTTAACAGCCTGGTCCTATTCCACTTAGGCACGGATGCATATGGAGCCGTCGGGGAGATTTGCACTCCCACTATAACTGCTTACGAGACAGTCGCCCATCTACTTAGACTACGACGGCATGAGTCACCGAAGGGAGTTGCACCCCTAACCACGACCTTACCACGGTCGCGCTCTACTGTTGAGCCACGGTGACACGTTGGCGCTGGGAACAGGATTCGAACCTGTACGTCCTTGCGAACATACTGCGTTAGCACCACAGTCCTGTACCGTTGAGGCATCCCAGCATGGCGCGTGGAGCACGAATTGAACGTGCATAGAGTTTCCTCTTTCCAGTTTTCGAGACTGGTGCTGTACCGTTGAGCCATCCACGCGTGGTGGTGCTCTCGGTGCGATTCGAACGCACGTGAACGGGATTAGGAGTCCCGGACCTGTATCCGCTAGGCTACGAGAGCATATGGTGAGTCCGGCAAGATTCGAACTTGCGTCCAGCGGTTCCAGGCCGCCGAGGATAGACCATCCTACCCCACGGACCCATTGGTAGGCACGGAAGGAGTTGCACCCTCGCAAAATACTTTGTAAGAGTATCATCGTAACTGCTTGATTACGTGCCTATGTTGGCGAGCGCGACAGGAATCGAACCCGTTTGGTACACGTCCGAAGCGTGTTGCATCTCCATTATGCTACGCGCCCTTCTTGTTTGATTTGAGTTGGTAGTGTGCCCATCCGTCGAGGCAATAATACCATTCTCGTCCACATTTATTGCACTTGATTATCTGCCCCTCCGTGCGGGTTTCGCCCCCGTGAATTATGAGCTGTGTGTGCTTGCATTTCGCCATGTTTTTCTTATTGCGCCTGATTTCTCCTTTCAGTCTTTTATTTTCTTCGTCTAGCGAGCGCACCCTAAACGACATCTCTCTTGTTTGGTTGCCCATATTTATATATGGCCACGGATTATCGTACATGGTATCACATATGACGTCCAGACTATTTAAGGTTTTCTATGGCGGTCCCGTTGGGATTTGAACCCAAGTCAGTTGCGTGACAGGCAACTATGTTACCAGTCTGCACCACGGAACCATGTGGTCGAAGCGGCCCGATTTGAACGGGCAATCAGGAGTCTACAGCACCTTGGTTTACCGATTAGCCTACGCCTCGTTGGAGGCCGGGACAGGATTCTCACCTGCGTACGTGACTTTGCAGGCCACGACATAGTTACTCTGACACCCGGCCATGGTGCGGATAGTGAGATTTGAACTCACGCGACAAGCTTTCTTCGTTGTGGTGCTTGGAAGGCTTGGCTTCTACCACTAAATTATATCCGCATTTTGTTGGTGTGTCTATCCGAATTTGAATCGGAATCAGGAGGTATCTGAGTCCCGAGGGATTCTTCAGCCACCCGCTCTACCGGATTGAGCTATAGACACATGTTGGTGCGCCCGGAAGGAGTCGAACCTCCAATCTCTGCCTTATCAGAGCAGTGCCATCCCGTTAGGCCACGTGCGCGTTAAGTGCGCCTGGTAGGACTTGCACCTACACCCACCGCCTTATAAGAACGGTGCTCTACAATTGAGCCACAAGCGCATTATGTTTTTAGTTCTCTATTTATGGACGATATCAGGACGGAGCACCTCTCCTTGAGCTGTACTCCTTCCATCTGGATTTCCTGCGGCCCGCCCTGCTCGGTCACATACTCCAGCCCGCCCGCTATATCGTTCAGCCGTATCTTCAATATGTCCCTGATGTCTTCGAGTTCCTTCTTCGCCAACATATTATCACCTATATCCTATGTGGTTCGGGGTATATATAGTTATCGGATATGTGCTCTCGTTGGGAATCGAACCCAAATTGTAAGATTGAGAGTCTTACCTCGTTAACCGTTAGATTACGAGAGCGTTTTGGTGGACTAGGCGCGATTCGAACGCGCAACTTCCTGTTTGCAAGACAGGTGTGCATCCAGTTACACCACAAGCCCATATTGGTGGGGAAAGCGGGACTTGAACCCGATAAACCCGTTTGGAGCGGGTCGCATTGCCTTTATGCTACTCCCCCTTTTCGTACTTATCCGTCCTCTCCTGATACGGATATCGTGTGCATCCTACACACTGACCAAATTTATAGTGGCCCTTGCAATCAGACTTGCATTGCACCATATCGAACGCTTCCTCATAGAACTTCTTCTGCTCGTCCGTCAGCTTGAAGTTGTCCAGCCGTTCTCCAAATTCTATCGCGGCCTTGCCTTTTAATGTCGGTATCGGTTCCGGGTATCCCATGAATCTCGCCTCTTGTTTTGCTCCACGAATTTTTTCTCAATTTTGAAATTCCTCAAATGTACGGGCACCATCCATCGTGCTCGCAGGGGCACTTGCCGCTCCCCAACTCGTCGCACACTTCACATATCATACCATATTGTCCCTTCTTTATGTTCTCCATTATTGACCTCAAGGTGTCAGCGTTGGGAATTGCACCCAAATCGGCGGCTTCACAGACCGCTGTGCTAACTATTGCACCACGCCGACCATACTGGTAACGCCGGAAAGAATCGAACTTTCATCACGAGATTATGAGCCTCGTATCCTAGCCATTGAACGACGGCGTTATGGTGGCGGGCTTGAAGGGATTCGAACCCTCGACCTCCGGATTAAGAGTCCATTGCTCTGTCCTGACTGAGCTACAAGCCCATTGTGATAGTCCCGGTTGGGCTCGAACCAACAATGAAAGATTCAGAGTCTTTCCTCTTTGCCAAATTAGATTACGGGACTATTATGGTTTCGAATTCTCCACGCTCGTTCGTGTATATTACCTTTCGTATGCCCCAGCCGAGGTTCTTTATATGTGCGAGGCATCTGCTACACGGCTTGGCGTTCCCGAAGGAGCCGTCCGGACGCACCCGCACGACATACATCTCCTTCTCGGCCCCAGCCAGCTTCCTCTTGCCCTCCATATATACGCCCATCATATTCTTCATGGCTTCCATCTCGGCGTGAAGCGAACGAAATCCCTTGCCGCGCAAGAGCACCGGGGCCAAGGGCTTGTTGTATCCAGTTCCCACTATATCTCCGTCGCTCAGGATTATACACGCCATCCTGAACTTCATCTGGCTCTTGTGGGCCAGACTTCGTATCTCGTCCTCTATCTCGTTTGGTAGCATATTATCACCGCGAATTGGGGTGCTGGCGGCAGAATTTGAATCTGCGATGTTAGCCCTACGGCAACACATTTCTCAGAGCGACCTTTGAGTTTGTCCCTCTACTCAGTATAGACCCCGAAGGGGTTGGCCCTTCTAAGTGTGTTTCTTTCGACCGCTCAGACACGCCAGCGCATTGTATAGTATGGCTAGTCGAGTATATAAAGCTTGCGGCGGGTCAAAAAATCAGTGGGGGAACCCGCCGCCAATCACAATTCCAAATTGCTTTGTAAGGAGAGGATAGACGCATGGAGCTTTAGCTAATCCGTTAGGACTAGATATCATGTTCGAGGTATGAAGTATCTCCATGCTACACTACTCCTTTGTTATCTTGAAGCTGAGAAAGGCGTGTGAAGTCTGCCCGAAGGCATCAAACACCAAGTATGAAGTAACTTCACACTACACTACAGCATCTTTTATCTTCCTATGCAATATTATTATCTGTCGTTGGCGAGTAAGGCGACCGCAGAGACGCCCTTTCGGGCATACACAGGTAAGTGAAGTAACTGCTGTCTACACTACGCCTTTGCTTTCAACTGATTGCTTGTCGGCGTGTTAGAACGCCAATGTATAGTATGTCGGTTCTACTATATAAAGGTTTCGCCGCATCATTTCGAAGCGGCCCTCAGATTTCTATATCTGAATTCTCTCATACGCATTGTGGAGAAAATAACTTCCCATTCCAATCTACCATTACGAAGTTCCTTGCCTTTGATATGCGCTACGGGGTCGTAATCCGGTCTGATTTCCACATGGGAATAAACATCTATCTCTTGGAGTATGCGGGACATCTCCGAAACTTCAAACCGAGAGAAAAATCTTATATGTAGTTGGTATTTTTTATCCAGAAAATAATGCAACGATGCCAACTGCTCTTTCTCCTCGTATTGAAGAACACAGTCTAGTTCGGGAAGTCTCTCATTAAAAACCGTTGTTCGCGCCGTGACCATGAATTGTTCAAACGCTTCGTTATAGTTGGTCGGACCGTTTGCGAAGTCCCGCATGGAATATATTCCGTTGTAAAAAACGCTTCGGTTGGTGTCGTCCCATGACAAGCCGCGCCTGATTTTCCATACCGCGTTTCTGAATTTAATAATGATGGTCGCCTTAAGTTTCATATCAATCCGCCCTCTCGAAAGCACAGTTTTTACACACCAGATTATTTCCTTTCTTTTCCATCTTCTCCCCACATTTGGGGCAGAGCGGAGCTTCGGCCTCGGGTTCCACTTTATTGTTTACAAACATTTCTAGTGCCTTGCCTATCGCATCCGAACACGACGTGACCCGCAAACCATCGCCCTCGAACAGTGACGGGCAACGTATACCGCGCAGGTGCCTTATGAGCTTTTCTGCGGGTACCCCCTCCTGCAACGACACAGATGTTAACCTTGCTAACCCCTCTAACTGACTGGCGATGCAACCACCCGTTTTCCCCATCCTACCGAGGACTTCCAAAGGTTTCTTTTCCTTGTCTCCGTTCACTGTTATATAAAGCTTCCCGCAACCCGTCATCAACAGATATGTATTACCCGAAAGGGTCTTTGGCCTACCGTTCTCAAACATTGCACTCATTTTATCACCTAAAAATATTCCTCTACCGACAGCTTCTTTTTGCTTGGCGGTGCGGGTTTCTCATATGGTATATCTAAAAGTTTTATTTTCTTCCCCGTAAAGGGGTCTTCAACCACAGGGTCGTCGCATAGTTCTCGGATATAATCCCTAGCGATTTCCTCCTGATTGCTTTTAACACACTTCTTCGTCTCTTCAATGCATTCCCTCCAATTAACGCTCCGGTCCAGATTGTAATCTTGAGTTTTATAGAACTCTTCTTTACTATGGTCGTCGCGTCGCGCATAGTTGACAGACTCCAAGCCTCTGAGCATCATGCCTACCTGTTTTCTCTTGAGTTCGATGCCCATTCCCTGAAGCGCGTCTATTATCTCATTGACGTTCTTTTTTGCGTCAAGATTCAAACTGTCTCGGATGGGAAGAAGATTGATGATTTCGCTTCCGAGCGCGGGAATGTTTAAAGAAGCCATGACAATCGCTCCCCCGCCCAGCTTCCACGCAAGGAAGTTATCGCTCGGAGAAGACAATAAGTAATTGGAATCGCCTTTGAAATAAGTCATTCTATCCGGATAATAAAACTGTGTAATCGACGCGACCAGTTCGAACCAGTAATCTATCATCGAATTCGAAACGACATAGTTGGAAGGTATCACGCCTTGCATATATCCGGCAGATGGGTTCCTTATCTGTCTCTTTGCTTGCATCGCATCCTGTAGATGGTGGCGGAGAACCGTTCGCTCCGCGTCCGACATACAAACGACATCCTCATCGCATTTCATCCAGAAGTTGGCTTTGGCCTTATGAATCTCCGTGTTGAGATTCTTGTTGGCCGCAGTATATAAAGGGAAAAACCTGCGTTCCATTTCCTCTCCGAGATTCTCGCGGTATTTGTTTTCGGTCGCGATGGATGTTAAAATCGGAAGTGGATGCAAGATTATCTCCCTGCTTATTCTACCGCCGTGGTCTCCCCTCACATATTGATACGATTCCTTCTCGGTCCAGAGCTTGATTATGGCTTCGACCCGCTCGTTAGAAATCGCGTTTTGTAGTTCGGGAATAACACAATGCGTACAGACGTTGGCAATCCTATTAGCAAGCGTGTCGGTGATGAATCCTTTGTCCGACGAACCCGCTATATAAAACACTTCTTTGACCTTTCCATCAAGCACTTCGTCTCCCCACACGAGAGACGCCATACCTTTGATAATCGTGGTCTTACCCGACCCCGCCAGCCCGCTTATCACCATCGACGTTCCCCGTATCGGAAACAGGAGCGATGTTATCATTCTGGCTTCGTAGTTTCCGACTACAAGTTTCTTCTCCCCGCGCACGGTGTAGTTCTCAAAGTGACGATGCAAATCGTAAAGCCGTGGTTTGTAATCCGTTATTATCCCATTAATATCTGACATACCCCACTCCGCGAATATATTTACATCCTTTTTTCGTGCACCTATACTCCCGAAACTTGGTTCCTCCGTCTGGGTAATCCAATTGCTCGAATATGTACATCGGAGAACCGCATCTCGCGCAGATTTCATCTGGACTTAAGAAAGCCTTCATCATCCAGAACGGTCTCAAAAGCGATTGTAATCTTTTCATCCGACCACCCCTTCGACCGCAATGTTGCAATCACCGAACCGCGTGGGTTGGGATATGTCTTCGTTTTCATCAGCGCGGAAAGTTTTTCCAACAGTTTCATATCATCGTCTGTCAGAGCCAGCCCCGCATCGGACTTGACATCCCCCTCGATAGGAATACTGATATCATCTATTATCGTGCATTCAAAGTGCGGGCGTTCGCCCTTAGCCAGCCGCCGGAGCCTCAGATTTGTGGATAAAATATCCTGAACGGTGGCCCCACGGTCGAGCATCTGCTGAACAACGGCGAGTATGGCATTGTGACCCGATGGGGTCAAGTCTATCATCTTCTCATCCGGCCCGATGCTGGGTATTATTATGTGTACTGGATATAAATCCGTAGGCGTGTGCCTAGCTTTGCATATGTGACATCTATCCTTTCCCTGACACGCCATAACCTTGAAAGTTGTCCCTTTGAACGGCTTGCTGGATATGTGTGTCGGGCGCGGTAGCTCCAAGCGAAGAATGTTCCTCCGTTCGTCTATGAAATCGTCGCTAAACGGCGCGAGTCTGAAATCCACGTGTTCTCCATAGACGAGATAGTAGAACATCTTGTTCTTAGCAATAGGCAAGTAAACCCCCCACGACAATCATTATAAGTCCTCCTACCAACATCGTTGCTATAAGAGCGTTCGCCAAATCGTTTTTGGTTATGTAACCTTCTTTAGAAATCTTTTCATTATCTTTTTCTCTGGACATTTAGACCCTCTGTATTTTCCCCAATCCATTTCGTTTTCCACGCTTATTTCCGCAGTTGGGTTTTTCTTGCGGAGTTTCTCTAGTTCTTCTGGGCCAACATCAAAGAAATATCGTGTCTCTCCTTTGTTACTCACTTTGATTTTGGCCCGTAGATAACTGTTTGTCATATTCCATCCCTAGCTGAAGCTAATATATTAAAATAAAAAGGTCGGGTGTTTACTCACCCATTGGTCTAGTTGAACCGTCTCGGTCAATCCACACGCGGCAAATCTTACACGCCATGTAAGGCTTGTTGTTCTTACTCACGTGATGGATGTTCTTGTTTTCCTTCCCGTTCTCTCTGCACAACGGACATTCCGAAACTTCAACGGTCGTCTTCTTAGCAAACCCGCCGCTCTTAGCACCGCTCCACGGCTTCGGTGTTGCCGCGCCCGCCTTTGCCCTCTTGGCATCGGCTCTCTGAATGAATACCGTTGCTGTCAGAGCGCGAATGTCTTCGGATGTGGGCTTACTCGAAAGCTTCTGCGATGCGAGCATCTCTTCAACCTGACCATAGACGTCAACAATCTCCGCAACGTCCTCGTCAAAGTGAACCTCGTCCACACCACCAGTTTCCATCACTTCTTTAATCTCTTCTATATTCGCTGTTTTCTTTTCTACCATTGTCTCACCTAAGTTCTTCGTTTTCGATTTCTATCTGCATTCCCATGTAATCATACTTCGTGCATATAATTGCGAGCGTTTCCCACGGAAACATCATTATACTCGTTTGTTCGCTGTGCCCCTTGAGCGCGTTCTTCACGCTCGGGACCAGCCAGCACACCGCCAAGTGTCTGCACGACTTACACGACTTACTAATGTCGAGTTCTTCCAACCTGACCGCTTTCAGTCCGTTTGAGGATGCCATAGTATCTAGCTAACCTATGGGCGTTCTAATATTTAAACGTTTCGCCCGGACTAGAATCTACTCCGCTCCCGCGCCGCCTCGGCGGCGTATTCCTGTTCGACCATATCGAGTTCGTCACAAGCATATTCTTTGATTAGACTGTCCGGTATTTCGATTACGAACGGCTCCGAAAATCTCACTCTTTTTCCATCCACAGTTTTGACATCCACATTTATCTTCATAGAAGCGCCTCCACCAACACCCACAAGATTGCCCATATTACAGTGAGCGGTATCGAAAAAAGCATCCACACCATCGCGGCAATCATAAATCCTTCAACCGCATCGGCGATGATTCCCAATACGATAAACACAATTCCAATCAACCACGATGCCAGCATCAGCCCGAATATAAATGTCAATGGGTCTATCATTTACTTCACCTTTTTCACATTGTCGAGGATGAGCTTCATCTTACGATTGGCCCTCTGCGCCTTCCTAGCTTGCGTGAGGTCTTTACTGGCCCTCTCCGCCCATTCATCAGCGTAGCCCAGATACTCTCTGGCACAGTCCTCGCAGTAGTACCCCGCTTGAACTTCGAAGACTACTGGCACGGCTTTTTTGCAATCGTGGTTCGAGCATTCAAACCCGAGGTAGGTGACAGTTCCATCATTCTGGATTTGGTAGATGCGACGACAACGATGGCACTTTTCCTTCGTCGTGTCAAACCAGAATACTACATCCTCTCCACACTCGCAATGGGCCATCGGATTGGTCTTCACACCGACCCAGACTTTGCCTCCGACCTTGACCCTACTGCGCCTGACCGATTCATCTTCAATCATGGCTTCAGCCTCCTCGTTCGGTTGTGCTCAGTGGCACATTTGATACATTGCCATTCGGGTAGATACCGCCCGATGTTTCGCATCTTCCCACCGCACTTCGGGCATATCTTCGGCTCGTCGTGAACCCACTTGATGGCAAACCCTTCCGCTTCCAGATGCGCTCCGCAATTCGCGCAATAATACTTCGCCTCGTCTGCGTTCCAGACGGGCTTGGGGTTTTCGCAACCGCTCATGGCTTCACCTTCTCCTCGTGGCCGCACCAACATAGCTCATGGTAAGAGCGCGGGAGTTCGGATGACGACTTCGTGATGGTATCCACCGGGAACGCCAAAATCTTTATTCCGCCGCACTTGGGGCACGGATGCTCGGGCTTCTTGACCTCCGGACAGGGCTTTGCTAGTTGTTTCTTCCGCTCCTCTGGACTGATACCCCAATTTCCGAAGGGGCATTCCTCCATACAGGTGATGCAGATTGATTGGACCTTTCCCTCCGGAACGCCCTTAGCGCACGACTTCATATCATCAACCCAATGACGATTCCTAATATGAGCATACAGAAACCAATCGCGAGTCCGAACAACAGTCCAACCGATAACCCGATACACTTGCCCTTTGCTATCAAATCTTCTTCGTTCATTTCTTCGCCTTTTTTGTTGCCTTCCCGACCTGCGCGTTGTGATAATCTACCTTCTCGTGAAATGCACGGTCGTCCTCATTTACTAGCCTTGGAGCAAACAAGAACGATACCTTCGTCTTGACCCCGTATATCTGGATTGGAAATTCCTTTTCGTGCGACATGAAGATTCTTACTTCAGTCTCTTCAACATCGCTCAGGAAATCTATCGCATTCTTCAGCCTTCTCAAATCGAACTCCGCGCCCGTGATTTTGTGGTTCTTAAATACGTCGAGCTTCAAGCACGTTGTTTCCTCGCAATCAATCCCACCGCATACATCCGTATATGTGTCGTTGTCTTCAAAAAACATCGCGGCGTACGTGTGGTCTTTTGAGATTATCATTCTCTTTTCCGTATCGTGCTTCCCGCCAGTAAACAACTTCTTCAACAGATTTTCGTATCGCGTCGGCATATTATCACAACCCGTTATATGATTAGCCTAGTATTTAAACCTTTCTCCGACGCCTTTCGGATATTTAAACCCTACCCGATATGAACGCGCTAGGACGCGATTGTGTTAAATAGGAGTGCGGTGGCGGCGAAATCTCGCGTCCCGCGTATCTTGATGCGCCAAAAGACCCACGCCCCGTAAAACGCAAAAGAAAATTTAATCGAGAGGCTCGAATATAAATACTAATTCGTACCTATTCGCCTCTGAACGTGGTGTCGCCCTTCTCATACCACTTGAGCATATAGCCACTATCAGAAACGAAATGGTGTTCCTTCACGATTTTCTTTTTATTTACAAGATGTCGCCGGTCGATATAATAAGTTACTTCTCTCCTGTCCTTCCTTCTCTTGACATCATTCATATTGATTCTGATGAGCTGTGCGATTATTCGCGCATCCACACCATATTTATAATTTAATAATCTCGCAATCTCGTTTGCGGTGAATGCCCCGCGTTTGAGCAATGCTCTGGTCTCGACCAACAGTTGCGTTTTTCTCTTGTTGACCTTTGCGGGATTAGCCATAGCGACACCAAATTTAAAAAAAAATAAAAAGAGGGTTGCTCACAACCCGTAGGCTGTGTGCAACTTCTCGAAAAGGATTTGCTTCGTGTGCATCTCCACGGGCCGGTGCCAGATTTCTGCGGTTATCTGGTTGTATGTCTTCCAGAGCGTCGGCATCGGGTCGGCTGTGACCGTGACCTTCTTCTTCTCGACCTGAATGTAGTCGGGAAGGTATGTCGGAGATATCGACCGTCCGAGCCGCGTCGCAACCTCGGAATTCAGTTCCTCAGTCATCCAGCGCCCGTACACGTTCTGAAGGTTCTTGAGCTTGCCTACCACCAGCTCCATGCGCTCCTTGAGGTCGGGGAAACTCACGTCCATATTGATTGTGTGTCTCCGGCGCATCGACCCCGCAATCTGATTCGCCTTGGCGATGCTCTGGATGGTCGCGATGCTCATATTCTGGCAGATGTGCCTGAATGAGAATCCGTCTATGGCCAGATGCGACGTCCCATCAATCGAGTTCCTGACCGCCAGCCCGAAATGGAATTGCTCGTTCTTGTCCATCTCAACAATGTCAGGCATCGTATAGAACGCGAATATCGAAGTCGCGTCCGAATCCGCGAGCACATGCTGGTTGCCGTTAAACTCCTGAACGAGTACGCGGCCCGCCTTTGCGAACTTCCTCTTGGTGTACGTCTTGCTCGCATTCTGAGCCCTGGACTTCCAAGTCTTCCAGTCGTTCGCAGACTCAATCA